>ERZ1463034.10-NODE-10-length-79149-cov-40.469618_pt1 | contig 79149 bp, 85 predicted proteins | sample MGYA00564480_ERZ1463034 | MGnify/ENA primary metagenome ERZ1463034 (study PRJEB39244, sample SAMEA3635122) | Helicobacter pylori | study: EMG produced TPA metagenomics assembly of PRJEB11511 data set (Assembly of a 5300-year-old Helicobacter pylori...
GTCCGCATCATCTGCGGGGTGCATTACCTGCGGGGGTGCATATGCTGCGGGGGTTATCGTATAGACGGTAGACCGACCCATACGCTCGCTGACCGCCAAAATACCGGTCGAACACAGCCACCTGATTCCGCCTTGAACAGCTCGTGCCGAAAGGCAGGTTCGGACAGCAATCTTTGCTACCGAGGGCCAGCAAACGCCGTCGTCATTTGCATTGTCAGCCAGGGAAATCAGGACGGCCTTCTGGGTAGCACTCATGCCCTGGAGCGGCCAGCAAAGGCTCATAATGACCGTGCTCACGCCGAATCCCCATTTACCGATTGAGCCAGCACAGTCAGGCCTTTACGCGTGACCAGCACATGTTCGACAACCTTCATGGACTCTTCTTCTTTGTCTTTGTTGAGGATCACCAACTTGTGCTCGAGCAGGCCCGCCGAGAGACGCGATTGGAACGCCGACCAGTTGGCGCCGCTGCTGCGGCGATAAATCCAGCGGTTGTTTTTGAGCCAGCTAAAAAGCTCGCGAGGACGCATGCCGATGTGCTTCGCCGCATCGGTAATACAAATCGAGCCGTGGGTAAAAGTGAGCGTGGCCAGCGCTCGCACCTGCGGCGCCTGGTCCTGGATGACCTTCTGCAGTTGCTGATTCTGTTCAGCCTGATCGGCAGCCAAGCGCAGGGCTTCCGGCAAGCTGGTGGGGATACTGCCCGCGGTAGGAACGGCGTTTTCCAGTTCTCGCAGTCGAGTGACGACGCGATGGCGCAGCGGAATGCTATAGCCGGTGAGCAGGGTTTCGGTAAGGTCGCGAGGCAGGAAGTATTCGGTTTGGCGGCGATTGGAGTCGTCCAGATAGATGCGCTCAAAACTGAGCGCATCTAAATTCAGCTCCGTCAGGACTTTCTGGATGTCACGTTTGACGTTCTTGTGTTCTTTGTTGCAGAGCTCGGCAATCTCCCGGCTGCTCATGGTCACCGTGTTGCCCGGAGCAACGATCGTGTTCATAATGGCTCCACATTGTTTTACAAGTTGTTCGAAAAGCCGGGTTGCACCCCGGCTTTTTTATGTCTTTAATTCAAGCTGCTTGAACCGACGCCTCCATCACATCCAGACTTTCGCGTACATGGCCGATTTCCCGGCTAATGACCGACTTTTCTAATTTGGATACAAAGTTGTCTTCCAGCGCGTCGTGGACAGCAATCGTCAGATCCGCAACCTCTTTGCCGACATTGATCATCGAGGTGGTCAATGCCTCTGGCTGAGGCTTGTTTCTCGCCACGAGATCAAATCCAAATTCTTCGGCGAGCGCCTTCAGCGGACGCATATCACCGGTGTGCAGCAGAATCCCAAACAGGTGTTCAATCGTCAGGCGATGAGCATCGTTGTCTGGGTTAGCGCGCTGGAGTAGGCCGACATGCGGAACGCCCATCTTTGCCGCGAGAGTCTTTGCCTCGTTATCCAGAACAGCGCTCTGGCATGCCCGCAAGAAACTTTCCATTCGTAAAACCTCATTTCTGTTTCCGTGGTGGCGTAATGCCAATAAGGCGAATATCTGTTCATCAACTGATCAGGGAATACCCCATGAACTGCTTACCCAGTCCCCATTTAGAGACCCGTGCTAACGGATCTAACCTGATGCTCTGGTCCCTAATAAGAGACCTGGACGCCTTTAATCGGGACTACGTTGGAACTCGGTTTGGCACTCTCCAGAATCGCCTTTCTGATTCTGGGCAGAGCCAGCCGGTGAAGCTCCGAAGTCAACTGCGATACGGTCAAACCAGCCTCCCCTGCCCACTCTTCAAGCTCCTTGCTCATGCCCCTTCCGAGAATTACTGCGCTCTCTACTGCAATGGGCATAAATCCCCCTCTGTTGCGTTGTCAGGCTCTTTGCTTCTCGAGACCGAAAGGCAATTCACCTCGTTCGCGTCTGACTTCTAGTGCCGCTTCGATGATTTCCCGACTGAGCACGCTGTGTTGTAACTTCAGGTCGCGGGCTACTTCTTTCAGTTCTTGGAATACGTCGTCGTCGAGCCGGACCTTTACCTGGTGTTCGTGCCGGTGCGCTTTCTCGTCGTAGGCCATAAGTTCGGTATCCGGATCGGAGCGATGGAGTTAGGCGGCAGATTTTTTTGGATGCGCTTCAGCCAATAGCCACGCCGGTTCAAACGGCTTGCCTTTGGCAGCTGCGAGCGCCGCGATGCGCTCTGCGTACCGCGTCTCTCCGGTGTATTCGGTGCGAGGAAGCGAGTCAGCGGTTAGCCATTTGTAAACAGCTCTGGGCGATTTCCCACAGGCCATGGCCACTACGGGAACGCCGCCTGCATCATCAATCGATTTCTTGAGCGGCCGCATAAGGCCTCCGGGTTAAATATGAACTTACAGTACATATTATGTCGGAACTGAAAGTACATGCAAGGGCATGCGACATTGAACCTATGGTTCAGATAGAAGAAATTCGCGCAGCATTCGTCGTTCGCCTTAAGCAAGCCTTGTCCGCCCACGGAATTGACCAGTGGGGGGCAGGCGCTCGGCTGGCTGAAATCGCCAGCGTTACGCCGAAAGCTTCCAGTAAGTGGCTGAATGGTGAGTCACTACCAGGCCCTGCGAAAATGCGGGCTATAGCGGATGCCCTTGAGGTGCAAATAGAGTGGCTTCAGTACGGGTCCGGCGCTAAGCCGGGACTGCCTGCCATCTCCCAAAGCAAAGGCGCTGCGGGAGACGCTCACACCTCGTCAGCCGATATTGTTCAACAGATGCTCGCCAAGCACGGAAAGAACCTTTCCGAAGATGCCAGACAGAAGATTGCAGACGTCGCTCAAGAGGTTGCCGCCAAGGTCGGATCGAGCAACGTCATAACAGTCGACTTCTCTCGCCCCGGCCAAGTCGGCGACGAGGTTTGGATTGCCCACTACGATGTGCGGGGCGCCATGGGTAGCGGGCAGATCCCGCACGAATACCCAGAAATGCTCCAGGACATCAGGGTCAGCCCTCGGCACCTGCGCGAGATGGGCGTCACGTTCAAGGAGCACTTCCATCTAAAGATGATCACCGGCTGGGGTCAGTCGATGGCTCCGACGATCAAGGACCGTGACCCCTTGCTGGTCGATATCACGATCCGGGAGTTCACCGGGGATGGCATCTACCTGTTCTCCTACGACGAGATGCTGTACGTGAAGCGCCTGCAGAAAAAAGGCAGGGATGGCTTCAAGATGATTTCGGACAACAAGCACCATGACCCAGAGGATATCCGGGTCGACGATACCCACATCCTGGCTCGCGTGCTGTACGTGTGGAACGGGCAACCGGTGTGATCTGGCGCGGTGGGGATCTATAAGGGCTTCTGTGGCTCATCAACCCTGTCGATCAGTTCGGTTTCCCACGACAAGGCGTTCTTGATGTTTCTGGTTATCTCGTAACGCCTAGATTCAAGGCTCTCGCCTGAATCCAGGATTTTTTCGATGTATTCGAGCGACTTAAAAACACGCTCTTTTGGAGTCAGATCAGGCATGGATATGCGTCCCGAGATAAAGGCTGGAGACTGGATCTATGTTGATCGCACTCCAAGCGTTGTAGCAATGGTCCACTCGGATACGACTATCTGTGACTGCATGGTGGTGTGCAACCCGGAAAAGCCGGCGAATCGCGATGTTTCGTGGGATGGGAAAAAATGGTTCTTCACCCCCGGTGACTATGGAGGCTATGCAGATCGCAATCAGTCTCTCGCCGAATACGTGCTGAAATTAAAGCGTGGGCAGTACTGGAAGCCATAGTCTGGCGCAGCGGGAATTTGTAGGAGGTCGAAATGGGACTCAACAGACCAACGCAAGAGCTGAAGCGCGAACTCAAAGACGCAGCGCTGAGTCTCGAACAGGCAGCATCCGAAGTCCTCGAAATTACCAAGAGCTGCGGGGATGCCGACGTTGTCGCTGCGCTGAAGCTGATTTCAAAGCTGTATGAGGAGGCGGATCGTCTGGCAGCACTTGCGGACGAGGTTAGGGATGGGCGGATTGTACGGGTTAAGACTGAATAGGTGGCGCGGTGGGAATTTGTAGGGCGCGCACCTCTTTAGAAACGCGCGGACGTTGTAATAGATCATCCGACGGTGCGAGCTGAAATCAATTGAGTAGGACTCGGGATGAACGACGCAATCAAGCAGATTACCGAAGCGTTGGACCGGCAGATGGAGCTAAATTTTTTTATGGCGGGGAAGCTGATAGAGCTCTCGCCTCTTGAAGATCGGAAGCGGCTCAAGAAAGACCTGCATACCAGGCTCAGCCTACTCAGGGAGCGAACCCTTAAGGCAACGATTGCGCTTGACGGATTGGTCGGTGAAAGCAAACCGCGGCCAGCCTCATTGATGTCTACGTTCAGGCGATGGCTCAGAGGCGGTTGATATCAATGGACGGGGATTTGTAGGACGTCGCAATGGCCATGAACAAACCAACGCAAGACATGCGGCGCGATCTCAAGAAGATCGCCGGAACGCTGAAGTGGTCCTCGGTCGATCTTTTGGGCATTGCTGTCCGCCTGAGTGAGGCTGGCGTTGAGGATGAGGCTAAGGCGATCCTCAAATTGGTTCAAAGCTTCAATGAGGCTGAGGACGTGCTGCTTGGGTACACGAAAGAAATCGGCACGGGACTGATCGTCAAGTCGAGTACTCACTAACCGAAAAAATATGCATCATCTCCGCTGAACGGGCGCACCAGATCACATCGCACAAAATTTCATCGATTAGCCCAAGCATTTTGGCGGGCGACGTATTCGCGCTAAAAATTGAAAGACAAAGCCATGCCCTGCAGAAGGGTTACTGAATGCCGAAGAAGCAACCGGAAAGTAAAGCTGCAGCGACTGCTGCTGAAATTGAGCGCTCTATCCAGGCCCTGAACAAAATGGCGGAACGCCTTTGGGGAGATGGTCGAGAGGCTGAGGCGAAAGCTCTCCTCGACGCCTTGGACGCATTAAACCGGGCGCTTGATCGAATCAGGATTGGAGAGAGTCGAAGGATTCTCCATTGAGCGAGGCTGGCGTTGAGGCTAAGGCTAAGGCGATCCAAAGCTTCAATGATGCCGAGGACGTGCTGCTTGGGTAGTGACACCGTGATCGCCCTCGCCTGAATGGCATGGCGCATCTACTCGGGATTGCAGTGATGAAGGCCCGCATCGAGAAGAAGCTCAGCAAGCGCCTGGTAGAAATTGCCCCATCGATATTCGCTGGTGTCTGGATCGACAAAGACGAGCCAAGCGAGCTTGCGTACAAGCAGCGCACCCGCGTGAGCCACGTATATCCCCCGGTAAAACCCAAGGTTACGAAAACCCGATACACCTTGAAATTGTAATGGGGCAGTCGTTGAGGGAGGTTGTACTGGAGTGCCTACGATCTCCTATCGTCTCTCCATTTCTCATCCATTACAAAACGAAGTCCCGGCGGCGCGAACAAGTGGAAGCCAAGGAGCATTGGTCATCAGTCACGCCTGACTATCTGACCAAGGAGTTCACCAAGGCAAGAGACGCCGCGCATGCTTACGATCACATTGGGCCGGCTGAGCGACCCACTTTCCACGAAGTTCGCGCTTTGGGCTCATGGCTTTACGAGCAGCAAGAGTTTCCTGAGGAATACGTCCAGGCACGTCTAGGGCATTCGGATGCGAAGATGACGCGGCATTATCAGGAGGGACACACCGAGAAGACTATCGAATACCAGACCGTCGGAGCAGACTTGAAATACTGATACCGCTGGTTCGTTTTTCCAAAATATTTCCAAAGTTTTTCCAAACGCCAACAACAAAAAAGGGCCAACCTTTCGGTTGACCCTTCTAGACCGCCAGCAGGAGCGGATTTTGTTTGGTAGGCGCGACTGGACTCGAACCAGCGACCCCCACCATGTCAAGGTGGTGCTCTAACCAACTGAGCTACGCGCCTGCTGTGGGTCGGCATTCTACGGATATATGGATTCGTGTCAACACCTTTTTCGCGCTAACTCCATGAATATGCGTATTTTTTACGGATCGTCCTCTGCCTGTGATCTCACCGCTCACTGGTCGAGGTTTTTTTTCTCAGGTAGCATCTCGGCATCCGTAAAAAATATAAAACAGAGGTTGCAGGATGGCGAACACTCCTTACCCACAGTCTTATTACGCAGCGTCTGCGAACGCGGTGCCTGAGCGCCCTCGACTGGAAGGTGAGGTGGAAACCGATGTCTGCGTGATTGGCGCAGGTTATACCGGGCTTTCCAGTGCGCTGTTTTTGCTGGAGCACGGGTTTCGTGTGACGGTGCTTGAGGCTGCCAAAGTCGGCTTTGGTGCATCGGGGCGTAATGGCGGACAGCTCGTCAACAGCTATAGCCGCGACATCGACGTGATCGAGCGCACAGTCGGGCCCAAGCAGGCGCAACTGCTGGGGCAAATGGCATTTGAAGGTGCCGCGATCATTCGTGATCGGGTGGCCAAGTATCAGATTCAATGCGACCTGAAGGATGGCGGCGTGTTTGCAGCCATCACCAACAAGCAGATGGGCCACCTGGAAGCACAGAAGAAGCTCTGGGAGCGATACGGACACACTCAGCTGGAACTGATGGACAAGCGCCGTATTCGCGAGGTGGTGGCCTGTGATGAGTATATCGGCGGCATGCTCGACATGAGCGGCGGTCATGTCCATCCCTTGAACCTCGCGTTGGGTGAGGCTGCTGCGGTGGAGTCGCTGGGCGGTGTGATTCATGAGCAGTCGGCGGCGATTCGAATCGAGCGCGGCGCCAATCCAGTCGTGTATACCGAACACGGTCGAGTCCGAGCCAGGTTTGTCATCGTAGCCGGCAACGCTTACCTGGGTAATCTGGTGCCGGAGCTGGCGGCCAAGTCGATGCCTTGCGGTACTCAGGTGATCACCACCGAGCCGCTGGGTGAGGCGCTGGCGAGGACGCTGTTGCCGCAGGACTATTGTGTTGAAGACTGTAATTACCTGCTCGACTACTATCGACTGTCCGCTGACAAACGCCTTATTTTTGGCGGCGGCGTGGTGTACGGCGCGCGGGACCCGGCCAATATTGAAGCGATCATCCGGCCGAAGATGCTTAAAGCCTTTCCGCAGCTCAAGGACGTAAAAATTGATTACGCCTGGACCGGAAATTTCCTGCTGACGCTGTCGCGTTTGCCACAAGTCGGTCGTCTGGGCGACAACATCTATTACTCACAAGGCTGTAGCGGTCACGGTGTGACCTATACCCACCTGGCCGGCAAGGTATTGGCCGAAGCGTTGCGTGGGCAGGCAGAGCGTTTTGATGCCTTTGCCGACCTGCCCCACTATCCCTTCCCTGGCGGCCAGTTGTTGCGTACACCGTTGACGGCGCTGGGCGCTTGGTACTACGCCCTGCGGGACAAGTTTGGCTTTTGAGCAGCCTTCCAATAAAAACGGCGCCGAGGGCGCCGTTTTATTATTTCAGTCGGTGCTATTTATCGCGCCTTTAATGCCTTGGTCGCTTCGCCTGCCGCTTGCGCTTGTCCAGCCTGGGTCAAATCATTCGCCGCGTTCAGCCAGCGCGGCTGGTCGACTTGCGCCGGGATCTGCCGTGGACCTTGCACCAGTACAGCCCAACTGCCTGCGTCTTTCCAGGCAGAAGTAAAGCTGCTGAAACTCATCAACTGACGACGGTTCATGCCCGAGTGCAGCAGGACCGTCTGCTTGTTGCGGTTGTAGCCTATCAGCACCGCGTAACGGGGCTCCGCCCACCAGGCCGAGCCATCGGTGTAACGCAGCATGACGGGGTATCCCGCCGACACCTGAGTCAGCAGGTCCTGTAATTCCCCATCGAGGGGATAGACCATAAATCCGTACCCACGCGCCACGGCCTGCATATTTTGCTCGAGCTTGGCTTCGCCACCTGGCAAATGCAGGGGCTTGTCCAGCAATCCAGGCGTGATAATCACCCCTTGTTGCGACAACATGCTGGCCAATACCCCTGGCCCGCTTTGGTAAACGTTGCCTTTGAAGAACGGTACCGAATTGAGCTCAACCCGATCAGGTAAACGCTGGATCCCAGGGGCCACGCTGCCAGCGCAGGCAGTCAGGGTCGATAGAAGGGCAAGGGCCAGGTACATCCGCTTCGAGCGAGCGGCAAGAATTCGAGGTAATACCAGCAGCATTTTCACTCACTTCAACAAGCGCCGGGCAATCCGCGACCCGGCTCGGACCCTGATCATAGGTCGGCTCAAGCCTTCGGCATAGTTCATTTAGTGCGGACTTTTGCCTTACATAGATCAAATCGATCATGCATTGCAGACCATTAGTCAATTGTTGGAAACATGCGCAGTACTAGACTGTCAGTCAGATGCACAGAGACGCTGAAAACAGCAGAGGCACGTATGGGCCCGGAAATAACAATTGCAATGCTGATAGCCGCTTGGCTGGCAGTCGCCGCAGCCATGCTGTGGGGGGTGATGCGCATTTCTCGCCGGCATCATCACCGTGAAATCGAACACGAAAACCCCGCGAATATCGAGACCAGGCACGATCACTCCACTTCAAACTCCTTCCGCTTGCGTTGAAAAAGGCCGGTAATGGAAAACTCCACACCGACCCTTGGACTTTCACCCGCAACAAACCCTCACACTCAGACAGCCACGGCCTTCGACTTCGCCTTGAGCTTCGACCTGCGCGACAGCATATTCAGACCTTCGATTACCGCTGAGAACGTCATCGCCGCGTAGACATAGCCCTTCGGAACGTGCGCACCAAAGCCCTCGGCGATCAGTGTCATGCCGATCATGATCAAGAAACCCAGCGCCAGCATCACAACGGTCGGATTGTCATTGATGAACTTCGCCAATGGCTCTGCCGCGACCAGCATCACCACAACGGCAGCCACCACAGCGATCACCATGATCGGCAAGTGTTCGGTCATGCCCACGGCAGTGATGATGCTGTCGATGGAAAACACCATATCAAGTATCAAAATCTGGCCGATGGCGGCAGCCAAGCCTAGTGTGACGCCTGAAGAGGCCACCTTCTCGTCTTCATGCCTGGCTTCGACGTTGTGGTGAATTTCGGTAGTCGCTTTCCATAACAGGAACAGACCACCGGCAATCAGAATCATGTCTTTCCAGGAGAACACCTGCCCAAACAGTTCGATCACCGGCTCAGTCAATTGCACGATATAGGCGATGGTGCTGAGCAAGCCCAGACGCAGGAACAAGGCCATGCCGATCCCCAGACGCCGTGCTTTGGCACGTTGATGCTCTGGCAGCTTGTTGGTCAGGATCGAGATGAAGATCAGGTTATCGATGCCCAGCACGATTTCCATCACCACCAGCGTCGCCAAAGCGATCCAGGCGGTAGGGCTTGCAGCCAGTTGTAATAGATATTCCATGTGAGTGAACCCTGATTCAGCCTGAAAAATTGAATGAATTTCCGGGGCGTAAGTAGACCCGGCGATAGCGCTGCATTCTAGGGAGACAAACACATCAGAAAAATTCGTATTTTTGCCGTGTATACTTCGGTTTTTACGAATCGGGCTGCTCATGCTTAATTATCGACAGCTGCATTACTTCTGGGTCGTGGCTAAAACCGGCAGCATCGTAAGGGCTAGCGAGCAGTTGAACCTGACGCCGCAGACCATCAGCGGACAGATCAGTTTGCTGGAGCAAACCTTCGGTATCGACTTGTTTCGCCGGGTGGGTAGGCAATTGGAGTTAACAGAGGCAGGTCGCCTTACCCTGCCCTATGCCGAGCAAATGTTTCAGCTTGGAGGTGAACTGGAAGCGCTGCTTCGCGCCCAGCCCAATGAGCAGCAAATCCTGTTTCGCATCGGGGTTGCAGATGTGGTGCCCAAGTCGATTGTGTACCGCCTGATTTCGCCGACCATGCAGCTGGCCGAGCCAATCCGCATCACCTGCCGCGAAGACAAACTTGAGCGCTTGCTGGCCGATCTGGCCATTCAGCGCTTGGACCTTGTGATCTCCGACAGTCCAATGCCTTCGCACATGGACATCAAAGGCTATAGCCAGAAGCTGGGCGAATGCGGGATCAGCTTTTTCGCGACTCAGGCGCTGGCCGAGCGCTATGGGCCGAATTTCCCTCACGGCTTGCAAGGCGCGCCACTATTGATTCCGGGACAGGAAACCGTAATCCGCAACCGCCTCATGCGTTGGTTTGCCGAGCAAAATGTGCAACCACGGATTATCGGCGAGTTCGACGACAGCGCGCTGATGAAGGCTTTCGGAAAATCCGGCAGTGGGATTTTCATCGCCCCGAGCGTGATTGCCGATGAAGTTCAGGTGCAGTACGGGGTGCAAATGATCGGTCAGACCAACGCCGTAACCGAGTCTTTCTACGCGATCTCAGTCGAACGCAAGGTCAAGCACCCAGGCATTGTTGCCATTACCGAGGGCGCTCGACGCGGATTATTCATCCAGTCTGATTAAGCCCAAACAGGTACGGGCTTGGCGGACATCAACAGCAGCGCCAGCAGAATCGACAGCAGGATAATCCCCGCCGCCGCAAACCCCAGACTGCCCAGACCGAAGTTGTCGATTACCTGCCCACCGATGATCGCGCCAATGCCAATCCCCAGATTCGCCCCGGCAATGTTCAACGAAGCCGCAAAAGCGGGCGCATGGGGAGCCGCCTTCATCAACCGAACGTGGCTGACGAGGAACAACGCTGCCTGCGTGATGCCCCAGACGGCTAACGCCAGACCAAGACCAAGCGTCGAATGCATGCTAGGCACCACGGCCACCATGCCGGTGATCATGAACGCACTGAAGAACAGGCTGGCAATCAATGGGTGGTGGTCAACCATGCGCCCACCCAACGAGTTACCCAGCAAGCCGACCGCGCCAAATCCCATCAGACACCAGCCCACCACCGTGCCATTGAACCCGGCCAGACGTTCCAGCATGTCCGCCAGATAGGTATAGGCTGTGAACATGCCACTGAACACCAGCACCGACAACAGCACATGCCCGAGCATCAATGGGCTACGTAAAATCTTGAACTGCGCGAGCAATGAAACCGGCTCTTTGTGCTTATTCGTCGTGGGCAGGTAGATCAACAACAGCAATGCTTTGGCGAACGCTACCACCGCCAGGATGGCGAACGCGCTACGCCACCCCCAGGCATCAGAAATCAATGTCCCGACCGGAATGCCGAATACCGTCGCACAGACGATGCCGAAACCAATCTTTGAAATGGCTCGCCCGGCGTATTCCGGACCCACAATATCCACTGCTGTCTCACTGGCCAGCGCCCAAAACACTGGCAGCCCGAGCGCGGGAATCAGTCGCGCCACCGCCATCACGGCAATGTTGGGTGCCAATGCCGCCAACAGGTTGGAAAAACCGAACATGATCAAAATGGTGATAAACAGACGTTTGCGCTCAAAGCGCGAAAAATACGCCGTGAGGAAGGGCCCGAAAGCGGCCACGGTGAAAGCAAACAACGTCACCAACAAACCGGCCTGAGACACCGAGATATCCAGGTCACGGGCTATCGCAGGCAACAGGCCGACGATGACGAACTCTGTGGTCAATACCGTAAAACCGGCAGCCGACAACAGCAAAATAGGCAACAACATGAACACTCCAGAACAACGAAGCAGATCAAGCCATAAGGACCGATCTGTCAGTAAATACATCTACACGTGACACGGGGCATAAAAAAGCCGCGGCACGAAACATCTCGTGCAACGGCTTGGCGTCAATCCAACAGGTCGCTCAACGAATCAGTACGCGCCCATGTAATCGCGCTTGCCGACTTCAACGCCGTTGTGGCGCAGGATGGCGTAGGTCGTGGTGATGTGGAAGAAGAACTGCGGCAGACCATAACCCAACAGGTAGGTCTGAGCGTCGAAGCGCTTCTCTTTAGGAGTGCCCTGACGCGTGACGATCTCGCGACCTTCCTGGCCATTGATTAGCTCAGGGCTGATGCTACCGATGAAGGCCAGGGTCTTGGCGATCAAGGCTTGCAGGTCGGCGAAGGTTTTTTCGGTGTCGTCAAACTTCGGTGGCTCTATACCCGCCAGACGGGCGGATACGCCTTTGGCGAAATCAGCTGCGATTTGTACCTGACGGATTAGTTGGAACATGTCCGGGAACAGGCGAGCTTGCAGCAAGGCGTCAGGTTCAATGTTTTTTGAAGTGGCATGGGCTTCAGCCTTGGCCAGTACGTCACTCAAAGCAGTGAGCATTTGTTTGAAAACCGGGACGGAAGCGGCGTACAAGGAAATAGTCATGGCAGATCCTGAATTGAAGGTGACGTGATTATAGTCATGGAGGGCGCACGAAAGCGGCTTGTCTTTTATATCACTGAGCCCCTAGGCTAGTTGCCTTCAAACGCCCAGGGAAAGCGCCATGTCTACCGAGCCCGTGTCTACCGACTCCGCCGATAAGCTGCAACTCAACAATGTGGAAGTTCGCATCCTCGGCTGCCTGATCGAAAAAAAGGCCACCAACCCCGAAACCTACCCCTTGACCCTTAATGCGCTGGTCACTGCCTGCAATCAAAAAACCAGCCGCGAACCGGTGATGAGCCTGACTCAGGGCCAAGTCGGCCAAAGTCTGCGCGCCCTCGAAGGCCGTGGCTTAACACGGTTGGTGATGGGCAGCCGTGCTGATCGCTGGGAGCATCGCGCTGATAAAGCCCTGGAATTAGTGCCTGCACAAGTTATCTTGAGTGGTTTGTTGTTCCTGCGAGGCCCGCAAACGGTCAATGAATTGCTCACTCGAAGCAACCGCATGCACGACTTTGAAGATATCGAGCAAGTCGCCCATCAACTGGAACGCTTGATCGCCCGAGGGCTGGCGACGTTGTTGCCGCGTCAATCCGGCCAGCGTGAAGATCGATATATGCACTCACTCGGTGACCCGGAAGACATCGAGGCTATTCTCGCGGCCCGACAAAATCAGCCCGAACGCGCCGGTGGCGGGTCGGCCTCGACAGAGCGTCTGGACGAACTCGAAGCGCGGATTACGGCGCTGGAAGAGCGTTTGGCAAAGCTTGAATAACCTCGCCCTGCGGCGCACAGAATGGCCTTTGCCAACGCGGCCAAGTCCGCGATAATAGCCGCCGGACACACTTACACAATCTTTACTCACGCGATTCGCAGATTTCTCCGAAACCGCTGTCTTAGTAGTATCCCGTGGCAGTGCCTGAGCGTAACGCAGGCTCGCGACAACGGGGTTGAAAGCCGAGGAATACTCATGATTCGTCACATCCCCAAGGTTGCCTTGTTGTTAGGTGCCCTAGCCATCGCAAGCCAAGCGTCAGCAGACGGGCGAGGTTGGGGTGGTCCAGGTCTAGTGGTAGGCGCCGTGGTCGGGGCCGTCGTGGCGGGTGCCGTGATGTCATCCAACCAACCCCGGACAGTCTATGTGGAACCGCAACCGGTCTATGCACCACAACCGGTTTACTATCAGGCACCGCCGCCACCGGTGTACTACCAGCCGGTCGTAGTGGCTCCAGCCCCGGTTTATTATCGTCCTGGGTATTACGGCCCACCGCCAGGCTACTACGGTCGTCCACATGGCTATTATGGTCATGACAGGGATGAACGAGGCTACCGGGGTGACGGCCCTGGGCGCTGGTAACATTCTGAAAAATAGCCCTGCCCCCAAAAAGGCGGGGCTGTTTTTTTAGCGTCTACATCAGTTCGATGGAGGTCGCTGGGGGGACAGCGTGTTTGCTTGAGTCCGTCATTATTGACGTCATCGTTGTGAGTACGGTGCTCTTCAGCAACGCTTACTCAACGACATCAGCCTTCATAACAATAAGGACGCCCCTATGCCGACTCAGCATCCCCACCATGCGGAGGGATTGTGCACATCGGACAAAGTGTATCGCGCACTGACCGAACTCAAGAGTCTGGAAGGCCATCGTAGCGCAAAGTTTTTGTCCTTGCTGGCACAGAACCTGGTTGAAAAAGGTCTTCTGAACAATCATGAAGTGATGGCAATGCTCGATCAGGTCGTCGACTGATCAGCCCTGGACACGCAACGGCAATAACCGCAACGAACCCCATTATCATCAATGTCCACTATCGAGAGCAGTGATTATCACTCGCTCGCAGGGCGCCGTAGAGTAGCGGCATTGATTGATGGAGGTACTTATGACCAAGGTTCAGATCATGTCGGTAGTCGGTAGCGCAGTTCCAGCCCAGCTCAGAGCGTGTGGCCTGCTTGCCTGCTGGTACCTGGTACAGGAAGGCGAGCCCATAAGCGGCCCCTTCGCCTCCCTGCCAGCGGCCCAGGCCTTGTCCAAGAAGTTCGACACGTGCCAGATGAACGCCTGACGCGGGCTGACTGATTAAATACCCGTTCTAGCGAATCGTGTTGCCCTGACATCGTGCGTTGCTCCGCACATCCCCTTGCCCGCATCTCTGATGTGGGCTTTTTTATGCGCAGCAAAAAGTCTGATCAGAGACGCTCAGCCATTGCCGCATTGACCTGAGTCCGGTGCGCCAGTTTTTGCAGGCGCTTATCCAGATTCATCATGACCACTCGATCTGCACGGCCGCTCTCAAGCTCATCGACCAACTCGTTAGCCACCTGCCGCAGTTCGTGAGCAATCACCACACGGTCATCATTCAGATCACGCTTATGCGATTCGAACAAGCGATGCAGGAAATCCTGAAGGGTATGCTGCAGCCGATGCCTGTCGGTGGCGCGAAGATGCGTCAGGTTAATATTGATTTTTGCCAGCAGCTCATTGAGCTCACCGCACAAGTATTGCAGTCGGCGAGCGTACCCCACCTCCCGCTCACGCATTAGTTTGTGCTGGCTCGCAGCGTCCTGCTTTTTCTGAATGCCCGGCACCGCTATCGCGACCATCAAGCCAACAATAAGACCGGTCGCCTGAATCCAGCCCGCCCAATCCGCAGATTTCTGAAAAAAACCAACCCCAAGCAAGAGCACTGCAACCACAGCCGCTACTATTACCAGTGCGAGGTAATCCTTGCTGATAAAACTCTTGGGCATTGCGCGACTCCTGAGTCGTTTGAGAACACGTGGCATTAACCGCACAGGATGCTAATCGGTGTGCTCGTCAGACACCATGTCTATTGCTGGTTTTGGTTAGCAATCGTGGTTTTTTCACCTATAAAAGCGCATTGCTGCTCTAAACCTGAATTCAACCGACAAGACCCATCGACAGCGCCCGGAGCGTGCTCATAAAATGAAGTGTTTGCGTAGAGACCCCGTGTTAAACGGCATATTCCATTATTAGTGAGCCCAGCTCGTGAAAATTCGTCATTCCATTCTGAGCCTATTATTTGTATATACAGGCGCCGCACTCTCTCAGAGCGCGTTGGCAAATGAACCCGCCCCTCTTAATCGCGACCCTTCACAACTTCACCTGGCCTCGGGCAGCTCCATGGTGGTTGACCTGCAAACCGACAAAGTATTGTATTCGAGCAACCCGGACATCGTCGTCCCTATCGCCTCGGTGACCAAGCTGATGACGGCCATGGTGACGCTGGACGCGAAACTGCCCATGGACGAAATGATTCCAGTGTCGATCACCAACACCAAGGAAATGAAAGGTGTGTTCTCCAGGGTCAAGCTAGGCAGTCAGCTAGACCGCAAGAACATGCTATTGATTTCCCTGATGTCCTCGGAAAACCGGGCCGCGGCGAGCCTCGCTCACAGTTATCCGGGTGGCTATAACGCGTTCATCCTGGCGATGAATGCCAAGGCCAAGGCGCTGGGTATGAAGCACACGGTTTATGTCGAGCCCACCGGTTTGTCCATCTACAACGTGTCCACCGCCCGCGACCTGACCAAACTGGTACTCGCCTCGCGCAAATACCCCATGCTGAGCGAACTGAGCACCACCCCCGAAAAAACCGTGACATTCCATAAGCCCACCTACAGCCTGGGCTTTAGCAACACCGACCACCTGATCAGAAAATCCAACTGGAACATCACCCTGACCAAGACCGGGTTCACCAATCAAGCGGGCCACTGCCTGGTGTTGTTGACCACGATGGCCAATCGGCCGGTGTCGGTGGTGATTCTCGATGCATTCGGCAAATACACTCACTTCGCCGATGCGACTCGTTTGCGCAATTGGATGGAAACAGGGAAAAGCAACCCGGCCCCGCAAGTTGCCGTGCAATACAAGATTCAGAAAAACCTGACCATGAGGCAGGCAGGGATTCAGCCGAAAGAGTAATCAAGGATACTTTCGGACTTGCCGACCGTGTTTGTTTCCTCTCCTGAAAGCCCGGGTCAACGGACGGCGCTCCGATGCAATGTTCCTGCAAACCGCAGCAAGAGCTGCTCGTCAATGAAAGCCCGGAACAGTGTGAGGTTCGGGCAAAATGTCGAACAGTACACTACGACTTGAATACCGGCTGCTGGATAGATTGTTTTTTTATCGTCATGAATGGAGATTCACAACCATGCTCTTCAAATGGTTCCTGGCAACACTGCATCTATTGGCATACGGCGTTGCACTGGGGGCGGTACTCAGCCGTGGAAGATCTTTGCGGCGGCTGAGCCGCACCAACCCCTCCAAGCTTAGGGATGTGTTTGTGGCCGACAACTTCTGGGGTATTGCTGTAGCAGTGCTGCTGGTAACCGGGGTGTTGCGTGCATTTGGCGGGCTTGAGAAGGGAACCTTCTACTATCTGCATCAACCGCTGTTTCACCTGAAGATGACGGCGTTCATTGCGATCATCCTGCTTGAAATCGCGCCTATGGTTGCCCTGATCAAGTGGCGCAACGCGTTTAAAAATGGCACCCCGATCGATACCCGGCGCGCCCAGCTGTACTCCAAAATCAGCCACATCGAAGTGGGTCTGATCATCGTCATACTCGTGGCAGCCGCAGGCATGGCGCGCGGAGTGTTTATCAGTTAGCCATCGATGAAAAAAGAGAAGAAAATGACTGCCTTTTAACTTGCGCAAGGCAGCCACATGAAAATCTGCGGTATCGAAATCAAAGGCAGCGAAGCCATTTTCGCGGTCGCCACGCGTCAAAATAACGCGTTTGAACATCTGCCTCTGACCACAAAAAAAATCACCCTTGAGGACGATGACGAGTCGGCGAACGTCAAAGCGTTCGCGGCCCTCGTCGAGGCGTTTGTTCGTGATCACGGTATCGACCACATCGCGATCAAGAAACGCAGCAAAAAAGGCGAATTCGCGGGCGGCCCGACCACCTTCAAAATCGAAGGGATTTTACAGCTCCTGAGTCAGTGCGAGGTGTCCCTCGTTTCGCCGCAAACCGTCAGCGCTCAACATAAAAAACATGACTTTGCACTGGCCACCTCGCTAAACAAATATCAGCACGAGGCCTATAAAACCGCGTGTGCGGCACTGATGAAAGCAGCGGTTTGAGCAGATTTTTTTGATTGTGCGGGGCCGTGCCGACACTGCACCCCCTGCCACTCAAGGCATGCCGGACCGGACTGCCAGCGCCAAGCTTATCCCGATTATTTATACGTATGACGCATCAATGAATGCGAACTATGCATTTCTCAACTCAGCCCCTCTCAGACACTATTCGCTCCTATAACAATCGTGCACGCCAGGTGCATGCATAAAAGTGTCGGGAGACAAGTAGATGGGCTCAACTCAAAGCGTAACAGCGTCCGCCCGTTCCAAAGCAAGTGCGGTTTTCCGGGTAACGTCAGGTAACTTTCTCGAGCAGTTCGATTTCTTCCTCTTCGGTTTTTATGCCACCTATATCGCAGCCGCCTTTTTCCCGGCGAGCAGCGAATTTGCATCGTTGATGATGACCTTCGCCGTGTTCGGTGCAGGGTTTCTCATGCGCCCGCTGGGCGCAGTCATTCTAGGTGCCTATATCGATGACGTCGGCCGCCGCAAGGGACTAATCGTCACGCTATCAATCATGGCCAGCGGCACCATTCTGATCGTGTTGGTACCGGGCTACGAGAGCATCGGCCTGCTGGCTCCGGCCCTGGTGCTGATCGGGCGCTTGCTTCAAGGTTTCTCTGCAGGCGCAGAATTGGGGGGCGTTTCGGTGTACCTGGCCGAGATGGCGACTCCCGGTAAAAAGGGCTTTTTCACCAGTTGGCAGTCGGCAAGCCAGCAGGTCGCGATCATCGTCGCTGCCGGGCTAGGCTTCGCCTTGAACCAGTGGATGCCTTCATCGATGATCGCCGATTGGGGCTGGCGCGTGCCCTTCCTGATAGGTTGCCTGATCGTCCCGTTCATCTTCGTCCTGCGCAGCAAACTTGAGGAAACCGAAGAGTTTTCTGCGCGCACGCACCGCCCGACCATGCGTGAAGTGTTCAATACCTTGATGCAGAACTGGGGGATCGTCGTCGCAGGCATGCTGATGGTCGCGATGACCACCACGGCTTTTTACCTGATCACTGTCTATGCGCCGACTTTCGGCAAGACCGTACTCAACCTGAGCACCGCCGATGCCTTGATGGTGACGCTGTTGGTGGGGGTCTCTAACTTCATCTGGCTGCCTATCGGCGGCGCGCTGTCTGACCGCGTCGGGCGGCGACCAGTGCTTGTGACCATGGCCGCGCTGGCCATTGTTACGTCCTACCCTGCCCTGTCATTTCTGGCCCAGGCACCCAGCTTCGGCCATATGCTGGAAACGCTGTTGTGGTTGTCCTTTCTATACGGCATGTACAACGGGGCAATGATCGCGGCCCTGACCGAAATTATGCCCGTTGAAGTTCGCGTCGCTGGTTTTTCCTTGGCCTACAGCCTTGCCACTGCGGTGTTCGGCGGTTTCACACCGGCCATTTCCACGGCACTTATCCACCTCACCGGTGACAAGGCAGCACCCGGCTACTGGATGAGTTTTGCCGCCGTCTGCGCGTTGTCCGCGACTCTGTTTCTGTACCGCAGCAAAGCCGTGCAACTGCGCCTTGCAGTGTAATAAGCCTTACTTCCCGGCGTGGAGAAACAGTTTATGAAAGCACAATGTTTGAGATTTGCCGCATGGGTATTGCTCGGCAGCCTGAGCATGACGGCGGCAGTGCACGCCGCCGAAATCCACGTGATGACGTCCGGCGGCTTTACCGCTGCTTATAAGGCACTTAGCCCAAAATTCGCCGCAAACACCGGCAATACGCTGGATACCACGCTGGGTCCATCCATGGGCAAGGCGCCTGAAGCCATTCCCAATAGGCTTGAGCGCGGTGAAAAAGCTGACGTGGTGATCATGGTCGGGTATGCACTCGACGATCTGATCAAGCAAGGCAAAGTGATACCTGGCTCACGGGTCGAGCTTGCAGATTCGAGAATCGGTGCCGTCGTACGTGCAGGGGCGGACACGCCGAAAATCGCGTCCGAAGACCAACTCAAAGCGGCCTTGCTCAAGGCTCGCTCAGTCGCTTACTCCGACAGCGCCAGCGGAGTATATATCCAGGATCAACTGTTCAAGCGCCTGGGAGTCGAAAGCCAATTGCAGCCAAAATCCAAGATGATTGTGAAAACCCCAGTCGCCTCCGTGGTCGCAACAGGCGACTACGAACTGGGCTTCCAGCAGGTCAGCGAACTGCTACCGGTTTCCGGCGTAATCTTCATTGGCAAGATCCCGGAGTCGCTGCAGTCGGTCACGCGCTTCGCCGCAGGGATCCCTGTCGATGCCCAGAATCCACAGCAAGCAAAGGCCTTGCTCGATTACCTTGCATCACCTGGCGTCCAATCGGAGGTGCGTGCGACCGGACTCGATTCCGTCAGCCATAACTGACGGCACGCAGTCTTAATGCACCGCCGTCGGCCCCTGGACTGACGGCGGCAGCGCTTTCATCTCGACAATCAGTCGCTCCAGCTCCAGCGCCGCCGGCGTCAACGTGCGCCCCCGGCGCTTGATCAAGCCAACGCTACGTATCACCTGCGGCGCGGTCAGCGGCACACTCATTAAAATCGGATGTCCGGCGGTCGGCATCGCCATCGCTGGCGCGGCAGCAATCCCCAGGCCCGCCTCGACCAACCCCAGCATCGTCACCACATGCCGTGTTTCGCAGACACTCGGCCGCGCCGGTTTAATGTGAATCAGCGCCTGATCGAGCAGGAAGCGATTGCCTGACGTTTTATCTACCGCAATAATGTAGTCGTGCTCAAAAAACTCGCTCCACGTCACGGCCTCCCGACTCGCCAGTGCATGGTCACGGCGGCAGGCCAGCACATAGGTATCCTGTACCAATAACTCAAACTCAAGCCCGACATCCAGATTACCCATGAAACTGAGGCCCAGATCGGCTTCGCCACTGACCACCGCGTCGTGTACATCGTGAGCGCTGGCATCAAGCACCCTTACTCTGATTTTTGGGTAGAGCTGATGATAGCGAGCGACCACCCGCGGCATGAAGTAATAGGCCGCCGACGGCACACATGCGATCGTGACATGGCCCAGGCGTGTCGACGCGACATCGCTGATACCCAGTAATGCGTCGTCGAGGTCGTCGAGCAAACGTTCGGCACGCGGTGCGAACGCACGCCCGACCATGGTCAGACTGACACGGCGAGTGGTGCGTTCAAACAGCTTGACGCCCAATGCATCCTCAAGCTTTTCGATACGTCGGCTCAGGGCGGGCTGAGAAATATGAATCGCTTCGGCAGCTTTTCCAAAGCTGCCTTTTTCCACCACGGCGCGGAAAGCCTGGAGATCGTTCAGGTCGAAATTGATAGCCATGGATAACGCACGCCAAGGGGCAATTAATAGGTTGAATACGTCGCGACAGGGAATAGGGTCATGGATGCATGGTTAAATCCGAGACTCGCATCTTGGCGCTGCGTATTGGAAATGCAAGGCCTGGCCCGTGCAGATGAACAACAGCCACGACAGCAGCTCGGGAAGATCAACAGGCGTGCCGATAAAGCGTCCGGTTTTCTCACTGAGGTAGAGCAAGATGGCGCGGAACTCGGGGGTGCTGCTCGCCTTTGCGTTCTAGAACGATTGATTTAGAATAGTTTGGAAACGACAAAGGGGCAACAGCTTTGTCTGCCGCATGCTGAGGAACCGCGAGATGGCTCGACCAAGAGAATTTGATGAAGCCGCAGTGCTCGATGCAGCCGTGCAATGCTTCTGGGTACGAGGGTATGAAGCGACCTCGATTCGCGACCTTGCCCAGAAAATGGGGATCACGGGCGCCAGCCTTTACAACGCGTTCGGTGATAAGCGTTTACTGTATCGACGCGCGCTGGACCACTATCTGAAGCAACGCCTGGTTGAGCGCATCAATCGTCTGGAGAAGCTGCCCCCGCGTGAAGCGATTGGTGCATTCTTTAGCGAAATCATCGAACGGTCCCTGAACGACCCGCAGAACAAAGGCTGCATGCTGGTGAACGGGGCGCTCGAAGCCTCCCCCCTTGACCCGGAGTTCCAACGCGCCATTGCCGAAGTCTTCACACAGATGGAGGCTTTTTTTCGCCGGTGCGTGGTAACGGGTCAGCACACCGGGGCAATTTCCACCTCACAGCCTGCCGATGACTTGGCGCGCCTTCTTCTGGGCGTCCTACTGGGCATTCGCGTCCTCGCCCGCGCACGGCCAGAGCGCGACCTGCTGGAAGGCTTGGTGCGTCCAGCCCTCGCCCTACTCGACCATCACACCACTGCAATGGGAAGCATCCGCCATGATTGAGCTCTATTACTGGCCCACCCCCAATGGCCATAAAATCACCCTATTTCTCGAAGAGGCCGGGCTGGATTACACCCTCCACCCGGTCGATATCAGTGCGGGCGATCAGTTCAAACCAGAGTTTCTGGCTTTCTCGCCCAACAACAGAATGCCCGCCATCATCGACACTGCACCGGCGGACGGCGGTGAGCCAATAACGATTTTTGAATCTGGCGCCATCCTGATGTACCTCGCGGAGAAGACCGGGCTATTCCTGCCCAGCGATGTTCGCGGTCGTAAAACCGTGTCTGAGTGGCTGTTCTGGCAAGTAGGCGGCTTGGGCCCCATGGCTGGACAAAACCATCACTTCGGCCTCTATGCGCCCGAAAAAATCCCTTACGCGATCAATCGCTACGTCAACGAGACGAAGCGACTGTACGGCGTGCTCGACCGTCGGCTGGCCGGTCGGGAGTTTATTGCCGGCGAGCACTACACCATCGCGGACATGGCATCTTACCCTTGGGTTGTCCCATGGAAACAACAGCAACAGAACCTTGACGACTTCCCCAACCTGCGTCGCTGGTTTGAAGCCGTGCAAGCCCGTCCGGCGACGATACGGGCTTACGCCAAAGGCGAACCCTTCTCTAGCCGCCCTGCCGTCACCGAGGACGGCAAGAAAATCCTGTTTGGGCAAACGGCGCCAGAGCGCCCCTAGGGTCAGTAAACCTATGGACCACAGGAGCGAAGCCAGCCGGTCATCCTCAAACCATCGGCGATGTACTCACCACCCGTAACGCGAGGCCTTCATAAGCGTCCAGGGTGATGGTGAATTCGCCTTGCTCGGTCAGATCCCCCTCGACTCGTTCATTGATGATGTCAACGACCGGGCCGGGGGCGATGTCGGGCAGATGCAAGGTCTCGACGACGGGTTCAGCACTGAAGTTCAGTGCGGTGATCTGGGTGCCCTTCCCGGCTGGCAGTTCGTGAACCATGATCAGCAGACCTGGATGCTGCACGTCAGGGATCAAAATCTGGCGACTGGCGGCGATGTCATACGCGCGCCGCACAGCCAGTATTTTCTTGAGCAGAGAAACAAAGGAGTCCGGCCGCTGCAATTGATCGACCAGGCTGCCGTATAGGGTCTTCGGACGCGGCATGTTGCCGGCCGAAAACTCCGCGTCAGGGTCGAGGTCGACCAGATCGTAAGCCCCCCGATGAATCCAGCGCGTATCGCCGTCCTGCATCAAATGTTGAACCTGTTCGGCCGGCAGTGTCAGCGCGCCCACCAAGTCCCAGCCGGACAAGGCGAAAACCCCCGGCTGCATCGCGTTGTACATCACCAACAGCACATGAATGTGCTGGATCCGCTGAATGTCTGCCTCAGTGATGGCCTCAAGGTCCCGAATGCCCAAGGCGGCCGTGATGATACTGGCCGTGGTGCAGGACACGCCGTTAGTGACGAACTTGAGATTGTAGGGCGCGTGCTCCCCTGCCAGCCGTTCGTACATTTCTTCGCGGATGTGTTCGCGCAAGATGTTTCCGGGGAAGGTCTGCCCCTGATAGTGATAAGTATCGTGGGCGTGCAGCGTCCAGAAGTGCACCAGTTCAAGGGTCAACTCATCATGGTTTTGCAGCGCGTGAATCAGCGACGCAGGATCAATCCCGAACACATGGACCTGACGCAGCATCAGGCGCAAGAACTCAGTATTGCCGGTCAGTAACGCGTGCTGATAAGCCGGTCGGGTAATGAAGTCGTAGGACAGATCGGCACCGCCGTGGGACATGGCGGCGATGTCATCCAGGGTCAGGTTCAGCTCCTGAAAGCTGAACCCTCCGGCTTTGCGAATGGCCCCGCCCAGCAGTTGATTACCGGTGATCGACAACGGGTGACTCTCTGACCAGGCATTGCCTTCAGCCTTGCGCTCGACCCCGAGAAAACCATTGGCGTCGAGACGCAAGACCCGTGCGCCCATGACATCGATGGCATGCAACGCATCGCCGATGATCATCTGTTGTGCGGCAAAGCTTGGGTCCAGCCAATTGAGTGATGGCTGGCCTTCTTTGAAATAGTGCAGATACACCCAGCGCCGGTCCTTTCCGTCCACGCCCTGAACCACCGACGTGGCACTCCAATCGGTATCCTTGATACCCGGCTCGAAGAAAATAACCCGCTGCAATTGCCCCACGATGTAATGCTTGTCTCTGAGACAATCGACGATTTCCGGCGTGAGATTCACCGCATCCCGACCTTGCGGAATGTCAGGTAACAGGTGCCAGTCCTCTTCCCTGATCTCGACCATGTGGTAGAGGCCTGGATAGTCTTCGTAAGCCATTTCAGCCAGACGAAAATCAGCGCCTTTGCCCGTGTGAGAGGGGATCACATCGTCGATGATGACGGCGTTGTGCGCAGCGGCGATGCGGCTCAAACTTTGAAATTGCGCGTCGGTGCCCAACTCTGGATCGATCTCGAAACTGATCCTGTCGAAGTTGCCATCAATGCTGGGTGTACGAAGACGCCCTTGCAAACCACCGGAGGTTTTGAGTGGGCCGTTGTGAATGCCTTCAATACCGATTTCGGACAAGGCGTGCCACAGCGTCTCATCGGCAAGCGCCTCCAACACAGAGCCGCCCTCACGGGTCACAATCGATGCCGGGTAAGCGGTGAACCAGACCGATGCAATGGCCGAAGCATCTCGGGGACGAGTCTGCGCATAAGGCCTCTGCCAGAGCCTGCCCTGCCCCGAATACAATTTGGCGCGCTGCTTGGCGGCATTGAGCATCGACTGCTCAACCAGCCACTCCACATACTGCTTGTCCGGGGTTGTCATCTGTTCAGTCACTCCCTCTTTAAGGTGGATTGGAGAAGAATGCCTAAAGCGATATGAACATCCTTAAACCAATCCTGTCTGCGCTGTTGCCTACTTCTATGAGCGCCTGCAGCGGCAAACGTTGCATCTTTTGCCTATTTCTCCCGTCGCAGTGGATTCGGTGAGGTCGCCCCATCACCCGTTTTTTGGGACCCGCGTCTCAATCAAGCCAGGCTATTTGGCTTTGCGGCGCTTACTGGCGGTCGCGGTCTTGGGTGCGGCTGCACTGCGCTTCTTCTTCCAGGGCGTAGTGCCGCGACCCGCCGGGCTCGCAGGTCCGGCAATGCTCAGGCCCAAGCCAGCACAACGATCCACTTGTTTGCTCATCCAGGCTGACTGTTTGGCCACAAAGTCCTCCAGGCTCATCTCGCCGCTCTGAACCATATCCAGCGCCTGCTCCCAGATGGCGGTGGTTCCGGGATCGGCGATGGCTCGGGGCACGGCGTCGATCAGGCTGAAGGCTGCCGGGGTGGCGGCTAATGCCTTGCCCTGCTTGATCAGATAGCCCCGATTGAGCAATCCCTGAATGATCCCGGCGCGCGTCGCCTCGGTACCGATGCCGGTGGTGTCCTTGAGTTTCTGCTTGAGACGGGGATCGTCTACCAGTTTGGCGACGTTCTTCATCGCCTTGATCAGATCGCCTTCGGTGAAGGGCTTGGGCGGCTGGGTCCAGAGGTCTTTCAGCGTCACGTCCGCTACGTCACACTCTTGCCCTTCGGTCAGGGCCGGCAGAATTTGGGCGGGAGGCGCTTCGCGGCCTTTGGCGGGGGCCACGGCTTGCGGAAGTGCACGCCGCCAACCGGGCTCCACGATCACCTTGCCCACCGCGCGCAACGCCTGCTCGGCGCAATCAAAATCGGCTTGGGTTCGGTCGTATTCGTGGTTCGGCAGAAACTGCGCCAGATAGCGCGCCCGGATCAAGGAGTAGACCGCCCGATGCTTACCTACCAAGCGCCCAAGGTCTATCGTTGCGGCAGTCGGGATGATGCCGTGGTGGGCACTGACCTTCGCGTCGTTCCACGCCCGCGAGCGGCGCTTGGGGTCTACGTGTTTCAGCAGGTCCACCAAGCCCGGATCGGCACGGCCCAAGGCTGCCAGGATCGCTGGCGCTTCGCTGTGCTGGCTCAGCGGCAGATAGCCGCAATCACTGCGCGGGTAGGTAATGACTTTATGGGTTTCATAAAGTGCCTGGGCGATATCCAGGGTTTCTTGAGCGCCAAAGCCCAGTTTCTTGGAGCACACCTCCTGAAGAGTACCCAAATCGAACAGCAACGGCGGTGCTTCGCGCATACGCTCGGTGCGCAACTTGATCACCCGTGCGCTGGCGGCATTGGTCATGGCGGCTGCAGCCTCTTGAGCCAGTGCCTGGTTCAAGCAGCGACCGTGCTCGTCACATGTGTCTTCGTGCGCGCGCCACTGGGCGGTTAAATACGTGCCGTCGCAGAGTAGCTGCACATCAATCGCCCAATACGGAACCGGCACAAAAACGGCAATGCTGCGGTCGCGGTCCACCACCAGACGCAGGGTCGGTGTCTGTACCCGCCCTACCGGCAGCACGCCCTGATAGCCGGACTGGCGCCCAAGCAGGGTGAATAACCGACTCATGTTCATCCCAATCAACCAGTCAGCGCGCGAGCGGCCCAGCGCCGAATGATAGAGACTAAATGTCTCGGCACCGGGCTTGAGCGCCGCCAGCGCCTTGTGGATCGACGCATCGTCGAGGGCTGATAACCAGAGCCGTTGAATCGGCCCGCGATACCGACAGTACTCCACCAACTCGCGGGCAATCATTTCACCTTCACGATCGGCATCCGTCGCAATGACCAGCTCGCGGGCCTCACCGAGCAGACGTTTGACAGCCTTGAACTGGCTTGCGGTCTTCGGCTTGACCAGCATTCTCCACTCTTTGGGTATGATCGGCAGATCGGCCAGGACCCAACGTTTGTACCGGGCGTCATAGGCGTCTGGCGGTGCGGTCTCCAATAGATGACCGATGCACCAAGTCACCGTGACGTTTGATCCCACCCAGCAGCCATCGCCGCGCCTGTTAGCGCCCAGCACCTTGGCAATGTCTTTGGCCTGGGAAGGTTTTTCACACAGGAAGAGCCGCATGGTCGTCATCGTTCATTGCGTCGAGGGGTGAGGTGCAGCATGCGCAGTGTTGGGGGTTGAAGCAACCTTTATCTGTATGGATATACAGCCTTATCCAAATTGGGCCTTGCCCTTGGCGCATGTCTGACGAGCCTCGCCTGCCCACGCGCCCGTTGGCCTGGAGCCTGTTCGGGATCATCAGCGCCGCGAACATCAGGTTGATTGCGCAACTGGCTATATTAAGGTTGATCCACATCAAATACTGCGCCACGACTCGGAACATGCTTGCGTTAAACGGCTATTATCGCTGGCAACTAACGACTTTTTCGCCGGGGTGCATCATGACCAACCAACAGCGACTCATGCTCATTGTTCCTCCTTTGCTGGATAAAACCCCGGCGTTTGAGCGCGCCACAGCATTGGCAAAAGCCAAAGGTGCTGCGCTGCACATTGTTGCCTTTGATTATCTGGAAGGCTTGGCGACCGCCGGACTGGTCAACGAACGGGCACTGGAAGAAATGCGCTACAGCTATGTCGAGCGCCATCGTCAATGGCTGGAAGAGCAAGCGCATCCGCTACGTCATCTGGGCATAGAGGTCACGACAGAAGTGGTGTGGGCTGAACATCCCCTGAAGGAAATGCTTACATACCTGCACGAGATGCCTGTTGATCTGGTGATCAAGGATTTGCAACACGAGTCGTTATTAAAGCGTGCTGTATTTACCACCCTGGACCTGCAGTTGCTTCACGAGTGTCCCTACCCTTTGCACTTCGTTGCAAAGAGCCATAACCCTACGCCTCGCAGAATCGTTGCAGCGGTTGATCTACTCCATCCCGATGATCAGTATTCGGGGTTCAATGACACGATCATTCACGAAGCGTTAAAACTGGGCATTCAATGCAACGCTCAAGTTGATGTGGTGTATGCCTATGACCTGTCGATGATTGATGCGGCGGATTATAGCTACGCCAGTGCCTCGATGATGTTCGATTCAAACCTGACACCGACCACACCGACATTGTACGAACTGGAAAACGTAGCCTTCGATACATTGGCTGAACGCAACGGTGTTCCGGTGGAGAACCGTCACTTTATGTTGGGAAGCCCTTCCAAGGTGTTAGCCCGCTTTGCCGAGAGCCAAGACATCGACGTTATCGTTATGGGCCGGATACACCACCGAAGCTTGGGGCATCTGCTCGGAAGCACGGCAGAGCGCATTCTTTACAAGATGCCCGGCAGTGTATTGATACTCAATCCAGACAGCTCGGTTTAACGGCGTTGGTTGAACGGGCACGAAGGCCCCACTTGACGCATTCGAACCAGATCAGGCTCACGATCGAGACGCCGAGTGCCGCCGCGAGCAACACAGGCGTTGGCGTCACGAACGAAAACAGCCGGCTAATGGCGGGTACGAAAAGCACCCCACACAACATGGCGATCGTTCCCGCCGCGATCCAGCCGAATTGCCGATTGGAGGCACTGCTGCTGTGCCACGAGGTATGGACCCAAGAGCGATTGGCCTGTATCAGGGCGAGGTTCGATAGCACCAGCACGACAAATGTCAGCGCCCGCGCCATGTCATCACGACCGGCATCAGAAGGCACTATTAAGTGCGCACTCGCGTAAGTCCCCAGCAACAACACCAGCAAACCGCCCCCCTGCCACAATCCACGCACCATCAAGGCCCTGTCGAACAGGCGCTGATCCGTCCGCCGTGGCGCAACCTTCATCGCGTCCGCCTCCAGCGCCTCGGCTTCGAACACTACCGAACACGCGGGATCGATAATGAGTTGCAGGAAGAGGATGTGCACCGGCATCAGCAGCATCGGCAAGCCGATCAATACAGGCAGGATCGACAACCCGACGATGGGGACATGCGCCGCCACCACGAAGGCAATCGCTTTGCGCAGGTTGGCGAACACCCGGCGACCATAACGAACGGCCGTCACGAGTGAGGCAAAGTCGTCGTTCAATAAAACCAGTGCAGCGGCCTCGCGCGCGACCTCGGTGCCTCGCGCGCCCATGGCAACGCCGATGTCGGCGGCCTTCAGCGCCGGGGCGTCGTTGACACCGTCGCCCGTCATCGCGACCACATCGCCCCGAGCGCGGAATGCCCGCACGAGGCGCAGCTTCTGATCGGGCTGCACACGGCAGAAGATGTGCGTGTCGGCAAGGCGCGCAGTCAGAGCCTCATCGCTCAATGTAGCGATTTCAGTCCCGGTGATGACTGGCGCCTCAGCACTCAAGCCCGCCTGCCGCGCTATCGAGATCGCAGTGGCCGGGTGGTCGCCCGTCATCATCACGACGCGTATGCCTGCGGCTTTGCACTCCGCAATGGCCTGCGGCACATCGGGCCGCACCGGGTCCTCCAGAGCAACCAGCCCGAGGAACTGGAAATCGAAGTCGTGCTGCAGTTTCGGCAGCGCCTCTGTATCAAACGTGGCCTGCGCGACACCCAGCACGCGCAGGCCGTCGCTCGCCATCGCCAAGACCTGCCTGGCGATCACAGCACTGCGCGTGGCATCCAGGTGACATAGATCGACGATGGCCTCCGGCGCGCCTTTGGCCGCAATGAGTCGGGCAGGTGAGCCCTTGTCCGGACTTTGCCATACCCGAGACATTGCCAGCATTTCGGGTGATAACGGATAGTCGTCGACGAGCGTCCAGTTGCCATGCAGGTGTTCGGTATTCGCCAACAGGCGCTGGCCGGCTTCACCAATGGCCAACTCCATCGGATCAAACGCACGGCGATGACTCGCCAGCACCGCGTACTCCAGCAGGCCATGCAACTCGTCCTGCAGCGGTGCCGCTCCCCCCGCCTGCGAGGTGTCATAAATTGCCTCTTCGGACCACAGACGCCGCACCGTCATTCGGTTTTCGGTCAGCGTGCCAGTCTTGTCAACGCACAACACCGTCGTCGCCCCCAGCAATTCAATGGCGGGAATGCTACGCGCCAGTACCTTCTCGCGAGCCAGACGCCAGGCACCCAGCCCCAGAAAGAGCGTCAGCACGACCGGCAGCTCCTCGGGCAGGATGGCCATCGCCAACGTAAGTCCGGCCAATAAACCCTGCAACCAGCTACCGAGGATAAGTGCGTGGGTAACGGCGAGGGAAGCGGCCAGTGCCAGGCCGACGAGCGCCACGCGTTTGACAACCCAACGCGTCTCCTGCTGGATCGGTGTGGCCTCGACTACGATCCCCGCGAGCGATTGGCCGATGCGCCCCAGCGCGCTGCGCTCGCCAGTAGCGATAACCCGCCCACGCGCAGTGCCGCGCGTGACCAGCGTGCCCGAAAAGGCCCGCGACAGATCCGCTGTATCCTGTGCGATGGCCCTATCGTCATCGATCACGTTCAAAGGCGACGCATGCTTGTCCACCGATGCCGACTCTCCTGTCAGCAGTGACTCGTCGACCGCGAAGTTCGGTGCGTCGATGAGTTGCAGGTCGGCAGGCACCCGGTCGCCTTCAGCGAGAAGCACGATGTCGCCCAGCACCAGCTCTCTGGCCGCGATCCGGCGTATTAGGCCGTCGCGCTGGACCTGGGCTTGCGGGCTGGACAGATCGCGCAGAGCGTCCAGCGAGCGCTCGCTGCGCCGCTGCTGGACAAAGCTCATGCCCATGACCACAAAGACGAAGCCCAGAAGCATCAAGGCTTCCTGGGCATCCCCCAGCACCATGTAGAGCGCCCCACACGCCAGCAACAGCAGAAACATCGGCTCAGTCGCGACCTGGCGAACCAGACGCAGCACGCTTCGTGGTTGCGAAACCGGCATCTCGTTCGGGCCATCCCGGCCAAGACGAAGTTGGGCCTCACACTCGCTCAGGCCCACCTCAGCAGTGGCGTTCGCCTCCAGAGGCGAGAAATCTTTCATCGTATGTCCTGTTTAACAGGCCTTTCATGATTAAGGTCGGGTCGGGAACACGGATCGACACTCACGACAATAAACACACCCGAAGTCAGCCGTGCGGCGGTCTCGAAACGCGGGTGTCTGTGGGGGGTAGTTGTCGTGCTTGATCTGACCATCCGCTTGACTCTACTCGTGTTCAGAGTTTGCGTCCGTGCGTCACGTGAACATATATCGGGTGACCGTGAGTGGCTTGATTTGGGTCAAAAAAAGCAAGGGTGCATGGAGTAAGTGGACTCATGACTGCGGAGTGCTAAAGTCGGCACTTTCAGAACGAGGAAGCATAATGCGGATGCTCATAGCTGCCCTGACCTTGGGGATGTTGGCGGGATGTACAGCGCCGGCCATGAATGAGGCCAGATCCCAAGGCCCGTACAAGACGTTTTTATCTCAGAAGTCAGGCGAGCTCGTCGCCCAATGTATCCAGTTCGCCTGGCAGGATGAGTCAGTTTTTGGCGTAGAGGGTGATGCGTTTATACATTCCGGTAGCCAGAAAGAACTCACGGTCTACACAAGGGGCTCGGAGTACTTCGTTGATGTGCTCAGTGGAGCGTCCGGCACAACTGTCAATTATTACCAGGCACTGAGTAATTCGATTGCAGAGCGCAGGCTTAGCGCGCTGGCGACCTGCCTCTAAACATTGACGTCAGGTTAAAGGGGATTTAGTTACATCAGATCCCCTGCAAGGAAAATTAAAAGAACGCCCTCCGCTTTACCCCTACCAACCTCGATTTTCAGGCATCGGTCAATGCGACATTCCTCTTAGCGTCCTGTCACATGATTGTCATGTCATTGTTTCCTAATGCGTTTCAAAATATTGCACAGATAAAGGCGTTGACCGCCAGCATCGCAATACTGCCGTTTGAGTAGCTGATCGGCAGTTTGAATACCCCTGTGAACGAGACCCATGATGATCAAGAAACTGCACAAACCCATTGTCGGCGCCATATTGGGCAGCGTAGTGATGTCTGCTCAAGCGGATTTTATCGACGACAGCCATGCCGACCTTACGTTGCTCAATCGCTACCTTAATCAGCAGGGTCGCGGTATAGATGGCAATAACAATCCTAGTAAAGCAGCCAAAAGCTACCGGGACTGGGGGCAGGGCTTTCAGCTCAACTTCAAGTCTGGCTACACCGAAGGCGCCGTTGGCGTTGGTCTGGATGTTGAGGGCTTCTATGGCCTCAAACTCGACTCCGGCGGCGACCTGAACGACAAGAGCAATCAAAGCCGTTACCCTGGTAGCATGTTCCCGCTGGATAACGGCAAGTCCGCCAATGACTTCGCCGTGCTGACCCCTACCCTCAAAATGCGCTTCCTTAAAGATGAGTTGCGTGTGGGCGGGCTGTATCAAAACAACCCGATGCTGGCCAATACCGATGGGCGTCTGTACCACCAGACCAATACCGGGGCGCAGTTGGTTTCCAAGGATTTGTCAGACTTCACCTTTACCGGTGGCGATATCATTCGGACGAAAATCCGCAACGAAACCAACGACAGTGGCATGATCACCGGTGGCGGCGCCAAACTCAGTGATCGCTTCCTCTATGGCGGCGCCGATTACACGGGCATTGCCGACACCACATTGAGCCTGTGGTACTCCAACCTGCAGGATTACTATCAGCAAGCCTTTATCGGTGCCAAGCACATCACTCAACTACCCGTCGGTAGCCTCGCCAGTGATTTCCGTGGTTACCGCAGCCTGGGCATAGGCGGCAACGCCAATGGCGACAGTGACTTTGCAACCAATGGCTACTACGGTAATGGCCTGAGCAAAGGGCGGATCAACCAGTCGACTATTAGCTTGATGGAAAGCTATAGCCTGGCAGGCCACACCTTAGGTTTGGGCCTTCAGAAAAACACCGGCGACAGCGACTTCCCTTATCTGGACTCAGGCCTGAACAGCGGTGACGCCCGTCAGGGACCGGGTGCGGGCGCTGACACCCCAGCGCTGACCAACATGCAATTGAACAAGTTCCAACACGCCGGCGAGCGTACTTGGCTTGCGCAGTACAAGTATGATTTTGGCCAGTTGGGCGTCAAAGGATTGGGCTTCGCAGCCACTTATGCCCATGGTGATCAGATCAGAGTGGCCAGCGGTGGTGACAGCGAATGGGAACGCAACCTTGCGTTGAGCTACCAAGTGCCTGAGGGGAAACTGAAGGGCCTGGGTGTTACCTGGAAGAACGCCAGGGCCAACCCGAGTATTACCGGGCAGACCCTGCAGGACGAAAATCGCTTCTACGTGAGCTATATCGTACCGCTGTGGTAATACACAGCCAGGCATGAACGCTGTCAAGGCGACGTAATCCGGCTTACCCATGCTTCGCGTGGGTAAGCCGCCTTAAAATGAACAGGTTGACTGTTGGCGCAACCGCGAAAACTCCCGCTCGAAAAGCAAGGAATCCTTGAAGAGGCATTCGTCGAATTCAAATCCACTGGGCTTTGCCTCATACTCTGCGCTGAGATATGACGATACCAGCACCTTGACCTCACGAATCCCCCCAAGGAGCCCGATACGCTGATGCTGCCTTCCCCCCTTAAAATCCTTACCAATCCCGCGCGGCTGCACACACAGAAATGGCGTGGGCGCGTTGGCCTGTGCCTGGTTGCCGGTCTCTCGGTATTGGCAGGCATGACGGATGCGATCGGTTTTATGGCAACCGGTGACTTCGTATCGTTCATGAGCGGCAACACCACCCGCCTGGCCGTGGCCATAAGCGAAGGCGACTTCGGGCTTATGCTGCGACTGCTTATCGTCGTTGCCACGTTTATCGGCGGCAATACACTGGGCATTGTCGTAAGCCGAATGACGGGGCGACGCGCCCTTCCCTTGCTGCTGTGCATCGCTGCGTTGTTATCCGCTGCGGCAGCCTTGCCATTGACCGCTCAACTGCCAGCACTGTTGGCCGCTATTATCGCCATGGGCATGCTCAACGCCGCCGTCGAAGAGGTCAATGGCTTCCCTATTGGCCTGACTTACGTGACAGGCGCACTCTCACGATTCGGCAGAGGATTAGGCCGGTGGATGCTGGGAGAGCGAAGAAATGGATGGCGAGTTCAGTTGATACCCTGGACCGGCATGTTTGCAGGTGCGGTGATCGGCGCCCTGCTTGAGCAGCAACTGGGTATGAAAGCTCTATTGTTCAGCGGCTTGCTTTCTGCCGTTTTGGGGTTTGCCGCACTGAAAATCCCACGCCGCTGGCAACTGGCTTATATGCCTAAATAAGGGTAATCAGCACTCCCCCCGCTTTTCCAGACTGCGCAGCAGCTTGCAGGGGGCATGGTCATACCATGACGACTCTATTGCCCACGACCTACATTGCCCCAAATAAGGGAACCGGGAAACTTATCCGCACCCTTCTGGTTCAATGTACTCATTAGCATATGACCCGATCATGTTTCCCGGTGCGTAGAGAGCACCTGAAAAAGACCCGCTGTGTAGCGCTTCAACCCTCCTCCGCTTAGCGATCTCTGGATAGAAAGACGTCCATCCGACACTGGCATGAAACCTGCTTTAGTCCTGACAAACCTGTAGAAATCTCCTATAGGACGTCCAGGCGTGGTCACCGACGACCACCTTCCAGTACTGGCGCAGGACGGGTGAACCAGGCAGCGCGGCTTCGGTTAATCACCCCACCACACATCCATGAATACCAGGCAAAGACGCCTGGAGCCGTCACACGGCTCCAGGCGTTTTTTTTGCTTTTTTTTCTGGCCATGCCACGGCAGCGGCTTCGACTGAGGAAAGGTTATGAACGCAACCGCCACCCCGATCAAGAGCGAAACACTGGTCGTCATCGGCAACGGCATGGTCGGCCATCATTGCGTCGAGCAGTTGATCGAGCATGGCGCGCTCGCCCACTATCACGTGCATGTGTTCGGTGAGGAGCGGCAGCGTGCCTACGACCGCGTCCACCTCTCAGAGTACTTCGGCGGTCGTGATGCAGAGTCCCTCGCACTTGGTGAGGCCGATCTGTATGCCCGCCACGGTGTGCAGCTGCACCTCGGCGTGCAAGTGCTCGACATCGACCGCGAGCGCAAGGAAGTAGTCACCAGCGCCAGACGCCAGGCTTATGACCGATTGGTGCTGGCCACCGGCTCCTATCCCTTTGTGCCGCCGATCCCCGGTGCCGAAGGCCGCTCCCGGTTGGTCTACCGTACTCTGGACGACCTAGACGCCATCCGCGAGGCGGCTACCAATGCCCGACGTGGCGTGGTGGTAGGTGGCGGCCTGCTCGGCCTTGAAGCCGCCAATGCACTGAAGTCCCTGGGGCTGGAAGCCCATGTCGTTGAATTCGCCCCACAACTGATGCCGGTGCAACTGGACGCCTCAGGTGGCGAAGCACTGCGGGCACGGATCGAGACCCTGGGCGTCGGTGTGCACCTTTCGCGAGCGACCCAGGAGATCGTTATCGGTGAAGAGTATGCCTACCGCATGAACTTCAACGGTGGCGAATTCCTTGAAACCGACCTGATCGTATTCTCTGCCGGGATCCGCCCGCAGGACGCTATCGGCCGTAGCGCCGGGCTGGACGTGGCACCGCGTGGCGGCCTGGTCGTGGACAATCATTGCCGCACCAGCGACCCCTACATCTTCGCCATCGGCGAGTGTGCGTCCTGGAACGGCAGCATCTTTGGTCTGGTCGCGCCGGGCTACAGCATGGCGCGTAACGTTGCCGCGCAACTCGCGGGTCAGCATTACGACCCCTTTACCGGCGCAGACATGTCGACCAAGCTCAAGCTGCTGGGCGTTGATGTCGGTTCTATCGGCGACGCTCACGCGGCGACTCCCGGCGCCAAGAGCTACCGCTTTATCGACGAGGCCAGCGCCAGCTATCGCCGCCTGGTGGTCTCTGCCGATGGCAAGCATGTGCTGGGCGCGGTACTGATCGGCGATAACAGCTATTACGACACCTTGCTGCAATACGCGCAGAACGGCATAGCGCTGCCCAAGGACCCGTCCAGCCTGATCCTGCCGCTGTCAGACGGCGCACCGACACTCGGTGCCGATGCGCTGCCGGACACCGCCACTATTTGCTCCTGCCATAACGTTACCAAGGGCGCGGTGTGCTGTGCGGTCGACGCAGGTTGCACCGACCTCGGCGAACTCAAGGGCAAGACCAAGGCAGGCACTGGCTGCGGCGGTTGCAGCGCACTGCTCAAGCAGGTCTTCGAGCACGAGCTCAGTGCCCGTGGCGTCGCCGTCGACAAAAGCCTCTGCGAGCACTTCGCCCATACCCGTCAGGAACTGTACGCCCTGGTACGGGTGGAAGGCATCATTAGCTTCGACGAAATGCTCGCCAAACATGGACGTGGCCACACCGGCTGCGATATCTGCAAACCCGCTGTGGGCTCGATTCTCGCCTCATGCTGGAACCAGCCGATCATGGACCCATTGTTGGTGCACCTGCAGGACACCAACGACACATTCATGGCCAACATGCAGAAGAACGGCACCTATTCGATCATCCCGCGCATCGCCGCCGGCGAAATCACCCCGGACAAGTTGATCGCCCTGGGCGCTGTCGCGAAGAAATACGACCTCTACACCAAGATCACTGGCGGCCAGCGCATCGATCTGTTCGGCGCTCAATTGCATCAGTTGCCGGACATCTGGGGCGAACTGATCGAGGCCGGTTTCGAGACCGGACACGGCTACGGCAAGTCATTGCGTACGGTCAAATCCTGCGTCGGCAGCACATGGTGTCGTTATGGCGTTCAGGACAGCGTGAGCATGGCGCTGCTCCTGGAGAACCGCTACAAGGGCCTGCGCGCACCGCATAAATTCAAGCTTGCGGTTTCCGGCTGCACCCGCGAATGCGCCGAGGCGCAGAGCAAGGACGTTGGGGTGATCGCTACCGAGAAAGGCTGGAATCTCTATGTCTGTGGCAACGGAGGCATGCGCCCGCGTCACGCCGAATTACTAGCCACGGACCTGGATGACCAAACCCTATTGCGCTACGTCGACCGGTTCCTGATGTTCTACATCCGTACTGCCGACAAACTGCAACGCACCTCTGTCTGGCGCGAAAGCCTGGACGGCGGCCTGGACTACCTCAAAGACGTCATCATCAACGACAGTCTGGGGCTTGGGGCTGAGCTGGAATCGCAAATGCAACTGGTCATTGACCGGTACGAATGCGAATGGGCAAACGCTATCAATGACCCGGAAAAGCTCAAGCGCTTCCGGACCTTCGTCAACGATGAGCGCGGTGACCCGGATATCCATTTCGTCAAAGAACGAGGCCAGCGCCGCCCGGTGCATGCTAACGAACTCCACCTGATTCCCGTTACCCAGGAGGTGCTCTGATGAGCCAGTCAAACGTCGTCCGTATCGAACCCCGCCACGCTATTGAAAGCCCTGCGCAATGGCAGATGCTGTGCAGCCGCCAAGACCTGGTGGCCAATTCCGGCGTCGTCGCCTGGCTCGATGGCGCCCAGGTCGCGTTATTTCACCTGCCTGACAGTCTGGGCAAGACCCTCTACGCCATCGACAACCTCGACCCAAAGTCAGGCGCCAACGTCATTGGCCGTGGCATCGTCGGCAACCTTAAGGGCGAGTTGGTGATTGCCTCACCCCTGTACAAACAGCACTTTCGTCTCGAAGACGGCAGCTGCCTGGAATATCCAGAGCAGAGCCTGCGTGTCTGGCCCGTACGTTTGAACGGGGATGCCGTAGAGATCGGAGTAAGCGCAGCGCGCTAGCTTTAAACAGTGGAAACAGTCCTGACCCTACGACCTGTGCCGCAGCGTCAGGGCGGTTCGCGGCCACCTATAAGAATGGTAGTGGAGAAACCCGCATGAAGACCGTTGCGCAACTGCTCAAGTTAAAAGCCATCCACAATCAACATGTCCATACCATCACTCCAGACCAGATGGTGCTAGAGGCGCTGCGGGTGATGGCCGAGAAAAATATCGGCGCTCTACCGGTGATAGAAGACGGTCAAGTGGTGGGCGTAATCAGCGAGCGAGACTACGCACGCAAGATCGTTCTCCAGGGCCGCTCCTCCATCGGCACGTCTGTCAGAGCCATCATGAGCTCGCCCGTGGTGACGGTGAACTCCCACCAAAGTATCGAGACGTGCATGGGGGTTATGACCGATAGCCACCTGCGCCATTTACCCGTCGTGGAAGACGGACAACTGCTCGGCCTGCTGTCCATTGGTGACTTGATTAAAGAGGCGATAGCCGAGCAGGCTGACCTGATCCGGAAACTGGAACAGTATATTCGCGGGCATTAAACTGACCGTTATTCCGACCGATCAAAAAAGAATACAACCGGACCCAACTGACGACAGAGCCGTATTGGGCCTCAGGTCATCATTGGCTAATGTTTGTAGATCATATATTTGCCGCGCCCGGTCTTTTTAGCTTGATACATCACTCTGTCTGCGGCGCGCAGGAGATTATCCGCAGAGCTTTCCCTGTCCCACAGTGCTATCCCGATCGAAACGTCCACGATGCACGATGTGCCGAAAATAAAAAATGGAGTTTTCAGTGCATCGATACATTTAGCGGCGATGGTGCTGACAGCCTCTTCGGCATTGTCCTCAAGGTCACTGAGCAGCAAAACAAACTCGTCACCACCAATACGCGCCAGGGTATCGGACTCTCGCAGAGTACTGGCGAAGCGCTTCGCAACCTGCCGCAACACCTCGTCACCAGCCTCGTGGCCGAGCGTGTCGTTGATATTCTTGAAACCATCAAGGTCCATGAATAATAGGCCGACCTGTGTTTCATCACGGCGCGCGCGCGCTAATACCTGACGAAGCCGCTCAGAAAGATGCGCTCTATTGGGCAACCCCGTCAGCGTGTCGTGATGAGCCATGCGGGTAAGTTCAGTTTGATGGTCGTTGAGTTTGATCAATAAACGATTGAACGCCGATATCAAGTGCCCAACTTCATCATCGCGGACGACAGGCAAGGGTTCGAGCGGCAACTCGTCCCGCGTCATGCGGTCGGCATGCTCTGCCGCATAAAACAAATGGCGGAGGACGAAATACAGCCCGGTAGTGGAGAGAATAGCGAATACCAAAATAGCGAAGACTGCATTTTTAATCAAAAAATGCTGCATCCGCCCCACCGTCGCAAACGCCTCACTGCTCGGCACTCGGCCGACGACAAACCAGCCCGTGCTCGGGACAGACACCATCGCAGCGACCTCTTCAACACCCTGCTCGTTGACCGTTATCCCGGTACCGCGAAAGCCCGCCATGGCCCGATCATGAAGCACATTGACGCCGGGGGGCGGTGTGGGTTTGAGCACACTATCAAGTTCAGAGGAGGCGACAAATAACTTATCTCTCGGGGAGACAAGCAAGAACCCACCCGTTGCATTACCAATTCGACTCTGGAGTAACGAATCAAGAAACCCGGGGGCAGCCAGTGCCGTAACACCCACCAAAACAGCTTGAACCTCACCGTTTTCGCTTCTGACCGGAGCAGAGATCGGCAGAACCGGTTCTTTTGCAGAACGGCCAACCACAGGACGACCGACAAACGAAGCACCGCCTAATCCAGCTTTAATATAGTCACGGTCAGAATAGTTGATCGTCAGTGGATCACGCAGAACAGGATAATCCGCGATTGGAACGCCATTAGGCGTTACCACGAATAGACCTGCCGAGAACAACGTTTGGTAGTCGAAGTGCTCTTTCAGCCATGCATGTAGTTGCTCAGGCTGCGCAAGCAAACGCGTCGGCAAGGCGGCGGCAAGGCGTCCAAGCAAGACCTGGCGCTGAACAATCTTCCCATCAATATCGTGGGCAACATAAGTCGCCAACGCTAATTGTTGGTTTTCCACTACCGCGCTCAAATCCTCACGCAAAAAATGAGTCAGCACGAAATAGCGAACGACTGCACCAGAGATCACAATGCACAGCGCCAGTACCAACAGCCGAGTAACGATGCTATTGAAAATGCGGGGAAGGCTTGTGCGCACATAATATTTTTTTGGCATCTTGGGAGTTTACCCGAGGAGCCGCGTTTTTTGTGCACTGGAACAGGCGCAAAGGCAGAGTTTGCTATCAGTTCGCCATTAACTATCCAGGACTTATGCCCTATGACGGCCTGGATCGAAAACAGAGGCTGCTATGTGGCAATGTATCGCGCCAAAGAGAACCGGCGCGATAGCATTGTTCAACCGTTGACAGGTGCCCAGAATTCAGCGATGGCGCACATTAGAACGCATCACCGGGTACACGGACCCATCCTTCCATCAATACGCGAGCACTGCGGCTCATGATGGCCTTGGTCACCGTCCACTCACCATTGACCTGGCTGGCTTCAGCACCCACGCGCAGGGTGCCCGAGGGGTGACCGAAGCGCACAGCGCTACGTGCACCACCGCCAGCTGCCAGGTTCACCAGCGTGCCCGGAATCGCCGCAGCGGCACCAATGGCCACGGCGGCCGTGCCCATCATGGCGTGATGCAGTTTGCCCATTGAGAGCGCACGCACGAGCAGGTCGGCGTCACCGGCAGTCACCCGTTTGCCGCTGGACGACACGTATTCGGCTGGCTTGGCGACGAAGGCGATCTTCGGTGTGTGCTGGCGCTTGGCGGCTTCAGCAATATCCTGAATGAGGCCCATACGCAACGCGCCATAAGCGCGAATCGTCTCGAACATCGCCAGTGCCTTGGAATCGCCGTTAATCGCGTCCTGCAGCTCGGTGCCCGTATAGCCGATGTCTTGCGCGTTAACGAAGATAGTCGGGATGCCAGCATTGATCATCGTGGCCTTGAATGTGCCAACACCCGGCACTTCAAGATCGTCCACGAGGTTACCGGTGGGGAACATCGAGCCGCCCGCGCCCTCTTCGTCGGCTGCCGGGTCCATGAATTCCACCTGCACTTCGGCAGCGGGAAAGGTCACGCCGTCGAGTTCGAAGTCACCGGTTTCCTGGACAGCACCATCGGTGATAGACAGGTGCGCGATGATGGTCTTGCTGATATTGGCCTGCCAGATGCGCACGGTCGCCATGCCGTTGTGCGGGATGCGACTGGCGTCAACCAGACCGCTGCTGATGGCGAACGCGCCGACGGCGGCAGACAGGTTGCCGCAGTTGCCGCTCCAGTCAACGAACGGCTTATCGATGGACACCTGACCGAACAGGTAATCGACATCGTGATCGGTTTTTTTGCTCTTGGACAGGATGACCGTTTTGCTGGTGCTCGAGGTTGCCCCGCCCATGCCGTCGATCTGTTTGCCGTAAGGATCCGGGCTGCCAATCACGCGCAACAACAGTGCATCGCGCGCCGCGCCGGGGACCTGTGCGGAGACGGGAAGGTCTTGCAGGTTGAAAAACACACCTTTGCTGGTACCGCCACGCATGTAGGTGGCGGGGATCTTGATCTGGGGTACGTAAGCCATAGAAATAGTGTCCTGATAAGACTCAGGCGCAACGTTGCCGTCGCGCCTGAGTATGTTGCTTAGACAGCTGCCGTCGATTCAAGGAAGTCCTGAGCGAAACGCTGCAGGACACCGCCAGCCTCGTAGATCGACACTTCTTCGGCTGTGTCGAGACGGCAGGTGACCGGCACCTCGACACGCTCGCCGTTCTTGCGATTGATCACCAGGGTCAGCGTGTTACGCGGGGTACGCTCGCCGATGACGTCGAAGGTTTCGGTGCCGTCGATGCCCAGTGTCTTGCGATCAACGCCCGCCTTGAACTCCAGTGGCAACACGCCCATGCCGACCAGATTGGTGCGGTGAATGCGCTCGAAGCCTTCAGCCGCGATGGCTTCCACGCCAGCCAGACGTACGCCCTTGGCAGCCCAGTCACGGGAAGAGCCCTGACCGTAGTCAGCACCGGCGATGATGATCAGCGGCTGCTTGCGCTCCATGTAGGTCTCGATAGCTTCCCACATGCGCATGACCTTGCCTTCTGGCTCGACGCGGGCCAGCGAACCCTGTTTGACCTTGCCGTTTTCCTGAACCATCTCGTTGAACAGCTTCGGGTTGGCGAACGTGGCGCGTTGCGCGGTCAAGTGGTCACCCCTATGAGTCGCGTAGGAGTTGAAGTCCACCTCTGGCAGGCCCATCTTGGCCAGGTACTCACCGGCCGCGCTGTCGAGCATGATGGCGTTCGACGGCGACAAGTGGTCGGTGGTGATGTTGTCCGGCAGCACCGCCAGCGGGCGCATACCCTTGAGCGGACGAGCGCCAGCCAACGCACCTTCCCAGTACGGCGGACGGCGGATATAGGTGCTCATTTCGCGCCAGTCGTACAGCGGTTTTACTTTGGGACCGGTGTCTTCCTGGATAGCGAACATCGGGATGTAGACCTGGCGGAACTGCTCCGGTTTTACCGAGGCCTTGACCACTGCGTCGATCTCTTCGTCGGTCGGCCAAATGTCCTTCAGGCGAATTTCCTTGCCGTTGGCATCCAGGCCCAGCACATCCTTCTCGATGTCAAAGCGGATGGTCCCGGCAATCGCGTAAGCCACCACCAGCGGCGGCGAAGCCAAGAATGCCTGCTTGGCGTACGGATGGATCCGCCCGTCAAAGTTACGGTTACCCGAGAGTACCGCGGTGGCATACAGGTCGCGATCGATGATTTCCTGCTGGATCACCGGATCCAGCGCGCCAGACATGCCGTTACAGGTGGTGCAAGCGAAAGCCACGATACCGAAGCCTAATTGCTCCAGTTCGCTAGTCAGGCCGGCTTCATCCAGGTACAACGCAACGGTCTTCGAACCGGGCGCCAGGGAAGACTTGACCCAAGGTTTACGGGTCAGCCCCAGCTTGTTGGCGTTACGCGCCAGCAGGCCAGCGGCGATGACGTTGCGTGGGTTGCTGGTGTTGGTGCAACTGGTGATCGCCGCGATGATTACCGCACCATCCGGCATTTGCCCAGGCACCTCATCCCAATGGCCGGCGATGCCTCGGGCCGCGAGGTCCGAGGTGGCCACACGGGCGTGGGGGTTGCTCGGGCCCGCCATGTTGCGAACCACCGAGGACAGATCAAAGGTCAGCCCACGTTCGTATTGGGCGCCCTTCAGGCTGTCGCCCCAAAGGCCGGTCAGTTTTGCGTAACTCTCGACCAGTTTCACCTGCTCGTCTTCACGGCCGGTGAGCTTGAGGTAGTCAATGGTCTGCTGGTCAATATAGAACATCGCTGCGGTGGCGCCGTATTCCGGGGCCATGTTGGAGATGGTCGCGCGATCACCAAGAGTCAGCTTTGATGCCCCTTCACCGAAGAACTCCAGCCAGGCGCCGACTACCTTTTGCTGGCGCAGGAACTGAGTCAACGCCAGCACCATGTCAGTGGCGGTGATGCCCGGTTGCAATTTGCCGGTGAGTTCGACGCCGACAATTTCAGGCAGGCGCATCCAGGAGGCACGGCCGAGCATGACGCTTTCGGCTTCAAGGCCACCGACACCGATGGCGATCACGCCCAACGCATCGACGTGCGGGGTGTGGCTGTCGGTGCCGACGCAGGTGTCGGGGAACGCCACGCCATCACGCACTTGGATCACTGGAGACATTTTCTCCAGGTTGATCTGGTGCATGATCCCATTGCCCGGCGGGATCACGTCGACATTCTTGAAGGCTTTTTTGGTCCAGTTGATGAAGTGGAAGCGGTCTTCATTGCGACGATCTTCGATGGCGCGGTTCTTTTCGAACGCCTTGGGATCGAAGCCGCCGGACTCAACGGCCAGGGAGTGGTCGACGATCAATTGGGTCGGCACGACCGGGTTGACCAGCGCGGGATCGCCGCCTTGGGAGGCGATCGCATCACGCAGGCCGGCGAGGTCGACCAGCGCCGTCTGACCGAGAATGTCGTGACACACCACACGGGCCGGGAACCACGGAAAGTCGAGATCGCGCTTGCGCTCGATAAGCTGGTTCAGCGATGCGGTCAACGTAGCCGGGTCGCAACGGCGTACCAGGTTCTCGGCCAGCACGCGCGATGTATAAGGAAGTGTGTCGAAGGCCCCAGGCTTGATTCCGTCCACCGCCGCGCGCGTGTCGAAATAATCCAATCGGGTGCCGGGTAAAGATTTGCGGTATTCAGTGTTCATGGCGTTGGGACTCAATCACGGAATGTTCAGGGATGGGCGGGGAGCACCGAAGATCACGGTCCACTCCCCTTTTCCCAATCAGCGTTGTTCGATGGGCACGAACTTGCGCTGTTCGACGCCGATGTATTCGGCACTCGGGCGGATGATGCGGTTATTGCCACGCTGTTCGAACACGTGAGCGGCCCAGCCGGTCAGGCGTGAGCAAACAAAGATCGGCGTGAACAGCTTGGTCGGGATACCCATGAAGTGGTAGGCCGAGGCATGGTAGAAGTCAGCGTTCGGAAACAGTTTTTTCTGTTCCCACATGGTTTTGTCGATGGCTTCGGACACGGGGTACAGCACGGTGTCGCCCACCTCATCGGCCAGTTTTTTCGACCAACCCTTGATCACTTCGTTACGCGGGTCGGACTCTTTATAGATCGCGTGACCGAAGCCCATGATCTTGTCCTTGCGCTCAAGCATGCCCAGCGTGCCTTTAACGGCTTCTTCGGCAGAACCGAAGCGCTCGATCATTTCCATCGCTGCTTCGTTGGCGCCGCCATGCAGCGGGCCGCGCAATGAACCAATGGCTGCGGTGATGCAGGAATACAGGTCCGACAGCGTCGAGGCACAAACCCGTGCGGTAAAAGTCGAGGCATTGAATTCATGCTCGGCGTACAAAATCAACGAAACGTCCATCACCTTGCGGTGCAGTTCGCTCGGTTTTTTATCCAGCAGCAGGTGCAGGAAATGCCCGCCGATGGACTCTTCGTCCGTCACGCAATTAAGGCGTACGCCGTCATGACTGAACCGATACCAGTAGCACATGATGGCTGGGAACGCCGCCAGCAGGCGATCCGTGACGTCATGCTGCTGCGCAAAACTCGCTTCTGGCTCCAGGGTGCCGAGCATCGAAGCACCGGTACGCATGACGTCCATTGGGTGGGTCTCGGCAGGAATGCGCTCAAGCACTTCCTTCAAGGCTTGCGGCAGATCACGCAAACCTTGCAGCTTGTTCATGTACGCCGAAAGTTCGGTCTTGGTCGGCAGCTCGCCGTAAAGCAGCAGGTAAGCCACTTCTTCAAAACGCGCCTCGGCGGCCAATTCACGCACGTCGTAACCACGGTAGGTCAGGCCGGCTCCGGCCTGCCCAACAGTGGACAATGCGGTCTGCCCCGCCACCTGGCCTCGCAGGCCAGCCCCACTCAACACTTTTGCTTCAGCCATTGCTTTCTCCAATCTTGAATTTATTTGGGAATCGGCAATCCGGTCCAGACGACGTTACGCCTGGACCGGCACCCAGAATCACTTCTTCTGCGCGAACAACGCATCGAGTTTCTGCTCGAAGATGTGGTAATCAATGGCGTCGTAGAGCTCCATACGGGTCTGCATGGTGTCGATGACATTCTTCTGCGTGCCGTCGCGGCGAATCGCGGTGTAGACGTTCTCTGCAGCCTTGTTCATGGCGCGGAACGCTGACAACGGGTAGAGCACCAGAGAGACATCGGCCGACGCCAGCTCATCAGTGGTATACAACGGTGTAGCACCGAACTCGGTGATGTTGGCCAGGATCGGCGCGCCAACCTGGGCAGCAAACAGCTTGTACATCGCCAGCTCGGTGATAGCTTCCGGGAACACCATGTCAGCGCCCGCTTCAACGCAGGCCGCAGCCCTTTCCAGTGCCGACTCCAGCCCTTCGACGGCCAGTGCATCGGTACGCGCCATGATCACGAAGCTATCATCGGTGCGCGCATCGACGGCGGCCTTGATACGGTCGACCATCTCTTGCAGGGACACGATTTCTTTGTTCGGGCGATGGCCGCAACGCTTGGCGCCGACCTGATCTTCGATATGGATCGCCGCTGCGCCGAACTTGATCATCGACTTGACCGTACGCGCCACGTTGAACGCGGAAGAGCCGAAACCGGTGTCTACGTCCACCAGCAATGGCAGGTCGCAGACGTCGGTGATACGACGCACGTCGGTCAGCACGTCATCCAGGCCAGTGATGCCCAGGTCCGGCAAGCCGAGCGAACCTGCTGCCACGCCGCCACCCGAGAGATAGATGGCTTTGAAACCGGCGCGCTTGGCCAGCAGTGCGTGGTTGGCATTGATCGCGCCTACCACTTGCAATGGATGTTCGCTGGCGACGGCATCACGGAAACGTTGACCGGGAGTAGTTTTGGCGGTACTCATTTTTCACCTCGGGCTGTCGGTTGGGGAGCGGCCTGATAATGGCGCTCGATGTTGCGTTTGGATGCGCTGATATGGCGGCGCATTAACAGTTCGGCCAGTTCGCCGTCACGCTCGGCAATGGCATCAAGAATACGGTGGTGTTCGGCAAACGCCTGACGCGGACGATTGGGCGTCGCAGAGAACTGGATGCGGTACATGCGCACCAGTTGATAAAGCTCGCCACAGAGCATTTGGGTCAGCGTGCGGTTGCCGCTGCCTTGAATGATCCGGTAATGGAAATCGAAATCGCCTTCTTGCTGGTAGTAGCCCACACCGGCCTTAAAAGCGGCATCTTGTTCATGGGTATCGAGGACGCGGCGCAATTCGTCGATCTCTTCGACGGTCATGCGTTCGGCGGCCAGACGACAAGCCATGCCCTCCAGCGATTCGCGAATTTCATACAACTCGATGAGCTCGGCGTGGCTCAGGGAAACCACACGAGCGCCCACATGGGGGATACGCACCAACAAGCGTTGCCCTTCGAGGCGATGGATCGCTTCACGCAGCGGTCCGCGGCTGATGCCGTAGGCGCGCGCCAGCTCTGGCTCGGAAATCTTGCTGCCGGGTGCGATCTCTCCACGCACGATGGCCGACTGGATACGCCGGAACACATGCTCGGAGAGGGTACCGGACTCCTCGCCTACAACCTGGGTTTCTGCAAGAACTTCCATTACATTGTCGACACATTGGCAATTAGATGGCGGAAAACTACGACCAATCCCCATAAATGTCAAATGTCATTAGACTATTGTCGACAATGCGCCACGCCAACACCGAGACCTGACCTAGATCATGCACCGACTTCAGTCAAGGCCGTGCCGACGGTTATCGAGAGGGCTTCGGGGCTTCGTTTTGCAACGTCGCCGCCTCAGAAAACCCTACACGGGGCAACGCCAAAACGGACGGATCTACAGGTTGATTCAGCGCCCGCAGCACTGGAGAGTCGTACCCGTATACGTCAGGTTTAAACGTCACTCGACCATCATCACTCAGGCCCACTGTCCAATAGGCCAGCAGCACAGGCACCTTCACAGGGAGCCTGATATTTTCTGTAATGCCGTTGGCCAGTTGAGCCTGAATACCGGCGGCGTTCCAGCGACCCGGGTCGTTAAACAACAACTCGACCAACTGAAGCGGGTTTTCAACCCGGATACAGCCTGAACTCGTCGCGCGGCGTGCCTGGGCAAATAACTCGCGATGCGGCGTGTCGTGGAGATACACCGAATACTCATTTGGAAACCGTATGGCAACCTGACCAAGAGAGCTGTCCGGGCCTGCATCCTGGCGCAGTGTGATGCCGCCAGGGTTATGCCAATCAACGGTTGATGGATTCAAGACAGTCCCTTGACGGTCAAGGACACGAATACGGTTTGCGTCAAGGTAATGAGGGTCCTTTAGAATCTTGGGAAGAACATCATTAGTGAGAATGGTCGGTGGAACTGTCCAGGTGGGGTTAAACGTTATGTGCGTAATTTCGGATTGAAATACCGGCGTGCTGCGGAAGGGTTTACCGACCTGCACACGAGAACGCCAGATAACCTTGCCGTCACGGTAGAATGCAATCTTGTACCCGGCGATATCAACAACGACGAACGTGCCCTGAAGTTTATACAATAGCCAACGCGCGCGCTCCATGTTCACGCGGACTTGGTCTATACGCGCACCTATGGGTATATTCAGCGCCGCAAGTGTCGCCGCACCGGCAATGCCATCCACGGGAAGGTAGTGCTCGGACTGAAACCGTTTAACCGCCGCTTTAACGACGTCGTCGTAGTCAGTCCGGGTTGCCACTTGCTTGTCCAGATAACCCCCTGCCGCCAAACGGGCCCGCAACGCCAAGACTGAAGCACCGGCAACGCCTGGCTTAAGTGCCTGCCCGACAGGAATCAGTGACCAGCCACCTGAGTCTCGAAGCCGGCGCAGTTGCGCCAACCCCTCTCGCAGCCGGCTGTAAATCGCATTTTGTGGCGGCGCCTGTTTGAATGCGCGTGCGACGTCATGGTTTTCGACGGCAACAAACAATTCTTTGAGATCGTCACGAGGGTCGACACCGACCGGGTCGAAGTTCCAGTGTATTTCCAAACGCGAGGGGTCGACTTTGCCGCGCCGCAACTGGAGCAGCGCTGCGATGTAGGCACGGGTAGCCGCAATATCAAACATCGCGCGTTGCGTTGGGGACGGCGTCGCTGCATGCATCGACGCGGCTGCCCTGGATAGCTCATCAATACGGAAATCACGGGGATCCAGGCCGTCTGCCTGAATGTCGTTCAGACTTTTCAACAGCTGCGCGACGTCGCTAACGTTCGTCCAGGCCGCACGAAAGCTTCGTTGAGCATAAAAATCGATGACCGCACGACCGACCTCCAGCCGTTGGTGACGGGGTGGGGTGACGGGCAGAGGGGAAGAAGGCGTTACGCCCGACGGGGCGAGCGCGGCCTGGATCGTCTGTGCCACCTCGTCGGCTGGCGCAACGTCACTGACGCTGTGTGCTAAGGTTGTCGCCGAAACAGGCAAAGGCTCTGCCGTCGCTGAGTTGCTTATCAGGACTCCCATAAAAAAGACGCGGCTTAACATGGATAAGTTTGATAGTTGCAGCATGGACGTCCTTAGTTTCTCGTATCAATGGAAAGCTAGCATTCCTAACACTGCTAGGCTCGTATAAATAGCCATGAGACAACCCACATGACGCTCGACCGCTTTGGCTGTTTAATGGCCTTCATGCTTCTGATATCCCTCTCTGCCGAGGTAGCGTACGCCGATTCGCTTGAGGTCGCGCTGGTCAAAGCCGCGCCCGACGCTAACGCCAAGGTTATTGCGTTGGCTGTCCATGCCTCTCAGTGCAGACGGGCACAAGGCGAATCGCCTGCGCAAAGACTCGCCGTCATAGATTACTCGCTGCCCTCCACCGAACAGCGACTGTGGGTGTTTGACCTGCAACGCCGCACATTACTGTTTCATGAACTGGTTGCGCACGGCCGAAACAGCGGCGAAAACATGGCCCGTCAATTTTCCAACCAGAATCAAAGCATGGCCACCAGCCTGGGGCTGTACAGAACGCGTGCGACCTACCTCGGCCATAACGGTTACTCATTGCGCATGGAAGGGTTAGAACCCGGCTTCAATGATAATGCCCTTGACCGAGCGATTGTGATTCATGGGGCACCGTATGTCAGCGGCGATCTGGCGCGTTCGAACGGCCGTATTGGCAGAAGCTTAGGTTGCCCGGCCGTGCGGCCAGCGATTGCTCATCAACTCATCGACTCGATGAAAGATGGCCAGTTACTATTTTCTTATTACCCCGATCCGCGCTGGCTTAACTCGTCCTTGTTTATCAATTGCGATAACGCCACCGTGGCGGAAGCGTCAAAACCGGTTAGAACGTTTCAATAAGTTGACGCGGGATAGCGTGGGACAGTACTGCCATCCCCGCCCTACCCCGCGTATGCCACAACAGCCTGCGTGCTACTTCACCAGCACCACCGGAACCGATACCTCGTGAATGACCCGGTTCGCTACCGAACCCAGCAGCAATCCGCCGAAGCTGCCCAAGCCTCGCGTCCCCATGACCACGGTATCGCACCCCAACTGTTTGACGGCCTCATTGACCTGCTCCGCCACATTGCCGAGGGCCGCGTGGGTTTCATGGGCAACGCCAGCCGCCGACAGTAAAATCGCGGCCTCTTCAAGTACGCTATTGGCCTGGGTCAAGAGCCCTTCGTTGACGTCTTCGACCATTCGGCTCGTAAAGTAGTCCCCGTAGATAACCGGCCCATATTGTGCGTTAAGAACATGAATCTCCAAGGGCCGAGCACTGTCGCGAAAGAGATCAATCACGTACTGCAGAGCACGTTTCGAAGGCTCCGAGCCATCAAAAGCAACCAGAATTTTATGCATTTCAAATCTCCCTTAATGTGTGAAACAACCATAGACCATTTCCCTCAGCGACAGATCCACACCAAGACGACTTGAACGGATGAAACCCTGACACCGATCTTCGACACAGAAATTCCAGGCCACCCGGCCAGGGCTGACGTGTGTGTCGGGGGTAGAAAGTCTCTATGAGTACCTGCGTTGCACATGAGCACTGGCAAGACCAAATTCCCGCCCACAAATGGATTGCGCAATAAATTGACAGCTGCCCGCCAATCCATGATATAAAAATATTATCATCGTGATTACAGATAGAAATGTACCATTTTTACGGATTGCTCAATGAAGACAGTGAAACAACGTTTGCTCGATAGCCTCGAACAATCAACCGCCTCCGGGCGAGCTATCGCCAACTACATGCTGGCTAATTTAAACGAGTTGCCATTCGAGACGGCCGCGAGCATCGCGACCAAGGTTGGCGTCGGCGAAATGTCTGTGGGCCGGTTTTGTCGCTCTATCGGCTATATCCACTTCAAAGAGCTGAAAGCCGATCTTAAAGGCAATATCGGCGACAGCCCTTGGCTGGTTGGTGATCGGCTCAGAGAGTTCGCCACACGAGCACAGTCAGGGAACGACCAGCTCGCCTCCAGCCTGGAGTTTGAAATCAGCACAATGGTTCGCGTTTACGAGATGGCTCAAAGCCCCGAGTTCGAACGCTTCGTAAAGCGTCTGGCGACCCAAGAAACCGTCTACTGCGCGGGATTTCAAACAGAGCGGGGCGTTGCATCGATTCTTGCACATCAGTTGCAATATCTACGCGACGGCGTGCATCTGGTCGATCAGGCCGCTGGCAATTTCGTCGACGTGCTGCTAACCGATCCTTCCAAAATCATGTTGGTCATCATCGACACTCGTCGATATTCGCGCCAAAGCCTGTTATTGGCGACTGCAGCTCAGGCTCGCGGCATACCGGTGACCATCATTACCGACACCTTTTGCGATTGGGGGCCGTCGGTTGCCAGCGAGGTTTTCGCCGTACCGACTGAGCTCAACCACTTTTGGGACTCTCTGGGCCCACTCGTCTCTCTGGTGCAGTTGGCGATAAATGGTGTCTTCGGGCAATTGGGCGCCACCGTCGAGGATCGCTTGAGCCAGATTTTTACCTGCTACAACACGTTCACCGGATACGTAGGAACGCCTCAGGAAGACTAATACCGAGTAAACCAACCCACCGACGGGTCAACGCGGGGAGCGCACATCATGAATGTAATCAAAGGCAAGTTTTACGGGTCGCTGTTCGCTCTCAGCTTCATCTGCGTCGGAGGACTGCTATCAAATGCCGCTTCGGCAGACACCGAAGCGACCTTTGTGCTGCCATCTTCCCAAGCGGGTGCGCCATCTCTGGACCCGATCCGGAGCTCCCTGGTAACGCTGGTCGATGGCCTGATCTATGACCGTTTAGTGGACCAGGGCGCGGATCAGCAATTTCATCCGCATCTGGCGACAAGTTGGGAAACCACGGCAGATGGCATGAGTTGGGTCTTCCACTTGCGCGAGGGCGTCACGTTCCACGACGGTGAGCCCTTCAACGCTCAGACCATTGCCTGGTGGATTCCGAAATTTTCCGGAACCGAAAATGCTTACCTGGTCAGCGCCATCGACAAAGTTGAAGTCGTCGATGACCACACTGTGCATTTCGTCATGAAGCATCCCGACGCCAACCTCCTCTACAACCTGTCGAGCGGTTTTATGGGGGTTCCCAGCCCCAAGGCCTATGACAAGGCGGGCACTGATTACGGCGTGACGGTTGCCGTCGGCACGGGTCCGTACAGGCTTGAAAGTTTTGCTATCGGTTCCGAAGCGGTAGTGGTTCGTAACCCCGCCTACACGTGGGGCGGCGCCCTTTCCGCGAACAAAGGACCGGCAAAAATAGACAAACTGACCTTGCGTGAAATTGCCGACTCCTCGACGGCCTTCCTCGAGTTCAAGACCGGAGGAGTTGACCTGGTGATTGATGTCCCAAGTGACATCCTGGCGCAGTACAAAACATTGGACAACGCAACGATTGAAAGCCAGTCCGGCTTCGGCATTTACTACATGCCAATCAACACCACCGTCGAGCCTTTTACCGATCTCAGGGTACGCAAGGCTGCGGCCCTCGCCATCAACCAACAGGAGATCGTCGACAATCTGTTCGGCGGCAAGGGACGAGCCGCGCACAACTTTCTGATTTCTTCACTGCCGGAATCAAAGGTCGATCCCAAGTTCAATATTTCCCATGACCCTGCACAAGCCAAGGCCTTGCTCGAAGAGGCAGGCTGGAAGGTCGGATCTGACGGAATCCGTATAAAAAATGGCACGCCCTTGAGCGTGACGTTAGTGACGCAAAGCGATACCGAGTTCAAACGCCTGACAGAAGTCATCCAGGCACAACTGAAAGCCGTAGGCATCAACGCAAAAATCTCGGTTTTCGATACCAGTTCGATTCGCGCCGAATACAAGAAGGGCACACAACAACTGGCGGTGCGCAGCTATGGCTGGAACAACGCAGACATCCTCGATTGGTTCTTCAGCGCCGAACGCCTCGGCTACCCCAATGTTTCGATGTGGAAGGACGCCAAGGCGGAGGAGCTGCGAACCAAGGCGTTGACCGGTTCGCGCACACAAGAAGAGCGAACCGCTAATTTTCTTGCTTATCACGAATATGTGCTCAGCCAATATCCCTTCGCCCCTATCTACGAGCCGGAACAGAGTTTGGTCTTCGACAAGGAACACTTGGTACTGCCGGGGAAGATCGATGGGCCACAATTTTCAGCCCAGAGCGTGCTTGATATCGCCATCAAGAAATAAGGATCAGAACATGACGGTGCAGAGACGACTGACATGGTGAGCTATTTCATTCGGAGGCTGCTGGCGATGATTCCGGTCTTTTTCATCGTTTCCGGCGTCGTCTTCCTGATCGTTCATCTGGTGCCGGGAGACCCGGTCGACAACATGATGAGCGTGGGAGCGTCGGTAACCCAGCGAGCGGAAATCATCGCTCGCTACGGCCTGGACCGCAGTCTGACCGAGCAATACTTCACCTGGCTGAACAATATCGTTCACGGCGACCTGGGGATGGCAATCGTCATGCGTCGCCCGGTGGCCGACCTCATCATGAGCAATCTCGGCTACAGCCTGGCGCTGGGCGGCTGGGCATTAATGTTCTCGGCAGTGGCAGGAGTGCTGGCGGGAACGATTGCCGCATCTTTTCAGAATCGCTGGATTGATCACAGCCTGATGGGGGTGTCGTTGCTGGGTTCGACGATGCCCACTTTCTGGCTTGGCCTCTTGATGATCATGCTGTTTGCCGTCGAACTCGGTTGGGTGCCGGTGTCTGGCGCACGTCACTGGACCTCGTTGATTTTGCCCGCGATTACCGTTGGGCTAAGCGGCATGGCGCTGGTTGCGAGGGTGACACGCATTTCCATGATTGAAATTGCCCGCGAGGACTTCGTAATGCTGCTACATGCCAAGGGCCTGTCTCGCTGGACGATCCAGATACGCCACATCCTGCGTCACGCCCTCATTCCAGTGGTCACGATCCTGAGTTTACGCATCGGTCTGATCGTCGGCGGCTCGGTGACAGTGGAGTATGTATTTGCCCGGCCAGGGCTGGGCTCACTTTTAATCCGGGCCCTGGCGCAGCGCGACTACCCGCTGATACAGGGCTGCCTGCTGTTCCTCGCCATCGCCGTCATGCTGGGCACGCTGCTGGGTGATCTGCTGCAAGCGGCGATGGACCCGCGTCAACGTGAGGAAGCCGCCCAATGACCGCCCATTCTTCCGCCGTCTGGAGGAGCATCACGGTGTTGATGCCGACGTTCAGCTCGGCCATCTCGGGTGTCGCTCTGCTGATTCTGATCCTCATTGCCTGCGCTGCGCCCTGGGTGACGCCCTACCCCTACGATCTGCAACATCTCGCCATCGCCACCCAGGCCCCGTCTACCGCCCATTGGTTCGGCACCGACGAGTTCGGCCGGGACGTACTGTCGCGCGTCATCTTCGGCGCCCGGACCTCACTCAGCGTGTCACTGATTGCCATTAGTCTTTCGGTGACGGTTGGCATTCTGATCGGCGCCATTTGCGGCTACGTAGGCGGGCGAGTGGATCGCGCGGTGATGTCTGTCGTCGACCTGACGTGGAGCTTTCCAGAAATCGTGCTGGCACTTTTGATCGTTGCAATCATCGGTCCCGGCTCGTCCAGTACGATCCTTGCCATCAGCATCGCCTACCTGGCGCAGTTCACACGTCTTACCCGCACCCAGATCAGAAGCCTGAAACGTCAAACGTTCGTGGAGGCAAGCTTGAGTCTGGGCGCGGGACCGACGCATATCATCCTGCGTCGGCTGCTGCCGAACGTGGTGGCCCCGGTCATCGTCGTAGCCATGTTGTCGACCGGCAACGCCATTCTCCTGGAAGCGACCCTTGGCTTTTTCGGCATGGGCGTTCAACCGCCGGTGCCCAGCTGGGGAGCCATGATGAGCACTGGATCGGCGCAATTGTTTAGCGCGCCGTGGGTCATTCTGTTGCCCGGTGCGTTCATCGCCCTCTCTGTCATTTTCATCAATCTTTTTGGAGAGGGTGTCTTGCATGCCTTGGATATCAAGGCTCAAGCGAGGAGTCACTAGGCCCATGCTATTGACCATTGAAAATCTGAAAATTGGTTTCGGTCCGTTCGAACCGCTGTCTGGAGTCGACCTGGACCTCGACAAAGGTGAGATTCTTGGGCTCGTCGGTGAATCCGGCTCTGGCAAATCGATGACTGCGATGAGCATCATGGGGCTATTGCCACTGATGGGGGGACGGGTCAAGGCCGGCAGTATCCGGTTTGATGGCACGGAACTCACTACCCTGGACGAACGTAGCTATCGCGCATTGCGTGGCGGGCGGATCGCCCTCATCACGCAAAACCCCATGACTTCACTAGACCCCGTGGTTCGCGTCGGCAGGCAAATCGACCAAGTGGCGCAACTGCATCTGCACCTCGACCGTAAAGAAGCCAAAGCCCGATCGGTCGAGTTGATGGAGCGCATGCGCATCCCGGACCCGGCGCTTGCCTACGATTTGTTTCCACACCAACTGTCTGGCGGAATGCGCCAGAGAATCGTAATCGCCATGGCCTTGGCCGGTGATCCAGAGCTGCTGATCGCCGATGAGCCGACCACCGCGCTGGATGTGACCGTCCAGGCCCAGATCATCCAGCTTCTGGTCCAGCTCGTTCGCGAACGCGGCCTTGGGCTGGTGTTGATCACCCACGACATGGGAGTCGTGGCGCAAACCTGCGACCGGGTCGCCGTGATGTACTGCGGGCAAGTGATCGAATACGGCTCGGTGACGACCATTTTCGATCACCCGCGACACCCTTACACCGGCGCGTTGATCGGCTGTATTCCTCGGCCAGGCATGCTGCCTGGAACCCTGACGGGAATCCCTGGCGTGGTGCCTTCGGCCGGCAACATGCCTAATGGTTGCCGCTTTAATACCCGCTGTAACAGGGTTATGGATGTATGTCGCCAATCAATGCCCACACCCATGAATGAGGCCGGACGCAGCGTCTCTTGCTTCCTGCACACCGCAGGACAGTTGCCATGAAGCCGATCCTCTCAGTACGCGGTCTCGGACGAACCTTTACCAGCGGCGGAGGCATTCTCAAGCCCCGACGTCACTTTCGCGCCGTCAGCGATGTCTCGTTCGACGTGCAACGCGGGGAAATCCTGGGCGTCGTCGGCGAGTCCGGTTGTGGAAAGTCGACCCTTGCCCGCCTCATCATGCGACTTTTGACGCCCACCTGCGGCGAAGTGCTGTTTGACGGCACGGATATCGCCAGCCTTACGGTACGGGCCTTACGGCCACTGCGGCGTCAATTCCAGATGGTTTTCCAGGACCCTTATTCCTCGATCGACCCACGCCAGAAAGTGCGCGATACGTTGCTTGAACCGTTTCAGGTGCAGGGCATCCACCTGTCGTCTGCACAGGCCAGCGCCAAAGTCGATGCGCTCTTGACGATGGTCGCCCTGCCGCTGCACCTGGCTGGCAGCTATCAACATCAGATGTCCGGTGGACAGAAGCAACGGGTAGGCATCGCCCGGGCGCTGGCGCTCGATCCATCGCTGATCGTGCTCGATGAGTCGACAGCCTCCCTTGACGTGTCGATCCAGGCGCAAGTGATCCGTCTACTGCAGGATCTGCGCGATCGACTCGATCTCACCTACATGTTCATTTCCCATGACCTGGCGCTGGTGCAGTATTTCTGCGATCGCACCCTGGTGATGTACCTCGGCCGCGTGGTCGAGGTCCTCCCTCGGGGCGCCACACCGATCCACCCCTATACCAAGGCGCTGATGGCCAGCGTTCTGGTTCCCGACCCGCACCAGCGACACGAGATCGTGCGGATCACCGGCGAAATCCCGAGTGGCTACGATGTACCACTCGGTTGCGCCTTTGCTGGGCGCTGTCCAAAAGTACAACCGCGTTGCCGAGAAAGCCTGCCCATCCTTCGAACCCAGACTGGCGACCATGCCGTGGCGTGCCACGTTCATGAATCGACTTTCCTTGCCCCGGAGCTCTAAATGTCATTCAAAGTCCTCACCGCCGAATTCATGCACGAATCGAACACCTTCAGCACCCGTAAGACCGGTCTGCCAGAGTTTCGGCGCGAGACCTTGATGCTGGGCGAGGAAGCTGTGAAGAAACGTGGCGAATCCAATACCGGACTGGCGGGTGCGCTTAGTTGCGCTGCCGAATTCAATTGGGACATGCACCATGTCGTCAGCGCCTGGAGCGAGCCCTCAGGCCCGGTAACAGTCGAGGCTTATGAATACCTGACGAGGTTGATTGTCGACGCCTCCAGGGCGCAAAAATTCGACGGTATTCTGTTGTGCCTGCATGGCGCCATGGTTGCCGAACATACCGACGATGGCGACGGTGAGCTTCTGGCGCGATTGCGCGCAGTGGTCGGCCCTGATCTACCTATTGCTCTTACACTGGACCTGCACGCCAATGTGACCGAACGCATGTGCGCATTGGCGCAAATTCTTGTTTCCTACAAGACTTATCCGCATATCGACCTTAAGGAGACCGCCTGCCACGCTGGAAACCTGCTGCAGCGAACCATGACGGGCGAAATCAAGCCGCGTACTCTGCGTATTCATCTGCCAATGCTCGAAGAGGCCAATGGCGGGCGTACTGACACGGGACCGATGGTCGAGCGCATCGCCAAGGCCCGAGCCTGGGAAGCAGAACAGCCTGGGGCGTTCGCAGTCAGCATAAACGGCGCATTTCCAGAAGCCGATATTGCCGAAGTCGGGCCTACCGTGCTCGTCACCTATGAAGGCAATGAGCGCCTGCATCGCGCCTTTGCCCAAAACCTGGCAGACGACATCTGGAACCGCCGCGACGAAGTGATCAATACCTATTACACCGTGGACGAAGTGGCGAAGATCGCCCACGCTTACCCCCGTCAAAACGGTCCATTGATTGTCGCTGACTATGCCGACAATCCGGGAGCGGGTGCTTATGGCGACTCCACTGAGCTGCTGCGTGCCCTGCTGGCTGCCGGGGTAGAGGACGCCTGCTTCGGCCCGATGGTCGATCCAGAGGTCGCCGCGACTCTGTGCGAAAAGGGTGTAGGAACCACGGTCACGGTAACAGTCGGAGGAAAGAGCGATGCCCGTTTCGGCGGCGAACCGCTGACCGTGACCGGACGTATCCTGCTGGTTAGCAATGGTGATTTCATCGGCGATGGACCGATGATCGGCGGCCTGGAACAGAGCTTCGGACCGAGCGCGGTGCTGGTGGTCGACGGCATCGAAATCCTGGTCACCAGTGCTGCATTGCAAATGCTGGATCTCCAGCAATTTCGCGCCTTTGGCATCGACCCGGCAGCAAAGCGTGTCGTCGCGCTGAAGTCGATGCAGCATTTCCGAGCCGCTTTTGAGCCGATTGCCAGCAGCGTGCTGGTCTGCGACAGCGGTGCACTCTGCACATTGGATTATGGACGCCTGCCCTTCAGCAAAATACCGCGTCCGATCTACCCGCTAGACCGCGAAATGATCCGCACTACACCACCGCGCTCCGGAGTTTAATATGTCTCAGATTTTTGACGTTGCCGTCATCGGTGGCGGAATTGCCGGTGCTTCTTTCGCCTATCGGGTTGCGGGTCAGCGCTCGCTGATCCTGCTCGAACGCGAAAATCATGTCGGCTATCACTCCACTGGCCGCTCGGCTGCGGAGTTTTCCAGTCAGTTCCAAAGTCCATGGGTCGGCACCCTCGCCGAAAACTCCTACGACTTCCTGGTCAACCCCCCAACCGGCTTCACAGATATCGATCTTCTAATCCCGCGCGGCAACCTCATCATTGCGGCGAGCGCGCGGGCGCCTTTGATCGAGTCAGCATTTCGTCACGCCCTGTCTACTTCACCCGAGTCACGCATGTTGCATCCAGACGACGCTTTGGCGATGGTGCCGTTTTTGAAGGCGGACTATGTTGCTGCTGCCTTCTACGATCCGTTGAGTTGGGATATGGAGGTAGACAGCCTGCTGCAAGGCTACCTTCGCCTGGCACGACAAGCCGGGGCGCAGGTGCAGGTCGCAAGCCCGGTCACCTCGGTCCATCGTGAGCACGGTGTCTATCGTCTGCAAACGCCGGGTGGCGAGATACTCTGCCGAAAAATCGTCAATGCGGCGGGCGCCTGGGCGGATGATTTCGCCGCGCTGGCAGGCCTTGAACGGCTGGGCATCGTGCCCTACCGCCGCACGGCAATCACTGTCGATGGGCCTGAAGGCATGGACATTTCCGCCATGCCAGGTGTGAACGAAGTCGAAGAGGCGTTTTACTTCAAACCTGAATCTGGGCGGATCATGGTCTCACCCGCAGATGCAACGCCGAGCGAGGCTTGCGACGCACAGCCCGATGAACTGGACGTCGCCTACGCCGCACACTTTCTGTCAGAGTCGACGACGCTACCCGTCAACCGAATCACTCACAAATGGGCGGGGCTGCGCAGCTTTGCCCCAGACAAACGGCAGGTCGTCGGTTTTAGTCCGCAGGACGCGGATTTCTTCTGGCTGGCAGGCCAAGGCGGTAGTGGAATTCTAACGTCTCCAGCCCTTTCCGCATGGGCTGCCGGCTTGTTTCTGGAGGGTGCGCCGCCAGCCGACCTATGTAAGGCCGGGATACGACCAGACTTCTTTTCACCCGCTCGCCTGTCAACCCTCAAACAATAGAAATTGTCCGACTCCGACAACAGGATGTGTCGCGGCATTGGTGCTTCTTCAACGACCCGATGGATTCAAACGGCCTTGGTCAAGATGGACATCCGCGAGGAACAGGACGGCCATCTCCAAAAGGCGGCATCAATCACTGAAGTCAGCGTACTCGGCTCCCATCCTGCCGCTACGCTTGACTTGATAGAGCAGCCCGTCGACTTTCTCGACAAATTGCAGCGCAGTGTCATCATGCTTGGGGGTCGTGGTGCCAACTCCGAGGCTCAGGGTCAAGAGTGCTGAAACTTCGGACGTTGGATGGCTGATCTGCTGTTGGCGGATCAGTTGCAGGCATTTCTCCGCCACATCCCTGGCCTTTTCAGCAGTGGTTTCAGGCAGTAACCAAACGAACTCTTCGCCCCCGATACGCGCAATGAAATCCCCTGGACGGTTCGCTGCCTGCGACAAGGTCTGGGCTACTCGCCGCAAGGCTTCATCGCCCTTCACATGCCCGTAGTGATCGTTGTACTGCTTGAAGTAATCGATATCCAAAATAATCAAAGACAGCGGGCGTTGATCCCGTTGTGCACTGCTCCACTCGCGTTCGAGCACCCTGTCGAACATGCGTCGGTTGGCTATCCCGGTCAGCCCATCCTGGAAGGAAAATTCTTCAAGTTGTTTTTGCAGACGAATCAGATGATCTTCGGTCCTCTTGCGTTCGCTAATGTCAAACATGAAGCCGACCAAGGCTTCAACTTCACTACCCTTGCGCACAACGTGCACCACATCGCGTATCCAGACGTAGCCGCCATCCTTGGTCAATGCTCGATAATCCGCCTCATGATCAACGCCGGCCCTGGACTGCGATACGCAGAAGTTAACCACATAGTCACGATCATCCGGGTGCATGCGCGCAACCCAGTCATCAACCCCGATCCAGCTGTCCGGCGTCCACCCGAGCAGCCCTTCGATCTGCGGTCCTATGTAGCTGAACGTCATTGTTTTCCAGTCAATCCGCCAAGGGATTGCCTTGGTCGACTCAAGCAGGGTTTTATAAACAGCACTATCGGTTTCAGGAGGGAGTTTGGCGGTGTTCATATCGACCAGGCCTCAATGAAGGAAGTGCGCAATAGCATGTTGCCACCATCGCGGCGAATCAAGGTCGAATCCATTGAAGCGATGCGCGGAGCTCCACAGTGTTCGCTGAACGCTCCAGGGCCAATTACAGGTAATATCAACGGCCCAAGAGCACACTCAAATAAGCGCTTTAAGTGCTTGCTGGAATTGTTCGATGTTCTGCTCGTGGCGCTTGTAATAAGTCCACGGGCCAATGCGCTGCGACGTTACCAGTTGAGCCCTTTGCAACGCGGCGAGGTAAAGCGAAACCGTTGATTGCGACAAGTTGGCCCGCGCCTGAATAATGCTCACGCAAACGCCAACCTCATCGGCATTGACCTCTTGCTCGGGGAAATTTTTACGGGGCTCTTTGAGCCACGCAAGAATGGACAACCGAGTGGGATTGTCCAAGGCCTTCAGGGCTTCGCTGATATCAATACTCATAGGTCATTCGCATCTGCTTTTCGAGATATTACGATATCTACGCCGAAAATACAGCGCGCCGCCCCTCGTGGCGCATCCGATGCCTAAACGCCGTGGCAAGGATAGTCGGTATACCCCATCGCAGTGCCGCCATAAAGACTGGCGGGATCAGCCAGATTCAGTGGCCAGCCGTTGGCGATGCGTTGCGGCAAATCCGGGTTGGCGATGAAGGGGCGTCCGAATGCGATCAGATCACTCCAGCCCTCGCCAATGGCTTTCTCACCGCGCACTGCCGTGTATTTGCCTGCGTAGATGATGCGCCCACTGAACGCAGCGCGAGCAGCGTGACGAAAACTCTCCGGCAGCTGCGGTGCGTCGTCCCAGTCAGCCTCGGCCAGCGACAAGTAGGCGATACCGATGTCCTCCAGTACCTTGATCGCTGCGACGTAGGTTGCATGAGGGTCGTCTTCAACCAGCCCGAGGTAGACGCGCGCTTCGTCGGTGCTTTGAAACAGGGGCGAGAAACGCACCCCCACACGATCTTTGCCCACGCGATCAGCTACAGCCTGGGTCACTTCCCTGAGAAAGCGCAAGCGGTTGTCCAGGCTGCCGCCGTATTCATCCTCACGCTGGTTGCTGTGCCGAGAGATGAACTGGTTGATCAGATAGCCATTGGCGCTGTGGATCTCAACGCCATCAAAGCCCGCATCCATCGCGTTCTGTGCAGCTTGCGCATAGAACGAAACCAGCTCTGCAATCTCTTCGCGTGTCAGCGCTCGTGGCTGGGACGGCGCGCTTAACTCACCCGTGCCCGGTCCTGTTTCGATGAATACGCTGACCCCTTGTGCGGCAATTGCCGAGGGCGCTACCGGCGCGCCACCATCAGGTTGTAGCGAAACATGCGAGACCCTGCCGACATGCCAGAGTTGGGCGAAGATGACTCCGCCATCGGCGTGCACTTTGGTTGTCACCTTGCGCCAGCCCTCGATTTGCTCTGCAGTGTGGATACCCGGTGTCCAGGCGTAACCCTGCCCTCTTGGTTCAATCTGGGTACCTTCAGTGACCATGAAGCCCGCACCACTGCGCTGGGAATAGTAGGTCGCCATGAGGTCATTCGGTACATTGCCTGGCTGCGAGCTACGAGAGCGGGTCAATGGTGGCAGGACCACCCGGTTTTTCAGGGTATAGGGGCCGAGTTCGGTGCTGCTGAATAGAGTCGAGTGTTTCAACGTAGAATCCTTGTGGATCACGGGTACTGATTAATGACAGCGGCAACTATAATCTGCATATTGATATATCTCAATATGTATATCCGAAAAGACCACCTGCCAGGGTGGCTCTCCCGAATTTTCGCGTCAGATCAGCGGTACTTAGAACGCGAGACAGATTTTCCCCAGGTGAGCACCCGACGCTTCATGGGCAAAGGCCCTACCGATATCAGTCAGCACGAAGGTACTGTCGATCACCGGTTTGATGCCCGTCGCTTCAAGCCCGCGCACCATGTCCCGCTGGTTCTGCCGGCTACCCACGATCAACCCCTGCAGACGTTGTTGTTTGGCCATCAATGCCGCCGTCGGCACCGGACCTTCCCATCCTGTAAGGACGCCGATCAGGGCGATATGCCCACCGATACGGCACGCGATTATTGATTGAGGCAGCGTGCCCGGACCGCCGACTTCGATGACGTGGTCAACTCCTCGGCCGCCGGTCAGTTTGAGCACTTCGTTGCCCCACTCGGGCTGTTGGCGGTAGTTGATCGTGTGGTCTGCACCCAGCTCTCGAACCTTGGCCAGCTTGGCGTCCGATGACGAGGTGGCAATCACTGTCGCGCCCATCGCCTTAGCTATTTGCAAGGCGAAAATCGACACGCCTCCGGTCCCCAGCACCAACACACTGTCACCCGCTTTGAGCCCGCCATCGACGACAAGTGCCCGCCAGGCGGTAAGCCCTGCCGTGGTCAATGTGGCGGCTTGCACATGGCTGTAACCCGCAGGCGCCAGCGTGAACCAGTGACTTGGCTTGACCACTACCTCGCGGGCATAACCATCCACGCCATCGCCGGGTGTCGTGCTGAAGTCAGCGATCACGGCACCGCCGGTTTCCCAGTGCGGAAAAAAACACGAGACGACATGGTCGCCGACCTTGAACTCACTGACACCCTCACCCACTGCTTCCACCACGCCCGCGCCATCGGCCATAGGGATACGCCCATCGGCGGTTGGCATCATGCCGGTCACTACCGCGTAATCGTGAAAATTCAATGAGCACGCATGAATGCGCACACGAATCTGCCCGGCAGCGGGTTTTCCAGGATCGGGCAGCTCGACCAGTTGAAGGTTTTTCAGTGACGCAGGCAGCGTGATCTTGATAGCTTTCATTGAGCGATTCTCCAAAAAAGAGGCTTCGATAAGGCTCGCGCGCCGCGAAAATCCAACACTGACAAGACAGACACCCGAGCAGCAGAAGAAATTCGACCTTCACCCCGAAAAACCGAGAATAGCACCCCGTTCTAGCGCTGGCGGTATCGCTGAGCTGTGGCTGTCGGGGCTGTCGGTGGCTGAATATTCAAACGCTATCCGACGCCTTAACAGCCAGGCCGTCTACTATCATGAATCTACCAAACAGCCTGAAGACAACGACAACGGAGGTTGAACTTGAATCATCTGGTGATCGCGGCAGTCGTTTTCATCTGTCTGTTCGGTAGCGCGCTGCTGGGTTCGTATCTACGCGGACGGCTGCCCTCTCAACACCTGAGCGATGAATCCATCAGCGTAGTGAAACTCGCCACAGGCCTGATCGCGACAATGGCCGCCCTGGTGCTTGGTCTTCTTGTCTCGTCAGCCAAAGGCACTTTCGATACGACCAGCGCCGAGCTCGTGGGAACGGCGGCCAAGGTCGTTCAATTCGACCGAGTGTTGTCCCGATATGGGCCGGACACCCAAGAAATCCGCAGCCTGCTCAAGCATAACTACGCAGGCGTCATGCAAGTGCTTGCATCACGCGATGCGACACAGATCGCAAAGCTCGACAGCCCCGAGGCAATAAACCGGTCTGAAGAGCTGCAGCGCAAGGTGGAAGCCCTTTCCCCTGGCAATGATGCTCAGAGCGCGCTCAAGGCACGTGCCTTGCTGGTTATGGATGAAGTGTTTGCTACCCGCTGGCTGGCACTCCTTCAGGCAAATGGCTCGATCCCGCTTACGATGCTTGCGACTCTGGTGTCGTGGCTGTGCATTATCTTCGGCACCTTTGGCTTGTTCGCGCCCCGTAACGGCACCATTTTGGCCGTGCTAATGATGTGCGCACTATCAACCTCCGCGGCGATTCTTCTGGTCGAGGAACTGAACAGGCCGCTCGATGGTTTGATCGGTGTATCACTTGAGCCCATACGCGACACACTAGGCAGACTCGGTCAGTAGCCAAATTCCAGGGCGAGCACGGGTGTGAGATAGAGGCGCCTATAGTTTTTCAAATTCGCTTTTAAGCTGATCTGAATCAATGGCCCATGACCGACAGCGCTATAAACAGTACGTTTGACTGAGCAAGGAAATAACCGAGTTATGTGTAGCGCCAGGGTAAGATTCAGCAAACTGACACCTGATGGCATCACGCTAACCATCACCGGTTATGTCAGTAGCCCTAGAATTGTTAGCGCGACCAAGAGTGACCTCCTCTTTGAAATACTCAAGAGACTGAGCGCTGCCGGTATTCCGTTGGCCAGCCCTAAACCTTGATGCCTACGAAATTTTCGGGTTGGATTGATTGTTTAAATGCAGTGGGCCCGTTTGTATAGATAGCTACCCGGCTGCACGGATCTGCCTACCCACCTTCCGACGCCATTCCTGATAAACTTTCATCTCCCGCCTCACCCACCTAGATACCCAATGCCCCTAAATCTCGCCACGGCACCACCCCAATCCTTCTCCCGCCGCTTCAGCGTTGCGCCGATGATGGATTGGACCGATCACCATTGCCGCTTTTTCCTGCGGCTGTTGTCGAAAAACGCGCTGCTCTACACGGAAATGGTCACGACCGGCGCGCTTCTCAATGGGGATCACGCTCGTTTCCTGCAGCACGATGAAGCAGAGCACCCACTGGCTCTTCAACTGGGCGGGAGCGTTCCTGCCGACTTGGCGGCCTGCGCGCGTATGGCTGAAGCCGTAGGCTATGACGAGGTCAATCTGAATGTGGGCTGTCCGAGTGATCGGGTGCAGAACAATTTGATTGGCGCGGTGTTGATGGCGCATCCGGGGTTGGTGGCGGATTGTGTCAAGGCGATGCTGGATGCAGTGTCGATACCGGTGACGGTGAAGCATCGGATAGGGATCAATGGTCGGGACAGTTACGCGCAGTTGTGTGACTTTGTCGGACAGGTGAGTGAGGCGGGGTGCACGAGTTTTACCGTGCATGCGCGGATTGCGATTCTTGAGGGGTTGTCGCCTAAGGAGAACCGCGATATTCCGCCGCTGCGCTATGACATAGCTGCGCAGTTGAAGGCGGATTTTCCTGACCTGGAAATCATTCTCAACGGAGGGATCAAGACGCTCGAGCAATGCCGTGAACATTTGCAGGTGTTCGATGGCGTGATGTTGGGGCGTGAGGCTTATCACAACCCTTATGTGTTGGCCGAGGTCGATCAGCAGCTATTTGGCAGTACCGCGCCGGTGATTTCCCGGGCGGAGTCGCTGGCGACGTTACGGCCTTATATAGCGGCTCATATTGCCAACGGCGGTTCGATGCATCACATCACTCGGCATGTGCTGGGGCTGGGTACGGGTTTTCCGGGAGCTCGGCGGTTTCGGCAATTGCTGTCGGTCGATATCCATAAGGCGAAAGACCCGCTGGCGTTGCTGGATCAGGCGGCGCAGCTACTCGAAGGTCGGTAGTTACCGCGTCGCTTGGGGAACAACCGGTACGGATCGGGTTCAAAGGATTCTGGATCGCTTATCCGCCTCTTGGAGTGCCGATAAGGATGCGCCCTTGAGTGGCTGGCAGCGCTCGGGTAATGTCTTCTAACCGCACAGGACAGAGCACGCTCATGACTTCCAAGCTGGATCAACTCAAGCAAATGACTACTGTGGTCGCTGATACTGGCGATTTTGATGCCATCGCCCGCCTCAAGCCGGTGGATGCGACGACCAACCCTTCCCTGCTGCTCAAGGCCGCGTCCAGTTCGAACAACGCCGAACTGCTCGCCGATGCGTTTAGCGGTAGCAAAAACGATATTGGACTCGCTTGCGACCGGTTTGCCGTCGCGATCGGGCAAAAAATTCTCAACGTGGTACCTGGCCGCGTTTCCACTGAAGTGGACTCCCGGTTGTCATTCGACACTGATGCCATGATCAATCGCGCCGAGCGTCTGGTTGGCCTTTACGATGATGCCGGCATTGGCCGCGACCGGATACTGATCAAACTGGCGTCGACCTGGGAAGGCATTCGTGCCGCCGAGAAGCTCGAACGCGATGGCATTCAGACCAACCTCACGCTGCTGTTCTCGTTTGCTCAAGCAATTGCCTGCGCCGAGGCTGGCGTGTTCTTGATTTCGCCGTTCGTAGGGCGGATTTACGACTGGTACAAAAAATCGGCTGGTCGTGATTTTTTTGGCGCTGAAGACCCAGGCGTGCAATCGGTCACCCGGATCTACAACTACTACAAGTCCAATGACTACAAGACCGTGGTCATGGGCGCGAGCTTCCGCAACCTCAGCCAGATCGAGCTACTGGCCGGGTGTGATCGTCTGACCATCAGCCCGGACTTGCTGGAGCAGCTGTCGAATGACAACGGTAAGCTGGAGCGAAAACTGGCACCGGGCAATGCCGGTGAGAAACGTCAGAGCTTGAGCGAGAACCAGTTCCGCTGGGCCTCGAACGAAGATGCGATGGCCACCGAAAAACTGGCAGAAGGCATTCGTCAGTTCGCACGGGATCAGGAAAAACTCGAAGCATTACTCGCCGCCAAGGCCTGAATACATCAAAGGGCGGCACCTTCACAGGTCCGCCCTTTTTAATTCCCGCGCAACAGTGCCGCTATCAGTGCCGCTCTAGCGCATTGACCAAGTCGTGAAACGCTTCGCGATTAGAGTCGTTCAAGCCCATCAGTATCTTGTGCGCTTCCAGCACTTTGGCCTTCACTACTTCTTCGGACTGATCCTGCGACGGTAAGTCGGTCAGGCACTCAGGACATGGGATCGGCCGATCTACTATGTTGAACACTTGATCAAAGCCCATCGACTGCAACAGTCGAGTGATGTCTTCGTGGGTGGTGACGACCGTCGGCAATAACCCCACTTTTTGGCGCGACAAGATGGACAACTTGGCCAGCAAGCCGAGCGTCGTGCTGTCAATGCTACGGGTTTCGGTCAAATCGATGACGATTGCCGAAAAATTCCGCGCAGTGAAGATACGTTCAATAGTTGCATCCAAAGCCGAACAGAGCGTAAGGCGCACTTCGCCAACAAACTTGAGGACAAAAGTGCCTGCTTGCTCAGCGAACTGGATTCTACCGGTACTCATTAAAGGTTCCTGCTCAACACCAACAAGGCGATATCATCCGGCATCTCTCCTAGCGTGGCCAATCCAAAAACTTGACGCAGACCATCCAGGCTGCCGCCGGCCTTTTTTACCAGCTGAGGTAAAATGGCCTCTTTCTCTTTGAGTGTATCACCGGGCAAAAGGTCCAAAATCCCATCGGAGAGTAAAGTCAGGCTGAAGGTCTCAGGCAAGTCCAGTACGTGATCCTGATAGGTCGCCTCATTGAACAGCCCGACCGGCAGGCCACGGCCTTCCAGATAATGGACATCCGTGGGCGTGTACAAGATCGGTAGCGGTAAATGGCCACCGATGCTGTAGGTCAATTTCCCGGTTTCTTCGTCGATCACACCACCCACCATGGTCACATGCTTGCCCAGGTTGCAGTTGATCAGTCCACGGTTGATATGACCCAGCACCTCCGAAGGTTTGAACTCCGGCAATGTACCGCTACGTTTGAATTCGAACAACAGGCGCGTGGTCATGAACTTCAGCAGCACCGTGACAAAGGCTGAAGAAGCACCATGCCCGGACACGTCGGCGAGGTAAAACGCCACGCGGCGCTCGTCGACCCGAAAGTAATCCACGAAGTCGCCCGACAGGTATAGCGACGGGATGATCTCGTGAGCGAACTGGAACTGATCGACCGCCCATGGATTGACCGGCAACATGTTCATCTGCACCTGTCGACCGGCGTTCTGGTCTTCCTGGAGCAAATGCAGGCTGGCTTCGAGTTCGCGGTTGGCCGTTTCGAGCTTCTGACGATAGCGCTGGTTTTCCAGAAGCAGCCGCGCACGATCCAGGGCTCGACGCACTGAGTGCTCAAGCACCGCTAGATCTTCTAGAGGCTTGACCAAGTAATCGGCAGCACCCAGGCGCAAGGCCTCGACGGCGTCGCTCATGACTCCTGCCCCGGATACGACTATCACTGGCGTTTCAGGCGAGAGGGTAGTTACCTGACGGATCAGCTCGAGGCCGCCCACCTGAGGCATACGCAGGTCGCAGATCACAAGGTCGGGCTTTTTTTGCTCAAAGACCTGAAGACCCTGCAAGCCATTGCTCGCTTGCAGGACGCTGAAACCACTGTCTTCCAAATAGGCGGCGATGCTAGCTCGCACTACTTCGTCGTCATCGATTATCAGCAGCGTGGCACTGGTTTTCTGCATGTGGGCAAACGGCGCCAGAGTAGGTTGGCGTAGGCGGCTCGGTTTTTACCGGACTCGCGTACTGGATTCGCTTCTAGCCTCTCTGAACAGTAACGACAGACTTTTGGTCGTGCGCAGCGCTGTTCAAAGGTGCCCTTCAAGGCGCAGACGGTACTCCCATACGCCGGGCGTTTCAAGCTCACGCCGATGGTCACTGGATGTCTTTACATCGCAAATCACCCGGAGTTATAAGAACAGGTAAATCAGCAACGAAATCGAAGGACATGTCATGAGCCAAAATGATCGGAACTACGCGGAAAAGAGAGATTACATCCGCATGCGTGTGGATGCCGACGTGACCCTGTTGTACGCCGGCCAGATCATTCCAGCAGTCTGCGTGGACCTGTCAAGCTCGGGCATGCAAGTGGAGACGCCTCGCGTGTTCAAGGTCGGAGACAAGCTGAGTGTGCGGATCGATTCCGACCATACGGCGCTCAAGGGGCTGGAAGCAGATACCGAAGTCGTGTGGCTAACCGATCAAGAAGAAGGGGGTCAGAAGCTAGGCCTGACTATTCTCTCAATGAATTGAATCGATTTTTTTCGAAGGGAAAATCAAACAAAAAAGGCGACCAGAAGGTCGCCTTTTTTACTGGCCGGAAGACTAGAAATCGTCTTTGACCTTGCCGTCTTTCACCTTGAACTCACGGTTTTGCAAGTAGGCGTTACGGATGAACGTGTATTTGTCGCCGCGGATCAACTTCTCAGCTGACAGCAGGCTCGCACGGGTGTCAATAATATCCACACCCCACGTGGTGTTACGGGCCGGTATGTCATTCATGTAATGGTACGGTGCATCGTAAGTATCAGGGTACAGGGCGAGGCCATCGCGCACGTTGCTAGGACCGAGCAACGGCAGCACCACATATGGGCCGCTCGGCAAACCCCAATAACCCAAGGTCTGACCAAAGTCTTCATCGTTACGCTGCAAACCCATTTTGGTACCGACGTCGAAGAAGCCGGCCACACCAAGCGTGGTATTCAAGAGCAGACGCGTTGTGTCGACGCCCGCAGCGTACGGCTTGGCCTGCAATACATCATTGGCGAAGTTGCGAACGTCACCGATGTTATTGAACATGTTGTGGATGCCGTCTTCAAGGAACTGCGGCGTGATGTACTGATAACCCTGCGCCAATGGCTTCAGCGCATAGGTATCGAGCGTGTCATTGAAGCGGAAAATGACTCGGTTGACGCCTTCCCAAGGGTCTTCATCAGCGGCCTGAGCAACCATGGGAACCAGCGCAACACCGGCACAAATACACAATTGAGCCAGACGATCGATAAAGCCTGCACCAGTCACGGGCATAGCAGACACTCCTAGAGACAGTAATGGGACGGGCGCTACGCCCTGCAACTCAAGACGCGCAGTATAAAGCCTTCCACGACTATTTAGGCAGCTTAGTGGATCCAGAGGCTGACAAAGCACAAAATCAACGGCCCACCCTCGTGACTAAGTCGTCATGCGACTGTCATCTATCACCCGTAGCGTGTGAGGATACTTCAGGGACGTCACCATGCCTGCGCCACGCGCCACACCAGCCCCCTCTCCTTCGCCGACCTTCACTGCCCTGCTCTTTGGCCTCAGTGGCTGCCTGGTCGACTTTGGTGCTCGCGCCCGAGCGGTGTCGGCCCGAAACGCACTCGACGCACAGCCGCAGGATATTCAATTCGAGATGAGCGAGCAGGCCCGCGTCACACCGGGCGCTCTGGATATTCTGCAAACTCTAAGCCGACAAGGCGTACCTTGCGTATGGCTGGATGATCTCCCCTCCACGGTCAGCCAGCGCTTGGCGGCGCCACTGCTGGAATGGGTTCAACCGGCCGATCATGCCACTCCCTCCTGCGCAGCCTGGCCCGCACCCGATGCCTGCTGGCAGGCGTTAATGGCCTTGAAGGTGAAACAACTCGATGGCTGCGTGCTCGTCAGCGGTGAACCACGCCTGCTGCAGTCCGGGCTCAATGCCGGACTCTGGACCGTCGGCCTGGCATCTTGCGGCCCCCTCTGCGGATTGTCGCCTAGTGAATGGCGAGCGCTGAACAGTACTGAACGCGAATACCGACGCGGCCAAGCGACCCTACAACTGTATGGCCTTGGTGTGCATTCAGTGATCGATCACCTTGGGGAACTCGCTTCCTGCCTCGCCGATATCAGCTTGCGCCGCACCAAGGGTGAGAAACCCTGATCGCGACCCGTTGATCAAGATCATGCATGCAGCTTCGGAGTGGATTAGTCTTATACTTATCAAGGACCTTTAGCTCAGCGCTAAGGTCCATGCCAGAGACTATCCATAAAGGGAGCACGCTATGCCTGCCCGCGAACTGCAAGAACAACTCAATACCCTGCGCGAGCAACTGGAGCAGAACCCGCCGCTGTCCGAATCGGAACGCGAGCACCTGCATGATCTGATGCAGAAGATCGAACTGGAGCTGCAACTGGAAACCGTGACTCAGGATTCGAGCTTGGCTGACAACGTCAATCTTGCCGTCGAACGCTTTGAGCTGGAACATCCAGCCATTGCCGGAACATTGCGTAGCATTGTTCAGACCTTGGGTAATATCGGGATTTAAGCCCACCCGCGAAACACATCGGTTACGCACCACAAAAACCCGTCTGATTTAGACGGGTTTTTTCGTTTACTGACGTGCCAGCCTGCGGTTTTCCAGACTGATCGCCTCGGTACTGCGATAAGGGTTGATGTCCAACCCGCCGCGTCGCACGTAACGTGCGTAGACCGTTAACTTCTCTGGCTTGAGCAAGCGTTGCAGATCGAGAAAAATCCGCTCGACGCATTGCTCGTGAAAATCGGAGTGCTGACGAAAGCTGACGATATAGGCCAACAAACTGGCGTGATCCAGAGCGGAACCGCGATATTCCACAGCAACGCTACCCCAGTCAGGTTGGCTAGTGACCGGACAATTAGACTTGAGCAGATGGCTGTGCAGGCTTTCTTCGATCACCCGCGATTCATCGCAACGCAGCAGCTCTGGGCGCGGCGTTTCATAGCTGTTGATGCTCACGTCCAGCTCATCGATGCAAACGCCCGGCAATGCCGCGACACCCTCTGCTTCAACGTCACTCAGGCTGCGAATGCGTACGCCCACCGGCTTGCCAGCGGCGGCAGACAGATCCGCCTGCAACGTCGAGACCAGGCTGGCGCGATCCGGGAACTCGGTCTGGTTCAGCGAGTTAAGGTAGAGCTTGAAAGATTTAGACTCAATAATATTCGGCGAGTCTGCCGGGATGGTGAATTCACCAATAGCTACCACCGGCTTGCCCGACGGCAGCAACCAGGACAACTCGAAACAGTTCCAGAAGTCGACACCTTGATAGGGCAGCGTTTCAGCTGTGAGCCCAAGCTCGGCCCATTTCGCCGCGCGCGGGATCGGGAACAGCAGGGACGGCGTGTAGGTAGCAATGTATTCACTGGACTTGCCCAGCGGCGAATGTTCGGCTGCGGGATGCATGGCGGGGACCTGGCTAAATAATCCCCGCAAGTTTATAGGGTTTGCCCGCAGCTTTCAGCGCCTAGTCGACGACGTTGATCTTGCCGACCATACCCGCCTGATAATGCCCGGGAATGTTGCAGGCAAATTCCAGGTTGCTGGCCTTGCTGAAGGTCCAGGTCAATTCGGCGGTTTTGCCCGGCTCAACCAGCACGCTGTTGGGGGCGTCGTGTTTCATGGGTTTATCATTATTCATTGCACCTTGCATCATGCTGTCATGACCCATACTGCCGTGATCCATTGCCTCATGGCTCATTGCCTCATGACTCATACCCGTCGGCGAGAGCATGCCGCCTTGCTGCATCGCGAGCATTTCCTTCTGATGTTCCGCGTGCATGGCCGCGTCGCCAAGGTTGAACTCGTGCAGCAACTGCCCCTTGTTGACGAGGACGAAGCGCACCGTCTCACCCGCTTTGACCTGAATAGCCTTGTCCTGGAAAAACATATCGCCCAAGGTCAACTCGACCGTGCGAGTAGCCTGAGCCGCCGGAGCAGCGTGACCGAAGTTCAGTGTATGGGCAGACGAAGCCATTAGCGGCAGGCTCAACCCCAGCAGCCCCGCGACCACGGCAATACGAACAAGCGAAACCATAGACTTCTCCAAATAAGCGACAATCAATCACCCTACTGTAGAGAGGCAGCGCTGGCAGTTAGCTGACCGGGAGATTACAACTTTGTCAGCTTCGGCCTTGGATCTGCCATTCGCGTTATAAAGTACCGCTGCATAAGCTCCTCCGCCGTCGCCACGAGTCGCCCATGAAATTACTAATCGTCGAAGATCAACCGAAAACCGGCCATTACCTGCGCCAAGGCCTGAACGAGGCCGGTTTCATCACCGAACTGGTGGCCGATGGCACCACGGGACAGCACTTGGCGTTGAGCGGCGACTACGCGCTGCTGATCCTGGATGTGATGCTGCCCGGCCGCGACGGCTGGCAGATACTCCAGGCCGTGCGCAGCGCCGGACTGGAGACGCCTGTGCTATTTCTCACAGCCCGTGATGCAGTGGAGGATCGGGTTCGAGGCCTTGAGCTGGGTGCAGATGATTACCTGGTCAAACCCTTCGCCTTCTCTGAACTGCTCGCCCGGGTCCGCAGCCTGCTTCGTCGTGGCAGCAGCGTCGCGCAGGAAACCCATCTGCAACTGGCGGATTTGCGCCTTGACCTGCTGCGTCGACGTGTCGAGCGCAATGGACACCGCATCGACCTGACGGCCAAGGAGTTTTCGCTGCTGGAACTGCTGTTGCGGCGCCAGGGTGAAGTGCTACCTAAATCGCTGATCGCATCACAGGTCTGGGACATGAATTTCGACAGCGACACCAACGTGATCGAAGTCGCCATCCGCCGCTTGCGCTTGAAGGTCGATGATGATTACCCAAACAAACTGATCCATACCGTGCGCGGCATGGGCTATGTCCTTGAAGAGCGCCCCCTGTGATGGCTCGCCTGTCCCTCAGCAGTCGTTTGGCACTGCTGTTCGCAGCCTGCACTGCCGTGGTTTCGTTGACCGCGGGCGTACTGTTCAATCGAGCCAGCGAAGCACACTTCATCGAGCTGGACCAACAATCACTCGACAGCAAGTTGCAGACATTTCGCTCGGTATTGAAGGGTGTTGCAAGCCAAACCGATCTCATCGGTCGACAAGCGGCGCTGCAAAGCGAACTCGGCCGTCAGCCTGACTTGGCGCTGCGTATCAGCGGCAGTGACGGAGGCATCTGGTTCGACAGCCTGCCGACGCTCCCGGCAACATTGTCCGTTCCGCACGGCCTGCACACCTTGCACAGCGCAGAGACTGAGTATCGAACGTATCACGCCTTGCTGGAGCCAGAGGCCGTTAATTCACCGCAGCTGACGCTGTTGCTGGACGTGACTCATCACCAACACTTTCTTCAGCGCATGCAGCACTTGATCTGGCTCACGGTCGGTTTTTCCGCTCTGGCCACCGCACTGCTGGGCGCATGGGCAGCACGCAGTGGCCTGCGCCCACTCAGACAGATGAGCGAAATCGCCGCCAGCGTCTCAGCCAGTTCGCTGACCACACGGCTGCCGCAGACGGAAATGCCCGCTGAACTGGCGGAACTGACGCACGCCTTCAACGCCATGCTTGGGCGCCTCGACGACGCCTTTCAGCGGCTCTCGGCATTCTCTGCGGACATCGCCCATGAGCTGCGCACACCGCTGTCCAACCTGCTGACCCACACCCAAGTCACCCTAACCCGCCCGCGCTCGACCGAAGATTATCGCGAAGCCTTGCTCGGTAATCTTGAGGAGCTGCAATGGATGGCGCAGATGATCAACGACATGCTGTATCTGGCCAAGGCCGAACACGGTTTGCTCAACCCGATGCGGGAAACCCTGCAACTGGAAGACGAAGCGGACGCAGTGCTGGAGTTCTTCGCACCCTTGGCCGAGGACGCACAGGTGCGGCTGTCACGCGAAGGCAACGCCACACTGGCCGGTGATCGCAACATGCTGCGCCGCGCTATCTCCAACCTACTGGACAACGCGCTGCGCTTCACCCCGGCGGGCGGACAGGTCGCAATGCGCATATCCCACTCGGATCAAGGGGTGCAACTGAGCATCGAAAACAACGGCGCAACTATTCCGGCACGAGCGTTACCCCATGTGTTCGATCGGTTTTTTCGTGCGGACCCTGCACGCAGCGAAGGCAGCAGTGAGCACGCGGGATTGGGGCTGGCGATCACTCAGTCAATCATCCGCGCCCACGGCGGACAGATTCGCTGCGAATCGGCGGACGACTGGACGCGCTTTGTGATTGAGTTGCCGGCTTGAGTTCAAGCGTGAATCACTGCACAGCAATCACTCGTAACGCAGCGCATACGCCGGCTGAATCTGTGCCGCACGCCAGGCTGGGTAGAGCGTCGCGAGAAAACTCAGGATAAACCCGGCGCTGCAGATCAGCGCAACGTCTGCCCACTGCAGCTGGGATGGCAGATTGTTGACGAAGTACACATCGGAACTGAAGATGTGCTGCCCCGTGACGCGCTCCAGCCAACCCACCATCTCGCTGACATTGAACGCCGCGATCACACCGAGAACGCCGCCGATAAGGGTACCGACGATCCCGATGACTGTGCCTTGAACCATGAAAATCATCATGATCTGCCCTGGCGTGGCACCAATGGTGCGCAAGATGGCGATGTCAGCACCTTTGTCGTTAACCACCATGATCAAGGTGGCAATGATGTTGAACGCCGCCACCGCGACAATCATCAACAGCAGCAGGCCGATCATGGTTTTTTCCATTTTCATCGCACTGAACAGGCTGCCCTGAGTGTGAGTCCAGTCATCGGCGCGGTAATCAGCACCGAGGCCGGCAACAATGGCAGCCGAGACTTGCGGCGCGGTGTACAGATCCTTCAGCGCCAGACGTACGCCTTGCACTTGATCAGGCTGCCAGCGCTGCATTTGCGCAGCGTCGGCGACGTTGATCAGAGCCATGGAACCGTCCAGTTCGGCACCCACCTTGAACACGCCGACCACCGTCAGCCGCTGCAGGCGCGGGGTAATGCCGCCGGGCGCGTTACTGGCTTCCGGGACGATCAGGGTCAGCTTGTCGCCGACGTTCAGGCGAAAACGTCGAGCGGTGATCTCACCGACCACCACACCGAATTCGCCAGCCTTGAGGTCTTCCAGGCGCCCTTGAGTGATGTGCTGAGCAACAATCGAAACCTTGTGCTCCAGCGCGGGGTCAACGCCGCTGATCTGGATCGGCTGCATCGAACCCTTATAGGAGAACATGCCCTCCATTTCAGTGAACGGAACGGCAGCGGTCACCTCGGGGTTCTTCATCGCCGCAGCGGCTGCGGGCTTCCAGTCGTCAAGCGGCGTTACGCCAGCGATAACGGCGTGGGGCACCATGCCCAGAATCCGCGAACTCATTTCACGCTGAAAACCATTCATCACCGACAGCACCACGATCATCGCCAACACGCCCAGCGCGAGGCCAATCATCGAGGTCATCGAAATAAACGAAATAAAGTGATTACGGCGCTTGGCGCGGGTATAGCGCGCGCCAATAAAAATTGATAACGGTCTGAACATTCGCGGAGCACCGTAGAAAAAATGAAAACCCCGACGCTGTGACAACCGGCGCCGGGTTGATTGAATCAATCAGCGACCAAATGACCATCTTCTAGACGCAACACCCGATCCATCTGCCGGGCCAGAGCCATGTCGTGGGTCACGACCAGAAACGCCGTTTGCGATGAGGTACTGAGCTCCAGCATCAAATCCTGAATGCCCTGCGCCGTGTGATGATCGAGGTTACCGGTAGGTTCGTCGAGCATCACCAGTCCCGGCCGGTTGACCAGCGCCCGGGCAATCGCCACGCGCTGACGCTCGCCGCCAGACAATTCCGATGGCTTATGCGCCAGGCGATGCCCCAGCCCTACCCGCTGCAGCAACTCGGTGGCACGCTGACGGGCTTCCGGGATCGCCGTCCGGCCGATCAACAGCGGCATGCAGACGTTCTCCAGAGCGGTGAACTCAGGCAACAGATGGTGGAATTGATACACAAACCCCAGCGCCCGGTTACGCAACAGACCCCGGGCTTTTTCGCCCAACGCCGACAATTCTTCACCCGCCAGCCACACGCTGCCTTGCGAAGGCGTATCCAGACCGCCAAGCAGATTGAGCAAGGTACTTTTACCGGAACCCGAACTGCCGACAATGGCGACGCGCTCGCCGGGGTGCAACTCCAGTTGCAAGCCCGAAAGGACCACCACCGATTCTGGGCCTTCCTCGTAGGATTTGCCCAGATTGCGGCAACTCAGTACTGCTTTATCACTCATGCCCGACTCACTCATAACGTAGCGCCTCCGCAGGCTGGGTGCGCGCAGCACGCCAGGCTGGATACAGGGTGGCGAGAAAACTCAGAATCAATGCAGCACCGCAGACCAGCAGTACGTCTTCGGCCATCAATTGCGACGGCAGGTAGTCGATGAAGTAGACGTCCGCATTGAGAAACTTGTGCCCGAGCAAACCTTCCAGCGCGGAGATCGCAGCGCTGACGTTGAGCGCGGCGAAAATCCCCACCACGGCACCGATCAGCGTCCCGACCACACCGATGACAGTGCCCTGCACCATAAAGATAGCCATGATCTGCCCAGGTGTAGCGCCCAGGGTCCGCAGGATCGCGATATCGCCCTTCTTGTCGTTGACCACCATCACCAACGTGGAAATGATATTGAAGGCAGCGACCGCAACGATCAGTAACAACAGCAAGCCGATCATGGCTTTTTCCATACGGATCGCCTGATACAGATTGCCTTGGGTCCGGGTCCAGTCACGGGCATAGAAATTATGATCACCCAACGTCTGCGCGATTTCCCATGACACCCGGGGCGCCTCGAACAGGTCGTCGAACTTCAGACGCAGCCCTTGCACCTGATCCGGTTTCCAGCGATGCAGACGCGCCAGATCGGTAAGATTGGTCAGGCCGAGGTAGCCGTCCAGCTCGCCAGCGCCGACGTGAAAGATGCCGACGACGGTAAAGCGCTTCATCCGCGGAAATATTCCGGCGGGGGTGACCGTCACTTCCGGAGCGACGAAGGTCAGTTTGTCACCGAGGCCTACACCCAGTTTCGTGGCGGCCTTGTCGCCGATAACGATCCCAAAGCTACCGGGTGCCAGATCATCCAGACGCCCCTTCAGCATGAAGTTATCGATGATCGAAACCTTGCGCTCCTGCGCCGGATCAATCGCGTTGAGCAGCACCTTCTGCACCTGACCGTTGCTGGTCAGCAAACCCTGCATCTGGGTAAACGGCGCAACCGCGACAACCTTGGGGTTCGCCTTGACCTTGTCGCCCAGGCTTTGCCAGTCACTGATCGGCTGATCGGACTCGATGGTCGCGTGGGGCACCATGCCCAGCACACGGGTGCGCATCTCATGATCGAAACCATTCATGACCGATAACACGACGATCATCACGACGACGCCAAGGGCGAGGCCGATCATCGACGTCAGGGAAATGAAGGAGACAAAGTGATTGCGGCGTTTTGCACGGGTATAACGCGTGCCAATAAATACAAAAAGAGGTCTGAACATGTCGGGGCTTGTTCGGAGGAAAGGGAACGTCCTTGTGGCGGGGCTCAGCGAGCAGCTTTACACTCAGAACACCGCCGCTACCATGGGTTCGCCATGTCGACATTAAATGAAGAAGATCGCCGCGAATACTACCGTATCGAGGACACGATCGCACTGGAAATTAACCACTTGTCCGACACTCACGCGCCCCATCAGGCGCCAGCGCAGGACACGTCCACGCTGTTCAACCTGCTCAGCGAGCTGCACATCAGCGAGTTCGAGTCTCAACATCTGCTACGCCAGTTAGGCGATCACGACCGCGCGCTAGGCAGTTATCTAAAGGCCCTGAACAAGCGTATCGATTTGCTCGGCCAAGTCGTGGCACACACCGTCCTGGGCAAGATCGGCGAGCCACAGCTGGTGATTCTCTCCGAAGGCGGCGTGCTGTTTCATCATCCACTGCCGATTCCCACAGGCACAAAACTGTCCATCAAGATGGTGCTGATGCCACAAGCACTGGGCTTGATGATGAACGCCAAGGTCACGCACTGCGACGCTCGCGAAATCGGAAATTTCGAAATCGGCACTGAGTTCGAGGACCTGCCGGATGCCCAGCGACAGCTGCTCGCCCGTTATATTTTGCAACGACAATCCCAGCAACGCCGCCTGGCGCGAGAGCAAAACAATGGCTCAGAGACTTGATACCTGACAAATTCGGCTATCCCGTGAAAACATCCGAACCCAGGTAACGAAGACGCTTAGGCAATAAGCAGCGCAAAAACCCACAAGGAGTAAACGTGACCCTTATTTACGGCCACCGCGGCGCTAAAGGCGAAGCACCGGAAAACACCCTGACCAGCTTCCAGGAATGCCTCAAGCACGGCGTTCGCCGCTGCGAGTTGGATCTGCACCTGTCCCGTGATGGCGAATTGATGGTAATCCATGACCCGACGCTAAAACGCACCACGGATCGGCGCGGCAAAGTCATTGAGCAAGACGCTGCTGACTTGGTGACTTTTGATGCGCGCAAAGGCGGCCCCGGCTGGATTCATCCCTGCCCGATCCCACGCTTGGAGGAATTGTTCGAGCAATGCGCCTTCGATCATTGGCAACTGGAAGTCAAAAGCGCATCACGCACACGCGCTGCGACCACCGTGCTGGCAATTCGGGAGTTGGCCCAGCGTCACGGCTTGCTGGACAAGGTCACCGTTACGTCGAGTTCGCGGGAAGTATTGCGCGCAGCGCTGGACCTGACACCCGACCTGTCACGCGGACTGGTGGCTGAATACGCCTGGCTCGACCCACTGAAGGTCGCGCAAAGTTATGACTGCAAGATTCTGGCGTTGAACTGGACACTGTGCACCCCCGAGCGCTTGCAGAAAGCCCAGCGTCAGGGATTGCACGTATCTGTTTGGACCGTCAACGAACCCGCGCTGATGCGCAGGCTCGCCGACTTCGGCGTAGATAGCCTGATTACAGACTTTCCCGGTTTGGCCACTGCCACTCTCGGGAATTGCTGAAATCGGTCTCCCCGGCCGGCTCAGGCCACCGGCCGGAGCCGCTCAAAAAAGCCGGTTGAGGCC
>ERZ1463034.11-NODE-11-length-76954-cov-16.099650_pt1 | contig 76954 bp, 71 predicted proteins | sample MGYA00564480_ERZ1463034 | MGnify/ENA primary metagenome ERZ1463034 (study PRJEB39244, sample SAMEA3635122) | Helicobacter pylori | study: EMG produced TPA metagenomics assembly of PRJEB11511 data set (Assembly of a 5300-year-old Helicobacter pylori...
AACTGCTACGCCGCGACCTCACCCGTGACCTGCCCGCGCCGCAGTGGCCGGCCGGGACACAGCTGGATCACTACCGCGACGAGTGGGCCCCGGCGATTCATGCAGTGTTGTGCATGACCCAGGCACAAGGCGGCGGCAGCGTCGCCAACCTGCAAACCTGGCGGCAGCAGTTCGTGACCGATGCCGAGTTCGACCCCACGTTGTGCCTGGTGGCGAGCAATGCCGAAGGCATCCTCGGCGTGGCCCAGTGCTGGACCAGCGCCTTCATCAAGAACCTCGCCGTCCATCCCTGCGCCCAGGGCCAGGGGCTGGGGCGCGCCTTGTTGCTGCACGCCTTCCAGGTGTTCAAACAGCGCGGCGAGCCCTGTGTGGACCTCAAGGTCCTGGAAAGCAACCAACGTGCCCGGCAGCTCTATGAAAGCGCCGGCATGACGTTTGTGCTGCGCGATGCGGTCACCGAGGACTGACGGGCACTGGCGCACAACTTGCTTTCAGTGCCCTTGAACGCTGAAAAGAGGCGAAAACCCGTCACCGTTCGAGCGTGCCCTCTGACCTAGCCTGGTGACAGATCTGCCATGAACACTCATTTTTCCTGCGTCGGTTGTGGCAAATGCTGCACCGACCACCATGTGCCCCTGACCCTCGAAGAAGCCCGCCAATGGGCGGCTGACGGCGGCAGCGTGATCGTTCTGGTGGAAGGTTTTCTCGGCAACGGCCTTGGCCTGCCGCTGCAACAACGCGAGCATGCCGAACGCCGTTCGGTGCTGGTACCCAGCGGTAAGACCCAGGCATTCGTGGCCATCACCTTTGCCGCCTACAACCCCGGACGCTGCCGGAATCTTGACGAAGACAACCTGTGCCGCATCTATGACCGCCGGCCGTTGGTCTGCCGCATCTATCCGATGGAGATCAACCCGCACATCCCGTTCAACCCTGCCGCCAAGGAATGCCCGCCGGAGTCGTGGGAACAGGGCCCGGTGTTGATTGCCGGTGGCGAACTGATGGATGAAGAACTGGCTGAATTGATCCGCCGCTCACGCCAGGCCGACCGCGACGATGTAAAGACCAAAGAAGCGGTGTGCACCCTGCTGGGGATTCGCACCACAGCGCTCAAGGGCGATGGTTTTACTGCGTACCTGCCGCAGATGGATGCCTTTGCCCAGGCGATCGAGCTGGCGGCGAGCCAGCCTTGCGTGGCGAATGAGTGGGTGTTTCATGTGTCCGGGATGGACATCGCCGAGCAGTTGCTGGATGCGGGGGCACAGCTTGCCACCGAGGTGCCGGCCAACTATGCGTTTATTCCGCTGCGCACAGCCTAGTCTTTTGGCGCAACGGGGACTGTATCCAGGCGGTAGGGCTGAATGATCCGCTGGTATTCGCCGTTCTGCACCAGCTGTTCAAGGGCGCGGTTGAGTGCATTGCGCAGGGCGGTATCGGGTTTGCGCACCGCGATTGCCACGCCGCTGCCCAATAGCTCGGCCGAAATCGCGGGGCCGAGGAAGTCGAAGTCCTGGCCATCGACGGTATCGAGCAGTGCCTCGCGAATTTCCACGGTACCTTGCAGGGTCGCATCGATATCCCCCGCCACCAGGCTGCGAATCAGTTCGTCATTGAGCCAGAAGCTCTTGACAATAACGCCCTTGGGCGCCCACTGCGCATGGGCGAAGGCTTCGCGATTACTACCCAGCAACACCCCGACACGCTTGCCCTTGAGCGAGCGCACGGTCGGCATCAGGCCTGATGTTCTGTGGGCGACCAAGCGCGTGGTGAACGGATAGAGTTCATCGGTGAAGTTCACCCAGCGCCGACGTATCGACGTGGGCGCCATGCCCATGATTGCGTCGAATTGCCGGGCTTCGAGGGCGGGGAAATTTTCCACCAGCACCTGATCGACCCAGGTACAGCGCACATTCAACTGCACGCATAGCGCGTTACCCAGGTCGATGTTCAGGCCGACCAGTTGCCCTTGCGGGTTGCGGCTCTGGAACGGGGAGAATTGCGCAGCAACGGCAAAGCGAATTTCACGCCGTGGCGGATCACTGGCGGCAACGCTATCAACCGACAGCAATAACGCGAGCACTGCACACATGTGTATCAGAGCCACAGGAAACGTCCTTTTCCGGAAAGTCCAGCCTCAGCCATCCCACCCCGGCGGAAAAAGCCGGGGCGCAGCGCAGGCTGTGCAAGCTTTCAAGAAACAGTCGTGGCTCTACAATCAGAAATATCAGCGGACGTTGTAGGACGTAGTCGACACAGCGTGCGACGTATTACTCTCAGCGTTTACCCATCGAACGACGGGTGCCCGGCGGCGCCATGCCTGGGGACTTGGTGTGCCCGTTCTTCGCGCCATTCTTGTACCAAGGCTGGGCGGCATTCTTGGCCCCGGCCAGTTCACCCGGTTTGAACGGAAACTTAAACGCCGGGACCTCGGTTTTTTCAACGCCTTCGGCGCTGGCCGGATCGACGAGGTCGGCCGCTTCAACAGGGGGTTGTGTCGGGGAAGTCATGGAAGCTCCGGAGCATGCAAAAAATGATGCGGGGCCAGCTTGCGGCCCACACTGGCGCGCAGTATACCTGCGCCCTTCGGATCTTTAACCACTGCCTGTACGAATGGTCGGCGTTTACTGACAGCGCTGTCAGTTAGCAGTCACCTTGCTGACCGGGTTGACGGGCTATAAAGACACCTCACTCTTCCGTTCCTTTGCCCTGGCGCCTCACCCCCATGCAAATTAAACGAAAAACTGCCCTGATCGTGGGTGTCCTGCTGGTGCTGGCGATTGCAGCCTGGGCGCTGACGCGACCGGCCAAAACCAGGCTGGCGGCGCCGACGGCGATCCCGGTACGGGTGGTGAGCGTGGCGCAACAGGACATCCCGCGTTTCGTCAGCGGCATTGGCACGGTGCTGTCGTTGCACAGCGTGGTGATCCGCCCGCAGGTCGACGGCATCCTCACCCAATTGCTGGTCAAGGAAGGCCAGCGGGTCAAGGCAGGGGATCTGTTGGCGACCATCGATGACCGCTCGATCCGCGCCAGCCTCGACCAGGCCAAGGCCCTGCTGGGAGAAAACCAGGCGCAACTGCAAGTGGCGCTGATCAACCTCCAGCGCTACAAGGCATTGAGTGTCGACGACGGCGTGTCCAAGCAGACCTATGACCAGCAGCAAGCCCTGGTCAACCAGCTCAAGGCCACCACCCAGGGCAATCAGGCCGCGATTGATGCGGAAAAGGTGCAGCTTTCCTACACTCAGATTCGCTCACCGGTCAGCGGCCGCGTGGGGATTCGCACCGTGGATGAAGGCAACTTCCTGCGCACAAGCGATACCCAGGGCCTGTTCTCGGTCACGCAGATCGACCCGATTGCCGTCGAGTTTTCCCTGCCGCAACAGATGTTGCCCACCTTGCAAGGCCTGATCGCGGCCCCCGTCCCAGCCAGCGTCGACGCCTACCTGGGCGCTGACACCGACGGCCAGACCGGCGACCTGCTCGGCGAAGGCCACTTGAGCCTGATCGACAACCAGATCAGTTCCACCACCGGCACCCTGCGCGCCAAGGCCGAGTTCAATAACGCCACGCAGCGCCTGTGGCCGGGGCAACTGGTGACCATCAAGATCCAGACCGGCCTCGACAAGAACGCCCTGGTGGTGCCGCCGACCGTGGTGCAACGCGGGCTGGATGCGCACTTTGTGTACCGGGTCAACGGCGACAAGGTGGAGGTGGTACCGGTGCAGGTCACCTACCAGAACAGCGATGTGACGCTCATCAAGGGCGTACAGGCCGGTGATGTGCTGGTCAGCGACGGCCAATCGCGGCTCAAGGCCGGCGCTCAGGTCGAGGTGCTCAAAGAGCCACCGCAAGTGATCCAGACCGTCGACGCCAAGGTGCAACCATGAACGACAGCCGCTCGCCGTCAGCCTGGTGCGTCGACCACCCGGTCGCGACGCTGCTGCTGACTTTTGCCCTGGTGTTGCTCGGGCTGATTGCCTTCCCGCAACTGGCCATCGCCCCGCTGCCGGAAGCGGAATTTCCGACGATCCAGGTCACCGCGCAACTGCCCGGCGCCAGCCCGGACACCATGGCTTCGTCGGTGGCCACGCCCCTGGAGGTGCAATTCAGCGCCATCCCCGGCATGACCCAGATGACCTCCAGCAGCGCCTTGGGCTCCAGCCTCTTGACCCTGCAATTCACCCTGAACAAGAGCATCGACACCGCCGCCCAGGAAGTCCAGGCGGCGATCAACACCGCCTCCGGCAAGCTGCCCAGCGATATGCCGAACCTGCCGACCTGGAAAAAGGTCAACCCGGCGGACAGCCCGGTGCTGATCCTCAGCGTCAGTTCCGCCAGCATGCCCAGCACCGAGCTGAGCGATTACGTGGAAACCCTGCTGGCACGGCAAATCAGCCAGATCGACGGCGTCGGCCAGATCAACATCACCGGCCAGCAACGCCCGGCGATTCGCGTGCAGGCTTCGCCCGACAAACTCGCGGCCATCGGCCTGACCCTGGCCGACATCCGCTTGGCGATCCAGCAGTCAAGCCTGAACCTGGCCAAAGGTGCGATCTACGGGGAGAACAGCGTGTCGACCCTGTCGACCAACGACCAGTTGTTTCAGCCTGAGGACTACGCCCAACTGATCGTGTCCTACAAGAATGGCGCGCCAGTTCAACTGCGCGACATCGCCAAAGTCATCAACGGTTCGGAAAACGCCTACGTACAGGCGTGGTCCGGCGATACGCCGGGGGTCAACCTGGTGATCTCGCGCCAGCCCGGCGCGAACATCGTCGAAACCGTCGACCGCATTCAAGCGCAACTGCCGCGCCTGCAGGCCATGTTGCCGGCGTCAGTGCAGGTCAGTGTGTTGAGCGACCGCACCAAGACCATCCGCGCCTCCCTGCATGAAGTGGAAGTGACCCTGCTGATCGCCGTGTTGCTGGTGGTGGCGGTGATGGCGCTGTTCCTGCGCCAGTTGTCGGCGACGTTGATTGTGTCCAGCGTGCTCGGGGTGTCGCTGATCGCCAGCTTCGCCTTGATGTACCTGATGGGCTTCAGCCTGAACAACCTGACCCTGGTGGCGATCGTCATCTCCGTGGGCTTTGTGGTGGACGATGCGATCGTGGTGGTGGAGAACATTCACCGCCATCTCGAAGCCGGACTGGGCAAGCGCGAAGCGGCGATCAAGGGCGCCAGCGAGATTGGCTTTACCGTGGTGTCCATCAGCTTCTCGCTGGTAGCGGCGTTCATTCCGCTGCTGTTCATGGGCGGCGTGGTCGGGCGCTTGTTCAAGGAGTTCGCGCTGACGGCGACCTCGACCATCCTGATTTCGGTGGTGGTCTCGCTGACGCTGGCGCCGACCCTGGCGGCACTGTTCATGCGCGCCCCGACCCATCCCGCCAACGCCAAGCCTAGTTTCAGCGAACGCCTGTTGGCCGCTTATGCACGCAACCTGCGCCGCGCCCTGGCCCATCAACGCAGCATGCTGGCGATCTTCGTGGTCACGCTGGCGCTGGCGGTTGTCGGCTACGTGTTCATCCCCAAGGGTTTCTTCCCGGTGCAGGACACCGGCTTCGTGCTCGGCACCAGCGAAGCGGCGGCCGATGTGTCGTACCCGGACATGGTCGCCAAGCACAAGGCCCTGGCCGAGATCATCAAGGATGACCCGGCGGTGGCAGACTTTTCCCACTCGGTGGGCGTCACTGGCAGCAACCAGACCATCGCCAACGGCCGCTTCTGGATCGCCTTGAAAGACCGCGGCGATCGCGATGTGTCCGCCAGCCAGTTCATCGACCGCATCCGCCCAAAACTGGCGAAGGTGCCGGGCATCGTGCTGTACCTGCGTGCCGGCCAGGACATCAACCTCAGTTCCGGCCCCAGCCGCGCCCAGTACCAGTACGTGCTCAAAAGCAACGACGGCCCGACACTGAATACCTGGACCCAGCGCCTCACCGAAAAACTGCGCGCCAACCCGGCGTTTCGCGACCTGTCCAACGACCTGCAACTGGGCGGCAGCATTACCCACATCAGTATCGACCGTCAGGCCGCCGCGCGCTTCGGCCTGACCGCCACCGATGTCGACCAGGCGTTGTATGACGCGTTCGGCCAGCGCCAGATCAACGAGTTCCAGACCGAGATCAACCAGTACCAAGTGGTGCTGGAACTCGACAGCCAGCAACGCGGTAAAGCCGAAAGCCTCAATTATTTCTACCTGCGCTCGCCGCTGACCAGTGAGATGGTGCCGTTGTCGGCCTTGGCCAAGGTCGACCCGCCCAGCGTGGGCCCGTTGTCCATCAGCCATGACGGCATGTTCCCGGCCGCCAACCTGTCGTTCAACCTGGCGCCCGGCGTGGCGCTGGGGGATGCGGTGATCATGCTCAACCAGGCCAAGAACGAAATCGGCATGCCGGCCAGCATCCTCGGCAACTTCCAGGGCGCGGCCCAGGCGTTCCAGAGTTCGCTGGCCAGCCAGCCGTGGCTGATCCTGGCGGCGCTGGTGGCGGTCTACATCATTCTCGGCGTGCTGTACGAAAGTTTCGTCCACCCGCTGACGATCATTTCCACCTTGCCCTCGGCCGGCCTGGGCGCGCTGATCATGTTGTGGCTGCTGGGCCAGGACTTCTCGATCATGGCCCTGATCGGCCTGGTGTTGCTGATCGGCATCGTCAAGAAGAACGGCATCCTGATGATCGACTTCGCCCTCGAAGCGCAGCGGGTCCGAGGCCTGCCGCCGCAGGAAGCGATCTACGAAGCCTGTGTCACGCGGTTCCGGCCGATCATCATGACCACCCTCGCCGCCCTGCTCGGCGCCGTGCCGCTGATGCTCGGCGCAGGCCCCGGCGCGGAACTGCGCCAACCGCTGGGGATCGCGGTGGTCGGCGGCTTGCTGGTGAGCCAGGCGCTGACGTTGTTCACCACGCCGGTCATATACTTGTACCTTGAGAAGTTTTTCCACAGGCCCACACCAACGCCCGCGTTGGCGACCACACATTAAGGCGGGGTCATGCGCGTCCTGATCGTTGAAGATGAAGAAAAAACCGCAGACTACCTGCATCGCGGCCTGACGGAGCAAGGCTACACCGTCGACGTGGCGCGTGAAGGCGTCGAGGGTTTGCACCTGGCGCTGGAAAACGATTACGCGGTGATCGTGCTCGACGTGATGCTGCCCGGTCTCGACGGCTTCGGCGTGCTGCGCGCCTTGCGTGCGCGCAAGCAAACGCCGGTGATCATGCTCACCGCCCGCGAACGCGTGGAAGACCGCATTCGCGGCCTGCGTGAAGGCGCCGACGATTACCTGGGCAAGCCGTTTTCCTTCCTGGAACTGGTGGCGCGCCTGCAAGCCCTGACCCGCCGCAGTGGCGGGCACGAACCGGTGCAGGTGACCGTCGCCGACCTGTGGATCGACCTGATCAGCCGCAAGGCCAGCCGCAACGGCGTGCGCCTGGACCTGACCGCCAAGGAGTTCTCGCTGCTCAGCGTATTGGCGCGGCGCCAGGGTGAGATCCTGTCCAAGACCGCCATCGCGGAGATGGTCTGGGACATTAATTTCGACAGCGACGCCAACGTGGTCGAAGTCGCGATCAAACGCCTGCGCGCCAAGCTCGACGGGCCGTTCGAACACAAGCTGCTGCACACCATCCGCGGCATGGGCTATGTGCTGGAGAGCCGCAGTGTCAGCTAATTCCATCGCCCTGCGCTTGAGCGGCATGTTCACCCTGGTGGCGCTGCTGATCTTCCTGTTGATCGGCGGCGCGCTCTATCAGCAAGTGGACCAAGGCTTGGGCCTGTTACCGGAGGCCGAACTGGATGCGCGCTACAGCGTGCTGGAGTCGTCGGTGACGCGTTTCGGCACGCCGGAGCATTGGACCAAGATCAAGGCCAAACTCAAGTTGCTGGCTGAGGAAGACAAGCGCATCCGTTTCTGGGTGGTGAGCAGCGACCCGAACTACGAATACGGCAGCCCGGACGCGCAGATCCGCACGTTCGCCGCCGGCCCGACCGGCAAACGCGACTTACGCCTGGCCGGACACAACGACCCGTTCAAAGTGCTGGTGAGCCAGTTCCCCGCCCAGGACCAGCGTCCGCCATTGCGCTTCATGATCGCCATCGACACCGAAAACTTCCGCGCCACCCAGCACCACTTGCTGGTGGCGCTGATCAGCCTGGCGTTCATCGGCGTGGTCCTGGCGGCGCTGCTGGGGTTCTGGGTCTCGCGCATCGGCCTCAAGCCGCTGGGCAAACTCTCGGATGAGGCGCAGAAACTCGCGCCGCCGAAACTCTCCGGGCGCCTGCAACTGTCGCCACTGCCGCCGGAGTTGAGTCAGTTCGTCAACTCGTTCAACGCCACCCTGGACCGGGTCGAACAGGCCTACTCGCGCCTGGAGTCATTCAACGCCGACGTCGCTCATGAACTGCGCTCACCCCTGACCAACCTGATCGGCCAGACTCAGGTCGCGCTGACACGCGGGCGCTCGGCCGAGCATTATTTCGAGGTGCTGCAGTCCAACCTGGAAGAATTGGAGCGCCTGCGTTCGATCATCAACGACATGCTGTTCCTCGCCAGCGCCGACCAGGGCAGCAAGGCCACCAAGCTGATCGAAAGCTCCCTGGCCGACGAAGTGGCGACCACCCTCGACTACCTGGATTTCATCCTCGAAGACGCCCAGGTCCGGGTGCAAGTACACGGCGACGCCCAGGTACAGATCGAAAGAGCGCACCTGCGCCGCGCGCTGATCAACCTGCTGAGCAACGCCGTGCAGCACACCGCGCCAGGGCAGGTCATCGCGGTGAACATCGACGTGCAGGAGCATCAGGTGGCGATCGCCGTGACCAACCCCGGCGCCGCGATTGCCAGCGAGCACCTGCCTCGGCTGTTCGAGCGCTTCTATCGGGTGGATGCATCACGCAGCAACAGCGGCGCCAACCACGGGCTGGGGCTGGCCATCGTCAAGGCGATTGCGCTGATGCATGGCGGCGATGTGTTCGTGCGCAGTGACGCGGGCGGCAACACCTTCGGTATTACCCTGCCCGTCTAAATCTTGAGAACACTTCAGACCCATGTGGGAGGGGGCTTGCTCCCGATAGCGGCAGATCAGTCAGTACTTCAGTGACTGATACACCGCTATCGGGAGCAAGCCCCCTCCCACACTGCACCGCGCCGCTTGCGCTAAATCTCTGACTGTTGCGATTTGGGCAACAGTCATTATCTTGTTACACTCTGTATCGCAGCGCTCGCCTGCGTTAATTTGACGCATCGATGAGCGCGACGGCAAAGACAGCTGACCCGCTTACCCGAATTTCCCTCGACTTTTTTCCAGGGCTCTACACTGGGAAACTGTCTTAAAGCCGCTGACTTCAGCGGCTTTTTTTTTGCGGTAAAAAAGGCCAGGCACACCCCCACGACATTGGCCGTTTTCGTTTGACCAAAGGAGCTCCACCGGTGAAGAACTCGCTGACGTTCACCCCGTTATTCCTCGCGATTGCAGCAACGATCGCCCCCCTCGCCCACGCGGCAGACACCTCCACCACCGACGGTTTCGTCGAAGGCGCAAGCCTCAAACTCAACGCCCGCAACTACTACATGAACCGCGACCGTCGCGACATCCACACCGATGACAGCAAAGAATGGGGCCAGGGCTTTCTCGGCATCTTCGAATCCGGCTACACCCAGGGCACTGTCGGCTTCGGCCTGGATGCCCACGCCATGCTCGGCCTCAAGCTCGACGGCGGTGGCGGCACCGACGGTTCCAGCATCCTGCCGTATGGCAACAGTGACGGCAGCGGCAAGGCGCCGGGGTCGTTTTCCACCGCTGGCGGCACGCTGAAGATGCGCGCGTTCGACACGGAACTGAAAGCCGGTGACCTGTTCCTCAACAACCCGGTGATCGCCGGCGGCATGACCCGTATGCTGCCCCAGACCTTTCGCGGCGTGAGCCTGACCAACCACAGCGTTGACGGCTGGATGATCGAAGGCGGCCAAGCCAGTTTCACCAAACTCTATAACCAGAGCGGCCACGGGCGCATCGGCACCAGCTACGGCGTACTGCCGGAGCACGCCGACAGCCAGCACCTGGACTGGGCCGGTGTGTCGTTCAGCGGCATCCCGGGCCTGACCAGCAACCTGTACGCCTCCGAACTCAAGGATGTGTGGCACCAGTACTACTACGACCTCGACTACACCTACGCACTGAACGATCTGGTCAGCCTCAACCCCGGCCTGCACTACTACCACACCCAGGACAGCGGCCAGTCGCTGCTGGGTAACATCGACAACAACACCTACAGCCTGCATTTCACCGTAGGCGTGGGCAACCACAGCGTCACGGCCGCGTACCAGCGGGTCAACGGCAACACACCGTTCGACTACATCACCCAGGGCGACAGCGTGTACCTGGACAACTCCCAGCAATACTCGGACTTCAACGGCCCCAACGAGCGTTCGTGGAAGCTCAAGTACGCTTATGACTTTGTCGGCCTCGGCCTGCCCGGCCTGACCACTGCCGTGTCCTATAGCAGCGGCAAGACCGACCTGAGCAAAGTCGACCCCAATAGCCGGGGCTACAGCGCCTGGTACAGCGCCGACGGCCAGGACGCCAAGCACTGGGAACGGGACATCGATATGAAATACGTGGTGCAGGGCGGCAAGGCCAAGGATCTGTCGCTGCGCCTGCAATGGGCGACCAACCGCGGCAGCAATGGCTACTCGGCGGTGGATCGGGATGTGGATGAATACCGGGTGATCGTCGACTATCCGATCAACGTGTTCTAAAGCGCAGATCTTTCTTTTTAACCCATCAATCAATTTTCATCGGGTAGAACTAAACTGCCAGCATCTTTATCGTCGAAGTCTGCCCGATGAGTCAACGCCCCGTCCGTACACCACCTGAACGCCCAGAGCTGTTGCTGATGCTGGGCAGTGGCCTCACCGTCGCGCTGATCGTGATCATGGTCTCGGTGCTGTTGATCCGCGAACACGCCAGTGCTCTGGAGGCGGCCAAACGCTCAACCACCAACATCGCGCAACTGATCAACGCCGATGTGCTGCGTAACGTCGAACTCTATGACCTCGCACTGCAAGGGCTGATCGCGGCCACCCAGCGCAAGGATTTGTCCCGGGTATCAGCGGACATCCGACACCTGGTGCAATTTGAGCGGTCAGCGGCCGCGCCGTTCAAAGGCGAAGTGCTGTTGCTGGACGCCAAGGGCGCCGTCATCGCTGACTCTTCGACGCTCAAGCCAACCCCGCGCAATTTCGCTGACCGCGACTACTTCATCGCACATAAGAACGCCGGCCAGACCGACCTGTTCATCAGCCGGCCGTTCAGGGTTGAGTGCAATTGCGAGCAGGTCTGGCGCATCGCATTCAGCCGCCGCGTCACCGGCGCCAACGGCGAGTTTGCCGGGGTCGCCGTGGCCACCATGCGCCTGGCGTACTTCGATCAGTTGTTCAAAGGCCTGACCATCGGCCATAGCAGCTCGGTCAACCTGTTGAACAACCGCGGCATTCTCCTGGCCCAGCAACCGCTGCTGGAGCGCGACATGATCGACAAGGACCTGAGTGATCGCCCCAACTTCAAGCGCATGCTGCGCGATGGGAGCGGCAGCTTTAGGGCCATCTCAGCCATCACCGACAAGGAGCGCCTGTACACCTTCACCAATGTCGGTGAGCTGCCCCTGATTGTGGTGGTGGCGCTGTCCAGCGACGATGTGTTCGCGCCGTGGAAACGCGCGGCGATGCTGACAAGCGGCGCCACGGGCATCCTGTGTCTGGGCCTTCTATGGCTGACCTGGATGCTGCGCCGGGAACTGCGACGCCGTTATCGCGCAGAGAAGGTGCTGTCAGAACTGGCAGCCACCGACGCGCTCACCGGCCTGGCCAACCGGCGCAAACTGGACCACCGCCTGCGCCTGGAATGGGACCGCGCTCAGCGCTCTGCCGAACCGCTGACGCTGTTGATGATCGACGTCGACCACTTCAAGGCATTTAACGACCGCCACGGCCATCACGGCGGCGATGAGGCGTTGCGCAACGTCGCCCAGGTGATCGGCAGCAACATCCGTCGCCCAGCCGACCTGGCCGCACGTTATGGCGGTGAAGAGTTCGCCGTGGTGTTGCCGGCTACCGATGACCGAGGCGCATGGCTGATTACCGAGCATATCCGCAGTGGCGTCGAGCACTTGCCACGGGTGGCGGGAGATGAACGGCCGATCACCGTGAGCATCGGCCTGAGTACCTGGGAAAAGCGCAGTGGCATGTCCCTGGAGGATTTGATGCTCAGTGCGGACCAGGCGCTGTATGAGGCCAAGCACACGGGGCGCAATCGCATCGTGGATGCACAGTAACGATGACTGAAGCGAGCAGGCCATTGTGGCGAGCGAGCCATAGCAATAAAAAAGGCCACCCGAAGGCAGCCCTTAAAACTAAAGAAAGAGAGTTGTTACTTACACCGCCGCAACGGGACGCATGTAAGAGATCGGTGCGGTGCTGGCATCTTCGAAGGTCACGACTTCCCAAGCATCTGTCTGCTCAATCAACTTGCGCAGCAGCTGGTTGTTAAGGGCGTGGCCCGACTTGAAGCCTTTGAACTCACCTATCAGGCTATTGCCCAGCAGGTAGAGGTCACCGATTGCATCGAGGATCTTGTGCTTCACGAATTCGTCTTCATAACGAAGGCCGTCCTCGTTCAGTACACCATCCGCGTCGACCACAATGGCATTTTCAACGCTGCCGCCGAGTGCGAGGTTGTGCTTGCGCAGGTACTCGATGTCACTCATGAAACCAAAGGTACGGGCGCGGCTGACTTCTTTTACGAACGAAGTGCTGGAAAAATCCACGCTTGCACTTTGGGTGCGGTCACGAAATACCGGGTGATCGAAATCGATCTCAAAGCTCACTTTAAAGCCTTCGAACGGGACGAAGGTGGCGCGCTTGTCGCCGTCTTCTACTGTCACTTCCCGCAGAATGCGAATGAACTTCTTGGCTGCGTCCTGTTCTTCCAGGCCGGCAGATTGAATCAAGAATACGAAGGGACCAGCGCTGCCATCCATGATGGGGACTTCGGACGCGGAGAGCTCGACGTAGGCGTTATCGATGCCCAGACCGGCCATGGCCGAGAGCAAGTGCTCCACCGTGTCCACTTTGACGTCACCGTTGACCAATGTGGTCGACATCGTGGTTTCGCCGACGTTTTCCGCGCGAGCAGGAATCTGCACCACAGGGTCCAGGTCGGCACGAACAAACACGATGCCGGTGTCGACAGGTGCAGGTTTGAGGGTCAGGTATACCTTCTCCCCGGAGTGCAGACCTACACCTGTGGCACGAATAATATTCTTCAGGGTGCGTTGTTTAATCATGGCTTGGACCGCTTCAGCGCAAATTGCGAACTGGTATCAACAAAGGCTGGCGATAATAGCAGACCAGACCTTTGCTGAACACCAATCACCTTCATAGCCCTGATACATTCCATTAATCGGCCTGACGACGCAGGAATGCCGGGATGTCCAGGTAGTCCAAGTCATCTTGCGGATTCGGGCTACGGGACGCCGCAGCACCGGCCTGAGCCTGATTGCGCATCACGGTCGGACGGTCCAGATCACGGTAGTTCACCGACGGCAGTTCCTGGCGCGAAGGCGCTGGAGCGGCAGCCGCTTGGCTGGCGTGACTGCTGTGACTGGTGTGAACGGTATTGTCGATGACCTTTACAGGCTTCTCGATTTTTGCGCCCAGGCCGGTCGCAACCACGGTTACATGCAGTTCGTCGCGCATGTCCGGATCGATAACCGTACCGACTTTGACCATCGCGTGCTCGGAAGCAAAGGCTTCGATGATGCTACCCACGTCGGAGTACTCACCCAGGGACAGGTCAGGACCGGCGGTGATGTTCACCAGGATGCCGCGTGCGCCTTGCAGGTTCACGTCTTCCAGCAACGGGTTGCGGATGGCCGCTTCAGTGGCTTCACGCGCACGGTTCGGACCGCTGGCGCAGCCAGTGCCCATCATCGCCATGCCCATTTCGCTCATCACGGTACGCACGTCGGCGAAGTCGACGTTGATCATGCCCGGACGCTTGATGATGTCGGAGATACCGCGAACGGCACCGGCCAGTACATCGTCAGCCTTGGCAAACGCGGACAGCAGGCTCGCGTCCTTGCCCAGGATAGTCAGCAGCTTCTCGTTGGGGATGGTGATCAACGAGTCGACGCTTTCAGACAGCAGACGGATACCTTCGTCGGCGATCTGCATACGCTTGCGACCTTCGAACGGGAACGGACGGGTCACGACAGCGACCGTCAGAATCCCCATTTCCTTGGCCACTTCGGCAATGATCGGCGCTGCACCGGTACCGGTACCGCCGCCCATGCCAGTGGTGATGAACACCATGTTGGTGCCTTGCAGCACTTCAGCGATACGCTCGCGGTCTTCCAGGGCGGCTTGACGGCCGACTTCCGGGTTGGCGCCGGCGCCGAGGCCCTTGGTCACGGCGGTGCCCAATTGCAGGATGGTCCGCGCGCCGATGCTCTTCAGCGCCTGGGCATCGGTGTTGGCGCAGATGAATTCAACGCCTTCGATGTTGCTCTTGACCATATGGTTGACAGCGTTGCCGCCGCCACCGCCGACACCGATCACTTTGATGACCGGGCTTGCGGGGATGTTGTCTACGAGTTCGAACATGTTCCCTCTCCTTTCGTTTTCTCTAGTTTTTTCGCCTACTGCATGCTTCTACAACAGTGGTGCGGTGCTGCGGTAAATCGTTAGAAATTGCCTTTGACCCAAGCCTGCAACCGTTCGAACAACGGTGCTTTCGCTTCGTCGTCGCCGCGGTAGCTGTCGCGGATGCTCGGGCCCGACAGGGAAATGCCGTCGGTCTGCTTTTGCAGCCCGTACAACAGCAAGCCCACACCGGTGGAATAAATCGGGTTGCGCACCACGTCGCCCAGGCCTTTGACGCCATGGGGCACGCCCAGGCGGACCGGCATGTGGAAGATCTCTTCGGCCAGTTCGACCGCGCCTTCCATCTTCGAGGTGCCACCGGTCAGCACGATGCCGGCCGGGATCAAATCTTCGTAGCCACTGCGGCGCAGTTCCGCCTGGATCAGGGTGAACAGCTCGTCGTAGCGCGGCTCGACCACTTCGGCCAAAGCCTGGCGCGACAGCTCGCGCGGTGGACGGTCGCCCACGCTTGGCACCTTGATGGTTTCACCGGCACCGGCCAGTTTGGCCAGGGCGCAGGCGTAACGGATCTTGATCTCTTCGGCGTACTGAGTCGGTGTGCGCAACGCCATGGCAATGTCGTTGGTGACCTGGTCGCCGGCAATCGGGATCACGGCGGTGTGACGGATCGCACCCTCGGTGAAGATCGCGATGTCGGTGGTGCCGCCGCCGATGTCGACCAGGCACACGCCCAGTTCTTTTTCGTCGTCGGTCAGTACCGAGTAGGCCGAAGCCAGTTGCTCGAGAATGATGTCGTCGATTTCCAGGCCGCAGCGGCGCACGCACTTTTCAATGTTCTGTGCGGCATTGACCGCGCAGGTCACCACGTGGACCTTGGCTTCCAGGCGCACGCCCGACATGCCGAGGGGCTCGCGCACGCCTTCCTGGTTGTCAATCACGTAGTCCTGCGGCAGGGTGTGGAGCACGCGCTGGTCAGCCGGGATCGCCACGGCCTGGGCCGCGTCGAGTACGCGCTCAAGGTCGGCCGCACTGACTTCACGGTCGCGGATCGCCACGATGCCATGGGAGTTCAGGCTGCGGATGTGATTGCCCGCCACGCCGACGAACGCCGAGTGAATCCGGCAACCGGCCATCAGCTGCGCTTCTTCAATGGCGCGCTGGATCGATTGCACGGTGGACTCGATGTTCACCACCACGCCCTTCTTCAGGCCCCGGGACGGATGCGTGCCAATACCGACGATTTCGATCGTGCCGTCTTCCCCGACCTCGCCCACCAGCGCCACCACTTTGGAGGTGCCGATATCGAGACCGACGATCATTTTGCCGCTTTGCACGTTTGCCATGGGTCCTGCCTCTTCTTAATTCTTCGCGACAGCGGGTTGCGCTGCCGTGGGCGCAGCCGGTTCACGCCAGCCGACGGCAAGGCCGTTGGCGTAACGCAGGTCGACGCTCGCAATGTTCGTAATCTGTTCTTTCAAGGTCTTTTCATAGATGGCAATAAAGCGGCGCATCTTTTCCACCAAGCGGTCGCGTCCCAGCAACAACTCGATGCCCGGGCCGGAACTGCCTGCCCCGGTCGTCAAAAACCAGCTGCCCCGTTCACGCAATTCCAGGCGTGCAATGGAGAAGCCCAGCGGCCGCAGCATCTGGCTCAAGGCCTGGTACTGCTGCATCACTTGCTGCTGCGCCCGCTGCGGCCCGAACAGCTGCGGCAGGTGCTCGTAGTTGGCCAGCTCACGCGGGGTGAACGCCTGGCCCTGGTTGTTCAACAGCGCTTCATCACCCCAACGGGCCACGGGCAGTTGTTCTTCCAGGCGGATCGTCACCTGGTCCGGCCATACACGGCGGACTTCGGCGTGGGCGATCCACGGCATCTGCTCCAACTCCCGGCGCATACCGGCCAGGTCGATGGTGAAGAAACTCGCCGCCAGGAACGGACCGATGCGCTGCTGTACCGCTTGCTGGCTGATGTAGCTCAAGTCGCCCTGTACGCTGATCTTGGTGATCGGCCGGTCGGCGTAAGGCAACAGACGCTGCGCGCCTTCATAAGTACCGAAGCCCAACACCACCAGCAACACCGGCCAGAACAGCGCCTTGAGGAAACCAAAATTGGCTTTCGGCAGGCGCGCCGACATCGGCTCTTTAGCCACCATCCGGCTGGCACCCCGTGGCACCGGCTTGCGGCCGGGTGCGTGTGGGGGCTGATGACGAAGCGATGCGCCTTTCATGTCTTAGCCTCGCTGCCTTTCTTCACCGACAACGCTGGCCGCCAGAATCGCCAGCACCAACTGCTGGAAATCCAGACCGGCTGCGCGCGCGGCCATCGGGACCAGGCTGTGGTCGGTCATGCCCGGTGCGGTGTTGACTTCCAGGAACCAGAAATTCCCTTGGTCGTCCTGCATCACGTCTGCCCGCGCCCAACCGGCGATACCCAGCGCCTCACAGGCTTTCGCCGTGAGGTCCATCAGTTCCTGTTCTTTGCTTGCGTCAAGGCCACAGGGAATCCGGTACTGGGTATCGGAAGCCAGGTACTTGGCGTCGTAGTCGTAGAAAGTGTGGGGCGTGCCCAAGGCGATGGGCGGCAATACCTGGCCACGCAGGGTGGCGATGGTGTACTCGGGACCTTGGATCCACTGTTCCACCAACACTTGCGAATCGTAGGTACTTGCCGCTTTCCATGCGTCGATCAATTCGGCGGCCGAGTTCACTTTAGCCATGCCGATACTGGAGCCTTCATGGGCTGGTTTGACGATCAAAGGCAGGCCCAGTTCCTTGGCTGCAGAAATACAATCGTCTTCGCTGCACAACACGCTGTGACGCGGGGTTGGAATCCCCAGGCTGTGCCAGACCTGCTTGGTGCGCAACTTGTCCATGGCCAGCGCCGACGCGAGGATGCCGCTGCCGGTGTAAGGAATCCCAGCGCACTCCAACAGGCCTTGCATGCTGCCGTCTTCACCGCCACGGCCGTGCAGGATGATGAAGGCGCGGTCGATCTTCTCGGCCTGCAGGCGGGCGAGGAAGTCGTCGCCCACGTCGATACCGAACGCATTCACGCCCGCACTCTGCAGCGCTTCGAGCACGGCATTGCCGGACTTGAGTGACACTTCGCGTTCAGCGCTCTTGCCGCCGAACAGCACGGCCACGCGGCCGAAGTCGGCGGGGGCGATGGTGGAGAACAGGGAGCCGTAGTGGGTGGTCATTTCGACTTCCCCTTTTCTACGGCAAACGCTTCTTTGACGAACAAGGGGCTCGCCAGCAATTTAGGCGCAAGGCCACCGATGTCACCAGCACCCTGGCACAGCAGGATGTCGCCGGCACGCAGCAGCGGCTTGACGATCGGCGCCAGGTCCACACCGCGTTCGATGTAGATCGGGTCCAACTGGCCACGCTGACGGATGCTGTTGCACAGCTTGCGGCTGTCCGCCCCGGGGATCGGTTCTTCACCAGCCGGGTAGACTTCCATCAGCAGCAGCACGTTGGCATCGGCCAGTACATTGACGAAATCGTCATACAGGTCGCGGGTGCGGCTGTAGCGGTGCGGCTGGTAGACCATCACCAGGCGACGATCCGGCCAGCCACCGCGCACTGCTTTAATCACGGCGGCGACTTCAGTCGGGTGGTGACCGTAGTCGTCCACCAACATCACGTCACCACCTTCCACCGGCAGATGCCCATAGACCTGGAAGCGCCGGCCAACGCCGGCAAAACCCGACAGGCCCTCGACAATGGCTTCATCGCTGACGCCTTCGTCGGAGGCAATGCAGATGGTCGCCAGGGAATTGAGTACGTTGTGGTTGCCCGGCATGTTCACCGACACGTCCAGCGGTTCGCGGTCCGGGCGCAGCACAGTGAAGAACGTCTGCATGCCTTGCTGGCGCACATTGATCGCACGCACGTCGGCGTCTTCGCTGAAGCCGTAGGTCAAGGTAGGACGCTTGACCAGCGGCAGGATTTCACGCACCACCGGGTCATCCAGGCACACCACCGCCAAACCGTAGAACGGCAGGTTATGCAGGAACTCGACGAAGGTTTTCTTCAACTTGTTGAAGTCACCGTCGTAGGTCGCCATGTGGTCGGCGTCGATGTTGGTGACCACGGCCACCAGCGGTTGCAGGTGCAGGAAGCTGGCATCGCTTTCGTCAGCTTCGGCGATCAGGTAGCGGCTGGTGCCCAACTGGGCATTGGTGCCGGCTGCATTCAGGCGGCCACCGATCACGAAGGTCGGGTCCAGGCCACCGGCGGCGAACACCGAGGCGATCAGGCTGGTGGTGGTGGTCTTGCCGTGGGTGCCGGCGACGGCAATACCATGGCGATAGCGCATCAGCTCGGCCAGCATTTCGGCGCGGGGCACCACGGGAATGCGGCGCTCAAGGGCGGTGGCCACTTCTGGGTTAGAGGTGTTCACGGCGCTGGACACCACCAGCACGTCGGCCTCGGTGGCGTTCTCGGCGTGGTGGCCGATAAAGATTTTCGCACCGAAGGACTTCAGCCGCTCGGTGACCGGCGACTCTTTCAAGTCAGAGCCGGACACCTCGTAGCCCAGGTTCAGCAACACTTCGGCAATACCACACATGCCCACGCCGCCGATCCCGACGAAGTGGATACGACGGATACGGCGCATTTCCGGTTGCGGCATGGCTTTCTGATTCTCAACCATGGGCCACCTCCAGGCAGATATCGACCACGGTGCGGGTTGCGTCAGGTTTGGCCAGGCGGCGTGCGGTGCTCGCCATGCTGTTGAGTCGTTCCGGTTGCATCAAAACCTCGGTCAGGCGTGCGGCCAAATCGGCGGCGCCAGTCGTTCTTTGCGGCAGCAGGAAGGCAGCGCCCTCCCCGGCCAAATATTCGGCGTTGCGGGTCTGGTGATCGTCAATCGCGTGGGGCAAAGGCACCAGCAAGGACGGCAGACCGGCGGCGGCCAATTCACTGACGGTCAACGCACCAGCGCGACAGACCACCAGGTCGGCCCAGCCATAGGCTTGGGCCATGTCTTTGATGAAGGGCTGCACATCAGCCTCTACACCGGCCTCGCGATAACGCGTGGCGGTCACTTCATCGTGGTTCTTGCCGGCCTGGTGGAAGACCTCAGGGCGCAAGTCCACAGGCAGTTGCGCCAGCGCTTGCGGCAGCAATTTATTCAGCGGCTCGGCGCCCAGGCTTCCGCCCAGGATCAGCAGGTGCGCCTTGCGCCCGGCCAAGGCTTCACGGGCGATGTCCATAAACAGTTCGGTGCGCACCGGGTTACCCGTGGTGCGGCGCTTGTCCGATGCGCCGAAAGTATTCGGAAACGCTTCGCAGACCCGCGCTGCCAGTGGCACCAGCAAGCGGTTAGCGGTACCGGCGACAGCGTTCTGCTCATGCACGATCACCGGCACGCCAGCGAGTTTGGCCGCAACGCCGCCGGGGCCGGTCACATAACCGCCAAAACCGAGGACGCACACCGGCTTCAATTCACGGATGAGGTTGCGCGCCTGCCGCACCGCCTTGAGCAACACGAACGGCGCCTTGAGCAGGGACAGCTTGCCCTTGCCGCGCAGGCCGGTGACGTTGATCAAATGCAGCGGCAAGCCGGCGTTCGGCACCAATTCGTTTTCGATGCCGCGCGGCGTCCCCAACCAATGCACGGTGTAGCCACGGTTCTGGAACTCACGCGCGCAGGCCAGGGCCGGGAACACGTGGCCCCCGGTGCCGCCTGCCATGATCAGCACGTTAGCGCCCATGAGTCGGCTCCTCGGCGAAGTCGCTTTCGCTGAACTCCATCTCTTCGCTGCCCAAGTGGGTACGACTCTCCCACTCGATGCGCAACAGCAAGCCGAGACAGGCGCAGCAGATCACCAACGAACTGCCACCGTAACTGAGGAACGGCAAGGTCAGGCCCTTGGTCGGCAGCAGGCCGACGTTCACGCCGATATTGATCAGGAACTGGCCGATCCACAGGAACGACAAGCCATACGCCACATACGCAGCGAAATACTGTTTGGCCTTCTCGGCCCACAAGCCGATGTACATGCCGCGCACACATACGAACACGAACAGCGCGACGGTACACAGCGAGCCGACCACGCCCAGTTCTTCGGCGAGCACCGAGAACACGAAGTCAGTGTGCGCTTCCGGCAGGTAGAATTGTTTCTGCACGCTGTTGCCCAGGCCCACGCCCAGCCACTCGCCGCGACCGAAGGCGATCAGCGCCTGGGTCAACTGGTAGCCAGAGCCGAACTGGTCGGACCACGGGTCGGTAAAGGTGATCAGACGGGCCATCCGGTAAGGTTGCGCCTGCACCAGCACGGTCACGGCGGCTACCGCCAGCACCACCATCAAGGTGAAGCGGAACAGCCCGACCCCGCCGAGGAACAGCATCGCTGCGGCGGCGCCCATCATCACGACGGTGGCCCCGAAGTCGGGTTCCATCAGCAACAGGCCCGCCATGGGCAGCAGCACGATGAACGGCTTGAAGAAGCCCATCCAGCTCTCGCGCACTTCCTTCTGACGACGTACCAGGTAACCGGCGAGGTAGATCACCACGAACACCTTGGCGATTTCCGACGGCTGCACGTTAAACGCACCGAAGCCGATCCAGCGCATCGAACCGTTCACCTCGCGGCCGATGCCGGGCAGGATCACCATGATCAGCAAGCCAAATGCCCCGATCAGCATCAGCCAACCCAGGCGCTGCCAGGTGGCGATGGGGATCATCATGGTGACGATGCACGCGCCGAGGCCGATCACCAGGTACACCAGGTGACGGATCATCATGTACAAGGTGTTGCCCGACTGCACGGCAGCCACTTCGGAAGACGCCGACGTAATCATCACCAGCCCCAGGCCCAGCAGCGCGAGGCAACCGGCGAGCATCGGGAAGTCGAGGTCGATGCCGCGCCCGGTAATGATCGGCGACGGATACGGCTTGATGATGTTACGGAAGTTGAGATTCATGCCAAGGCCTCCACGGCGCGGGCGAACAGCTGGCCGCGCTCTTCGTAGTTCTTGAACATGTCGAAACTGGCGCACGCCGGCGACAACAACACCGCATCACCCGGCTGGGCCAAGGCTTTGCACTGGGCAATCGCGTCGTCGAGGGAGCTGGCGCGCACTTGCGGCACCGCATCACCGAGGGCGGCGGCGATCAAGTCGGCATCGCGCCCCATCAGCACCACGGCGCGGCAATGGGCGGCCACCGGCCCCTTGAGGTCCTTGAAATCGGCGCCTTTGCCGTCGCCACCGGCGATCAGCAGCAGCTTGCCGTCGATATCGGCACCCAGGCCTTCGATGGCGGCCAATGCGGCACCGACGTTGGTGGCCTTGGAATCGTTGTAATAGCTGACGCCATTCAGGTCGCGTACCCATTGGCAGCGATGCTCAAGGCCGCCGAAGGTGCGCAGGCTCGCGAGCATGGCGTCGAACGGCAAACCAACGGCATGCCCGAGGGCCAGAGCCGCCAGGGCATTGGATTGGTTGTGCGCACCACGGATTTTCAGCTCGCGCACAGGCATCAGGTTCTGGAATTCGAAGGCCAGGTATTTCTCGCCGTTCTCTTCACGAATGCCGAAAGCCTTGAAGTCGGGTTTGCCCAGGCCAAAGGTCCAGCACGGCAGGCCCTCGCCCATCAACGGACGGCTCAAGGCGTCCTGGCGGTTGACCACCACTTGTTTGGCACCGCGGAAAATCCGGTGCTTGGCCAGGTGATAGGCCGGCAGGCCGCTGTAGCGGTCCATGTGGTCTTCGCTGACATTCAGCACGGTGGCCACTTCAGCGCCCAGGTCGTGGGTGGTTTCCAACTGGAAACTCGACAGCTCCATCACGTACAGCTCGACGTCGTCGCTGAGCAGGTCCAGCGCCGGGGTACCGAGGTTGCCGCCCACGGCCACGCGCTTGCCAGCCGCTGCCGCCATCTCACCAACCAGGGTGGTCACGGTGCTTTTTGCATTGGAACCGCTGATCGCCACGATCGGCGCCTTAGCGTTGCGCGCGAACAGGTCGATATCGCCGGACAGTTTTACGCCACGCGCCGCTGCGGCTTGCAGGGCCGGTGTCGCCAGGGCCAGGCCGGGGCTTACGTAAAGCTCGTCGGCACGGCACAGAAACTCGACATCCAACTCGCCACAACGCACTTCCACGTGCGGGTAGTCACGGCGCAGCGTGACCAGCTCCGGTGGATTTTCCCGCGTATCGGCGACAGCAAACGACGTGCCCCGGTTCGCCAGGAAGCGAACCAGGGACATGCCGCTCTTGCCGAGGCCGACAACGATGCGGAAGTGGTCTGAAGCGATCAGGGACACTCGTTTCTACCTCAGTTTCAGGGTGGCAAGGCCGACCAGTACGAGAATCACGGTGATGATCCAGAATCGGACGATCACACGCGGTTCAGGCCAGCCCTTGAGTTCAAAGTGGTGGTGGATCGGCGCCATGCGGAACACGCGGCGCCCGGTCAATTTGAAGGACGCCACCTGGATGACCACCGACAGGGTTTCCATCACGAACACACCGCCCATGATGAACAGCACGATTTCCTGGCGGACGATCACCGCGATGGTGCCCAGGGCCGCGCCCAGCGCCAGTGCGCCGACATCGCCCATGAACACTTGTGCGGGATAGGTGTTGAACCACAGGAAGCCGAGGCCTGCACCGATCAGCGCGCCGCAGAACACGATCAGTTCACCGGCGCCCGGCACATACGGGATCAACAGGTATTCAGCGAATTTCACGTTACCCGACAGGTAGCAGAAGATGCCGAGCGCACCGCCCACCATCACCGTCGGCATGATCGCCAGGCCGTCGAGGCCGTCGGTCAGGTTCACCGCGTTGCTGGAGCCGACGATGACGAAGTAGGTCAGCACAACGAAGCCGATGCCCAGCGGAATGCTCGCATCCTTGAGCATCGGGATAATCAAGGTAGTCTCGACCGCGCTTGGAGCAGTCGTGTAGAGGAAGATCGCCGCAGCCAGGCCGAAGACCGATTGCCAGAAATACTTCCAGCGGCTTGGCAGGCCCTTGGAGTTTTTCTCGATCACTTTGCGATAGTCATCGACCCAGCCGATGGCGCCGAACAACAAGGTCACCGCCAGCACTACCCAGACGTAGCGGTTGTGCAGGTCGGCCCAGAGCAAGGTGCTGATACCGATGGACGACAGAATCAGCGCGCCGCCCATGGTCGGGGTGCCGGATTTGGACAGGTGCGACTGCGGGCCGTCATTGCGAACCGATTGACCAATTTGCAGGTTCTGCAGGGTGCGGATCATCCACGGCCCCAGGAACAGCGACAGCGACAGCGCGGTCAGCACACCCAGAATCCCGCGCAGGGTCAGGTACTGAAAGACCGCGAAGCCTTTGTGGAACTGTTGCAGATACTCAGCCAGCAGCAGCAGCATTAATGTTTCTCCGTACTTGAGCCACACAAGGCCACGACGACGTTTTCCATCACCGCGCTGCGCGATCCCTTGATCAAAATGGTTGTGTGTTTATTTTGTTCGCCCGCACGCAGCGCCTGGATCAGCTCAGCCTGGGTCGCAAAATGCCGCGCTCCGGGGCCGAAGGCATCGACGGCATGGGCCATGTTCGGGCCGACAGCGTAGAACGCGTCGACTTTGCCGCTAGCGTAAGCGCCGACTTCACGATGGGACTGTTCGGCCCAGTCGCCCAGTTCGGCGATATCGCCCAGCACCAGCACCTTGCGCCCATCAAAGCCCTTGAGCAGGTCAATGGCGGCGCAGACCGAGGACTGGTTGGCGTTGTAAGTGTCGTCAATCACACGCATGCCGTTGCTGGCCAATTGCGCGACGGTACGGCCCTTGACCGGTTGCACCGCGCCCAGGCCGGTGGCAATACCGAACAGCGACACGCCCAGGGCGTAAGCCGCAGCCGCTGCCGCCAAGGCGTTGGCGACGTTATGGTTGCCCAGCAGATTCAACTGCACGCGCTCTTCGCCTTGCGGCGTATGCAAGGTAAAGGACGGGCAACCACGGGCGTCGAGCGTGATGTTCGACGCGTGGAAATCGGCCGCTGCATTCAGCACGGCGAACGTCAGCACCTTGCGACCGGCGGCGCGTACACGCCAGGTCTCGAAGGCCTTGTCGTCAAGATTCAAAACAGCAGTGCCCGAGGCATCGAGGCCTTCGAGGATTTCGCCCTTGGCTTCGACGATTTTTTCCGGGCCACCGAACTCACCGACGTGGGCAGTTCCGGCGTTGTTGATAATTGCCACGTGAGGCTTGGTCAGCGCCACGGTATAGGCAATTTCGCCGACACGCGAAGCACCCAACTCGATCACGGCCGCCGTGTGTTCCGGGGCCAGTTCGAGCAGGGTCAGCGGTGCGCCGAAATCGTTGTTCAGGTTGCCACGGGTGGCCAGCACCGGCCCGCGCGTGCGCAGGACACCGGCGAGCAGTTCCTTGACCGTGGTCTTGCCGCTGGAGCCGGTGATGGCTGCCACGGGCTTATCGAAGGCAGCACGGTTCAGCGCGCCAAGTTGACCCAGGGCCAGGCGTGTATCGGCCACCAGCAATTGCGGCAAGGTCGAATCTGCCACTTCGTGCTGCACCAGGGCACCGACCGCGCCTTTGGCGGCAACGTCATTCAGGTAGTCATGGCCGTCGAAACGCGGACCGGCCAGAGCGACAAACAGTTGGCCTGGCTTGATCGCGCGGCTATCGATACTGACGCCATTGAAACTGCAATCACCCGACAGCATGCGCGCCGAGAGGGCCTGGGTCAGTTCGCTGAATTTCATCGCTTTAAGCATGGGCGACCTCCCAGGCGGTCAAGGCATGATCGGCCTCGACCAGGTCGGAGAAGGCATGGCGTTCGCCGTTGATTTCCTGGTAATCCTCGTGACCTTTACCGGCCAGGACCACGACATCGTCGGCACTGGCACTGGCAATCAATTGGGCAATGGCCGCGCCGCGACCGGCAACGAAGCTGGCCTTGGACGCGTCTTTAAAGCCGACGCGGATGTCGTCGAAAATCTGGCTTGGCTCTTCGCTGCGCGGGTTGTCGTCGGTGACGAGCACGCCATCGGCCAGGCGCTCGACAATCTCGGCCATCAACGGACGCTTGCCGCGATCGCGATCACCGCCACAGCCAAACAGGCACAGCAACTTGCCTTTAGCATGCGGGCGCAGGGCCAAGAGGACTTTTTCCAGTGCGTCCGGGGTGTGGGCATAATCGACCACCACCAGCGGCTGCGAACCGCCACCCAAACGCTGCATGCGTCCAGCCGGGCCTTCCAGCTTCGGCAGCACCTGCAGGATTTCATCGAGGGCGTAGTCCAGGCCGAGCAAGGCACCGATGGCGGCAAGCACGTTGCTCAGGTTGAAGCGGCCGAGCAGGGTGCTGCGCAAATGGTGCTCGCCCTGCGGCGTCACCAACGTGGCGCGCACGCCCTCGTCACTGAAGTGGGCTTCGCGGCAATACAGGTAGGCGCGGGAATCTTCCAGGCTGTAGCTGATCAGGCGCGCTTCGCTGTCTTGGGCAGCCAGCTCGCGGCCGAACGCGTCATCCAGGTTCACCACGCGGCACTTCAGGTCATTCCAGGCAAACAGCTTGGCCTTCTCGGCACCGTAGGCCTCCATCGTGCCGTGGTAGTCCAGGTGATCGCGGGACAGGTTGGTCATCACCGCCACATCGAAGGCCAGTGCGGCAACGCGGCCCTGGTGCAAACCGTGGGACGACACTTCCATGGCAACCGCCTTGGCACCGGCCTTTTTCAGGTCGGCCAGGGTCGCTTGCACGGCGATCGGGTTCGGCGTGGTGTGCAGGCCGCTTTGCAGCGAGCCATAAAAACCGGTGCCCAGGGTGCCGACAATGCCACAGTGCTGACCCAGCAGGTCAAGGGCCTGGGCGACCAGTTGGGTCACGCTGGTCTTGCCGTTGGTGCCGGTCACGCCAATCAGGTTCAGGTGGCGGCTCGGGTCGCCGTAGAAACGCCCGGCGATATCCGACAGTTGCGCGGCCAGGCCTTTGACGGGAATCAACGGCACGTCGGTGATTGGCAGCACGGTGGCGCCGTCCACTTCATAAGCCACGGCTGCGGCGCCGCGTTGCAGGGCATCGGCGATATGCGCACGACCATCGTATTTGCCGCCAGGCACCGCCAGGAACAGGTCCCCGGCGCGTACATTACGACTGTCCAGGCTCAGCTCGCGGATCAGCAGATCGCGACCGGCATGGGCAAAAATCTTGTTCAGGCTAAGAGACATCAGCCGCGCCCTCCATTGGCTTTTACTGCGGCGGCCGGCGGTCCGGCGTTCGCTTGTTGGGTCGGCGGCAAGTTGTCCGGCGTGACGTTCATCAGGCGCAGGGTGCCGGACATCACTTTGCTGAACACCGGCGCCGACACCAGGCCACCGAAGTAGCCCGCTTTACTAGGTTCATCAATCACGACGACGATCGCGTAGCGCGGGTCGCTCATCGGACCGAAGCCGGCGAACAGCGAGCGGTAGGAGTTCTCGGCATAGCCTTTGGTGCCGACCGAGGTTTTACGCGCTGTACCCGACTTGCCAGCCACGTGATACGCCGGCACCTGGGCACGGAATACGCCGCGCGGTGCTTCGATCACTTGTTGCAGCATGCCTTGCATGGTCTTGGCGACGTTTTCCGGAATCACCTGGGTCGCTTTCGGCGCTTCGTCGACGTGGATCAGGCTCAAAGGAACCATTCGACCGTTATTGGCCAATACAGAGAAAGCGTGAGCCAGTTGGATCGCTGTCACCGACAGGCCATAGCCATAGGAGAGCGTGGCGGTCTCGGCCTTTTTCCAGTCGCGGTAGTTAGGCAGGTTGCCCACGCGCTCACCCGGAAAATCCAGGCCGGTGGGTTGGCCCAGGCCGATCTTTTGCGCCAGGTGGTAGATGGTTTCGCCGCCGATATCGAAGGCAACCTTACTCATGCCCACGTTACTGGAGTTGATCAGGATACCTGTCAGATCCAGCACCGGACCTTCGGTACGGGACACGTCACGAATGGTGTATTTGCCCAACTGCAAGGTGCCTGGGTAGACCTCGACCTTGTCGCTGGGCTTCCAGCGCCCGGTTTCCAGGGCGGCACTCATGGAGATGGCTTTCATGGTCGAACCCGGTTCGAACACGTCGATCATCGCGCGGTTGCGCATCATCGCCGGTTGCAGGTTGCGACGGTTGTTCGGGTTATAGGTCGGCTGGTTGACCATGGCGAGAATCTCGCCGGTCTTCACGTCCATGATCACCAGGCTGCCAGCCTTGGCGCCGTTCTCGATGATCGCGTTACGCAGCTCGCGGTTGGCCAGGTATTGCAGGCGCAGGTCAATCGACAACGCCAAGGGCTTTCCGGCCTTGGCGTTTTTGGTGACTTGGACGTCTTTGATCAGTCTGCCGCGTCGATCCTTGATGACCTGTCGCTTGCCAGGCACGCCGGCCAGCCATTCATCGTAGGCCAGCTCCACACCTTCGCGACCATGGTCATCGATGTCGGTAAAGCCAACCATGTGCGCGGTGGTTTCACCGGCCGGATAGAAGCGGCGGAACTCCTCGATGCCGTAGACACCGGGGACTTTTAGGTCGAGCACTTGCTGGCCTTGTTCGGGGGTGAGGCCGCGAACCAGGTAGATGAATTCTTTATTGGCCTGAGCTTCCAGGCGCTCGGCCAAGGCTTTCGGGTCCTGACCCAACGCGGCAGCCAGTTGTGGCCACTTGTCCTTGGCCACCTGCAATTCCTTGGCGTTGGCCCACAGCGTGGTCACCGGTGTGCTGACGGCCAGGGGCTCACCGTTACGGTCGGTGATCAGGCCGCGGTGTGCAGGAATCGGAATATGCCGCAGGCTACGGGCATTGCCCTCGCCGATCAGGAAGTCGCGGTCGACTACCTGCAGATCAATGATCCGCCAGGCGATTGCGCCGACCATCAAGGCCAGCAAGCCGAGCATCAGACGGAAGCGCCACGGGTAAAGTGCGCCTTCGAGTTTCATCATGGCGCCACCATTCGCACTTCGGCCGCGCTCGGGATGTGCATCTTCAGCTGTTCGGTGGCGAGTATTTCGATGCGGCTGTGGGCAGTCCAGGTGCTTTGCTCGAGGATCAACCGGCCCCACTCTGCCTGCGCTTTATCGCGCACGCTCAATTCCCCGTACAGGGTATTGAGCAGTTGGCGGTTGTAATGGGCGCTGTAGGACACCGCAATCGCAGACACCAACACGCCGATATACAGCAGCAACATAAAGAAGCTACCGCCCGGGAGGGGCTTGGCGAAAAGCCTGCTCACCGCAACTTCTCTGCGACGCGCATGACGGCGCTACGGGAACGTGGGTTGGCCTTGAGTTCAGCTTCGGAAGCGAACTGCGGTTTGCCATGGACTTTGATTTTCGGCACGAAGGCTTCGAAACGCACCGGCAGGTTGCGCGGCAGGTTGTCGGATTCGCCCTTGACCAGGCGACGCATGAACAGCTTGACGATGCGGTCTTCCAGGGAGTGGAAGCTGATCACCACCAGGCGACCACCCACTTCCAAGGCTTCCAGCGCGGCGTCGAGGCCCGCCTCCAGATCGCCCAATTCGTTGTTGACGTGAATGCGCAGGCCCTGGAACGCACGGGTGGCGGGGTTCTTACCCTTTTCCCAGGCAGGGTTGGCGACTTTCAGCACTTCGGCCAGGTCGGCGGTGCGCTCGAACGGCTGGATTTCCCGGCGCTCGACCACAGCACGCGCCATGCGGCCGGCAAAGCGCTCTTCACCGTATTCCTTGAACACACGGGCGATTTCTTCCACCGGTGCGGTGGCGATGAACTGGGCTGCACTGACACCACGGGTGGGGTCCATGCGCATATCGAGCGGACCGTCGTTCATGAAACTGAAACCGCGCTCCGGGTCATCGAGCTGTGGCGAAGACACGCCCAGGTCGAGCAAAACCCCGGCCACCTTGCCTGCCATGCCGCGCTCGGCGACTTCGGCACCCAGCTCGGCAAAGCTGCGTTGTACAACGACAAAGCGGCCGTCTTCGGCCGCTAGCGCTTGCCCGGTGGCAATCGCTTGGGGGTCTTTGTCGAACCCGAGGAGTTTACCGTCGGACCCGAGCTGGCTAAGTATCAACCGACTGTGCCCGCCCCTGCCGAAGGTGCCATCCAAATAGCAGCCATCCGCGCGTACGGCGAGAGCCTCAACGGCTTCGTCAAGCAGTACGGTGATGTGGTTAAAGCCGCTATCAATAGTCACAGGATCAAATCACGCAGTTCATCAGGCATGGCGCCCGGTTGTTGAATAGCAGCCAGGTCAGCTGCAGAAACAGCATCCCAGGCATCTTCGTCCCACAATTGGAACTTGTTCAGTTGGCCCACCAGCATTGCGCGCTTGTCGAGTTTGGCGTACTCGCGCAGACGCGGTGGCACCAGGAAGCGACCGCTGCCATCGAGCTCGAGGTCGACGGCATTACCAATCAGCAAACGCTGCAGACGGCGGTTTTCTTCACGCAATGAAGGCAGGGCGCGCAGCTTGGTTTCAATCAACTCCCACTCATCGAGGGGGTAAACACACAAACAAGGGTCAACGGCATCGATAGTGATGATCAACTGTCCGGAACTTCGCGAAATGAGCTCGTCACGATACCGGCTCGGCATGGCGAGACGGCCTTTTGCATCGAGACTAATAGCGTTGGCTCCGCGAAACACAGATGCGTTTCTCCCAATTTTAGCGTTTTACGTTCAAAAAACCCACTTTGTGCCACTTTCCGCCACTTGCGCACACTATAGGAATGCGCCCACCACACCGTCAAGGCGCGGATTCAAGGAAAAGCCTTACAGAACGGAGATTTAGGAGCGTAAAAGGAGGAGAAACCAGAGTTCGGCGGTATTTTTGGCTCAATAAGCACTAATAGCTCAAAGAGCTATGGCTCAAAGTTAAAGTAATTTATTAAGAGTAAGATTTTTTTGGTATTACGAAGATGCATCTGCCAATCATTTGGCAGGGAAGGATTCTTGTGTTACTACCGGGTTTCTGTCCGAGATTCGGACAGAAGGAAAAAAGGTGGAGAGTCGATCTATAAGCCGGGTTCTGTCTTGAACAGTCATTCGTCTACGATGGCCATCACTGGACATCTTTAGCAACCTACCCGGTCCCAGCGCGGGCCACGCCTTGGGACCCTATTTGGTCTTGCTCCAAGTGGGGTTTACCTAGCCACGAACTGTTGCCAGACGTGCGGTGCGCTCTTACCGCACCTTTTCACCCTTACCGGCACCGAAGTGCTTAGGCGGTTATTTTCTGTGGCACTTTCCGTAGGCTCACGCCTCCCAGGCATTACCTGGCACTTCGCCCTATGGAGCCCGGACTTTCCTCCCCCCCCTAATTTTCATAGAAGGCAGCGACTGTCCAATCGACTCTCCGCCGCGAAGGTTAACGGCACGACGGGCTTAGGACAAGTATTAAAAGTGCAGCAATGCCATCACGTCCAGACGGAATACCGGCCTAACCCCGGAACTATTCGGCTTTCTGTTTATCCAGTGCGGCCTGATACAACACATTCTTGCGCACGCCGGTAATTTCCGCCGCCAGCGCGGCCGCTCGCTTAAGGGGCATCTCCTTGAGCAGCAGATCCAGGACACGCATGGCTTCGCCACCGACGGCGTCTTCATGTTCCGGCGCCGTCCAACCCGCCACCAGCACCACGCACTCGCCACGCTGTTGATTGCTGTCACCCTCGACAAACGCGCGCAGCGCTTCCAGCGGCAACCCCTTGAGTGTCTCGAAGGTCTTGGTCAGCTCACGGGCCAGCAGCGCCAGGCGTTCGCCACCGAACACCAGCTCCATGTCCTGCAGGCATTCGAGGATACGATGCGGGGCTTCATAGAAGATCAGCGTGCGCGGCTCTTCTTTAAGCGCCTGAAGACGTGCGCGACGCCCCACCGCCTTGGCAGGCAGGAAACCCTCGAAGATAAAACGATCCGATGGCAACCCCGCGGCGGATAACGCCGCAATCAACGCGCATGCGCCCGGAACAGGCACTACATTGATACCGGCGGCACGCGCCTGGCGCACCAGGTGGTAACCGGGGTCGGAAATCAGCGGGGTGCCAGCATCGGAGATCAGCGCCACATCGTCACCGGCCAGCAGGCGGGTGATAAAACGGCTGCCTTCTTCGCGCTCGTTATGCTCGTGGCAGGCGGCTAATGGCGTGCTGATTCCAAAATGCTGCATCAAACGCTGTGAGTGCCGAGTGTCTTCCGCCGCGATCAATTTAACGTCGCGCAACACTTTAAGCGCCCGGGCACTGATGTCGTCCAGGTTGCCAATGGGCGTCGCCACGACAAAAAGCGAGCCTGCAGCGGAATTCAAAGGACCTGGAGCAGTCAAAACGCACACCTCGATGGTTGGCAAAAGCCACATTGTAGCGCGTAGGCGCCCTGGAAATATGCCATCGAGATGGATGCCGTTTCAGCCGTCGGTCGGGCGCACCCACCCAAACGCAACATTTGCACCATCTAAATTGACGGTTTCACGCCAGTAACATCGCGCCTGGGCCAGTGCTTGGGTACAATTCCACGCTAATTTGATCGGTATCAGGAACATTTACATGATCCCTTGTCTGCGGCTGCTCTCCGCCCTCTGCCTCGCTGCCTTGCTGGGCGCCTGTGCCAGCTCGCCCTCGTCCAGCCTTGGCGACCTGCCACGGACCCCGGACGCCAGTATCGAACAACTGCTCGAACAGGCGACCACCGCCAACACGCCCGAAAAAGCTGCGCTGCTGCGCCTGAGTGCGGCGGACATGGCCTACCACCAGAACAACGCAGGCCGCTCGTCGCAGATTCTTGCGCAGGTGCCACTGGATGCTCTCAAGCCCGCCGCGCAGATATTCGCCAGCACCCTGGCCGCCGAACTGGCCATGGCGCGCAACCAGCCCAAGGCCGCGCTGACGGCGTTGAACCACCCCAGCCTGCAAAACCTGAAGGAGCTGCCGGCCGAACAGCAGGTTCGCACCGGCACCGTACATGCGCGTGCTTATGAAGCCGACGGCCAGACCCTGGCCGCCGCTCGTGAGCGTGTGGCCATGGCGCCACTGCTGACAGGCGACGCCGCGAAGAGCAACCATGAAGCCATCTGGGCGTTGATTGCCGCGCTGCCGGCCGGACAACTGCAAGCCAGCGGCAACCCGACGCTCGACGGCTGGATCACCTTGGCCCAGGCGGTCAAGGGCGCCGGCACGCTGGAGCAACAGCAAGCCGCCATTGACACGTGGCGCGCGCAGAACCCAGGCCACCCGGCGGCCGTGCAACTGCCGACGCCGCTGACCAAACTCAAGGAGCTGGCGAGCCAGCCGCTGAACAAGATCGCCCTGCTGCTGCCGCAGGAAGGCCCACTGGCCGCCGTTGCCAAAGCGCTACGCGAAGGCTTCATGGCCGCGCACTACCAGGCTGAACAAGCCGGGCAGAAGCCGCCGGTCATCGAGTTTTATGACAGCTCGCGCCTGACGTCCCTCGACGATTTCTACGCCAAGGCCAAGGCCGCCGGCGTGCAACTGGTCGTCGGCCCGCTGGAAAAACCGCTGGTCAAACAGCTCAGCGCGCGCCCGCAATTGCCGATTACCACCCTGGCATTGAACTACAGCGAGACCGATCAAAACCCGGCGCAACTGTTCCAGTTCGGCCTGGCGGCTGAAGACGAAGCTCGCGAAGTCTCGCGCCGCGCCCGTGCCGACGGCCTGCACCGCGCCGCCGCGATGGTGCCCCGTGGCGAATGGGGTGAGCGTGTCTACAAGGCCTTCCGTCAGGATTGGGAAGCCAACGGCGGCACCGTTGTCGGCGTCGAGTACGTCGACCAACCGGTCGCCCTCGCCCAGCAAATTGCCGATCTGTTCCAACTGCGTAAAAGCGAAGGCCGTGCCAAGAGCCTGCAAAGCGCCGTCGGCACCGACGTCGCCGCACAGCCTTCGCGTCGCCAGGACATCGAGTTCATCTTCATGGCCGTCCCCCCGCAACTGGCCCAGCAGATCAAGCCGACCCTGAACTTCCAGTACGCCGGTGACGTGCCGGTGTATGCAACATCCCACGTGTTCAGCGCCAGCGGCGACAAAAACCAGTACCTGGACATGACCAACGTCATGTTCTGCGAGACCCCTTGGCTGCTCAACACCACCGACCCGCTGCGCAACCAGGTTGCCGCACAATGGCCACAAGCCAATGGCAGCCTTGGCCGCCTGTACGCGATGGGCGTCGATGCATACCGCCTGGCGCCACGCGTGGGCCAACTCAAGGCATTGCCAGACACACGCATTGACGGCCTCTCGGGCAGCCTGGGCATCAGCGCCAACCAGCGCGTTGACCGCCAGATGCCCTGGGCGAAGTTCGTCGGCGGCGAAGTCCAGCGTCTGCCCGATACCCCACGCTGATGCCCGAGAGGTCCAGCGCACAAAGCGGCAAGGATGCCGAACTCCAAGCACTTGAGTACCTTCGACAACAGGGTCTGCGCCTTCTGGCGCAGAACTGGTTGTGTAACCGCGGCGAGCTTGATCTGGTCATGCTTGACGGCGATACAGTAGTATTCGTCGAAGTCCGCTACAGAAAACACGCACAATGGGGTGGCGCGCTCGCCAGTATCGACGGGCGCAAGCGTCAGAAGCTGATACTCGCCGCGCAGTTTTTCCTGCTCAAGGAGCATCGCTGGGCTGATTCCCCCTGCCGTTTCGATGTGGTTGCCATTGAAAGCACACCGTCTGGCAAAGCTGATTTGAACTGGCTCAAAGATGCCTTCGACAGCTGATTCGCCGGACATCTTCACCACACACTTTTGCTCTTTGCTTTGCGGGCTGCACATTCCTGTGCCAAATAGCCGCGCTACTTAAGGTCACACAGATGGACATGCAATCCCGAATTCGCCAGCTTTTCCAGGCCAGCATCGACACCAAGCAACAGGCGATGGACGTACTTGCACCGCACATCGAGCAAGCCAGTCAGGTCATGGTCAACGCCTTGCTCAACGAGGGCAAAATGCTTTCGTGCGGCAACGGCGGCTCGGCCGGCGATGCCCAGCATTTCTCGTCCGAGTTGCTCAACCGCTTCGAGCGCGAGCGTCCTAGCCTGCCGGCCATTGCCTTGACCACCGACTCGTCGACGATCACCTCGATCGCCAACGACTACAGCTACAACGAAATCTTCTCCAAGCAGATCCGCGCCCTGGGCCAACCGGGCGACGTGCTGCTGGCGATTTCCACCAGCGGCAACTCGGCGAATATTATTCAGGCGATCCAGGCCGCACATGATCGCGAAATGGTTGTCGTAGCATTGACCGGTCGCGACGGCGGCGGCATGGCCTCATTGCTGCTGCCCGAGGACGTGGAGATTCGCGTCCCGGCCAATGTCACCGCACGTATTCAGGAAGTCCACCTGCTGACGATCCACTGCCTGTGCGATCTGATCGACAGCCAACTGTTCGGGAGTGAAGAATGACCGTTAAACGCCTCAGCCTATTGGCGATCGCGCTGTGCCTCGGCATCAGCGGCTGCAGCACGGCAATCACCGCGACACGTGACACCCCTATCCAGGACGACAAGGGCACCCGCACCTTCGGCAGCAAGATTGACGACTCGCTGATCGAAACCAAGGTCGAGGTCAACGTCGCCAAGGCCGCTACGGACCTGGGCAATGGCGCGTCGCGCATCGTCGTGACCAGCTTCAACGGCGTGGTGCTGCTCGCCGGCCAAACGCCGCGTGCCGACCTCAAGGCCCAGGCCGAACAAGCCGCCTCGGCCGTGCAGCGAGTCAAGAAGGTCCACAACGAATTGCAGGTGATGGACCCGATCACCCTGCTGGCCATCAGCAACGACGCGCTGCTGACCACCAAGATCAAGGCGCAGATGCTGACCGATAACGCAATTCCCGGTTCGCGCATCAAAGTCGTCACCGACAACGGCATCGTTTACCTGATGGGCCTGCTGACCCAGGCGGAAGCGACCCGTGCGGCGAACCTGGTACAGGGTGTATCCGGCGTGCAGCGGATCGTGAAGGTGTTCGAGTACATCGATTGATGTAACCGACAGCCATAAAAAAGGGCGCCCTGCATTCACTGCAGGGCGCCCTTTTTATTAGCGGGTGATTACTGGTATTGCGAGTACGGGTTGCCCTGGAACTGGTTGTTCTGCTGTGGCGCCTGTTGCTGGGCAGCAGGCTGGCCGTACTGCTGGCCTGGGATTGGGCCCAGGTTCACTTCTACACGCCGGTTCTGAGCGCGACCGTTGACGTCGGCATTGCTGGCAATCGGATTATCCGGACCGGCACCGCGAGCGCTCAGGTTGGCGGCGCTGACGCCTTGGGATGTCAGGTAATTCGCCACACTCTGCGCACGGCGTTGGGACAGGTCCATGTTCAGTTGGCGGCTGCCAGTGCTATCGGTGTAACCCACGATCTGGATGGTGTTCTGGCTGAACTGCTTGAGCGAGTTGGCCAGGTTGTTCAGCGGCATGTAGAAACTGCTGGAGATCGCGTCCGAGTTGGTGGCAAAGGTGATGTTACCCGGCATGATCAGTTTGATCTGATCGCCCTGGCGCTGAACCTCAACACCGGTATTGGCCATGCTTTCGCGCAGTTTCTTTTCCTGCTGGTCGGCGTAGTAGCCATAACCCGCTGCGCCTGCCCCCGCGACGACCGCACCGATCAGCGCGCCCTTGCCACGGTTGTTATGGTCGATGGCCGCACCGGCCAACGCACCGGCCAGGGCACCGAGGCCGCCGTACTTGGCGGTCTTGCTCATGCCACCGGATTCATTACTCGCCTGTCCCTGACTGCTACCGTCATACGGATTAGGTGAAGCACAGCCAGATAACAAGGCTACGGCAGTAGCGACAACTAGCAGACGACGCGGAGTGAACATGGAGGAGCTCCTACTTTTGCACTCTGTGGTGCAGAGGACATGGACAATGGATCTTTGCCGAGGTTTGAACGCGACAAACGGTAAAAATTCCGTGGACACATCCCGACCTGTAACAAAAGATTCAGGACTACCGTCGCGGCACAAACCGTAGCAGACGCACGCTGAACACATGCTGAGTTTTTTGCTACAGGGCTTGACCGCTTGCGCTGCAGTCATGCGCGCACAAAGGGGTTCTCACGCATCTCATCACCCAGTCGCGTATCCGGCCCGTGACCGGTCACCACCGTCGCAGCCTCATCCAACGTATACAACCGCTGCTTGATCGACCGCACGATCGCCGCCTGGTCCCCGCCCCACAAATCCGTGCGGCCCACGCCCCGGCGAAACAGCGTATCCCCGGCAATCAGCAGTTTGGCGTCGGCAAACCAGAAACTCATCGACCCCGGCGTGTGCCCCGGCGTATGCAATGCTACGCCGCAACCGCAGGCCAGCTCTTCATCGTCGGCCAGCCAACGGTCCGGGGACGGCACCGGCGTATATGGCACGCCAAACATCTGACACTGCATCTCCAGGTTGTCCCAGAGAAACTGGTCGGCCTTGTGCAGGTGCAGGGTTGCACCGGTCTTCTCCTTCAACTGGCCGGAAGCCAGGAAGTGATCCAGGTGGGCGTGGGTGTGAATGATGCTCACCACCTTGAGACCCAGCGCATCGAGCCGCGCCAGGATCAGTTCGTGATTGCCGCCGGGGTCGACTACGATGGCTTTTTTACTGATGGGGTCGCCGATGATGGTGCAGTTGCACTGCAACGGGCCGACGGGGAAGGTTTCGCGGATGAGGGTCGGCTTTGCGGTGTCCATGAACGGGCCTCGGGTGCAAATGAAGGGTAGTTTCGGGCGAATCTCGCCAGAATAATTGCACTATTAAACCAGACTGGGGTGGCTTCGCAGCCCACCGCGAGCAAGCTCGCTCGTCACGGCGTTCACTCTTTAACCAATCAACCGCAGCTCCTGCGCCCGCGCCACCGCCTGGGTGCGCCGCTCCACCCCCAGTTTGCTGTTGATATGGCTGGCGTGGGTCTTGACCGTGTGCAGGGAAATGAAGAGTCGCTTACTGATTTCCTGGTTCGAACAGCCTTGGGCGATCAGTTGCAGTACCGCCAGCTCGCGGACGCTCAGGGTTTGATGGTTGGGCGCCGGCTCGCTGACCGCGACGGCCGGCAGCAACCCCAACAGGCACTGGCTCAATACCCCATGGGGATCTTGGCCGAGTTGATCGCGCATCCAGTCGGGATACCCTTCAAGCAATCGCTGGAAGGGTTGCAGCGCCCCCCCGGCCCCGGCTTCAAGTGCGCGGGCCAACACCTCTCGCGCTTTGGCCTCCAGGCCGTTCTCCAGCAGCAACTGCGCCTGCTGGGTCAGCGCCATCAGGGCAATCATCTGGCGCCCGCTGCTGTGGGCGTGTTGCGCCAGGTCTTCGAGCCGCTGGAGTGCCGCCGCCGGTTGATGGCGGATGGCATCCAGCGCGGCCTGCTGCAGCTCGATATGCTGTGGCAGATGCGGATGAAACTCCGGGGCGGCCGCCGCGTGTTCACCGTTGTAGGTTTGCCCCAGGCGGGTCAGCCAGGCATCGGCCAGGTCGGTACGCCCCTGGGCTAACCAGAGCTCGCATTTGATCAGGGTGATCATTGCCAGGTAGTAAATCGGCGGCACGTCCCAGATGTGCATCAGGCGCTCGGCCTCAGCCAATTCGGCGAAGGCTTTGGCGAAATCGCCGCGACGCCCTTCGACGTTGGCAATCACGCAATGGCCGATCAGCACACTGATATCCCGGCAAGCACGGGCTTCGGCCAGGCCGGCGCGCAGGCGGTCCAGGCCGGCTTCCGGCTGATAACGCGCCAGCAGCAGGTAGCCTTCGTAAAGCGATAATCGGGCGCGCACGGCGTATAGCCGCTGGGGCGACAGGTCGTGCAAGCGCTGCAGGCCCTGGCGTACTTCATCCAGCGAGCGCAGGATTTCACCGCGCGCCTGCAAGACCCGGGCGCGGTCGTAATGGGCCAGGGCCTCGAACAGTGGGTTGCCGACACGCTGCGCCAACTCGAGGGATTCGCGGTTCAAGCCACGGGCGCGCCATAGATCGGCGTCGACGATCGCCAGGTTGGAGAGAGTCGACAGGCACATCAGGCGCTGGCCGTAACGGCGCTGCGGCAGGCTTTCCAAGGCTTCGCTGCAATAGCGCTGGGTTAACTCGCGGTCACCTCGACCCCGGGCGATGATCCCGCTCAGCGCCAGCCACTGCGCCAGCATCGACTTCTGCGCGGTGGCCGATGGCGCCGGCAGGAAACGGCTGAGGTAGCCGGACAGTTCTTCCGCCGCATCCAACTGGCACGCCAGGCCCAAGGCCCAGCTATACAGCACGATCAACCGGGGTGTGCTGATCAGCAGGCTGTCGGGCAAGTCCATTTTCCAACGCAAGAGCATGCCGACGTTCTGCTCGGCCAGCAGTTGTTCCTCGGACAGGTTCTGCACCAAGCTCGCCGCCACATCCAGATGGCCGGCGCGCAACGCCTGCTCGACCGCTTCATCGATCAGCCCTTGGGCGTTGAACCAGCGACAGGCGCGCAGGTGCAGGCTGGCGGGCGGCAGCGCGGCGCTGTTCGCGCGCCGGGTGCGCAGCAGGTCGGAAAACAAATGGTGATAACGGAACCAGTGCCCCTGCTCATCCAGCGGTACCAGAAATACCTGGTGAGCCTGCAAGTAACGCAGGATTTCCGCGCTGTCATGAGCGTCGCGTATGGCGTCGCACAGTTCGCTGCAAAAGCGTTCCTGCGAGGCGGTTTCGTAGAGGAACGCCTGGACTTCCGCCGGCAGGCAATCAATCACTTCCTCCAGCAAATAGTCGCGTATCAACCCTTCACCGCCGTGCAGGCTTTGCGGCAAGGCGCCTTCATTCCCGGCTTCGGAGGCCGCCAACAGCCAGAAACGCAAGCCTGCGACCCAGCCTTCACTGCGCCGGATCAAGTTATCCAGCGCCTCGCCGCGCAGCGAACTGCTGTGGCGATCCAACACCGCCAAGGATTCGGCGTGGGTCAGGCGCAGGTCTTGCTCATGCAACTCCAGCAGGTGCCGAGACAAGCGCAAGCGCGCCAGGTGCCAGTCTGGGCGCTGGCGACTGGTAACCAGCACCAGCAGGCCATCAGGTAAATGATTGAGGAAAAATTGCAGGCAGCGATCAAGCACCGGGCCCTGGGCCAAATGGTAGTCATCCAGCACCAGCAACAAAGGCGCACGCGTGGACAAATGCAGCGCCAGCTCATCGAGCAAGCCATCGAGCCATTCTTCAAAGGCAAACGGCTGGTGACGCTGACGCATTTTCAGCAGGCCCAAGGATTGGGCACCCAACTGCGGGAAATATTGCTGCAAGCCGTCAAGCAGACGCTCGAGGAAACGGCCGGGGTCGTTATCCCGTGGGCTCAGGCCCAACCAAAGACTTTGCCAATGGGCCGGCAGGCTCTGACAGAACTCGACAGCCAGCGAACTCTTGCCGAACCCCGCGGGTGCGCAGACCAGTAGCAATCGCCCTTCCAGGCCGGCGCTCAGCCGTTCGCACAGGCGCGGTCGCAGCACGTAGCCGTCAGGCAACGGAGGCCTGTAGAAGCGACCTTCCAGGGTCGGGATTACCGCGCTGGCAGACCCCTGGATTCGGGACAAATCAGTCATCGCCGGGCTCTTGTAGAAGGCTGTTGTCGGCATTGCAGATGTCCGCAGACTAGCGGTAAAAGCGGCGGCTTTGTAGATCTTTGCAACATTTGCCTGAAAAAGAACTGCTACAAAAAATGTGGGAGGGGGCTTGCTCCCGATTGCGCTGGGTCAGCCAATAAATTTATTGGCAGTCAGACCGCTATCGGGGGCAAGCCCCCTCCCACATTTGGCTACGCGTACAGCTTAGCGAACACCGTCCTGGCGCAGGGCCGCTGGGGTGAAGTCGCTGGTGGTGGCGGTGAAGCCAAAGTCATACGCCTGCTTCTCTTCGTTCTTCATGCCCAGGGCCAGGTAACGGCCGGACTGCAGGTCGTAAAGGGTTTCCAGGGCGTACCACGGCACTTGCTTGTCGTAGTAGTTCTCGGCATGGGCTTCGGCGACGCGCCACAGTTGGCCGCGACCGTCGTAGTGATCGATCACCGCCGCTTGCCAGGTGTCTTCGTCGATGAAGAAATCACGCTTGGCGTAGATGTGGCGCTGGCCTTCCTTCAGGGTCGCGACCACGTGCCACACGCGGCGCAGCTCGTAGCGTGCGAGGTCCTGGTTGATGTGGCCGGCCTTGATGATGTCGGCGTACTTGAGTTTCGGATCGTCGATCTTGTAGCTGTTGGAGGCGATGTAGATTTCTTTCTTGCCTTCCAGTTTCCAGTCGTAGCGGTCCGGCGCACCGTTGTACATGTCGAGGTTGTCGGAGGTACGCAGGCCGTCGGCGGCGGTGCCCGGCCCGTCATAAGACACTTGCGGCGCCCGGCGCACACGGCGCTGGCCGGCGTTGTAGACCCACGCCGAGCGCGGTTCCTTGACCTGGTCGAGGGTTTCGTGGACCAGCAGCACACCACCGGCCAGGCGCGCCGGCGCGGTCACTTGCTGCTTGAAGTAGAACAGCACGTTGCCGGGGTTTTTCGGGTCGAAGTCCTTCATCTTGTCGCGAAACACGAACTGGTCTTTGAAATACACCAGGCTGAACGAACCGTTGGTTTGCGGCGTGGCTTGGGTCACCAGACGGGTCACGCTGCCGCCACGGTAGCGGGTGATGTGGTTCCAGATGACTTCAACGCCGCTTTTCGGAATCGGGAACGGCACGGCGGTTTCGAAATTTTCCAGGCCGTTGCCGCCGGACACCAGGTTGGTGGTGGTGGCGTTCTTCTTGATCGAGGCGAACACCTCGGCCGGTACGGTGGCGCCGCGATGGGTCGGGTAGACCGGCATCTTGAAGGTTTCCGGGTAGCGCTTGAACATCGCGTACTGCCCCGGCGCCAGCTTGTCTTTGTATTGCTCGACGTTTTGCGCGGTGATGGTGAATTGCGGTTGCTCACTGGCGTAAGGGTTGGCCAGGAAACCACGGGCGTCGACGGCGCCAGCATTCGTCGCCAGTGGCGACCATTTAGGAATGGTGCCTGCCGCGTTACCGGCCATTTCGGCGCCCATCGGGGTCAGGGTCGTGCCCAACTTGGCGGCCTCATCCGCCGATACCGCCGCCATGACGTTGCTCGCCAGGATCGACAGCCCAAGCACACCAACGTGCAACAGACTTTTAGTTATTTTCATGTTCTGGTTCTTCCTGAAATGCAGTGTGCTTAGAAGTTGGCGCCGACGCTCAGGGCGATGAAATCACGGTCGTCTACAGTGGAATACTTACCGCCGAAGAAGTTGGTGTAGGCCAGGCTCGCGGTGTAGGTATTCTGGTATTCAGCATCCAGGCCGAGACTGACAGCCTTGCGACCTTCTTCGAAGTTGCCGCCTGGGCCTGGCGAATAACCGCTGACGTCGTGGGACCAGGCCACGTTGGGCTTGAGGTTCACGCCAGCAAACACATCCGGGTATTCCCAGATTGCCCGGCCGCGATAGCCCCAGGAGTTGGCGGTGGTAAAGCCGTCATTGTTGCAGTTGGCCGTCAGATTACTGCGGTCAGTACCTGCGCCTGCTCCCGCAATGGTTCCCGCGTTGAGCGTCGCGCACAGTGGGCCTTCCCCAGGGCCAAATACCGGATCACGCCCGTAGCGGGCTTTCGAGCTGCTTTCCAGGCCACCGACGTGGGTCATCCCCACTTCGCCCACCAGCGTCAGCCGGCTGGCGCCCATGACCTGATCAAAGAAGTGCGTAAAGGTTGTCTGGATCTGGGTAATTTCCTTGCGGCGGTAGCCATTCAGATCCTGACCTGCGGCGCCCTTGAGCGGGGAGGCGCCATTCAAGCCAATCAGCGGTGTAACGCCCGCGTACAAGATGTCGGTGGTGTTGAGCTGAACCGGTGCGTTCGGCCGGTAGCTGATCTCGCCGCTCCACGCTGTGCCGGTAGGCAAGGTCGTCGAGAAGCTCAAACCGTACAGGCGAATGTCTTCTGGATATTCGACGAAGTAGCTGGAGTTACCGGCCACGATGAGTGGACGCAGACTACTGGCTGGCGTGGACGTCAATGCGTTAGCTGCGGCGTAAGTCGCCGCCGATGCGCCCTTGGCGCTGAAAATCGGCGCACGGCTATGGTAGTTCATGAAATAAGCGCCGAACTCAGTGTCCAGCGGCTCGAAGTTGTAGTGCATGGCTACGCCGAACTGCCCGCTATCGCGTGCGTCACGATCAGCGCCGCGCTTGACCAGTACACCTTCTTCGTTAATGTCGACGCCAAACCGATTCATCAGCGGCAAACCACCGCCCGCGGTTATGACAGAGCGCTTGCTGAGCAACCGCAGGTTGTCATTGCACCCGCCCGTAATGACGTCCGCCTGGGAGAAAAATGTTCCGCAGTTATCGGTGACTGTCTTCTCCCAATCCAACTGATAGAAGCCTTCCGCCGACAAGTTTTCGGTCAGAGTCTGTGACACATAGAACATGTTGACCGGAATCAGGCCTTCCTTGATTTCGGCGCCAGGGCGACGGAACGCCGCCACGTCAATCGGGTTGACGGAGTTAATACCGCCGCCAATGAAGGTACTTTCGCCCCAGCTCACAACCTGCTTACCGAAACGCACGGAACCGGGCTCATCGGCAATCGAGTAGTTGTGATAAATGAATGCGTCGAGAATTTCCCCGCCAGAAGACCGGGCGCCCATAGGACGGCCGTTGTCACTGATGTCCTTGAACTCACGATTTTCGTCCTTGAGCTCAAAGTCATACCAGTACTTGCCCCGCACAAACACACCGGTGTCGCCGTATTTCAACTCCAGGTCGTGGATACCCTTGAAGATTTTCGAGAACGTTTCGCCGCGCTTGAAGTTCAAGTGGCCGTCATCGGAGGTCTGGGACAAGCCCTTGCCACCATTGTTGACGCCGATCAGGTCGCGGTTGGCGTTGGCTGTCGACCAACTGGCTCCCACGGAAAGGGACGAATCGAAGCTACCTTCGATTTCACCAATGTTGAAACTGACGCCGAATGCCGGCCCGGCGAGCGTAGAGGCGAGACTGACAGCCAGGGGCAATCTTGCCCGGCGCCAGAACTGGTTTACTGAGGTCATCGACGCTACTCCATGTGCATTATTGTTATGGCAGTGAGTTCTTTCTGTGATGCATGTAACGGCCGAAATACAACGATTCCAATGCCGCTCCGGCAACCGAGCCCCCGTGGCTCGAAGTGCAACATCCTTGAAAAACTCTGAGAGGGACTATAGCCAGCAGGGGGTACCGCTTGATCCCTCTAAAGTGTGATTTGCATCACCGACCCGTCTGCCACAGCCCTTTCGCCACGTCGACGAAGGCCGACGCGGCAAGGATGGCTGAAAATCGGCAAATCACAAGTGAAGCCGCGAGATAGAGCATTGCCGTGCCCGAACGAGCACGGCGAAGGGTATCAAAGGGTGGACAGGAACGTGCTGTTGTTGGCCTGCCATTCGATGATGTCGATGCGGATACGTTTTTTGTCGAGCTTGCCGACACTGGTCTTGGGAATTTCAGTAACAATGGCGATCTGGCTTGGAATTGCCCACTTGCTCAAGTGGCCCAATTCCACGAACGGCTTGAGGTGTTCCTTGAGCTCGCGAGCCCCTATCACATGGCCATCACGCACCACCAGCAAGGCAAACGGGCGCTCGCCCCACTGCGGGTCGGCGATGCCGACCACCGCTACTTCGCGTACCGCCGGGTGGCGGCTGACCAGGTCTTCGAGGGCCAGGGACGAGACCCACTCGCCACCGGTCTTGATCACATCCTTGATGCGGTCGCGGATATCGATCACCCCAAACGCGTCGAGAGTCGCCACGTCGCCGGTGTGCATCCAGCCACCTTCCCACAGCTCCGCGCCCTTTTGCGGCTCGTTGTAGTAGCCCTCGGTCAACCACGGCGCACGCAACACCAACTCGCCCTGGGACTCGCCATCAGCGGGCAGGAAATGGCCGTCGCTGTCGATGATCGCCGCTTCCACCAAGGGCCCGGGCACACCGGCCTTGATGCGGTAAGTGGTGCGCTCGTCTTCGGTGCCGGCCATCAGCTCATCGTTAAGATGGGCGCAGGACACCAGCGGCCCGGTCTCGGACATGCCATACGCAGCCGTCAGTTGAATCCCACGGGCCTTGGCCGCTTCATACAGCGTGCGGTTGAGGGCGCTGCCGCCGATGACGATCTTCCAGCCGCCAAAGTCCACGCCCTGGGCGGCCTTGGCATTGAGCACCATCTGCAGGATGGTCGGCACACAGTGGGAGAAGGTGACCTTCTCCTTGCGCCACAGCTCCACCAGGTATTCCGGATCATAACGGCCGGGGTAGACCTGTTTCAGGCCCAGCATGGTAGCCACATACGGCAGGCCCCAGGCATGCACATGGAACATCGGCGTGATCGGCATGTACACGTCGTTGGTGCCCAGCAGGCGCACGCTGTCGACACTGCCCATGATGGTCGCCACGCCGATGGTGTGCAGCACCAATTGGCGATGGGTGAAGTACACGCCCTTGGGGTTGCCGGTGGTACCGGTGGTATAGAAGGTGGTGGCGACAGAATTTTCGTCAAAATCCTCGAAATCGTACTTCGGGCTGGCGGCGGCCAGCAAGGTTTCGTACTCCCCCACCAGATTGGGCAGCTCGGCGGTTTTCTCCGCCGCATCGGTCAGCAATAACGTTTTGTCGACGGTGGTGAGCTGCCCGGCAATGACCTGGTAGAGCCCCACGAACTCGCTGTTGACCAGCACAAAGCGGTCCTCGGCGTGGTTCATGGTGTAGAGAATCTGTTCGGGCGACAGGCGCACGTTGATGGTGTGGATCACCGCGCCGATCATCGGGATGGCGAACATGCATTCCAGGTAACGGTGGCTGTCCCAGTCCATCACAGCGACGGTATCACCGGCCTTGACCCCGGCGTCAGTGAGCACATTGGCCAGGCGAGCAACCCGCTCGATCAGGGTCGGGTAGGTGTAGCGCAGTTTGTCGCGGTAGATGATTTCCCGGGTCTTCTCGTAACGGGCCCCGGACATCAGCAGGCGTTTGATCAACAGCGGATATTGGTACGCACCTTCGGCGGGCGGGATAACACGGGTCTGCAACATACGAATCCCTTTTTATGACTGCACGGTCTTGGCTTGAAGACCTGCACTGTAGAGACGTTATGTGCTGGCCAAATCAGCCAAAGGAATGATTTGCAGCCTCCTGTGAATGCTAGCTTTGAGCCAGCATCCGCTTCGGGACATAAGCAAATAAGATCAGGAAGCACCCTTCGCTGAAAGGCGAACCTTCCGACATTCGTCACGGATAGCAACTCTTTACGCTTTGGACTTTCGTCGCACCCATCGCTAAAGGACCGCTATGCACAACGATCCCATGCACCGCACGGACACACTCAACCCGAACAAGGACTTCATCGGCGGCAAACAGAAACGGCATTGGATAGAGTTCCAATTGCTGGATGAACAGGGCGAGCCCCTGGCGAACCTGCCTTACCGTGCGATGAATGAGGCCACTCGTGAGCGTGTTGTGCCGGAGTTTCTTGGCCGCAGCGATGCCGAGGGGGTGATTCGCATCGAGGGCTTGCATCCGCTGTCTATCACGTTGTTGATGGAGGCCAACCCTTTGGCCGATCAACTGCAAACGCGTCGTTTGCGTGCTGAACGCGCAGAGCCCCCTCGGCCGGTTATCGGGGATCGTACACCGCTGTATGGCCCGCAACGCTCAGGCTTTTCGCCGATTGAGAAGCAGGCGTTGGCTGCGGGGCGCTGTTACCACTATCTGCGAATCGGTCAATTATGTGACCGACAACCAACCTTCCAGCCCCCCTTGAATGATTCGAATCAGCTACCGACGTTTCATTTCCCGGAACGAAAGTTCAACGGCTTCACCGTCAGTGGCGATGAACTGGACCGTCGTCATGTGCTGGAAGTCTGCCCATTTCGCGCCTGGTCTCTGATGTTGCATCACCAGCCTGGGTACAGCCTGGTCAATGCCTACAACCTGGGTTTGATGAGTATTCTGGCGTATAGCACGCGGGATGAACGCGAACTGGGTTCCGTCAACGAGTTTTTCGAGCAGCAATGCCTGGATTTGTCACGTACACCTCGGGTTTGGGATAACGGCCAGGCATGGCCCTGTGTGGTGGTTGATGTGCCTTTTAGTGATCGTTATTTGACGATCAAAGCCTTGGATACCGCTAAGGCAGACGTGCCGGAAGGTCACACCCAGCTGTTTTACGCTATCAATGCATCCAAGGTGTTGGTGGCGTGGCGCGGTACTGAGATGGAAGGGCTTGCTGACCTCATCACCGATGCGACCTTTCGTCCTGTGAAACCGGAGATCGCTGCGATTTGCGAGCCCAAGGTTCCTTGCCCTGACCTTACTGCTGTGGGCAATGTGCATCTTGGCTTTCGCGATGCCTTTGAGGTGGCGAGAAGAGTTTTTGATACTGATTTTGGCAAGACGATTCTTGGTGGTGCTCGCGATAAAAAATTGTTCATCTGCGGCCATAGCCTGGGCGGCGCCCTCGGCCTCATCCACGCGGCCTCGCTGAAAAACCATAACCCCCTGCTCTACACCTACGGCATGCCCCGCACCTTTACCCTCCACGCCGTACAGTTTTTGGGCGACCTATGGCACTTTCGCCATGTCAACGACATGGACGCCATTCCTCGCGTGCCCCCCGAGGCCGCGTTGGACAATTACCTATATGACGCCTATGGCCCTGTCGGCCTGCTCGCTGGGTTTAGTTGGTCGCTACGTCAAGCCGTCTCCAGCGCAGTATTCAAACATGAAGACCCGTTCAGCCATCACGGTGAGATCGCCATGTTTTTCCGTGCCGAGCAACACCAGCAACAGGAGATCACTCCATACCCTGCTTACCGAAAACCCGATGGCACGCCCTATCGCAGCACTATCGCCTACGAACTGCCGGAAAAAGCCAAGCTGTATTTGGTCCCCAGCCTGAGCGAGGACGGTGACCTGCAGGTCGAGCAGGCCACGCAGTGCCTGAACACGTCGTTGAACGCCGAAAGCCGGGCCCGGTTCTTCCCTCGTTACAGCAACCCGGCGACGGGTCGAATGCTGCGTATTGGCGATCACTTCATGTCGCAATACCAACCCTATATCCATAACCAATTACTGGAATCGATTGACGCCGAGCGCGATCCGTTGCTGGAGCGACAGGTCCAACGGCGCAAGTTCGAACAACAGCTAAAGGATTACTACGGGAGCATTCACGAGGAAGAACTGGCCCGCAATCGCGTGTTCCTCGACTTACAGCGCCTGGTAGACCACGCCCTGCATATCACCCAGCAAGTAGCAGGTGGCGCCGAGGCGCTGCGGCGCTTTAACGCCATTGCCGACCCAAAAGCTTATTACGAGAAAACCTATGGTTAAGCCGATCAACACGCGAAAGAACAAAATCCGGTTTCTGCGCCTGCTCACTGTTGTGTGCGCGATGTTTTTTAGTCTCAGTGGATGCCGTCAGGACCACAGCCTGGCCCCGCCTGCTAACAGCGAAAAAATAACCGTCACCGTAAAACTGCCCAAGGAGCTGAAAACCGAAACCATGTGGGTGATGTATCGCTCGCCCATTTGTAAGCGTGTCGACTACGGCGCCAGCGGCCAGCGCACTGAACGGGATGGTCATCACTCGGTTTACAAGGAACTGGAGCGCCAGGGGCAGAGTGATCTCTACCAAGTGGAACTTCCGAAAGATGGCGGTGGCGCGTGCCGCTGGCATCTGGCGAATGTGACATTTGGTGTGGTTTATGCTGATCCAACGCGTTTTGGCGAGAATGTGACCTCTGGGGGAGGCGGGGGCGTGGTTGTGATATTTGACTACAACGACTCGCCACGGGGAGGAGCTGATATCAAGGTTGAAGGCGATCTGACGATCAAGAAGGATTACTACCCTTGGGTCGATGAAGAGTTTTTGGGGCCTTATAAAAAAACTGTGGGCTTGGCCGGCGAGGGCAGCATTTACCTCAGTTACCAAGCATTACAGGCGCGGCAGGTATATTTCGAACCAGTCATACATTCCGATTTCATAGTTTATTCGGCGGGGCCAAAGGAAAAAAAAGAGGGAAACCACACCGTTTTCACCTATCCCGACGGCAATGTCGTGGCAGATGGTCAATCGACGCCAGACTTCTGGAAACTACAAAGCCTGCGCACAGGACGTGCCCCCGAGTGCTTTTCACGCTGGCGTTATGCCGATTGTCGGGACCCCCGCCCGCAGCTGTTACCCGACTGGCTCCCAGAACCGGATAAGCCAGGGTTTGGGCGCTACCTCATTGTGGACGAATGGGGGAAAAGACTGCCTTCGTATAGCTATAGGCTGGTCGGTAACAACGGTCAAATATTCGAGGAGAAGACGGATGTCGAGGGGCTTACCGACCCCTTACCGGAGAGCGCCCATCCAGTACGTGAAGTTGATTTCCCCAACAAGAGATGGTGATGCCGCCTATACAAAAATTGGCTTTCGAACCCGCTGGTTCCGCCAAGGACAAAACCATATTCCATCTTGGTGCCGGTCGTAAGAGAGTTCGACTCATTTCATACTGGTAAACGCCAACTTCACCCCAATCGCAATCAACACCGCTCCCATCGTCCGATCGAACCAATGCCCCATCCGCGCAAACCCTGCACGCACCCGCTGCTGGCTGAACAACATCGCCACCAGGCAGAACCACAGCGCCGTGGCCACCGCCAGGTACACGCCATAACCCGCCTGCACCGCCAGCGGTGTGTGCGGGTTGATCACCACGGTAAACAGCGACAGAAAGAACAACGTCGCCTTGGGGTTCAAACCGTTAGTCACAAAGCCTGCGGTAAACGCCCCGCGCGGAGTGCGCTCGCCAACTTCGCGGTGCAACTCGCCTGCGGCGGCAGGTTTGGCCGGTTGTGCGCGCAGGGCCTTGAAGCCGATGTACAGCAGGTACGCCGCCGCCGCCCATTTCAGTGCGTTGAATAGCACGATGGACTGGGACACGATCAAGCCGATGCCGAGCAACGAGTACCCCACGTGCAGGAAAATCGCCGAGCCCACGCCCAATGCAGTCCAGGTCCCGGCGCGACGGCCGTGGGTCACACTTTCACGGACCACCACCGCGAAATCCGGGCCGGGGCTGGCTACCGCCAACAGGTGAATCAGGGCCACGGTCAAAAACTCGGCGACGTACATACTCACTCCATTAAGTAACAGATTATTTCATCTGATAGGCTCGGTAGATTACGCCTTCGAACCCTGTCGCAAAAGGTACAGTTGATGACGAACAATCGCCGCGCCGTCTTCCTTGATCACCCGTCCCTGGACCTGGGGGACCTCGACCTCAGGGAGTTGCGAAACTGCTTCAGCGACCTGCAGTTGTTTGAGCAGACTACGCCGCAGAATGTGCTCGAACGCCTGCAAGGCGCCCAAGTTGCCATCAGCAACAAGATTGCGCTCAACAGCGAAACCCTGGCGGCCTGCCCCGAGCTCAAGCTGATCCTGGTGTCGGCCACCGGCACCAATAACGTCGACCTTGAAGCCGCCCGTACCCATGGCGTCACCGTGAGTAACTGCCAGGGCTACGGCACGCCGTCGGTGGCGCAGCATACGATCATGCTGCTGCTGAACCTGGCGACGCGTTTGAACGACTATCAGCGGGACGTGAAGGCCGGCAAATGGCAACAGGCCAAGCAGTTTTGCCTGCTGGATCACCCGATCGTCGAACTCGAAGGCAAAACCCTCGGCTTGCTCGGGCATGGCGAACTGGGCAGCGCCGTCGCGCGGCTGGCCGAAGCCTTCGGGATGCGCGTCATACTCGGCGCTATTCCCGGGCGCCCTGCCCGCGCCGATCGCGTGCCGCTGGATGAACTGCTGGCGCAGGTCGACGCATTGACGTTGCACTGCCCGCTCAACGAACACACCCGCGACTTGATCGGCGCCCGCGAGCTGGCGCTACTCAAGCCCGGCGCGTTTATCGTCAACACCGCGCGCGGTGGCTTGATCAACGAACAGGCCCTGGCCGATGCCTTGCGCAATGGGCACCTGGGCGGCGCGGCGACCGATGTGCTGAGCGTCGAACCCCCGGTGCATGGCAACCCGCTGCTGGCCGGCGACATCCCGCGCTTCATCGTCACGCCCCACAATGCCTGGGGCAGTCGCGAAGCGCGGCAGCGGATCGTCGGTCAACTGGCAGAAAACGCCCGCGGCTTTTTCAGCGGCGCCCCGCTGCGCGTCGTCAGTTGATAAACTGCGCCCCTTTTCAAGGAGCAGACCATGGATCCGCGCAGTGAAGTACTGCTTCGTCAGGCCGAACTTTTTCAAGGCAACCTGCTGCTGGTGGGGTTGCCCGCCGACGATTTGCTCGGCCGCCTGCCCAATGCGCATGGCTGGTGCTGGCATGCCGGTGACCAGGCTGCGCTCGACGCACGTTTCCCCGAGCGCAGCCAGTTCGGCGTGAATGTGCCGCAGCGCGCATTTGATGCGGCAGTGATCTTCCTGCCCAAGTCCAAGGACCTGACCGACTACCTGCTCAACGCCGTGGCCGCACGCCTGCCCGACGCCGAGCTGTTTCTGGTGGGGGAGAAAAAAGGCGGTATCGAAAGCGCCGCCAAGCAGATGATCCCCTTCGGCAAGCCGCGCAAACTCGATAACGCGCGCCACTGCCAGTTGTGGCAAATCACCGTGGCCAACGCGCCGCAAGCGGTGGAGCTGGAGAGCCTGGCGCAGGTCTTCGAAGTGCCGCTGGCCGAAGGGCCGCTGAAGGTGGTGAGCTTGCCGGGCGTATTCAGCCATGGCCGCCTGGATCGCGGTACCGAATTGTTGCTGGAGCACTTGGACAAACTGCCCAGTGGCCACCTGCTGGACTTCGGTTGCGGCGCTGGAGTGTTGGGCGCGGCGGTCAAACGTCGCTACCCGCACAATACAGTGACGATGCTGGATGTGGATGCCTTCGCCACCGCCAGCAGCCGCCTGACCCTGGCCGCCAACGGTCTGGAAGCCGAGGTGCTGACGGCGGATGGCATCGACGCCGCGCCGATGGGCTTGAACGCGATCCTGAGCAACCCGCCGTTCCATGTGGGAGTCCACACCGACTACTTCGCCACGGAGAACTTGCTGCGAAAAGCTGCGAAACACCTGGCAAAAGGCGGCGAACTTCGGCTGGTTGCCAACAGTTTCCTGAAGTACCAGCCACTGATCGAAGAGCACTTGGGCGTGTGTGCGATCAAGGCCGAAGGCAACGGTTTTCGCATCTATCGCGCCAAGCGCGGCTGACAGGCGTTTGAAAAAGAACACTTGCCGAATGGATTTCGCCTAGGCAGAATCCGCTCCGTCCTAGGGGAGTAGTCTCCCACGAGCGCCACGCTCGTCCGGCATACGTCAACATACTTGGTCAACAGACCATGGCGTATGCGACCCAGGAGTCCGCTCAGACGGACCGGGGTTTGACAAGACCTATGACACGCACACCTTACCCGGGGCGGGAAGGCTGTACGTGTCATAGCCGTGTCGACCCGCCCCTGGAAACCTACCTGATGCTCGATTCATTGCTCGTACCTACCGCAATCGTTGCCTTGGCCGAAATCGGCGACAAGACCCAACTGCTCGCGCTCATCCTTGCCGCACGCTTTCGCAAACCCTGGCCGATCATCGCCGGCATCATCGCCGCGACCCTGGCAAACCATGCCGCCGCCGGTGCAGTGGGTGCCTGGTTCGGTAGTTTCTTCTCGGATGCGGTGCTGCACTGGATTCTCGCGGCGAGCTTCTGCGCCACGGCGCTGTGGACCCTGGTACCGGACAAACTCGACGATGACGAAGCCAGCACCTCGCGCAAGTTCGGGCCGTTCCTGACCACCCTGATTGCGTTCTTCATCGCCGAAATCGGCGACAAGACGCAGATCGCCACGGTGATGCTGGCAGCGCAATACCCTGAGCTGTGGCTGGTGATTATCGGCACCACCCTGGGCATGTTGATTGCCAACGTACCGGTGGTTCTGGCGGGGAATTTTGCCGCAGAGAAATTGCCGTTGACCTTGATTCGTCGACTGGCGGCTACGGCGTTTTTCGTCCTGGCGATCGTGGCGGTGTACAAGGCCATGCAAAGCAGCGGCTGGATCTAAGGGTCTAAGCCTGCAAACCCAATCCAATGTGGGAGGGGGGGGGGCCCCCCGATAGCGGTGATCAGTCAATGCATGCGCTAACTGACCCAACGCCATCGGGGGCAAGCCCCCTCCCACATTTGGATCTTCATAAGGCTTGGATTATCAGGACTTCTTGGCCTGTTGGTAGAGCGGCATCACCTTCGGAATCGCCGCCTGCAACGAGGCGATCCGGCTGTCGGAGGCCGGGTGAGTGCTCATGAACTCCGGTGGCGCGCCTTCCGAAGCCTTGGCCATTTTGTTCCACAACGTGATGGCCGCGTTCGGGTTGTAACCGGCGCGGGCCGCCAGCTCCAGGCCGATCAGGTCCGCTTCGTTTTCATTGCTGCGGCTGTTGGGCAAGGTCATGCCGTAGTTGGCCACGGTATCGGCCAGCGCCAGGCTGTCCTGGCCCAGGCCGAACAACGCGCCGGCGCCTTGCTTGGCCATCTCGATGCCGTAGGCTTTGGACATGGCTTCACGGCCATGTTCACGCAAGGCGTGGGCGATTTCATGGCCCATCACCGCAGCCAGTTCGTCATCGGTGAGCTTGAGGTTATCGATCAACGCGCTGTACACGAAGATCTTGCCGCCCGGCCCGCAGTTGGCGTTCATCTCATCGCTCTTGATCAGGTTCACTTCCCACTTCCACTGCGCCGCATCCGGACGGAAGGTAGGCGCCTGGGCGATCAGGCGGTTGGCGATGGCCTGCACGCGTTTGGCGTTGGCGCTGGTCTTGTCCACCAGGCCTTTGCCGCCAGCCTCACCCAGGGTCTGCTGGTAGGACTGCGCATACATCTGGTCGACTTCCTGGCTCGACAGCATGCTGAACATGTACTGCTTGCGCTCCACCCCAACGGCACCGCCGCTAGTGGTGTTGACCGACTGACACCCGGCCAGCAGCACCGCCGCCGCCAATACACTTACGGCCAATGATTTCTTCATCAACACACTCTCCCTGAAAGACGCCTTGAAAACATGGCGAGTATCCTAGGCGGTGATTTGTATCGACGCTAGATACATCAGACGTGTAGACGCTAAATTTCGGATACATCCCACATTCCCGCCACAGCAACAGGCTGGATCAATCCGATCAAAATTCAAGCCGGGGTCAGGCACTCAGGCCCATTGAGCTTGGGATCGTTGACCATGTTGGCCAAAACCCGCTCGCGCAAAGGGACAGGCTCACTGGCCAGCAACCCCTGTAATACGTGCAAGGGCGTTTCGGGGTTCAGCCACGCCTCCTGCCCCGCCGCGTCCAGAATCAACGGCCGCCGCTGACTCTGCGCCGCCTGCGTCACCACCGCTGTGCTCAACCACACTTGTTCCTGCACTGGATAGGCTTCCCAGATAGCCGCGAAAAACAGCGTCGAACCTTCCCCTGGCGTCAGCCAGTACGGCCGCTTGCGCTGGGTGCCACGCCATTCGTAGAAACCGTTAGCCGGTAGCAGGCAACGGCGTTGACGAAACGCTTCGCGAAACATCGGTTGCTCAGCCAGGGTTTCGGCACGGGCATGCGCCGGAGTACGGGAAAGATCCGTCAGCCATGGCGGCGTCAGGCCCCAACGGGCGCGCGCCAGGGTGCGCTGGCCGTCGGCGGCGCGCTGGATCAGCACCGAATCATTGGGAGAAATATTCCACTGGGCCTGCTGATCCGCCGGAAAGCCCGGCAAAGCAGCAAACGTGGGATTCCAGCGAAACAGGGCATAACGTCCACACATGGGGCAACACGACTCTTGGGTAAACCGACCGACAGCCTAACAGACCAATACATCAGGGAAGCTGTCGGGTTCATCGCTGGGCAACGGTTGCGCACAGTTATAGGTGGTGATCAGCTCGCGGGCGCAGGCAGCCTGGTCATTGTCCACCTCCAGCCCCAGCAGCCCGAAAATCGGCAACTCACCCGTACCGCCGAGCAAATGGCGCCCCACCAAGTGCGCCTCGATCCCTTCGCTGGCGAGCATCTGCTGCAGTAACTCGCCTTCCATCAGGTTTTCCGGTTCATAGATTCGCTGCATGGGCGCACCTGCTATTCGTTTTCGCTGCGCGTTTCGAGCATCCACTCTTCACCATGGACCTGCAGACTGAAAATGATCGGTCGGCAACACACATGACAGTCTTCTATATAAGTCTGGTCACCGCCGGATAAATCCACCGTGGTTTCCACCACCTCGCCACAATAAGGACAATCGTACAGCGCAGTTTCCAGCATCGCAGCCTCCCAGGTGACTTGTGCGTATAATCGCCGGTCTATTTACAGGGTTATATTTCGGCCGAGCCCATTACTCAGGCCGCACCCTGGTATTTTCTCTACTTACCCTAGCCGTTTCTAACAAGAGAGCATGATGGGCGAATTCGATACCATCCGACCTTACAACGACAGCGAAGTCCCGGCAGTGCTGGAGCGGCTGTTCAGTGACAAGGCCTTTCTGGACATCCTGACCCACTTCCGCTTCCCGCGCTTTGCCGGCGCCTTGGGCTGGCTGCTCAAGCCAATGATCGCCCGCAAGCTACGCCGTGAATTCGCCGATGTCACCACCGTGGCCACGCTGCAGGACAAAGTCGAGTATTACGTCGACCACACCATTGATCGAGCGACCGACGGCGTGACCTATACGGGCGTGGAACAGCTCAAATCGGGCACCGCCTACATTTTTTTGGCCAACCATCGCGATATCGTAATGGACCCGGCCTTCGTCAATTATGCCGTGTATCACGCCGGCCTGCCGACGCCCCGTATCGCCATTGGCGACAACCTGCTGCAAAAACCGTTTGTCAGCGACCTGATGCGCCTGAACAAGAGTTTCATCGTGCATCGCTCGATCACCGGGCGAAAGGAAAAGATGGCGGCCTACCAACTGCTGTCGGCTTACATCAACCATTCGATACGCCACGACTGTCAGTCGATCTGGATCGCCCAGGCCGAAGGCCGCGCCAAGGATGGAGATGACCGCACCGAATCGGCGATCCTCAAGATGTTTCACGTCAGCCGCAAGGACGAGCCGTTTGCCGAGGTGATCCAGTCGCTGAACCTGACGCCGGTGTCCATCAGCTACGAGTACGACCCATGCGATGCCGCCAAGGCCCGCGAGTTGTACATCCGCGCCACCACCGGCACCTACACCAAGGCGCAGGGCGAAGACGATGTGAGCATTGCCCTCGGCATTACCGGCTACAAGGGCCGGGTGCATGTGAACTTTGCGCCGCCGATCACCGAGCGTTTCGAAGACACCAAACTGCTCGCCGTGGAAATGGACCGGCAGATTCTCGGGGGTTATCGCTTATTCCCGGTTCACTACCTGGCATATGCCCAGTGGAGTGACGCCGACCCGCAATTGCAGGTGCCCAAGGCAGTGGATATCTTCCCGGCCGACGAGCTGGCCAAGGCCAAAGCGGAGTGGGAGCGGCGCTTGAACGAGTGCCCGATCGAACACCGGCCGTTTCTGGTGGTGCAATATGCAACGCCAGTGCGCAATCAATATCGGGTCAAAGCGGGCATCCCGCTGTAATACACCTATCCAAACCTGTGGGAGCGGGCTTGCCCGCGATTCGGTGGTTCAGTCACAGATGTACCGACTGTTACTCCGCTATCGCGAGCAAGCCCGCTCCCGCAGTCGTTTCAGGGCGCAACTAAAAACGTGTACTGATCCATGAGCTCAGCAGCGCGAGCCCCAGGCAGGCGAAACCAATACGATAAGCCAGGCGATGCGCCCGTTCGGTGCGCACATCCAGAAACAGCATGGGCTGGTCGATGGCGCGCTCTTCGCTTTGCGCGGCGAGCCTGGCCATGGCGCGCTGTTCCTTCAAACGGGTAATGGATAGCAGCGCAGCCCCAGGGCAAGCCACTAATAGAGCAACAACATTGATCAGCAGTCCGGGCAGCGCCATCACAAACCTCGTTGAAACAGTGCCTTGGTATCAATTCAGATACAAACCTGAACGATAGTCGCCTCCTGCGCCTAAAGCTCCCTTCCCCATTGACGGCTAATGTATCCAGTAATTTCCGGCGTCACCTGAACGTCACCTTAACCGTTCACTCTATGGCCCTTCGAACACTCGGGAGCTTGTCATGTTGCACGCGCAAAACCAGGATCGGCTGTATTTGATTGCCCCAAGCGATGAGCAAGAGGCGCTGATCGGCGGCCTCGCGTTCAACGTCCAGGACCGCCACTGGCTGGTGTATTGCGCGCTCGGCGGGCACCAGCATGCGGACCTGCCGGAGACGGATCTGCTGACCGGGATAAGCATGCTCGACTTCGCTATCGACACCGCAGCATGAAACGCCAGGCAAAAAAAAACCGGGCTCAGCGCTGAGCCCGGTCTTTTATCAACCGCTATTGCGAGCTGAGCAATTGGCCGATGCTCGGGTCCTTGAACAGACGGGTCAGGGCGTCGCTCAGGACATCACTGACCAGCTTGGTGTTGGTCTCCTGGTTAGGCGACATGCCGAAACGCTGGTTGAGGGACGCACCGTAACGGCCACTGTAGCGACGGGTACCGGCGCTGACGTCGGATTTGAACGTCGCGCCGATAGAGGCCTCGGTCACGTAGAGGCCTTCTTTGGGCGACTGGTATTTCAGCTCGGCCAGTGTGATGGTCAACTGCGGAGCGCCCGGCGAGTTCGCCGGGGTAAAACCGAGCAGACGCACCGCCGCCTCAGCCTGGGCTTGCAGCTTGGGGAGCACGTCGGCGGCGCTTACCGACACCAGGGCGGTCTCCGGGTACAGGCCACCACGGGAGCCCAGGGTAGGCGAAGGACGACCATCCACCACACGCACCGACACCGGCTGACCGTGACCCACCGGAGCCAACTGCGTGGTGAGCTTAGGTTGCGGGCTGAGTTGTTGCGGGCTATTGGCGCAGCCAACCAGGGTCAAACTGGTCACAGTGATCAAACCGAACAACAGGCGTTGCAACATGCTCTTCTCTCCAGAAATCGAGTACCGACAGGCCAGCAGTATAGCGGGCGGCCCTTGCCGGGAACTAGCGTCAGTTACAACCTATGACTCACGGGCATTGCAGGGGTTCGATGTCACCAATATGTCACAGTCGATACATGCGCTCGTCATCCCCCGCAGGCATGCTTGGTCTCAATTTCAGGAGGCCGATCCCATGTCTTTTCTCTGGTCGCTGTTTACGCGCAAGCCCGTCCTTCGCCAATTTGCCCTGCTCGATGCGCAAGGCCGCTGCCAAGCCTTCAAAGAGTGCAGCCAGCCTCCGGTCGGCGAACGCTGGGTGGAAATCGAAGAAATTCGCTTGAGCTGGATGCACCACCCACTGCCCGCCAGCGCCCGCATCAGCGCGCGCTCGGCGCAGTCGGCGCATCACCAGCCGTTGACCGCCTGACCAAACGCCTAATAAAAGTCATAAAACACGCCCTTTTCCTTAGCGTTCTTCGCTACAATCTCCCCCCGATTATAAGGACGTCTCCTGATCGGGCCTCGCAACATCGTTAATGCCTCGGCATTAGCCCCCCCAGATCGCCCACAGAGAGCCGCCCACACAGATCGTGTGAAGCTGGCGCGCTTGCTGTTTTCTTTGCAAACCACCCGCCTTTACCGAATCTGCCAGAGCTGCCATTGCGCTCGGCCACTTGAGTTGTTTGCCCGTTTTGCCGCATGCCGGCAAGGTTTTCCGGGCCAGGTGCCAGGCTGGGCAGCCCTTTTTTGAGGTTCACGTCTTCAAAAGAGCGTGAAAAAAACGGGTTTTCACAACTTCACAAGAGTGTGGCGAGCAAATGAATAGTTTGGCGTTTGTACAAGCACCATCAGCGTCTGGAACAGCCCAATCACACAGGACCGAGTACTCCTTAAAAACCGGAGCTTGAGCCTGTCCGCTACGGATTGATTGCATGAATCGCACGCCGTTGACCATAAGTCGAATTGCCACAGTCGCCCATGAATGCGTTCATAGGCAGATTAGCCCGGCAGGAAGCGTGCGCTGAACTTGCAAAGAATTGCGAAACGGACATGGCGATCCTGGCCATGGGTAACCTGGGGCAACACGTGAACCGCCCCGTCACTCCTGGCAGCCATGCCGTCAATTTGGTGCTGCAGATTTTGGAGACGCGTTAAATGGCGCATAACGAAGCAGTCGACGTAGTACTGGTAGGGGCCGGCATCATGAGTGCCACCCTGGCCGTACTGCTCAAAGAGCTCGACCCCGGCCTCAAGCTGGAAGTCGTTGAGCTGATGGACTCGGGTGCCGCGGAGAGTTCCAACCCGTGGAACAACGCCGGTACCGGCCATGCCGGGCTGTGTGAGCTGAATTACACACCCCAGGCCGCCGACGGTTCCATCGACATCAAGAAAGCCGTCCACATCAACACCCAGTTCGAGGTGTCGAAGCAGTTCTGGGCGTACCTGACCAAAAAAGGCACCTTTGGCTCGTCCAAGTCCTTTATCACCCCAGTGCCGCACCTGAGCTTCGTGCAGGGCGACAAAGGCGTGGCATTCCTCAGGAAACGCTTTGAAACCCTCAGCCAGCACCACGCATTTTCGGATATGCGCTATACCGAAGACCGCAACGATATGGCCGAGTGGATGCCACTGATGATGCCGGGCCGCCCGCTCGACGAAAAAATCGCCGCAACCCGCGTGCAGAACGGCACCGACGTCAACTTCGGCGCCCTGACCAACCAGTTGCTGGGCCACCTGACCAGCTCGCCTGATGCGCAGGTCAAGTACAGCAAACGCGTGACCGGCCTCAAGCGCAATGGCGCAGGCTGGACCGTGAGCATCAAGGATGTCAACAGCGGCAACAGCCGCGACGTGGACGCCAAGTTCGTGTTCCTCGGCGCCGGTGGTGCAGCCCTGCCGCTGCTACAAGCCTCGGGTATCGAAGAAAGCAAAGGCTTCGGCGGCTTCCCGGTCAGTGGCCAGTGGCTGCGTTGCGATAACCCGGAAGTGGTCAAGCACCACCAGGCCAAGGTCTACAGCCAGGCCGCCGTGGGTTCGCCGCCGATGTCCGTGCCGCACCTGGACACCCGCGTGGTCGACGGCAAGACGTCCCTGCTGTTCGGGCCTTACGCCGGTTTCACCACCAAGTTCCTCAAGCACGGCTCGTTCCTTGACCTGCCGATGTCGGTACGCGCCGGTAACATCGGCCCGATGCTGGCCGTGGCCCGGGACAACATGGACCTGACCAAGTACCTGGTCAGCGAAGTGATGCAGTCCATGGAACAGCGCCTGGAATCCCTGCGCCGCTTCTACCCGCAAGCAAAAGCCGAAGACTGGCGCCTGGAAGTGGCCGGCCAACGGGTGCAGATCATCAAGAAAGACCCGAAAAAAGGCGGTGTGCTGCAATTCGGCACCGAGTTGGTCGCGGCCAAAGACGGCTCGCTGGCGGCGCTGCTGGGCGCGTCCCCGGGCGCTTCGGTGACGGTGTCGATCATGCTCGAACTGATCGAGCGTTGCTTCCCGGCCAAAACTGCGGGCGAGTGGGCGGCCAAGCTGCACGAGATCTTCCCGGCCCGTGAAAAGGTCCTGGAGACTGACGCCGAGCTGTACCGCAAGATCAACGCGCAGAACAACATCAGCCTGGAACTGGTTGAGCACAACAACGAAGCTGAAAGCTACGCTTAAGGCCTCGAGATAAAAAAGCCCCGCTTCTCGATCTGAGAAGCGGGGCTTTTTTTCGCCTGCGATCAGCCGCGGGCGTTATCGATCAGCTCAATGTACTCGGCGGCGTTGCGCTGGTCCTTGATCAGGTCGACAAAGGTCTGGCCATGCTCGTCCTTGCCGTCGAGGTCCAGGCCGGCTTCCTTGAAGAAGCCCAGGAAGCGCTCGAAGTCGTCGATGCGCAGGCCACGGTAGGCCTTGGTCAGCTTGTGCAGGGACGGTGAAGTCGCGTCGACCGGCTCGAAGTTCAGGAACAACTTGATTTGATCGTCGCCGATCTCGTCACCAATCACCTGTTTCTTATCTTTACGCATTACCGACTCCAGCCTGCAGACATTTACACGGGGGGTTAAAGTCTACCTGCGAGGCGCCGGCTTCGAAAGCACTGAGAACCACTGTGGGAGGGGGCTTGCTCCCTCCCACAGTCGTTCTTCAGTGATCTCGCTACTTGGAGCGAACGGCGCCGGTGTGCAAATCCGCCCAGATATGCCCGTTGGCATAACTGAGGAACTGCACATACACCGTGTCATTGCGCAGCAGGTCGACGATCATGCGGTATTGGACCGCAGGGTAGGACAGGGTCAGGGTTCTGGTCTTGTCGTCGAACACCGGCTTTTTCAGGCTTTTACTTTCGGCGTCAAAATTGAGGATCACCTGAGCGATGGTCGCGCCTTTGTTCAAGGACTTACCCTTGAGGCGAATCATCAACGGCGACGTCACGGGGATCGGCTGTTGCGTGGATTGACGCTGGTTACCCACCACCACCGCGTACTCGGTGACTTGCAACAGTTGCTGCTGATCGGGCGCTGCGGCGCGCAGGGCCAGGTCGTCCGGCGGCAGGAATTGGCTGTGCATCGGGGCCGGGGCGGCGGCCAGCGGCAGACTGAGGCTCAGCGCCAGGGCGGCGCAGGTGCGAATCAATAGGCTCATAGGCCGCTCCGGGAAAGATAGCCCAGCACTGTAGCTCAATCGAACTGGGCAAGCATCCAGCGTTGATACTCGGCCACATCGGCATCGCCTTCGCGAGGTGCCCAGTCGGCCAATTCGCCCTCGCCCACCGGTCGATACGGCCCGGCCTTGCACTCGAACATCACCGTGTCAGGCGCCAGCACGACCAAGCCGTGGAATACCCCCGGCGGCAGATCGATGCCCGAACACTCGCCGCCCGCCTGCATCACACGCTTGGCGATCACTTCACCGCTGTCGCCGAACACCAGCACACCCAGGCGCCCCTGGAGCACCAGCAGGGTTTCTGCCTTGTCCGCGCTCAGGTGCCGATGAGGCGGCACGTAGGTGCTGGGTTGCAAGCCCACGGCGAGGCGATGGCAGGGCTCTTCCATTTCGTGGAAGTTGTGGTGGAGTCGGCCACGAGGGCTGGCGGCCGCTTTCTCGGCCAATTCAGCAAACAGCGTCTGATCAAGAAAGCGAGTCATGCATTACATCCCTTTAACGGCGTAAATCCCATTGGCATTACGCCAGTAACCTTTGTAGTCCATGCCATAACCGAAGATGTAGCGGTCGATGCACGGCAGGCCGACGAAATCGGCTTTCATCTCAGGCCGAGCCTTACGGTCGTGGTCTTTGTCGATCAGCACGGCGGTGTGGACTTTGCGGGCACCGGAGTGTTTGCAGAAGTCGATGATCGCGCCCAGGGTGTGCCCTTCATCGAGGATGTCGTCGATGATCAGCACGTCGCGGTCCATGAACGAGACTTCCGGCTTGGCTTTCCAGAACAGGTCGCCGCCGCTGGTTTCGTTGCGATAACGCGTGGCGTGCAAGTAGGACGCTTCCAGCGGAAAGTGCAGATGGGTCAGCAATTTTCCAGCGAAGATCAAACCACCATTCATCACGCAGAAGACCACCGGGTTGGTGTCGGCCATTTCGCGGTTGATCTGTGCGCCGACCTTGGCGATCGCCTCTTCGACTTGCGCTTCGGTGTACAGGCAGTCAGCCTCGCGCATGATTTGACGGATATGCTCGAGATCAGCGGACATGGCGCTCTCCAGGGGGTGCTGTGGCAAGAAAAGCGGGCAAAGGTACGCATGTGAAGCGCAACGTTCAAGCCTTAATGGACTAACGTGCTAGATGTCTATAGGACAACACCCTCGGATAGATTAATCTAGGCCGTTTTTTTTGCCCGCCGCCGGAGCCTTTCCCATGCCCACTCGCGAGATCCGCCATCCGCTGATCCGACACAAGCTCGGCCTTATGCGCCGCGCCGACATTAGCACGAAGAACTTCCGTGAGCTTGCTCAGGAAGTCGGAGCGTTGCTCACCTACGAAGCCACCAAAGACCTGCCCCTGGAAAGCTACGAGATCTGCGGTTGGGCCGGTCCCGTCCAGGTCGAGAAAATCGCCGGCAAGAAAATCACCGTAGTGCCGATCCTGCGCGCCGGCATTGGCATGCTCGAAGGCGTACTCAGCCTGATCCCGGGCGCAAAAGTCAGCGCCGTGGGCGTCGCCCGCAATGAACAAACACTGCAGGCCCACACCTACCTGGAAAAACTCGTACCGGAAATCAACGAGCGCCTGGCGATGATCATCGACCCGATGCTCGCCACCGGCAGTTCCATGGTTGCCACCATCGACCTGCTGAAGAAGGCCGGTTGCAAGGACATCCGCGCCATGGTGCTGGTCGCCGCGCCCGAAGGTATCGCCGCCGTCGAGAAGGCTCATCCGGACGTGCAGATCTACACCGCGTCCATCGATGAGCGCTTGAACGAACACGGCTACATCATCCCAGGCCTGGGCGACGCCGGTGACAAGATCTTCGGTACCAAGCAGAAGGACGCGTGAGCATGCAGGATGAATTCAACGACCCGCTTTGGCGCCAGATCCTGTCTGGCGCACAAATGCTCTTCGTAGCATTTGGCGCGTTGGTGTTGATGCCGCTGATCACAGGTCTCGATCCAAACGTCGCACTGTTCACCGCAGGCCTGGGCACGTTGCTGTTCCAGGTGGTGACCGGACGGCAGGTGCCGGTGTTTCTGGCGTCGAGCTTTGCCTTTATCACCCCGATCATTCTCGCCAAGGGCCAGTTCGGCCTGGCGGCGACCATGGGCGGGGTGATGGCGGCCGGTTTCGTTTATACCTTCATGGGCCTGGCGGTGAAGATCAAGGGCACCGGTTTCATCGACCGGCTGCTGCCGCCGGTGGTGATCGGCCCGGTGATCATTTCCATCGGCCTGGCGATGGCGCCGATTGCCGCCAATATGGCGATGGGTAAATCCGGCGACGGCGCCGAGTTGATCCATTACCAGACGGCGATGCTGATCTCGATGCCGGCGCTGCTGACCACAGTGATCGTGGCCGTGTTCGGCAAGGGCATTTTCCGCCTGGTGCCGATCATCTCCGGCGTGCTGGTGGGCTTTGCCATGGCGTTCTACTTTGGCGTGGTCGATACGGCCAAAATTGCCGCCGCACCGTGGTTCGCCCTGCCCCACTTCACCGCGCCGGAATTCAACTGGCAGGCGATCCTGTTTATCGTCCCGGTGGCCCTGGCGCCGGCGATCGAGCATATCGGCGGTGTGATCGCGGTGGGCAGCGTGACCGGTCGCGACTACCTGAAGAAGCCCGGCCTGCACCGCACCCTGCTGGGTGACGGCATTGCCACCACAGCCGCCGGCCTATTTGGCGGCCCGCCGAACACCACCTACGCCGAAGTGACCGGCGCAGTGATGCTGACCAAGAACTACAACCCGAAAATCATGACCTGGGCGGCGGTGTTTGCCATCAGCCTGGCGTTTATCGGCAAGTTCGGCGCACTGCTGCAGAGCATTCCGGTACCGGTGATGGGCGGGATTCTGTGCCTGCTGTTCGGCTCGATTGCTGCCGTGGGCATGAACACGCTGATTCGCCACAAGATCGACCTGGGCGAAGCGCGCAATCTGGTGATTGTGTCGGTGACGCTGGTGTTCGGGATTGGCGGTGTGCTGGTCGGCACCGGCAACGGCCCGGACGATTTCGGCCTGAAGGGCATCGCCCTGTGTGCGGTGGTGGCGATTGGTTTGAACCTGCTGCTGCCGGGCAATGACGGCTGGAAGCACAAGAAGCCGGATGACCCGCTGATCTAACCAGCACTGCAAAACTGAATGTGGGAGGGGGCTTGCCCCCGATGACGGAGTGTCAGTCGACATCTAAACGACTGATCTACCGCTATCGGGGGCAAGCCCCCTCCCACATTTTTAGATCTTCAGTGTGACTTAGAGCTCGCCTAGGCCATCGATCAGCGCCTGGTTCTGCTCCGGCGTACCGATGCTGATCCGCAGGAACTGGTCAATCCGCGCCTGCTTGAAGTGCCGCACAATCACCCCTTGCTCACGCAACTTGGCCGCCAGGCCGGCGGCGTCGTGCCGTGGGTGACGAGCAAAGATGAAGTTGGCCGCCGACGGCAGCACTTCAAAACCTTTCTCCTCCAACTGCCCGACGACCTTTTCACGGCTGTCGATCACCCACCGGCACGTCTTCTCGACGTACTCACGGTCATCGAACGCCGCCGCCGCGCCGACAATCGCCAGGCGATCGAGCGGATAGGAGTTGAAGCTGTTCTTGACCCGCTCCAGCGCCTCGATCAGGTCCGGGTGGCCCACGGCCAGGCCCACGCGCAAACCGGCCAGCGAGCGCGATTTGGACAAGGTCTGGGTGACCAGCAGGTTCGGGTAGCGATCCACCAGACCGATGGCGGTTTCGCCGCCGAAGTCGACGTAGGCTTCATCCACCACCACCACCGAATCCGGGCTGGCCTTGAGGATCTGCTCCACCGCGTCCAGCGTCAGTACGCAGCCGGTCGGCGCATTCGGGTTAGGGAAGATGATCCCGCCGTTCGGCCTGGCGTAGTCCGCTACGCGGATCTGGAACTGCTCATCCAGCGGCACCGGGTCGGACTTGATGCCGTAGAGGCCGCAGTACACCGGATAGAAGCTGTAGCTGATATCCGGAAACAACAGCGGCAGGTCGTGCTGGAACAGCGCGTGGAAGATGTGTGCCAGGACTTCATCGGAACCATTGCCGAGGAACACCTTGCCGGCGTCGATCGCGTAAAAGCGGGCCACGGCCTGCTTGAGCAGGTCGCTGTTAGGGTCCGGATACAGGCGCAGGTTGTCGTTCAACTCGGCCTGCATGGCCGCCAGCGCCTTGGGCGACGGGCCGTAGGGGTTTTCATTGGTGTTGAGCTTGACCAGCTTGCTCAGCTTGGGCTGCTCACCGGGTACGTAAGGCACGAGGTCCTTGACGAAGGGGCTCCAGAATTTGCTCATGTCTCAGTTCCCCTTATTGTCTTCAAGGATGCGGTATTCGGCGCTACGTGCGTGGGCGCTCAAGGATTCGCCACGGGCCAGTACCGAGGCGGTCTTGCCCAGCTCGGAAGCGCCTTGTGGCGAGCAGAAGATGATCGACGAACGCTTCTGGAAGTCATACACCCCCAGTGGCGACGAGAAGCGCGCAGTGCCGGAGGTCGGCAACACGTGGTTGGGACCTGCGCAGTAGTCGCCCAGGGCTTCGCTGGTGTGGCGGCCCATGAAGATCGCCCCGGCGTGACGAATCGACGGCAGCCAGGCTTGCGGGTCGGCCACGGACAACTCCAAGTGCTCCGGTGCGATGCGATTGGCCACTTCGATGGCCTGCTCCATGTCGCGCACCAGGATCAGCGCACCACGGCCATTGATCGACTTCTCGATGATCTCGGCGCGGTCCATGCTCGGCATCAGCTTGTTGATGCTGGCGGCGACCTGGTCGAGGAACTCGGCGTCAGGGCTGACCAGAATCGCTTGGGCGTCTTCGTCATGTTCGGCCTGGGAGAACAGGTCCATGGCGATCCAGTCCGGGTCGGTCTGGCCGTCACACACCACGAGGATTTCCGAAGGGCCGGCGATCATGTCGATACCGACCTGGCCAAACACGTGGCGCTTGGCGGTGGCGACATAGATGTTGCCGGGGCCGACCACTTTGTCGACCTTCGGCACGCTTTCAGTGCCGTAGGCCAACGCCGCGACAGCCTGGGCGCCGCCGATGGTGAACACGCGGTCGACACCGGCGATGCAGGCTGCCGCGAGGACCAGCTCGTTGATTTCACCGCGCGGCGTCGGCACCACCATGACCACTTCGGTCACACCGGCGACCTTGGCGGGAATCGCGTTCATCAATACCGACGACGGGTACGAGGCTTTACCGCCCGGCACGTACAGCCCGGCGCGATCCAGCGGCGTGACCTTCTGGCCCAGCACGGTGCCGTCGGCCTCGGTGTAGCTCCAGGAATCCTGTTTCTGCTTCTCGTGGTAACTGCGCACCCGCGCCGCCGCGAGTTCCAGGGCTTCGCGCTGCGGCACGGTAATGCGCGTCAGGGCCAGCTCCAGGCGTTCGCGGGGCAGGATCAGGTCCGACATGGACTTGACGTCCAAACCGTCGAACTGGCGGGTGAAGTCCACCAACGCGGCGTCACCGCGCTCGCGCACGGCCTTGATGATGTCGAGCACCCGCTGGTTGACCGAGTCGTCGGACACACTTTCCCAACTCAGCAGATGATCCAGATGATGGGCGAAATCCAGGTCGGCAGCGTTGAGTCGGGCAATTGCAGTGGACGTGGTCATAGCGAGGGCCTCATAGGATTGGCAAAAACTCAGGCGCCCGAAGGTGCGCTGACATTCAATAACGAATCGCGTTGGTGCTGCGGTCGTGCCAGGCAAGGCGCGGGGCCGGTAAGGGTTGTTTCCTTACCAAGTCCCGCAACGCAGCATGGCGCGGCCACAGTACCAACCCGTAGGGCCTTGCCTCAAAAGGCAGGCTGCTACGCGTGGCTAGGTATTGAAAAAGAATCTTCTACTAACATAACTTGCCTTTTGGGGTGAGGCGCGATTCGTTATTGAACGTCAGCGCACCTTCCCAGCAGTCGTTTTCCGCTTGGGCACCTGAGAATTCTGGCTATGAGGCGGATAGACGGGCGCAGCCGTTTGGCTACGCGGGTGAGTCAACCGCGGTGTCGAGACTCCACTGCGTTGCGCAGGGTATCGATCAACGCCTGGATACGCGCGTGCTGCATCTTCATCGATGCCTTGTTGACGATCAGGCGAGAGCTGATGTCAGCAATGAAATCCTGGGGCTCCAGGCCGTTGGCGCGCAGGGTGTTGCCGGTGTCGACCACGTCGATGATCTTGTCGGCCAGGCCGATCAGCGGTGCCAGCTCCATCGAGCCGTACAGCTTGATGATATCGACCTGGCGGCCTTGCTCCGCGTAGTAACGCTTGGCGATATTGACGAACTTGGTGGCCACCCGCAGGCGCCCCTTGGGCTCGACGTCACCGACCCGGCCAGCGGTCATCAGCTTGCACAGGGCAATACGCAGGTCCAGTGGTTCGTACAGGCCCTGGCCACCGTATTCCATCAATACGTCTTTACCGGCGACACCCAGGTCGGCGGCACCGTGTTCAACGTAGGTCGGCACATCGGTAGCCCGCACGATCAGCAGGCGAACGTCGTCCTGGGTGGTAGGGATGATCAACTTGCGGCTCTTGTCCGGATTCTCGGTCGGCACGATGCCCGCTTCAGCCAGAAGCGGCAAAGTGTCGTCAAGGATACGGCCCTTGGACAGTGCGATGGTCAACATGGGAAACGTCAGTCCTTCATCAGGCTATTGCGGTCTGGTCGCAAACGGCGCCAGACACAGATCGAGGCCATTACAGCCTCGATTTGAAACAAATCAGCTAACCGCAAACTGTGGCGAGGGCGCTTGCTCCCGTTGGACTGCGTAGCAGTCCCGCTCTTGGGGCCGCTTCGCGACCCAGCGGGAGCAAGCTCCCTCGCCACAATTGCAGTCCTTGGACTAGCCCGGTACCCGGCGGATCTTCGCGCCGAGCATCTGCAGTTTTTCTTCGATGCACTCGTAGCCACGGTCTATGTGGTAAATGCGGTCGATCAGCGTGTCGCCCTCTGCGCACAGTGCGGAGATCACCAGGCTGGCCGAGGCCCGCAGGTCGGTGGCCATGACGGGCGCGCCTTTGAGCTTGTCGATGCCGGTCACAATGGCCGTGTTGCCTTCGACCTGGATCTTCGCGCCCATGCGGTGCAGTTCATACACGTGCATGAAGCGGTTTTCAAAGATGGTCTCGATCACGGCACCGGTGCCTTCGGCAATCGCGTTCAGGGAGATGAACTGCGCTTGCATGTCGGTCGGGAACGCCGGGTACGGGGCGGTCCGCACGTTGACGGCTTTTGGCCGCTTGCCGTGCATGTTCAGCTCGATCCAATCTTCACCGGTGGTGATTTCAGCGCCGGCTTCCTTAAGTTTTTCCAGTACGGACTCAAGGATGGTCGGATCAGTGTCCTTGACCTTGACGCGACCACCGGTGACGGCGGCGGCGACCAGGTAGGTCCCGGTCTCGATGCGGTCCGGCATCACCTTGTAGGTGGCCGAATGCAGGCGTTTTACACCTTCAATGGTGATGGTGTCGGTGCCGGCGCCGCGGATGTTGGCGCCCATGGCGATCAGGAAGTTGGCCAGGTCGACCACTTCCGGCTCGCGCGCGGCGTTTTGCAACACACTGCGACCGTTAGCCAGGGCCGCGGCCATCATGATGTTCTCGGTACCGGTCACGCTCACGGTATCAAAGAAGAAGCTGGCGCCACGCAGGCCGCCTTCCGGCGCCTTGGCCTTGATGTAGCCGCCTTCGACGTCAATGGTAGCACCCATGGCTTCAAGACCACGGATGTGCAGGTCCACCGGACGCGAACCGATCGCGCAACCGCCAGGCAGGGCCACTTCGGCTTCGCCGAAACGGGCGACCATCGGGCCAAGCACTAGGATCGACGCGCGCATGGTTTTCACCAGCTCATACGGGGCGATCAGGGTCTTGATGGTGCGCGGGTCGATTTCAACCGACAGTTTTTCGTCGATCACCGGCTCAATGCCCATGCGACCGAACAGCTCGATCATGGTGGTGATGTCGTGCAGGTGCGGCAGGTTGGCCACGGTCACAGGACCATCGCACAGCAGGGTCGCTGCCAGGATCGGCAAGGCGGAGTTTTTCGCACCGGAAATGCGGATCTCGCCATCAAGGCGGGCACCGCCGGTAATAATCAATTTATCCATAAGAATCTCGACGCCTTGGGGGCTCAGGTGCGCTCGGCCCAGGCCGCGCGGCTGAAAAATTTCATAGTGACCGCATGGATGCTGCCATCGGTGATCCAGGGGTTCAAATGGGCATAGACCTGCTGTTGACGCTTGACCGGGCTCAGTGCCGCCAGTTCATCGCTAATCAAATTCAGCTGGAAGTTGCAGCCTTCGCCTTCAACTTCTACGTTCGTTTCCGGCAGCTTTCCTTCAAGGAAGCTCTTAACTTCTAGGGCCTGCATGCTCAACCTCTATCGGCGCCCAGTGCGCACGGGTTGCACATCATACAAAAAAGCCCCGCGCCTGCGAACCCCGCATAGCAGGACTCTGACGGGGGGCTTCCTTGAAAATGTGTATTAAGGATGCGCCAACAGCTCGGTCAGACCGTAAACCTCGGCAATTTCACGCATGTCATCGGGCAGCGCACTTATGCTGACCGGTTTTTTGGCTGCCTCGGCATCACGTATAAAGCACAGCAGTAACGACAAACCGACGCTGCTGGACTTGCTCACCGCCGAGCAATCGAGCACCAGCGACGGCGCGGTGCTCGCTTTGATCAGCGCCTGCCCCTGCTTGCGCAGGTCCGGCCCGGTGCGGTAATCCAGCACACCGCTGAGGAACAACTCGCCGGCGTCGCCGATACGAACAGCCGCCTCGGTCATTGCGCGGGCTTCCCAGCAGCTTTATCGGTCTCTTCCTTGGCCTTGGCCACTTCACCAGCCCAACCATTGATGGTCTTGTCCAGGTCGTTGCCATTGCGCTGCATCGCATCAGCGAACTGGTCACGGAACAGCTTGCCGATGTTGATACCGTTGATGATCACGTTACGCAGCTTCCACTCGCCGCTGACCTTTTCCAACGTGTACTGCACAGGATAGATCGCGCCGTTGCTGCCCTTGACGGTCATGCCGACACTGGTGCGATCGCCCGACTCATCCTTGGCGGGATCGACAGTGATCCCCTGGTTGTTGTATTCGAGCAGGGCGTTACCGTAGAACTGGAACAGGCCCTTCTTGAAGTTTTCCTGGAATGTCTGCATCTGCGCGGGCGTGGCCTTGCGCGAATACTTGACCGTCATGATGCTGCGCGAAATACCTTCGGCGTCCACGACCGGGCCGACAATGGTATTGAGCGAGTCGTAAAACTTAGTCGGGTCTTGCTTGTACTGTTCTTTATTGGCGGTCAGGTCAGCCAACATTTTGCTGGTCGTGTCCTGCACCAGTTCGTGCGCAGAACCCGCCGCGTTGGCCATCAACGGCAGTGCTGCAAGCAGTACCAGCAGACCACGTCGCAAGGTAGAGATCATGAACAGAGTCCTCATTTGGCGTCTTTATTGACCGTATTGAGCAGGAATTTACCGATCAGGTCCTCAAGCACCAGCGACGACTGTGTGTCGTGGATGGTCGAGCCATCCTTGAGCAGAGCAGTTTCACCACCCACGCTGATCCCGATGTATTTCTCGCCCAGCAAGCCCGCAGTGAGGATAGACGCAGTAGAGTCGGTTGGTAGGTTATCTACCTTCTTGTCCAACTGCATCGTCACTCGCCCGGTGAAGCTGTCGCGATCCAGATCGATTGCCGAGACCTTGCCGATGGTCACACCGGCCATGGTCACTTTAGCTCTGACAGTCAAACCGGCGATATTGTCGAAGTACGCGTAAAGTTTATAAGTATCGGCGGTGGGGCTGGCCGAAAGGCCGCTGACTCGCAGGGCAAGCAACAGTAAAGCCAGGATGCCAGCCAGCAAGAAAAGGCCGACACCGATTTCCACAGTGCGGTTTTGCATCAGAAATCTCCAAACATCAAGGCGGTCATAATGAAGTCAAGGCCCAGTACCGCCAGCGAGGCGTACACAACGGTCTTGGTGGTGGCGCGACTGATCCCTTCTGAAGTGGGCTCACAGTCATAGCCTTGGAATACGGCGATCCAGGTCACGACAAAGGCGAAGACAATGCTCTTTATAATGCCATTGAGCACGTCGCCGTTGAAGGTCACGCTGTTTTGCATGTTGGCCCAGTAGGAGCCGTCGTAGACCCCCAGCCAGTCCACCGCAACCCATGAACCGCCCCAGATACCCACCACGCTGAAGATCATCGCCAGCAGCGGCAGGGAAATGAAGCCGGCCCACAGGCGCGGTGCAACAATGTACTTGAGCGGGTCCACACCGATCATCTCCAGGCTGGACAACTGCTCGGTGGACTTCATGTTGCCGATTTCGGCGGTCAGCGCAGAACCGGCGCGCCCGGCGAACAACAGGGCCGCGACGACCGGGCCGAGTTCACGCAACAGCGTCAGGGCGACCATCTGCCCCACCGCCTGTTCCGAGCCGTAGCTGGACAGGATATTGAAGCCTTGCAACGCCAGCACCATGCCGATGAAGAGCCCGGAGACCACGATGATCACCAGGGACATCACACCGACGGCGTGCAGTTGCTTGATTAGCAGACCGAAGCTGCCGCCAATGCCACCACGGCCGAGCAAGGCGTGGAACAGGAAAATCGTCGAACGGCCGAGCACTTCGATGATGTCGATGCCGGAACGACCGAAAAGGCGCACCTTCTCGATAAGAGATGTCTTGCGCATCAGCGCTTCCCCAGAAGATCTGAGCGGTAGTCCGCTGCCGGAAAATGAAAAGGCACCGGGCCATCGGGATCGCCGGTCATGAATTGGCGAATGCGCGGGTTGTCAGCGTTCATCAGTTCTTCCGGCGTTCCCTGCCCCAGCACCTGGCCATCACCGACCACATAGAGGTAGTCGGCGATGCTCGCGGTCTCGGCCAGGTCGTGGGAGACCACGATACTGGTAATCCCCAGCGCATCGTTGAGCAGGCGGATCAGGCGCACCAGCACGCCCATGGCGATCGGGTCCTGCCCCACGAAGGGTTCGTCATACATGAGAATCTGCGGATCGAGGGCAATGGCACGCGCCAAAGCGACACGACGCTTCATGCCGCCGGACAGTTCGTCCGGCATCAGGTCGAGGGCGCCGCGAAGGCCCACGGCTTGCAGTTTCAGCAGCACAATGTCACGAATCATTTCATCGGACAGCTGAGTATGCACCCGCAGCGGAAACGCGACGTTTTCGAACACATCGAGGTCGGTGAACAGCGCACCGCTTTGGAACAGGACCCCCATGTGCTTGCGCGCATCGAACAGATCGCTGCGCGACAGCGTCGGCAGGTTCTGGCCGTTGACCCATACTTCGCCGGCGTTGGGGCGCAATTGCATGCCCATCAGGCGCAACAGGGTGGTCTTGCCGCAACCGGAAGGCCCCATGATGCCCGTGACCTTGCCGCGGGGAATGCGAATATCGACGTTATTGAAGATGCTGCGCGTCCCGCGCTTGAAGGTAAGGCCCTTCAGCTCGACCGCGTAGGCGTTATCGGCACTCATCTAAACTCCTTGGGATGCAGCCTTTCACTCAGACACCACGTTTGCGACAAACGTTTGCAACGGTTGCGCAATATATAGTTAGCCACATGGGCTGGGTGGACCGAGCTGGCGGCGAACTATATCACTGCTGGTGCAGAGCCCCCAAGGCCGGAACAGCGCTTGTTCAGATTGGGGACAGGGAAAAAACGTTGCTGGCTATGTTACCGAGGAAGGAGTCTGAAGCGCCTGACGACTAAAGGCTGACGAACTTGCGTGAGGGAATTGATCATTACCGTTATAATCGCCGACTTTTCGTCAGGCTATACGATTTCAGACATGAGCCAATCCAGCGACCTTATCCAATCCGCACAACGCACCATCCGCCTCGAGCTTGAAGCCGTAGAAGGCTTGTTGGCCCATATCGACGCAGATTTCGTGCGCGCCTGCGAGATGATTCTGGCCAGCAAAGGCCGCGTTGTCGTGGTCGGCATGGGCAAGTCCGGTCACGTCGGCAACAAGATCGCCGCCACCCTGGCAAGCACCGGGACCACAGCGTTTTTCGTCCACCCGGCCGAAGCCAGCCATGGCGACATGGGCATGATCACCAAGGATGACATCATCCTCGCACTGTCCAACTCCGGCACCACCAACGAAATCGTGACCCTGCTGCCGCTGATCAAACGCCTGGGCATCCAGATGATCAGCATCACCGGCAACCCGGAGTCGACACTGGCCAAGGCCGCCGAAGTAAACCTGAATGTTCACGTGACCGCTGAGGCCTGCCCGCTGAACCTGGCACCGACCTCCTCCACCACCGCCGCGCTGGTCATGGGCGATGCCTTGGCCGTGGCGCTGCTGGAAGCGCGCGGTTTTACGGCGGAAGACTTCGCGTTTTCCCATCCGGGCGGTGCGCTGGGCCGACGCCTGCTGTTGAAAGTGGAAAACGTCATGCATTCCGGCGATGAACTGCCCCAGGTACAGCGCGGTACCCTGCTGAAGGACGCGCTCATGGAGATGACCCGCAAGGGCCTGGGCATGACCGTGGTCCTGGAAGCCGACGGACGCCTGGCCGGCGTCTTCACCGACGGAGACCTGCGCCGCACCCTGGACCGCACTATCGATATCCACACCGCCACCATCGATGCGGTGATGACCCCCCACGGCAAGACTGCACGCGCGGAAATGCTGGCGGCCGAGGCCCTGAAGATCATGGAAGACCATAAGATCGGCGCGCTGGTGGTGGTCGATGGCGACGACCGCCCGATTGGCGCCCTGAACATGCACGACTTGCTGCGTGCGGGAGTGATGTAAATGACCAGCGACCTGTTGCAACGCGGCAAACACATCAAGTTGGCGATTTTCGACGTTGACGGCGTGCTGACCGATGGCCGCCTTTACTTCCTCGAAGACGGCAGCGAATTCAAGACGTTCAACACCCTCGACGGCCAGGGCATCAAGATGCTCATGGCGGCGGGCGTGCAAACAGCGATTATCAGCGGTCGAAAAACCCCGGTTGTGGAACGCCGCGCACAAAACCTGGGGATTCCTCACCTGTATCAGGGCCGGGAGGATAAACTAGTCGTCTTGGACGAGCTGCTTGGCCAACTCAACCTAAGCTATGAGCAGGTTGCCTATCTGGGCGACGACCTGCCCGACCTGCCGGTGATCCGCCGGGTGGGCTTGGGCATGGCTGTCGCCAATGCGGCGGCATTTGTTCGCGAGCATGCCCACGGCATCACCACGGCCCGTGGCGGCGAAGGCGCCGCCCGCGAGTTCTGCGAGTTGATCCTGCGTGCCCAGGGCAGCCTTGAAGCGGCCCACGCCGCCTACCTATAGAGCGTTTTATGCTGAGCAAAAAGATTCGCAACTTCCTGCTATTCGGGGTCATCGCCGCGCTGCTCCTGGCGGTTGGCTACTGGAATATCAGCCCGGAGCGCTTTCTCGACCAGCCTGTTGCGCAGGCTGACCAAGGCGCTATCGACTATTACGCCACCAATGCCTACAGCGTGCAGTTCCTACCTGACGGCAAAGTGCAGTACGAAATGACATCGGACAAAGTCGAACACTTGAAGGCATCCGAAGTCACCCTGCTGACCAACCCCGACCTGAATCTGTACCGCGGCACCGAATTCCCCTGGCACGTCACCAGCAAGCGTGGCGAAGTCAACCCGGACGGCACCGAAGTGGAACTGATCGACTCGGTACGCGTCGCACGGACTGACGCGCAGAACCGCGACACCATCATTACCAGCAGTCGCATGACCGTATTCCCACAGAAGCAATATGCGCAGACCGAGCAAGACGTTAGAATCGACGGCGCTGGCGGTGTATCGACTGGCAAGGGAATGAAAGCGTATTTGAAAGAAAGCAGGATACACCTGCTATCGAACGTAAGAGGACAGTATGAGGCTCGTTAAAACCCTCCCTATTTTGCTCGGTCTGGGCGCAGCACTGGGAAGCGTGAGCGCCTGGGCTCTGCCGAACGATAGCCAGCAACCGATCCACATTTCGGCCGACGATGCACAGCTCGATGACAAACAAGGCGTCGCGACCTACACCGGTGGCGTGATCATTACCCAGGGCTCGATGAAGATCACCGGCAACACGGTGACGCTGACTCGCACCCCTGCTGGCGACATCGACGTTGTGACTTCCGTGGGCAACCTGGCTTACTTCGAACAGAAGCAGGCGCCCGCCGATACCGCACCAATGAAGGGCTACGGCAAAACCATCCAGTATCACGCCCAGCAAAACCGCATCGTGCTGATCGACCAGGCCAAGGTACTGAGCCCCGACGGCAACTCCACGGAAGGTGAAAAGATCACCTATGACACCGTGAAGCAGATCGCCAACGCCGGTCGCGCCAACGGCAGCAAGGTCACCGCACCACGCCCACGTATCGACATGGTTATCCAGCCGAAGAAGAAGGCCGAGTAATGGCAACCCTGAAAGCCCAGCATCTGGCCAAGGCCTATAAAGGCCGTCAGGTCGTGCGCGACGTCAGCCTGTCGATCGACAGCGGCCAGATCGTCGGCCTGCTTGGCCCCAACGGTGCCGGCAAAACCACTTGCTTCTATATGATCGTCGGCCTGGTTCAGGCAGACCAGGGTCGCGTGTTGATCGACGACCTGGACGTCAGCCACCAGCCGATGCACGGCCGCGCGCGCGCCGGTATCGGCTATCTCCCCCAGGAGGCGTCGATCTTCCGCAAACTGTCGGTCGCCGATAACATCATGGCGATCCTCGAGACCCGTAAGGAACTCGACCGCGACGGCCGCCGCAAGGAGCTGGAAAGCCTGCTGCAGGAGTTCCACATCAACCACATCCGCGACAACCTCGGCATGAGCTTGTCCGGTGGTGAACGTCGCCGCGTGGAGATTGCCCGCGCACTGGCCACTGCGCCGAAGTTCATCCTGCTGGACGAACCTTTTGCCGGTGTCGACCCGATCTCGGTTGGCGACATCAAGCAGATCATCCATCACCTCAAGGCCAAGGGCATCGGTGTACTGATCACCGACCACAATGTCCGCGAGACCCTCGATATCTGCGAAACTGCATATATCGTCAATGATGGGCAACTGATCGCAGAAGGCGATTCGGCCACTATTCTGGCCAACGAACTGGTCAAGGAAGTGTATCTGGGCCACGAGTTCCGCCTGTAAGCCTGCCGGTAGAAAATGGCGGTGGCAGGCCGTTCGCCAAGGTGCGCGGGAGTCAATGAAAACCTCCGGATTTTTATTGTTACCGCGCTCTAGGCAAAGCCCCCGATATCAGGCATATAATTTGCTTATGTTTGGCGCTCACGCGCCCTGTCGTGGATGGCGCATTGCGCCGGCGAATAAGGTGTTAAGCCCCTGCCATGAAACCATCGCTAGTCCTGAGAATGGGCCAGCAGCTGACGATGACACCGCAGCTGCAACAGGCCATCCGCCTGCTCCAATTGTCGACACTGGACCTACAACAGGAAATCCAGGAAGCCTTGGAGTCCAATCCGATGCTCGAACGCCAGGAAGAAGGCGACGACTTCGATAATGCAGACCCACTGGCCGACAACGTCGAGCAAAAACCCAATTCCGACGTGCAGGAACCCTCTCACCAGGAAACCGCCCCTACGGTGGATAACCTGGAGGAAGGCGAATGGAACGAACG
>ERZ1463034.12-NODE-12-length-76287-cov-50.072476_pt1 | contig 76287 bp, 66 predicted proteins | sample MGYA00564480_ERZ1463034 | MGnify/ENA primary metagenome ERZ1463034 (study PRJEB39244, sample SAMEA3635122) | Helicobacter pylori | study: EMG produced TPA metagenomics assembly of PRJEB11511 data set (Assembly of a 5300-year-old Helicobacter pylori...
CGCCGCTGGTCACGCCGTTGGCGAAAGACATGCCGATTGCACTGGTGTCCTTGGCACCCTCACCGAGCAGCCCATGTTGAAAGGAGAACTCGGCGACCTTGCGCATGGTTTGTGGCAGTTGAGCGCTGGCGGCGAAGTCGAGTGCTTCCTTGGGGGTCGCGAACAGCTTGGTGGTGTTCAGTTGCGACTGGAAGCCAGCCAGGTCGGTGCCCGAGGCTTTGGCCATGTGTTCCAGTGCAGCGGTGCTGGCGGCGGATTTGCTGTTCATCAGTGCGACCACTTCGAACCAGGCTCCGGTCAGGGCCTTGCCCAGTGCCGGGTTGTCTTTCAGGGTCTGGGTGTTGACCACCATCATGTCCATGATTTCGCCAGGAATCTTGCTCGAATCGAACACTTCGGTCACGCCGGGTTTGGCCTTGATGTCCGAAAGCATTGGGTTCCAGGTGGTCACCGCTTTGACGTCATCGGTGTTGAAGGCAGCAGAAATGTCGGCATCCGAGGTGTTGACGACCTTAAGGTCTTTCTCGGTAAGGTCAGCGCTGTCCAAGGCACGGGCCAGCAAGTAGTGAGAAACCGACAGCTCGACCAGATTAACCTTCATGCCTTTGAGGTCGGCAACTTTCTTGCCTTCACCCTTGATCACGATGCCGTCGTTGCCGTTGGAGAAATCGCTGACGATCAGCGCGGTGCTGTCGACGCCACCTGCGGCCGGAATAGTCAGCGCGTCCATGTTGGTCATGGAGCAGCCATCGAATTGGCCGGCGGTGTATTGGTTGATCGATTCGACGTAGTCGTTGATCTGGGTGACATCAATGGTGATGCCGTATTTCTTCGCCCATTTGTCGACGATGCCTTGGGTGCCTGCGTATTCCCAGGGCATCCAGCCGGCATAGATGGTCCAGCAAACGTTGAAGTGTTCTTTCGGGGCGGCGTGTGCCGAGAGGCTCAATGCCGCGACGAGGCCAGCGGCGAGCATGGCGAACAGACGGGGCTTTTTAATGTTGCTCTGCATATAAGAACCTCCAGTAGGAAAAAAAACGAGCGGTCAGGAGTCACGCGACACCACTGGTGTCCTGTCTCCCGGGCTTTTATCCCGCCGTGTAACCTCTACTGGAGGTCGCCAACTCTCGGACCAGCCACTCGCGTCAAGCGAATCGGAACCCTAGTCAGCTATTGTAAATTGTGGTGCCGCGAACCTGTTTTGACTCCTGCACATCAAGTCATAAGCGAGAGGCGTGCCAAGTCTCACCACGCCTTGCGGCAGTTGGGTTGCGCAGTTGAAGGGGGAGCGAGAACGGGAGTGGGTGCTTTAGCGTGGTGCGTGCACGCACCTGTTTGGGGCGCATCTTGAGTGGGATATAGTTTTTGGGGCAGGGCACTCGGTGAATTATTTGCGGTCTGATTTTTCGTCAGTCAGCGGTTTTGACCGATGCCGACCAGCGTCGCTGGTTTGAGCTCTCTAGCGGTCCAGGAGGCCGCCATGTATCGACGACCCTTGCTTATAGTTGTGCTTGGTTTAATCCTCGCTGGTTGTTATGCAGGTCCCGGTTATTACGAATCCGATGTCTATACACAGCCGGTTTACGGTGGCGCTTACTATGGCAGTTATGACCGGTCCTACCGTCCGAGCTATTACGTAGCGCCTCCCCGTTATTACGGGCCGCGTCCGGCGCCTTATTACGCCCCTCGGCCTGATTATGGTCCGAGACCTATGCCTTACGCCGGACGGGGTTACTACCGCAGTGATCAGGGTGGCCATGAGGGTCGTGGCGGACACTACAACCCTTCATGGAATGAAGGCCGGAATGACGGTGACCGTGGACACGGTGGTGGCAGTCGCGGTCATGACAATGGTTCAGGCGGCCGGGGTGATCACGGCAATCGCGGAGGCGACGGCCGTGGCGGCGATGGTCGGGGTGGAAACAGGTGAAGCGTCGCTACGTCGGCGCTTCACCTGCTTTAAGGGTCTAGTAGTCTAAAAGGTCCGCCAGGGGGTGCCGTCCTTCCCATACCTTGGCGAAGTGCGCATCGATCACGGCGTCCGGGATGTTGGCGACGTCTTGCCAGTGCCAATGAGGCTTTTGATCCTTATCGATCAGGCGCGCCCGCACGCCTTCGCTGAACTCGGGATGACGACAGCAATTCAGGCTCAGGGTGTATTCCATCTGGAATACCTGAGCCAGCGACATGTGTCGGGCGCGGACAATCTGCTCCCACACCAGATGGGCAGTCAGGGGGCAACCTTCAGTCAGATTCTTTGCCGCACGGCTGAGCAGGGCATCGCCGTGCGTGTTCCATTGACTGATGGCACGCCAGGCGCACGGCAGAGTCGCGACGTCCAGCAGTTCATCAATCTGCGCTCGACGCGGCAACCATTGCGCATCAGGCAATTGCCCGATGGCTTCCTGTTGCAGCGCCTTGAGCAGGCTGTTGAGTTGCACCGGGCTTTGTTCCTGCCAGTTCAGTTGTAGCAGCCCCTCGACCAACTCTTCTTGCTGTTCATCCAGCAGGAAACGGTCGGCCAGGTCCAGATCCAGCGCGTCGCGCCCGTTGATGTGTGAACCGGTCAGTCCGAGGAACAGGCCCAGTTTGCCGGGCAGTCGGGAAAGGAACCAACTGGCGCCGACATCAGGGTATAAGCCGATACTGACTTCCGGCATTGCCAGGCGACTGGTCGGGGTGACGATGCGAATGCCCGCGCCTTGCAACAAGCCCATGCCGCCACCCAGCACGTAACCATGGCCCCAGCAGATCAAGGGTTTGGGGTACGTGTGCAGACGGTAATCGAGCCGGTATTCCGCCGCGAAAAAATGCGCGGCCAGCGGTGGGACTTCGCCGGGATGGGCACGGCAGGCGTCGACCAATGCTCGTACATCGCCGCCGGCACAAAAAGATTTAGAGCCATTGCCGCGCAGCAGTACACAAACGATTTGCGGGTCATCGGCCCATTTTTCAAGACGATCCATCAGCGCCTGGATCATCGGCAGCGACAACGCATTCAGAGACTTTTCCGCATCCAGGCTGGCAACACCAATGCGCGCGCCGTCTTGGGCGTGGAGTTCTTCAAATTGCAGATTCATCATGACCTCTCGGGGGGCGGGGCAACTGTCCATTGGGTCTGTGATACCCCTATGCGGGGGTAAGTTGCAAACGGTGATTACAGGGAGTGTAGGAAAGAGGCAGGGGCCGCGTGGTGCAATGACATTGGTCGATTGACATCGGCGGCCAGCTTTCCTAGTGTCCGCGCATTGATTTTTGCAGGTGTGCCATGACAAACGATGACCGTATCAAACTCGAATCCGGCTGGAAGCACGCGTTGCGTGAGGAATTCGAAAAACCGTATATGAACGAACTGCGTGAGTTCTTGCGCCAGGAGCACACCGCAGGCAAGGAAATCTATCCACCGGGCCCGATGATCTTCAATGCGTTGAACTCGACGCCGCTGGACAAGGTCAAGGTGGTGATCCTTGGCCAGGATCCGTACCACGGCCCAGGTCAGGCCCATGGCTTGTGCTTCTCGGTGCAGCCAGGCGTGCCAACGCCGCCATCGCTGGTCAATATCTATAAAGAGCTCAAGCGTGACCTGAACATCGACATCGCCAATCACGGCTGCTTGCAGTCCTGGGCCGATCAGGGCGTGCTGCTGCTCAACACCACCATGACTGTCGAACGCGCGAACGCTGCTTCACACGCAAAAAAAGGCTGGCAGATCTTCACCGATAAGGTGATTGAGGTCGTCAGCGAACATCAGCCGCATCTGGTGTTTATGCTGTGGGGTGCTCATGCCCAAAGCAAACAGAAACTGATCGACGCCAGCAAACACCTGGTACTGACCTCGGTACACCCCTCGCCGCTGTCCGCCTACAAAGGCTTTCTCGGCAACGGACACTTTGGCCGGGCCAACAAGTTCTTGCAACAGAATGGATTGACACCGATTGACTGGAGATTGCCGCCGGTTTGACCTGAATGCAGTGGCGGGCATCCTGCCATCTTCGCGAATGAATTCGTTCCCACAGAAAATAGCGAGCTCATTCGCGAACGGGTCAACCCGGTCTCTACTCAGCCCGCTTATCCCAGTGCCGAAACAGCGGCTCGGCGAGGAACAGTACAAACAGCAGGCGCATGACCTGCATTGCCGTGACCAGCGGCACCGACAGTTGTAAGACTTCCGCTGTCAGGCTCATTTCGGCGATGCCGCCGGGCATCATGCCCAGGGTCAGTGAGCGCAGGTCCAGATGGGTCATCACACTCAGGCACCCAGCGGCGAGGGCGGCGATCAGCATGGTCAGTGCAGTGCCCAGCAATGTTCGGCCAATAAACGACGGCGCCCGCCGAAAGAACGAACGATTGAAATGGCAGCCCAGGCCGCTTCCGATCAGCCATTGGCCGATCTGGCTGCCGCCTTGCGGTAAGCCGATGTGCAAGTCCCAAGTGATGCTTGCGGCCGCACTGAGCAATAGCGGTCCGAACAGCCATGGATTGGGTTGCTTCAGCCGTTGCCAGAGCCACGCCAGCAGTCCGCCTGCGGGAAACAGCACCAGCAGCCAGGACCAGTCAACGGCTGCCGGATTCGATGCAGGCGCACCGTCGCCCAGCAGATACTTGAACAGTGCGGGCACGCACAGCACCACCATCAACACTCGCAAACTCTGTCCCGCCGCGACGCTGCTGAGGATTGCGCCGTTGCGCGCCCCGAGGTTGACCATTTCGCCAGAGCCGCCCGGCATGCTGGAAAAGAACGCCGTTGCGCGATCTTCGCCGCTACGTCGCATCAGCCAAACTCCGACTACGCTGGAAACACTGGTGACCAGTGCTCCGAAGAAGATCAGGCCGAAATGCGACATGACCTGTTCGATGACAACCGGCGTGAAGTGCAGGCCGATGCCAATCCCGACAATCCACTGCCCGCCTTTACGGCCGCCGGGGATTTCCGCAAGTTGCCAGGGCGTCAGGCAGCGCACCAGGATGATCGCCAGCAGCGAGCCCACCATCCACGGCAGCGGCCAGCCAACCTGGCTGGCGAGGTAACCGCCCAGCAGGCCGACCAGCGGGGTTCCCCACCACGTATTTAAAGGGCGATCAGACATTAGCCACGGCACGACGCTGCCGGGAGCGCTTGCGCCAGATCCGCACGACAGGCATCAGCAGCATGATGGCCGTCAGCACCCATATCCCGAAGGTAATCGGGCTGGACCAAAGAATTTCCAGCGCACCGTTGGAGATCGACAGGGCACGGCGCAGGTTCTGTTCCATCAAGCCGCCGAGGATAAAGCCCAGCAGGACCGGCGACAGAGGGAAGTCCATCTTGCGCAGGATGTAGCCGAAGATACCGATACCGACCATCAAGAACAGGTCGAAGGTGGTGGCATGCACGGCGTAGACGCCAATCGCAGTGATGATCGCGATCACTGGCACCAGCGCCCAGTTCGGCACAGCGAGGATGCGGGTGAAGATGCGGATCATCGGGATGTTGAGGATCACCAGCATGACGTTGGCGACGAACAACGAGGCGATCAGGCCCCAGACGATGTCGGGCTGCTGTTGAAACAGCAAAGGGCCAGGCGTGATGTTGTACAGCGACAATGCGCCGATCATCACTGCTGTCGTTCCCGAGCCCGGGACACCGAGGGTCAGCATCGGCACCAGCGCTCCACATGCCGCACCGCCGATGGCGGTTTCCGGGGCCGCGAGGCCGCGTATGTCACCTTGTCCGAATTTGCCGGTCTTGCCCGCCAGACGCTTCTCGGTCATGTAGGCCACGGCGCTGGCCAGTGTCGCGCCAGCACCCGGCAGCACGCCCATGATGAAACCGAGCACACCGCAACGCAGGTTCACCACGAACACCGAGCTGGCTTCTTTGAAGTTGAACATCATGCGGCCGGTGGCTTTGACCGCCTCTTGCCCGCGATGGGTTTTTTCCAGCAGCAATAGAATTTCGCTGATCGAGAACAGCCCCAGAACCAACACCACGAACTGAATCCCGTCAGTCAGGTGGATATTGTCGCCGGTGAAACGGTACACACCGCTGTTGGCGTCGATGCCGACCGTGGACAGAAACAGCCCGATCAGCGCCGCGATAAACGTCTTCAGTGGACGATCACCGGCCATGCCGCCGAGGCAGACGATTGCGAACACCATCAGTACGAAATATTCCGCCGGTCCGAAGGCAATCGCCCACTTCGCCAGCAAGGGCGCGAACAGCACCATGCCGCAGGTGGCAATGAACGCACCGATAAACGAGCTCCACGCCGACAGCGACAAGGCGACACCGGCCAGACCCTGGCGAGCCATCGGGTAACCGTCGAGAGTGGTCATCACCGTGGACGCTTCGCCCGGAATGTTCAGCAGGATCGAGCTGATCCGGCCGCCGTATTCGCAGCCCAGGTACACCGCCGCCAGCAGGATCAACGCTGACTCCGGGGGTAACCCGAGGGCGAACGCGATAGGGATCAACAGCGCCACGCCATTGATCGGGCCAAGGCCGGGCAGCAAACCGACAACGGTGCCAATCAGGGTGCCACACAGGGCGGTGATCAAGTTGTAAGGGGTCAGCGCAACGCCGAAGCCTTGGCTCAGGTAGCTAAAAGTGTCCACATTAATTCTCCAGAACGTCGAGCAGGCCCAGCGGCAACGGAACGTCCATGGCTTTATCGAACAACAGGTAAAGGCCGACGCTGATCAAGGTCACGACCACCACGCTCAGCTTCCAGCGACCGCCGTACAGACGGGCCATGGGGATGCCGATCAGGATGCTGCTGAGGATGAAACCCAAGGGTTCGAACAGGCCGGCGAAAATAAGGAGCAAAACCGTGCAAGTGGCGATTTTGATCAGGGTAGGGCGGTCCAGTTGAGGGTCTTCTTCGCTGTGGACGAGGGGTGTCGGGCGAAACAGCATGTACAGCAAGCCCAGGCCCATCAGCCCCAGCATCAGCAGGGGAAACGCCCGAGGTCCTACAGGTTCATAGGAAAATGCGGCCTGATAAGGCCAGGCCATGAGCGCAAGACCGACGCACGCCAGCAGCAACGCCGAGGCGAAAATTCGTTGTAAGAGCATGGGTAACTCCTGTGTCGCGTCGCCTCGAATGGGCGACGCAACCACTGATATCAATTGAGTTCAATCACTGAATCAGGCCGAATTCCTTGGCCAGGATCTTGTAGTCGGCGACCTGCTTCTTCACGTACGCGTCCAGTTCCGGGCCCGTCATGGCAAAGGGAAACAGTTCGCGCTGGTCACGTAGCTTGGCGAAGTCATCGGAGGCCAGCAGTTTGTCGAAGGCCGCTTTCCACCAGGCGTAGTCTTCGTCGCTGACTTTTGGCCCGAGGTAGAAGCCGCGTACCACCGGCCAGACGATGTCGTAGCCTTGTTCCTTGGCGGTCGGAATGTCTTTCATTTCCGGCTCGTCCAGGCGTTTTTCGGAGAACACGGCGAGCAAGCGCATGTCTCCGCTAAGGATGTGCGGCATGGAGTCGGAGATGTCGGTGCTGCCTACTTGAATGTGCCCGCCGAGCAACGCGGTGGCGATTTCACCGCCGCCTTCAAGGGCAACATAACGCAGGTCACGCGGGTTGATGCCCGCGGCTTTGGCGATCAGGGCGGTCTGCATCCAGTCTTGGCTGCCGACGGTGCCCCCGGAGCCGATCACCACTTTGCTCGGGTCTTTTTTCAGCGCTTCGACCAGGTCGTTGAGGTTCTTGTAGGGCGAGTCGCTTTTCACGGCGATGGCGCCATAGCTGGTGCCGACCGCCGCGAGCCAGCGCACGGCGTTCTCATCGAAGCGGCCGAACTTGCCCTGTGCCAGGTTCAGCAGCGAGCCGCTGGACCAGGCCACCAGCGTGCCGGCGTCGGCCGGTCGCTGGGCAACCACTGCGTTGTACGCCACTGCGCCGACACCGCCGGGCATGTAGGTCACGCGCATCGGTTTGCTCAGCAGCTTTTCGTTGACCAGCGCGCTCTGTGCCAGCTTGCAGGTCAGGTCAAATCCGCCCCCCGGTGAGGCCGGAGCGATGCATTCCGGGCGCTTGGGTTCAGCCGCGAGCAGTTGGGTAGCCACTAGCATGCAGCTGGCGGCGAGGGCGAAACGACGCAAAGATAAAGTCATGGTTGTCTCCAGGGGAGTTGTTATTTTGGGCCCAGCTGTTCTAACGATTACCAGATCGCGACCGTGTAACTGACGAGCAGGCGCACTTCATCGGCGTCCCGGGCGAAGTTCGATCGGTACGTGGCGTTGCGCAGGCGCACGGCGACGTTTTTCAGCGCGCCGCTCTGTACCACGTATTTGATTTCGCTGTCGCGTTCCCACTCTTTGCCTTCGCCGTCATGGCTCGCCACTTTAGCGTTGTCACCACTGACGTAGCGGCTCATGAATGTCAGGCCGGGGACGCCCAGCTTGGCGAAGTCATAGTCGTAACGCGCTTGCCAGGAATGCTCGTTGGCTTCGGCGAAATCACCGATCTGTACGAAGTTGATGAGGAACGGATCGCTGCCATCCACATACGGGAAGGCGCTGTCACCGGACATGTGCTGATAGCCCGCGCTGAACTTATGACCAGTGAGGCTGTAGCTGACGATGCCATTGAATGATTTGTTGTCGATGTTACCGCCGCGAGCCGAACCCTGATCGCCGCTGACCGCGAAACGCACATCAGTGGCCAGGGTGCCTGGGCCCACGGGTTGCGAGGCGACAAGGCCGACAAAATGCTGGTCGTAGACCTGATCAAGTTGAGCAAAGTGATAGCTGGCAGTGATTTTGTCGGTGAGTTTGTAATCAAACCCGGCCATGTCGAAGTGATCACCCGTCACCGTGCCAGCGAAGCGTTTGTTCTTGTTGTTCAGCGCGATGTCTTCGCTGCTGGTGTCATCGCGGTCCTTGACCTTCTCCAGACGACCGCCGGTAAAAGTCAGGTTCTTGAACTCTCTGGAGGTGAGCATACCGCCTTCAAAGGTCTGCGGCAGGATGCGCCCGTCATTGGGCTTCAACGTTTGCAGCTCAGGGATCAGCGTGCCGACTTTCAGTTCGGTGGCCGAGATTTTCATCTTGCCCGTCAGGCCCCACTTGGAATATTCGTCGGCGGCGCGGCCATTGTCGTGGGTCGGTAGTAGGCCGGTGCCAGTGCGATCCGGGCTTGAGTCGAGCTTGATCCCCAACATGCCAATGGCATCCACGCCGAACCCGACGGTGCCTGCTGTGTAGCCTGACTGGACGTTGAGGATAAAGCCCTGGGCCCACTCGTCGCGCTTGGATTGCTGGGCGCTGGTGCCGTCGCGGAAGTCGCGGTTGAAGTACATGTTGCGGGTTTCCAGGCTGGCGCTGCTGTCGTCGATAAAATCGGCGTAGCTGAGCGGGCTGAAACCGGCAAGGGCAACGGCGCTGGCAAGCGCGGAGGGGTTTAGGCGAAGGGGACGAGCAGGCGAGGCGGTCTGAGTCTGCAAGGACAGCGTCATGAAATACTCCGTTGTTGTTATTATTTTTTTAATAAAACCTTTGAAAACGCTTCAAGGCGCTTTTCAGTTTTGCGGCAGGTATAAGCCACCGTAGCGCGATGCTAGAAGGTGAAACTTTCACTAACCTTTCAGCTGTCGTTGATTTTTTCTGTGCTTCACAGCCAACGATGCGGCTGTAAACTCCGCGCCTTATAAGCCCAAGAATCTGGAGAAGTCGATGCGTGTTCTTCTCGTCGAAGACCATCTGCAATTAGCCGAAAGCGTGGCTCAAGCCCTCAAAAGTATGGGTTTGACCGTGGACGTTTTGCACGATGGGGTGGCCGCCGATTTGGCGTTGAGCAGTGAGGAATATGCCGTCGCGATTCTGGACGTGGGCTTGCCGCGCATGGACGGTTTTGAAGTGTTGGGCCGCTTGCGGGCCCGAGGGAAAAATCTGCCAGTGCTGATGCTGACCGCGCGGAGCGATGTCAAAGATCGTGTGCACGGCCTCAATCTGGGTGCTGATGATTATTTGGCCAAACCCTTTGAACTGACCGAGTTGGAAGCACGGGTCAAGGCGTTGCTCCGCCGTAGCGTGCTCGGCGGCGAACGCCAGCAGCGTTGCGGGGTGCTGGTCTATGACCTCGACACTCGGCGCTTCACCCTGGGCGATGAGCTGCTGGCCCTCACGTCTCGTGAACAGGCGGTGCTTGAAGCGCTAATCGCCCGACCCGGCCGGGTGATGAGTAAAGAACAGTTGGCGGCGCAAGTGTTTGGCCTCGATGAAGATGCCAGTCCCGACGCCATCGAAATCTACGTACACCGCCTGCGCAAAAAGCTTGATGGCCAACCTGTTGTCATTGTTACGTTCCGCGGTCTTGGCTATTTGCTGGAAAGCCGTGATGCTTAAGCTGCCTACCCACAGCAGCCTGCGTTGGCGGTTGTTGTGGAACCTGGGTCTGCTGCTCACCGTATTGATGCTGGCCAGCGGCTTGAGCGCTTACTGGAATGGTCGCGAAGCGGCCGACACGGCCTATGACCGAACCTTGCTGGCGTCGGCGCGAACCATTGCCGCCGGGCTTTCGCAGCGCGACGGCGGTTTGAGCGCGGATGTGCCGTATGTCGCACTGGACACCTTTGCGTATGACAGTGCGGGGCGGATCTATTACCAAGTCAACGACATCGACAAAAAGCTGATCTCTGGCTACGAAAATCTACCCGCGCCGCCGCCGGGCACCTTGCGCACAGATGACTACCCGGCGCTGGCGAGCTTTTACAATGGGCGGTATCAGGGGCAGGACGTACGGGTGGTCAGCCTGCTCAAGCCCGTCAGTGAACCGAACATGAACGGTATGGCGGAGATTCGCGTGGCCGAGACGGAGGAAGCCCGGGTGCGTATGGCGCGCAGCCTGATGGCTGACACGTTATTGCGTCTGGGCATGCTCGGCATGGGCGCGTTGGTGTTGGTGTGGTTCACCGTCAGCGCGGCGTTGCGTCCGCTGGAGCGTTTGCGTACTGCGGTCGAAGAGCGCCAGCCCGACGACCTAAGGGCGTTGCCGCTTGTGGAAGTCCAGCGTGAGTTGCGCCCGCTGGTGGGTGCGCTCAATCACTTCACCGAACGTCTGCGCGTGCAGTTTGAGCGTCAGGCGCAATTCATCGCAGATGCCGCCCATGAGTTACGCACACCATTAGCCGCGCTCAAGGCGCGTATCGAATTGGGGTTGCGTGATACCGATCCGGCAAACTGGCGCACTACTCTGGAATCAGCTGCGCAGGGCACTGATCGTCTGACGCATCTGGCCAATCAATTACTGTCTCTGGCACGTATCGAAAACGGTGCGCGGGCGATTGCTGAAGGGGGCGCCCAGTTGCTCGACTTAAGCCAACTGGCTCGCGAGCTGGGCATGGCCATGGCGCCGCTGGCCCATGCGCGTGGTGTTGCGTTGGCGCTGGAGGCCGAAGACCCTGTGTGGCTGCGCGGCGAGCCGACATTGCTCAACGAATTGCTGAGCAATCTGGTGGATAACGCCCTGGCGCATACTCCGACGGGTGGCAATGTGATTCTGCGGGTGAGGGCACCCTGCATTCTTGAAGTCGAGGACGACGGCCTGGGGATCCCTGAAACAGAGCGTGAACGGGTGTTTGAACGCTTCTATCGGCGTCAGCAGCAGGGTGCGGGGTCAGGCTTGGGTTTGGCGATTGTCGGTGAGATCTGTCGCGCACATCTGGCGCAGATCAGCCTGCATGACGGTGCCGAAGGCGGTTTGAAGGTGCGGGTGAGTTTTGTCCCTGTTCAAAACGGCGCTCAATAGAGCATGTTCATGGCTTCATTCATTTCGGAAACAAGACGGCCATCGCCAAGGTCCAGACCCAGCCGGCCGAAGGCAGGCAAGCTGCTCAGTTCAATTCCAGCATAAGGATGGCTGGTGCCGTGGTAGCTGTGCACCGTTGCAATCTGCACCAGATCGACGTAATCGGCACACTCCGACTGGCGGGTGAAATCCTGGAACTGCCCCGGCACCTTGGCGAGCGGCTCCGGGAACTCCCAGCTGATGAGCAGTTTTTCACCGATAATCGGGTGAATATGCTCGATCACATGGTTGAGGCTGACGGAGTCCGAGAGCAGTTCGTAATGGTCTTCGGCGTACGTCAGGATTGGCAGTACACCAATCAGGTGCACCATGCCCGCCAAGGTCGCTTGATCCGGTTTAAGCTTCGAGTAGGTGCGGCACAGCTTGTAGCTGATACCCGCAACTTGCAGGCTTTGCTTCCAGATATCGCGCATCTTGCGCTCTACCACCTTGGATTTGGCCTGAAACATCTGCTCCACCACCAGTCCGATTGCCAGATTGCAGCTGTAATTGATCCCCAGCCGGGTGATGGCGGTGTGCAGGTCGCTGACCTCGACACTGGCGCGCATCTGCGGGCTATTCACTACTTTGATCAGGCGTGCTGAAAGCGCGGTATCGCCGCCGATTACCTTGCTCAGTTCGCTGACGCTGATGTCAGGATTTTCGGCGGCGAGACGAATTTTCAGCGCAACTTCCGGCAGTGTTGGCAGAAACAGAGCATCGTTATTGATCGCCTTGATCAAGTCCGCTTGCACGTTGTCAGCCATGTCGCTCATGTCGAATCTCTTGGTATTGCGTGATCCGAGCCCTAAGCGCTCGACGAGCGCTTGGGGTGATTTTTCGGTTTTTTGGTTTGAGCGGGGAAGAGGGTACTTGCCGCGATCAACGCTGGGTTTCGAGCTTGGCGTCCAATGTATAAGGCAGGTCGGTCAACAGCAGCGCCGGGCCTTCCAGAGTGCCGAGTCGGATATTCCCGTCCTCCACCGCTTCGGCCTGCAACACCGCCAACAGCTCGATACCGTTGGTTGCCTGCGCGGCAATCACGACTTCGCCCACGGCGCTGGCATGAACCGGCGAGAACAGTGGCGTGCCGGGCTCAGGGATTTCAGCGCCAGTCAGGGTCAAGCGATACAGTCGTCGCTTGAGTTTGCCCAGGTACTGCATGCGCGCGACGATTTCCTGGCCGGTGTAGCAGCCTTTCTTGAAGCTCACGCCGCCCACGGCTTGCAGGTTGATCATCTGCGGAATGAAGGTTTCCCGAGTACCGCCCGTCACTTGACCGATGCCGGCGCGAATCTGACCCAGCAGCCAGTCATTCAATGTGCCCTGAGCCAGTTGCGCCGCAAGACGAGCCCGTACGTTTTCGGCCTGATCGGCCGGCACCCACAGTTCAGTACGGGCAGGAGATACGCGAATGGCGATCAGGCCATTGGCCCGCGTCACGCTGTCTGACGCTTGCGGCACATCCAGCCCCAGCGCTATCAGTGTGTCGTCGCCGTTGCTGAGGCCGAAACGGACCCAGGCCGGGCTTTCGTCGGTCAGCTTTGATTTGGAGAACACCGCATATTTCTTTAAATCAGCCAATTGCGGCTCAATCAGTTCAGACGCCATTGCCAGCAGGCAGCCATCGCCTTCAAGCAGGATGCGGAAGCTCGATTGCATGCGGCCTTTCTGCGTGCAGCGTGCACCCAGGGTCGCGGTGGTGTCGTTCAGGTAATTGAGATTGCAGCTCAATTGGCCCTGTAGGAACTTGCTGGCGTCAGGACCGCGGACGGCGAGAATGCCCTCGTGGGACAGCGTGCAGAAAAAAGCTGAGTCGGCCATTAGTCATCGCAGAGTAAAAAGTCTGGGCACCATGATAGTGCGGTGTCTGCAGAATGGGTACAGGCGCGATCACACGTCGTTGAAAACTGCTGCGACCAAAGCGCAGTGCGCCTTCTGGAACTGCGCCTGTATACTTGCCGCCTATTTGAGGAGCGCTCCATGGTCGATGACGTTGAACTCAACCGGCTTTATTGGCACAGCCGTCGTGGCATGCTTGAGCTGGACGTGTTGCTGGTACCTTTTGTAAGGGAGGTTTATTCCACCCTTAATGCCGAAGATCGCGATCTTTATCGCAAATTGCTGACGTGTGAAGATCAGGATATGTTCGGCTGGTTCATGCAGCGCGCCGAATCTGAAGATCCGGAGCTGCAGCGCATGGTTCGCATGATTCTGGATCGTGTCCAGCCGAAGTGATCGTTTCGAATGCCGTTGGCAGGCCTCACGGCTCCTGCTGACGGCCTATCTGATCGCTCAGGCGTTGGCCCTGGTTTCGTTATATTTTCTTGATGTCCCCGACTGGGCAGGCGCGCTCGGTGTTTTGCTGTGCCTGATGCATGGAGGCTGGGCACTGCCGCGCTTCATTTTACTGAGCAGTCCCTCGGCGTTCACCGGTTTACGCCGTGATGCTGACGGTTGGCAGCTTTGGAGTGCTCGTTCAGGCTGGAAGGCGGTGCAACTGCGTCGAGACAGTCTGGCGCTGCCTTTGGCGGTGGTGCTGCGTTTTCGTCTGGCAGGAGCGTCTGGCGTCGTTGGGCGGCGGGTGCGCAGTGTGTGCATTCCACGCGACGCGTTGGCGCCGGAAGTACACCGGCGTTTGCGCGTGCGGTTGAAGTTCAGCCGACGTAGGTGGGCGGCACCAGAATAGTGTCCAGGGCCTCAGGCAGCATGTCTGGGTAGTCCAGCGTGTAGTGCAATCCCCGGCTTTCCTTGCGTTCCATGGCCGAGCGGATCATCAACTCTGCCACTTGCGCTAGGTTGCGCAGTTCGATCAGGTCGCGGCTGACTTTATAGTTGCTGTAGAACTCGTCGATCTCGTCCAGCAGCAAGCGCACCCGATGCTGGGCACGTTGCAAGCGCTTGTTGGTGCGCACGATACCCACGTAGTCCCACATGAACCGCCGCAACTCATCCCAGTTGTGGGCAATGATCACGTCTTCGTCGGAGTCGGTGACCTGGCTTGCATCCCAGGTCGGTAGCGCCTCAGGCTGGGGTACATTGGGCAGTTGCTCAACGATATCGGCGGCGGCAGAGCGGGCGTAGACGAAGCATTCCAGCAGCGAATTACTGGCCATGCGGTTGGCGCCGTGCAGGCCGGTGAAACTGGTTTCGCCGATGGCGTAAAGGCCTGGCACGTCGGTGCGGCTCTGTTCGTTGACCATCACGCCGCCACATGTGTAATGCGCGGCCGGCACCACCGGGATCGGCTGCTTGGTGATGTCGATGGAAAACTCAAGGCAGCGCTCGTAGACCGTCGGGAAATGGGTCTTGATGAATTCTGCCGGTTTATGGCTGATGTCCAGGTACACGCAATCAACGCCCAGACGCTTCATTTCATGGTCGATAGCTCGGGCCACGATGTCTCGTGGCGCCAGTTCGGCCCGAGGATCGAAGCGCTGCATGAAGCGCTCGCCGTTCGGCAGTTTTAGCCAGGCGCCTTCTCCGCGCAGGGCTTCGGTTACCAGAAAACTTTTGGCTTGTGGGTGATACAGGCAAGTAGGGTGAAACTGGTTGAATTCCAGATTCGCCACCCGGCAACCGGAGCGCCAGGCCATCGCTATGCCGTCACCGCAGGCTCCGTCAGGGTTGCTGGTGTACAGGTAAACCTTCGCCGCGCCACCGGACGCCAAGGCGGTAAAGCGCGCGCCGTAGGTGTCGACTTCGCCGGTGGCGCGATTGAGCACGTAGGCGCCCAGGCACCGTTGACCGTCCAGACCCAAGCGACGTTCGGTGATCAGATCGACCGCGACGCGCTGTTCCAGTAGTTCAATGTTGGGCCTGAGCCGGGCTTGCGCGAGCAGGGTTTTGAAAATCGCAGCGCCTGTTGCATCGGCGGCATGGATGATACGCCGATGGCTATGGCCACCTTCTCGGGTCAGGTGAAACTCGAAACCGCCGTCTTCCGTGGTTGACTGGTCATCGCGAGTAAACGGCACGCCTTGGTCGATCAGCCACTGAATGGCCTCGCGGCTGTGCTCGACGGTGAAGCGCACAGCGTCTTCATGGCACAGGCCACCGCCAGCATTCAGGGTGTCTTCGACATGGGATTGCACGGTGTCGGTGTCGTCCAGCACGGCGGCAACGCCGCCCTGGGCCCAGAATGTCGAGCCGCTGGCCAGGTCGCCCTTGCTCAAAACGGCAACGCGTAAATGGCTCGGTAAGGTTAGCGCAAGGCTCAGCCCTGCGGCACCGCTGCCAATTACCAGGACGTCGTGTTGGAAATGTTGGCTCATGTCTGAATTCCGAGCTTGGCGGGCACTAGTATATAGAGGGGTGGATCGGCACAATAGCCGCGCTTTTATGGCATTGTGAAACCACGGCGGGCTCGGATTGTGCTCCAGTCGGAACGATGATGCACACCGTTTTCCCTGCAAAAGGGTCCGTGTTGCGATTGTTTCAAGGCTGAATCAGCATTTACTCGAGAGCCGCAGTGAGCTTCTTACACCTGAGCGCGGACCCCGGGAACTTTTCATGCACGCCTGGGCTCAATAGCAGGTTGCCTATAAAGGAACATGTTGGGTATTTGCGGGGGGTCAAAAGCAGCTTCCACCACGCGCGTATTCGACGACAAGATTATTCACGTAGCCGGCCATGTCCGGGCTGCGTTTTTCGTGCGGGTCTGATGACTGCCCGCAGGAAACTTGCTGAGAGGGGAGAACTTTTGCGCAAAGCCCGAGTCTATGTTTGCAAGCCTGTTCAAGGGTTGATGCAACACTCCTTCAGCTTCAATGAGGAGCGTTCATGTTGACCCAGGAAGAAGATCAGCAGCTGGTCGAGCGCGTACAACGCGGCGACAAGCGAGCTTTTGATCTGCTCGTGCTGAAATACCAGCACAAGATTCTTGGTTTGATCGTGCGATTTGTGCACGACACCCATGAAGCGCAGGATGTTGCACAGGAGGCCTTTATCAAGGCTTATCGTGCACTGGGTAACTTTCGCGGCGACAGCGCTTTTTATACATGGCTGTACCGCATCGCTATTAATACGGCAAAAAACTATTTGGTGTCGCGCGGTCGGCGACCACCGGACAGCGATGTAAGGTCTGAAGACGCGGAGTTCTACGATGGCGATCATGGCCTCAAGGATATCGAGTCGCCAGAGCGCGCATTGTTGAGGGATGAGATCGAGGGCACTGTCCATCGAACTATCCAGTTACTTCCAGAAGATTTACGGACAGCCCTAACTTTACGTGAATTCGATGGTCTGAGTTACGAGGACATTGCGAGCGTCATGCAGTGTCCGGTGGGTACCGTGCGCTCTCGCATTTTCCGCGCTCGGGAAGCCATAGACAAAGCCCTGCAACCCTTGTTGCAGGACTCCTGAGACAGCGGCGATAGCCAAGAGAGGAACCGCCATGAGTCGTGAAGCCCTGCAGGAATCGCTGTCCGCGGTGATGGATAACGAAGCGGATGAATTGGAATTGCGCCGGGTATTGAATGCCTTCGGCGATGCGGATACACGTGCCACATGGTCGCGTTATCAAGTTGCCCGTGCAGCCATGCACAAAGACTTGTTGCTGCCTCATCTGGATATATCGGCGGCTGTTTCTGCTGCGATCGCCGATGAAGTTACTCCGCTCAAGACAAGCCGTAGCCCTTGGCGCAGCTTGGGCCGACTGGCCGTTGCCGCGTCGGTAACCGTTGCTGTGTTGGCCGGTGTACGTTTGTACAATCAGGACGAAATCGCGGGTGTTGAATTGGCGCAGCAAGCCGCTCAGCCAGCGAATCTGTCGGTACCACAAGTAAAAGGCCCTGCAGTATTGGCCGGTTACAACGAAAGCGCCGAGCAAGCCCCGGGTCCGATGGCCAGTGGTGTCTTGCAAGGTCAGACTGGCTGGCATGATCAGCGTCTGCCAGGCTATCTGCGTCAACATGCTCAGCAAGCCGCTTTGAAGGGCACCGAAAGTGCCTTGCCGTATGCTCGTGCTGCCAGCCTGGAAAACCGTTAAGGAGGATCATGCGCGCCATCCCTCTATTACCGCTTCTACTCGTTGGATGGCTGGTTCTTCCGGCGCATGCCGATGACGCGCAAAACATGCTCAAGCGTTTTGCGCAGGCTGACCAGACACAAAGTTTCCAAGGCACTTTCGTTTACGAGCGTAACGGTAGTTTCTCTACCCACCGTATTTGGCATCGTGTGACTGATGGCAAGGTTCGTGAGCATCTGCTTCAGCTGGATGGTTCTGCACAGGAAGTGCTGCGCGTTGATGGGCTTACCCAATGCGTCAGCGGCACGCTTGTAGCCGGGGTAGTCAATGTGCGCGACTCGTCGGCACGGGGTCTTGACTCGAAAAAGCTATCTGCTTGGTATGACATGAAAGTCGTCGGGAAATCGCGGGTTGCGGGTCGTGATGCAATCATCATTTCGATGACGCCTCGAGATCAACACCGCTACGGCGTCGAATTGCACCTGGACAGCGAAACAGCATTGCCGTTGAAGTCGTTGCTGTTGAACGATAAAGGTCAGCTGCTCGAACGCTTCCAGTTTACCGAGCTTGATACCCGGGACATCCCAACCGATCAAATGCTTGAAGTCAGTCCTGATTGCAAGCCGGTACAGATGGTCAAAACCAGGGACGAAGCACCGAATGTTCGTTCCACGTGGCGCTCTGACTGGTTGCCGGACGGCTTCGAGTTGAGCAGCAGTGCGGTGCGCAAGGATCCGGTTACCAAGACTTTGGTGACTAGTTTGATGTACGACGACGGGCTTGCACGATTCTCTGTTTTTATCGAGCCGTTGAACGGAGATGCTGTTACTGATATCCGGACCCAGTTCGGTCCGACAGTGGCGGTGTCGCGTCGGGTGACGACAGCTGTCGGAGACGCCATGGTCACTGTGGTGGGAGAAATACCGATAGGCACCGCAGAGCGGATTGCGCTCTCGATGCGTAGCGCTGATGATCAAGCCCAGCCAGCCACCAAGTGAGCGGCTGGGTAAGCAAGGATTGGAGGCAGTGCCCGGGATGAGAGACGTTTATTTCAGGCTGTTTTCTCTGCAAGGCAAGCCTGTGCTTGTCTTGCGGCCGAGATGCTGACATGTTTGGTGATACTTCCAGGTTGCAAAAAACTTCGATTTTTTTTATAGGTCATGGCTTGGCAGCTCTGGCCTTCGTCGTTTCTGGGGTAAAAAAATGCCCCACAGAGGCGCGCAGCGATTGCTTGTGATGCGCACATGCTCCGCGGGCCCCTTGGCCCGTACTGTTTAACCATGCTCGTTGTGAACGGGAGCCGTATGTTGATTCCACGCTTGAAGTCTTACCTGTCAATTGTCACTGCAGTCCTGATACTGGGTCAGATGGCCACCGCGCAGGCGGAGGCTTTGCCTGACTTCACCGATCTGGTTGTGCAGGCCTCGCCCGCTGTAGTGAACATCAGTACCCGCCAGAAAATGCCTGAGCGCTCTGTCGCGAACGCTCAAATGCCTGATCTGGAAGGGTTGCCACCTCAGCTTCGAGAGTTCTTTGAACGCAACATGCCTAAGGGGCAACGCACGCCCAAAGGTGATCGTCAGCGCGAAATCCAGTCTTTGGGTTCCGGCTTTATTATTTCTGCCGACGGTTATGTGTTGACCAACAACCATGTCATCGACGGCGCGGATGAAATTCTCGTGCGTCTTTCCGACCGTAGCGAGTTGAAGGCCAAATTGATTGGCACTGATCCGCGTACGGATGTCGCGGTCTTGAAGATCGAGGGCAAAGACCTGCCAGTCGTCAAGATTGGCAACTCCGACAAACTGAAAGTCGGTGAGTGGGTGCTGGCCATTGGTTCACCATTCGGCTTCGATCACTCGGTGACCAAGGGTATCGTCAGCGCCAAGGGCCGCAGCCTGCCGAACGATACTTATGTACCGTTCATCCAGACCGATGTCGCGATCAATCCGGGTAACTCCGGCGGTCCGCTGTTCAACATGTCTGGCGAAGTGGTCGGGATCAACTCCCAGATATTCACCCGCTCCGGTGGTTTCATGGGTTTGTCGTTTGCCATCCCGATCGACGTCGCGATGGATGTCGCGAACCAGTTGAAAGCGGGCGGCAAGGTCAATCGTGGCTGGTTGGGGGTGGTGATTCAGGAGGTCAACAAAGACCTGGCTGAATCCTTCGGTCTGGATAAGCCGGCCGGTGCGTTGGTGGCTCAGGTGTTGGAGAACGGTCCTGCGGCGAAAGGCGGCGTGCTGGTGGGTGACGTTATCCTCAGTGCCAATGGTCAGCCGATTGTGATGTCTGCCGACTTGCCACATCTGGTCGGCAATCTGAAAGACGGCAGCAAGGCCGATCTGGAAGTGATCCGTGACGGCAAGCGTAAACACTTGACCGTGACCATCGGCGCGCTGCCCGAAGAAGGTCAGGAAATGGATGTTCCGGATTCTGGCGTCGAGCGCAGCAGCAATCGCCTGGGTGTGTCGGTAGCCGATCTGACCGCTGAACAGAAAAAAAGCTACGACCTCAAGGGTGGCGTGGTCATCAAGGAAGTGCAGGACGGTCCTGCAGCCTTGATCGGCTTGCAACCGGGCGATGTGATCACTCATCTGAACAATCAGGCGATCACGTCGGCCACGAACTTCACCGAGGTTGCCAAGGAGTTGCCGAAGAATCGTTCCGTGTCCATGCGCGTTCTGCGTCAGGGTCGGGCTAGCTTCATCACCTTCAAATTGGCCGAGTAACAGATTGGCGTGACGAAAAGGGCGGTGATCACCGCCCTTTTTTGCACCTGTCGTCCAGAGAATGCGGTTACTGACCGCTGGTGTGGCCTGCGAACGTGACGCCCCAGTCTTCCATCAGGTACAATTCCCGGCTATTTTTCGGCGGGCAATCTGCCTGCAACCTTTTTGAGTGTTGATCCGTGAGTGATTTGAGTCATATCCGCAATTTCTCCATCATCGCCCACATTGACCATGGCAAGTCGACGCTGGCCGACCGCTTCATTCAGATGTGCGGTGGCTTGTCCGAGCGCGAAATGGAAGCTCAAGTCCTCGATTCCATGGACCTGGAACGCGAACGCGGCATCACCATCAAGGCCCATAGCGTTACCCTGTATTACAAAGCGCTGGACGGCAAAACCTACCAGCTGAACTTCATCGACACCCCAGGTCACGTAGACTTCACCTATGAAGTCAGCCGGTCTCTTGCGGCCTGCGAAGGCGCGTTGTTGGTTGTCGATGCGGGTCAAGGGGTCGAAGCCCAGTCCGTCGCTAACTGCTACACCGCTATCGAGCAGGGCCTTGAGGTCATGCCGGTACTCAACAAGATCGACTTGCCGCAGGCCGACCCGGACCGCGTCAAGGAAGAAATCGAGAAAATCATCGGTATCGATGCAACCGACGCGGTCGCCTGCTCGGCCAAGACCGGTCTGGGCGTCGATGAAGTGCTTGAACGTCTGGTTCACACCATTCCCGCGCCGACCGGCAACATCGAAGATCCGCTGCAAGCGTTGATCATCGATTCCTGGTTTGACAACTACCTGGGCGTTGTCTCGCTGGTGCGTGTACGCCACGGTTGCGTACGCAAGGGCGACAAAATCCTGGTCAAGTCCACCGGCAAGGTGCATCTGGTCGACAGCGTGGGTGTTTTCTCCCCCAAACATACGCAGACCGTTGACCTGAAAGCCGGTGAAGTAGGCTTCATCATCGCGGGTATCAAGGATATTCACGGCGCCCCTGTCGGCGACACCCTGACCTTGAACACTACGCCCGACGTGGATGTACTGCCAGGCTTCAAACGTGTTCAGCCGCAGGTGTATGCCGGTCTGTTCCCGGTCAGCTCGGATGACTTCGAGGACTTCCGCGAAGCGTTGCAAAAACTGACGCTCAACGACTCGTCCCTGCAGTATTCGCCAGAAAGCTCCGACGCACTGGGTTTCGGCTTCCGTTGCGGATTCCTGGGCATGCTCCACATGGAGATCATCCAGGAGCGTCTGGAGCGCGAGTACGATCTGGACCTGATCACCACCGCGCCAACGGTAATTTTTGAATTACTGTTGAAGACCGGTGAAACGATTTACGTCGACAACCCGTCCAAGCTTCCTGATCAGTCCGTAATCGAAGACATGCGCGAGCCGATCGTGCGGGCGAATATTCTTGTGCCGCAAGAGCACCTGGGCAACGTCATTACATTGTGCATTGAAAAGCGTGGTGTACAGCACGACATGTTGTTCCTGGGGACTCAGGTGCAAGTGACTTACGACCTGCCGATGAACGAAGTGGTCCTGGACTTCTTCGACCGTCTCAAGTCAGTGAGCCGTGGTTATGCGTCTCTGGACTATCATTTCAACCGTTATCAGTCAGCAAATCTGGTCAAGCTCGATGTATTGATCAACGGTGAAAAAGTCGACGCCCTGGCGTTGATCGTGCATCGCGATACGGCGAATTATAAAGGTCGCGCGTTGACCGAAAAGATGAAGGAACTGATCCCGCGGCAGATGTTCGACGTAGCAATCCAGGCCGCCATTGGCGGGCAGGTTATAGCGCGTACATCCGTCAAGGCACTCAGAAAGAACGTACTGGCCAAATGTTACGGCGGTGACGTAAGCCGTAAGCGTAAACTGCTCGAGAAGCAAAAGGCCGGTAAAAAACGCATGAAGCAAGTAGGTAACGTGGAAATTCCACAGGAAGCCTTCCTTGCAGTGCTCAGGTTGGATAGTTAGGTCCTATGTCACTAAATTTCCCGCTGTTGTTGGTCATCGCTGTCGTCGTATGCGGTTCACTTGCATTGCTCGATTTGCTCATTCTGGCACCACGCCGGCGGACTGCCATCGCGACTTATCAGGGCAGCGTCAGCCAGCCGGATGTCGCGGTATTGGAACGCCTGGACAAAGAGCCTTTGCTGGTTGAATACGGCAAATCATTCTTTCCGGTGCTGTTTATCGTGCTGGTGCTGCGCTCATTTCTGGTCGAGCCCTTCCAGATCCCTTCAGGGTCGATGAAGCCAACACTGGACGTGGGTGATTTCATCCTCGTGAACAAGTTCTCCTACGGTATTCGCCTGCCGGTGCTGGATCAGAAAGTGATTCGGATCGGTGATCCTCAACGCGGCGATGTGATGGTGTTCCGTTACCCAAGCGACCCGACCGTCAACTACATCAAGCGTGTGGTCGGTTTGCCAGGTGATCAGATCCGTTACACCAGCGACAAGCGTCTGTTCGTCAACGGTGATTTGGTGGCCAAACAACTGATTGGCTCCGAGCCGGGGACCTTGGGCAGCGCGGATCTTTATCTTGAGCAGCTTGGTGCCGTTGAACACCAGATTCGCCAGGAAATGAGCCGCTACCGTGCACCACCAGATCATGAGTGGACTGTGCCGGCCGGGCACTACTTCATGATGGGTGACAACCGGGACAACTCGAACGACAGCCGTTTCTGGGATGATCCAAACATTCCCAAGGATGAGCTGGGCATGGTTCCCGACAAGAATATCGTCGGCAAGGCCTTTGCTGTCTGGATGAGCTGGCCTGAGCCGAAACTGAGCCACCTGCCGAACTTCTCGCGGGTTGGGCTGATCAAGTAGCCAATACGGCGCTGTACTCAACAGCGCCGTACGTCGTTTGGGCTGCGTTGAAACGATGGCAATGGAACACCTTGCCGGCACTATGGAACAGCTACGCTTGAGGTCGAACATGACACCTGCCGGTTCGCAGAAAGGCTTGTCGTTCGTGGGGTGGTTGCTGGCTTTGGCTTTGATCGCGTTTGCGGCAAGCACGGCCTTCAAACTGATTCCGCATTACCTCGACTATATGTCGATGAAGAAAATCATTAGCTCGGTCGAAACCGACAAAACGCTGGAAATTACAACGGTCAGCGATTTTTACAGCCATGTCAGTAAAGGCATGCAGGTCAACAGCATTCGGGATTTGGATTTGAACAAGGCGTTAAGTGTGACGGTGGAGAACAACAAGTTTCTCGCCCATTTGAAATACGAAAATCGTGAGCCACTGATCCAGAACATTGATCTGGTGGTCAAGTTCGACCACGAATTCAGCGTGGGCAAACCGTGAGCGTTTCCTTGAGTCGCCTGGAGCGTCAGCTCGGCTACACCTTTAAAGACCAGGAACTGATGATCCTGGCCCTGACTCACCGCAGTTTTGCCGGGCGTAATAACGAGCGCCTGGAATTCCTCGGCGATGCCATTCTCAATTTCGTCGCCGGTGAAGCCTTGTTCGACCGCTTCCCTCTGGCGCGCGAAGGCCAGTTGTCGCGCTTGCGGGCGCGGCTGGTGAAGGGCGAGACACTGGCCCTGCTGGCCCGTGGTTTCGACTTGGGCGAGTACTTGCGCCTGGGCTCCGGCGAATTGAAAAGCGGTGGTTTTCGCCGCGAATCGATTCTGGCCGACGCCCTGGAAGCGCTGATCGGTGCGATCTACCTGGATGCTGGCATGGACATGGCGCGTGAGCGCGTGTTGGCCTGGCTGACCACCGAGTTCGACAGCCTGACCCTGGTCGATACCAACAAAGATCCTAAAACCCGGCTGCAGGAGTTTCTCCAGTCGCGTGCCTGTGACCTGCCGCGTTACGAAGTGGTGGATATCCAGGGCGAGCCGCACTGCCGAATGTTTTTCGTCGAGTGCGAGATTAACTTATTGAATGAAAAAAGCCGGGGTCAGGGTGTTAGCCGTCGTATTGCCGAACAGGTAGCAGCGGCCGCAGCACTCATTGCCCTTGGCGTGGAGAACGGCCATGACTGATTCAACTGCAACACGCTGTGGCTATGTTGCCATTGTTGGCCGGCCCAACGTGGGCAAGTCCACGCTGCTGAACCACATCCTTGGGCAAAAACTGGCGATCACGTCGCGCAAGCCGCAGACCACTCGCCACAACATGCTCGGTATCAAGACCGAAGGCTTGGTACAGGCGGTCTACGTCGATACCCCGGGCATGCACAAGAACGGCGAGAAAGCGCTCAACCGTTACATGAACAAGACTGCCTCGGCCGCGTTGAAAGACGTCGACGTGGTGATTTTCGTGGTTGACCGTACCCGTTGGACCGATGAAGACCAGATGGTGCTCGAGCGTGTGCAATACGTGCAAGGCCCGGTGATTCTCGCGATCAACAAGACTGACCGCCTTGAAGACAAAGCCGCGCTGATGCCGCACCTGGAGTGGCTGCAAGGCCAACTGCCGAATGCGCAGATCGTGCCGATTTCTGCTCAACAGGGTCATAACCTCGAAGCACTTGAAGGCCTGATCGCCGCCCATTTGCCGGAAAACGATCACTTTTTCCCGGAAGATCAAATCACCGACCGCAGCAGCCGTTTCCTGGCCGCCGAGTTGGTCCGCGAGAAGATCATGCGTCAGCTCGGTGCCGAGTTGCCATACCAGATCACCGTGGAAATCGAAGAATTCAAGCAGCAGGGCAAGACCCTGCACATCCACGCGCTGATTCTGGTCGAGCGTGATGGTCAGAAAAAAATCATCATTGGCGACAAAGGTGAGCGGATCAAACGTATCGGCACAGATGCACGCCGGGACATGGAGTTGTTGTTTGACTCCAAGGTCATGCTCAACCTGTGGGTCAAGGTCAAAGGTGGCTGGTCCGATGACGAGCGCGCCCTGCGTTCGTTGGGCTACGGCGACCTGTAAGTCTCATGGCCTGGTGATTGGTCGCTTAGCCGTCGATCACCGGGCAACGCCGCATCTTTTCCTGGCTATGCCCTTCCTACTGCTGCGATCTGCGAGCCTGCCTGAACGATGAGCACGCCCACCGGCCAACTTGCTTATGTGCTGCACAGCCGGGCGTACCGCGAAAGCAGCGCATTGGTCGATTTCCTTACCCCGCAAGGCCGATTGCGAGCTGTGCTGCGCAGCGCTCGCGGCAAGGCCGGCACCCTGGCACGTCCCTTTGTCCCGCTTGAAATCGAGTTTCGCGGGCGGGGCGAACTGAAAAATGTCGGGCGCATGGAAAGCGCAGGCCTTTCCACCTGGCTGGTTGGCGAAGCCTTGTTCAGCGGTCTTTACTTGAATGAACTGCTGATCCGTCTGCTGCCCGCCGAAGATCCTCACCCCGCTGTTTTCGATCATTACGCCGCCACCTTGCTGGCACTGGCTGAAGGTCGGCCGCTCGAACCCTTGTTGCGCTCCTTTGAATGGCGACTGCTCGATGATCTGGGCTACGGCTTCGATCTGGACGCTGACATCAACGGTGATCCGGTGGAAGCCGACGGCTTGTATCGCTTGCAAGTGGATGCCGGGCTGGAGCGAGTATGGTTGTTGCAGCCGGGGCTGTTTCAGGGGGCTGAGTTGTTGGCCATGGCTGAAGCCGATTGGAGCGCCACGGGTGCTCTGGCAGCAGCCAAGCGATTGATGCGTCAAGCGTTGGCCGTGCACCTTGGCGGTCGCCCGTTAGTCAGCCGTGAACTGTTTCGCAAGCCGTGAGCAAGCTTTATGCTTGCGCGGTCTGTTTTGATCAAATTTCTAGGAGCGATCCGTGACCCATAACACTCGCATTCTTCTTGGCGTGAACATCGACCATGTCGCCACCCTGCGTCAGGCCCGTGGTACCCGCTATCCGGACCCGGTGAAAGCAGCGCTGGATGCTGAAGAGGCGGGTGCCGATGGCATCACCGTGCATTTGCGTGAAGACCGTCGGCATATTCAGGAGCGCGACGTACTGTTGCTCAAGGATGTACTGCAAACACGCATGAACTTCGAAATGGGCGTCACCGAAGAAATGCTCGCGTTCGCCGAGCGTCTGCGTCCGGCACACATTTGCCTGGTCCCGGAAACCCGTCAGGAACTGACCACCGAAGGCGGTCTGGACGTTGCCGGTCAAGAGGCGCGGATCAAGGCTGCAGTGGACCGTCTGGCGAAAGTCGGCTGTGAAGTATCGTTGTTCATCGACCCTGATGAGCGGCAGATAGCCGCGTCGAAACGCATAGGTGCGCCCGCCATCGAGTTGCACACCGGCCGTTATGCCGACGCGCAAACACCGAGCGAAGTCGCGGAAGAATTGAAACGCATCGCTGACGGGGTGGCGTTTGGCCTGGCCCAGGGCCTGATCGTCAACGCGGGTCACGGTTTGCACTACCACAACGTCGAAGCGGTGGCGGCGATTAAGGGCATCAACGAGTTGAACATTGGCCACGCGCTGGTGGCTCATGCGCTTTTCGTCGGCTTCAAGTCCGCCGTGGCTGAAATGAAGGCATTGATACTGGCAGCGGCTGCCAAGGGCTGAATTAGATAGACCTCCATTCAACCCATTCGCGAAGACCGATTTTCAGACGATGAGGTCTAAGGCTTGCGCGCCACGATCACCGCGCGCATCGGTGCGGGCAGGCCTTCCACCGTGCGACTGTGGTCGGCCGGGTCGAGGTAGTCGCTCAATGACTGAAAGCGCATCCAGTCGGTGCCACGCTGTTCCTCGACGGTGGTAATGCTGACATCCACGCAGCGCACATCGACAAATCCGGCACGGCGCAACCATAGTTCAAGGGCCGGTACCGACGGCAGGAACCAGACGTTGCGCATCTGCGCGTAGCGATCTTCCGGCACCAGCACTTGCTGCACATCACCTTTCACCACTAACGTCTCCAGCACCAGTTCGCCACCTTTGACCAGGCAGTCTTTCAACGCCAGTAAATGGTCAATGGGAGAGCGCCGGTGATAAAGCACGCCCATGGAAAATACTGTGTCGAAGCCTTCGAGATTGGCTGGCAGGTCTTCCAGGGCGAACGGCAGGTGCCAGGCAGGCAGGTCGGGCAAATAGCGCTGCATCGCCTGGAACTGGCAAAAGAACAGCCAGTTTGGATCGACGCCGATCACGCTGTCGGCCCCGGCACCGAGCATGCGCCATTGGTAATAGCCGTTGCCGCAACCCACATCCAGTACGCGCTTGCCCTTTAAATCGAGGTGCGGTGACACCCGCGACCATTTCCAGTCCGAGCGCCATTCGGTGTCGATATGCACACCAAACACATCGAACGGTCCTTTGCGCCACGGTGACAGGCCCATCAGCGCGTTGTGCAACTGCGCCCGCGTATCGGCATCGCAGTCGTTATCAAGGGTGAAGCTTTCAACCAGATCAATGCGTGTCGGCACTAATTCAGGCAGGGCGTCCAGCGCGCTTTGCCAGCGCTGCAGGTCGCCGTGGCTTTTGCTCATTTTGGCATCAAGTTGTGCTTGCAGGCCGTTGGCCCATTCAGCCAGGGGAGTGCCCGCCAAACGGCGGACCAGTGGAGCGAGATCAATCATGGCAGGGCAATCAACGAGGCAAAGTTAAGGCATTGAAACCATGGGACCACCTTGGAAAATCCGGCCGCCAATAGGCGATCACGGTGTTCTTCGAGGCTGTCTGGTTTCATGACGTTTTCAATGGCGCTGCGCTTCTGGGAAATCTCCAGGTCGCTGTAGCCGTTGGCGCGTTTGAACGCGATGTGTAAATCAGTGAGCAGGGCATGTTCCTGATCATCGTTAAAACGCAGTTTTTCCGAAAGAATCAGCGCGCCACCGGGCACCAGTGCCTGGCGGATGCGACCGAGTAAAGCCAACCGTTGTTCCGGGGCAACGAACTGCAAGGTGAAGTTCAGCGCCACCACCGAAGCGGGCTGGAATTGCAGCGCAAGAATATCGCCCTCAATCACTTCAACCGGCAACAACTCCTGGAACATCGAGTCTTGAGCTTTCAGGTATTCACGGCAGCGCTCAACCATCGCGCTCGAGTTATCCACAGCGATCACGCGACAGCCTTCACTGCGCACGTGACGGCGCAACGATTGGGTGACGGCACCGAGGGAGCTGCCCAGGTCATAAAGAATGCTATTAGGTTGAGCGAATTGCGCCGCAAGCACACCCAGGTTTTCGACAATAGTCGGGTAGCCCGGTACCGAACGTTTGATCATGTCCGGAAACACCCGCACCACGTCCTCGTTAAAGGCGAAGTCCGGCACCTGGGCCAGGGGCTGGGCGAAAATGCGGTCGGGTTCTTTGCTCACGGCGGTTCCAGCGGAGAGGGCGAAAAGGCCGGCATTTTAGCCAGTTTGCGCTCAGGATGCGACGTGTCCTGTCAGACGGGTCGCATCAGGGCTTTCGCGAATGTGGGCGCTGAGCCTCAGTTAACCGTGATCGCACAATCGAAGGTCTGAACAGGTGCCACTTCAGGCGCCCACGGCTGTTGATACATCATCAACAGCTGCCCATCTCCCGCGCTGGCAGCCTGGTAGCGCCATACCGATTGCCCGGAGCTCCCCACAAGCCCTGCCTCTTCCGGGTTGCTATAGACCTCCGGCCCTAAACTGCGCAGCACGCCCGACGCAGGCGTCTGCACCTTCCATCGATAACCGGTAGTGGGTGTACTGGGCAGCGTCAGGATCAAGGTTTGCCCGGTTTTCAGCTTCAACGGGCACTGGCTTTGCTTTTCAACGGAGACGATTTGCCTTGGTTGTTGCGCACACGCAGCAAGCAGGACAAGGCTCAGAGGGACGAGCAGGCGGACAGCAGTCATGGAAGCTCCAGTCGTTTTCAACGAACAGGGAGCATAACCTTTCTCACCATCAAGTTGGCGCCTACAGATAAGCGAGGTCTTCTGTAGGGGTCAACGTGCTGGCGAGACCATTGGCGCTTAGAACAAAATCTTCGCGACGTCAGCAAAGCGTTTAGCGAAGTGCACGGTGATGCCTTCCTTGAGGTAGTCGGGCAGTTCTTCGAAGTTGCCACGGTTTGGCTCAGGCAAGATCAACTCGTGGATCTTCTGCCGACGCGCCGCGATAACCTTTTCGCGCACACCGCCAATCGGCAATACATGCCCTGTCAGTGTCAGTTCGCCGGTCATGGCCACGCCTTTTTTTGGCGCTTGATTGCGGGCCAGGGACAGCAACGCGCTGGCCATCGTCACCCCTGCACTCGGGCCGTCTTTAGGCGTCGCGCCTTCGGGCACGTGCACGTGCACAAAAGCCTCGTCAAAGAAACGCGGATCACCACCGAATTGCGCCAGGTTCGCGCTGATGTAGCTGTAGGCAATTTCCGCCGACTCTTTCATCACATCGCCCAGCTGCCCGGTGAGTTTGAAGCCGCGGTTGAGCGTGTGGATTCGGGTCGCCTCGATCGGCAATGTGGCACCACCCATGCTGGTCCACGCCAGACCGGTGATGACGCCGGTACCTGACAGCACTTGTTCGTTACGAAATACTGGCATGCCCAGCGAAGCTTCCAGGTCTTTGGGCGCGATCTTGATCACCGAATTCGGCTCATCCAGCAGCTTGACCACGGATTTACGCACCAGCTTGCCCAGTTGTTTCTCCAACTGCCGGACCCCGGCTTCACGGGCATATCCATCGATGACGGCCCGCAACGCAGTGTCACTGATGGACAGGCTGCTTTTGGCCACACCAGCCTTCTCCAATTGCTTAGGCCACAGGTGGCGTTTGGCGATGGCGACTTTCTCTTCGGTGATATAGCCAGACAGGCGAATCACTTCCATTCGGTCGATCAATGGGCCGGGGATTGAATCCAGGGTGTTGGCGGTGCAGATGAACAGGACTTTCGACAAGTCCAGACGCAGGTCCAGGTAGTGATCGAGGAATTCCACGTTCTGTTCCGGGTCGAGGGTTTCCAGCAACGCCGAGGCTGGGTCGCCCTGGTAGCTCTGGCCCATCTTGTCGATCTCGTCGAGCATGATCACCGGGTTCATCACTTCGACGTCTTTGAGCGCCTGGACCAGTTTGCCCGGTTGCGCGCCGATGTACGTGCGACGGTGGCCCTTGATCTCTGCCTCGTCGCGCATGCCGCCGACGCTGAACCGATAGAACGGCCGACCCAATGATTCGGCAATCGAGCGGCCCACACTGGTTTTGCCCACGCCCGGCGGGCCGACCAGCAAGACGATGGAGCCGCTGATCTCCCCCTTGTAAGCGCCCACCGCGAGAAACTCGAGAATTCGGCTCTTGATGTCATCCAGGCCCGCATGGTGCTGATCGAGCACCTTGCGCGCGTGCTTCAAATCGAGCTTGTCCTTGCCATAAACGCCCCACGGCACCGAACTGGCCCAATCCAGATAGTTGCGCGTCACCGCGTATTCCGGTGAGCCGGTTTCCAGTATCGAGAGTTTGTTTATTTCTTCGTCGATCCGCTTGCGTGCCTGAGGCGGCAGGGTTTTGCCCTCCAGGCGCTGCTCGAACTGCTCGATGTCGGCGCTGCGATCATCTTTGCTCAAGCCCAGCTCTTGCTGGATCACTTTGAGCTGCTCCTTGAGGAAAAATTCGCGCTGGTGTTCACCGATCTTGCGGTTCACTTCAGCAGAGATTTCTTTCTGCAGGCGCGCGACTTCGACTTCCTTGCGCAGCATAGGCAGGACTTTGCCCATGCGCTTGAGCATGGGTACGCAATCGAGCACTTCTTGCAGTTCGACGCCGTTGGCCGAGGTCAGTGCTGCCGCGAAATCGGTGAGCGGCGACGGATCGTTTGGGCTGAAGCGGTTCAGATAGTTCTTCAGCTCTTCGCTGTACAGCGGGTTGAGCGGCAGCAGTTCCTTGATCGCATTGATCAGGGCCATGCCATAGGCCTTGACCTCATCAGTCGTCTCATTGGGTTGATGCGGGTACTCGACTTCCACCAGATACGGCGGGCGATGGTGCTTGAGCCAGGTGCGAATACGTACCCGACTTAGACCCTGGGCCACGAATTGCAGTTTGCCGTTCTCGCGACTGGCGTGGTGGACCTTTACCAGCGTGCCGTATTCAGGCAGGGCATTGGTGTCGAAATGGCGGGGATCGTCGGGGGGCGTGTCCATGAAAAACAGCGCCAGTGAATGATGGTCCGACTTGCTGACCAGCTCGAGGGTCTCGGCCCAAGGCTCTTCGTTGACAATCACCGGCAGCACTTGAGCTGGGAAGAACGGGCGGTTGTGGATCGGGATGATGTAGACCTTGTCCGGGAGGTTTTGCCCCGGAAGGGCCAGGCTGGTGTTGGTTGAACCCTGGTCTATGTCGTGCTCGGCATTAACGTCATCTGACAAATTTTGTGAGTCTGTTTGCTGGTCGCTCATGGGGCACCTGCACAATTGAACATGGAGTTTAGATGGGGCGCAGCAGCAAGGGTTTCAATGGTGAGTACAAATAGATTCGGTCGAGCCTGGGTTCTCGTTCAATGCGCCGATAATTTTTTGTAAGCCCTGGCAGGATGATAGTTAAAGGCCGTGCTCAGTATAGGGGCGCTTGTGGCAACCCCATGGCAGATGTCCACAAAGCTCCGAACGGGACAAGCCCTGCAAAAAAGGCGGCTACTTTTCGGTAGCCGCCTTTTTCATTGGGTCACTTCATCATCAGTCCGGCAGTTTGAACGCCAGGATGTAATCGCCTTGTTTGGTGCCCAGTGAACCGTGACCGCCCGCCATGACCAGCACGTACTGCTTGCCGTCCTTGCCGGTGTAGGTCATCGGCGTGGTCTGGGCGCCTGCTGGCAGGCGACCTTCCCACAGTTGCTTGCCGTTACGAACATCGTAGGCGCGCAGGTACTGGTCGAGGGTGCCGCTCAGGAACGCCACGCCACCCTTGGTGACAAACGTTCCGCCCAGGCTAGGTACGCCCATGGTCAACGGGATCGGTACTGGCGCACTGTCACGCACAGTGCCGTTCTGGTGTTTCCAGATCGTGGTGTGATTGGTCAGGTCCACGGCTGCGACGTAACCCCAGGCTGGCGCTTGGCAAGGCAGGCCCATCGGCGACAGCATCGCTTCGAGGATCACACCATAAGGTGCTCCTTTGTTGGGTTGTACGCCTTGAGTTTCGCTTTTACGGCCTGGGCCACCTTCAACCTCGGCTGCTGGAACCAGTTTGGATTTGAAGGCCATGTAGCTTGGGTTTACGAACGCGATCTGACGCACCGGATCAACCGATATACCGCCCCAGTCGAACACGCCGAAATTGCCTGGATAGACGATCGAACCTTGCAGCGATGGGGGAGTGAAGGGGCCGTCATAGCGCAGGGATTTGAAGTCGATCCGGCACAGCATTTGATCGAATGGCGTCACGCCCCACATGTCGCGCTCTTTCAGGGGCGGCGGCATGAAGTTCAGGTCGGACTTGGGCTGGGTCGGCGACGTGTGATCGCCGGCAACCGCGCCTTGTGGTACCGGGATTTCGTTGATCGGCACGATCGGTTGACCGTTGCTGCGGTCCAGCACGTAGATGCTGCCCTGCTTGGTCGATGCCAGGACGGCTTGTTTCATGCCATCCGCGGTTTTCATGTCCATCAGCGTCGGTTGGCCGCCAACGTCCATGTCCCACAAATCGTGATGGGTGAACTGGAAGTTCCAGCGTACGTGGCCGGTAGCGATGTCCAGCGCAACGAGGCCGGCGCTGTACTTCTCTGATTCAGGGGTGCGATTGCCGCCCCACTGGTCAGGCATCTGGTTACCCATCGGCAGGTAAAGCATGCCGAGTTTTTCGTCGACGCTGAACATCGACCACATGTTGGGAGAGTTACGGGTGTAGGTTTTGCCCGCAGCAATCGGCGTGGTGTCGTTCGGATTGCCGCTGTCCCAGTTCCAGACCAGACGACCGGTGTGCACGTCGAACGCGCGAATCACCCCGGACGGCTCATCGGTGGAGAGGTTGTCAGTGACATGACCACCGATGACGACCAGATTTTGGGTCACGGCAGGCGGCGAGGTGGAGTAGTAGCCACCTGGCGTGAAGGCACCGATGTTGGCGCCCAGATCAATCGAGCCGTTAACACCGAAGTCTTCGCACGGCTTGCCGGTGTCGGCGTTCAGCGCGATCAGACGGGTGTCCGCGGTTGGCAGTAACAGGCGACGTGGGCACGAGTTTGCGCTGGTCGCCGATGTTGCTGCTGGCACGGGGCTTCGCGCAGGTACTGCCGACGGCGCGGGAGCGGGAGCGGGAGTCGCAGCGTAAGCGGCGTCATCGTGATACGACACGCCGCGGCAGGTCATGTGCGCCCAACCCTTGAAGTTAGCCGCTTTCTGCGTGCTGATCTTCGGGTCGAAACGCCAGATTTCCTTGCCTGTGTCCGGGTCCAGTGCGATCACCTGGCTGTGCGGTGTGCACACATAGAGCATCCCGTTGACCTTGAGCGGGGTGTTTTCGGCTGTGGTTTCACCCGGATCGTTCGGTCCAGGGATATCCCCTGTGCGGTAGGTCCAGGCAGGCACCAGCTTACCCGCGTTTTCAGGAGTTATCTGCGCCAGCGGCGAATAGCGATCACCGAACGCGGTGCGCCCATAGGATTGCCAATCACCGTCGGGCATGGCCGGGGCGGTGTTGGTGGTGCCTGCGGTTTCGCGGTCCAGTTGGCCTTTGATCTCACCAGGGTGGGTGAACTGGCTGGCCAACGCTGTAAGGCCGGCCAGCACCACGGCGATGCTTAATGCGCCGGTGGCCATGGGGGCGGGTTGCCCACGCAGCAGGGGACGACGGAACCACGGCAGCAAAAGCACGATGCCCAACGCGAACCACAGCGCCAGACGCGGCACCAGTTGCCACCAATCCAGGCCCACTTCCCACAGCGCCCAGAGCGTGCTGGCGAGCAGAAGCAGCGCGTACAGGCCTAGCGCGGCACGGCGTGCTGCGATGAGCAACACGCCAGTCAGGGCAAAGCCGATACCGGCCAGCAGGTAGTACAGCGAGCCGCCCAGCAGCGTCAGCTTGATGCCTCCTGCCAACATGGCCAGGCCCATCAGCAGCAACACCAGACCGAGCAATGTCGGTAACAGGCGTGTTCTGCTTAAAGCACCATCAGTGCTCATAATGTGTTTCTCCAGGACGATTAAGGGGATGTCGCTTGGTGCGTAACGTCTGTTTGTGAGCCTAGTCCAGTCACATGCATGCGCATTGAAGCCACTGATTTTGGCGATTGGATGCGTTCCATCGGCGGGGGCGCAGTCAGGATTTGACGGGGTTATTTCATAGGCAGCTATCGATGCACAGAGTTCAGGCCTCTGTGCCAAACATGAGGCGTATTCGTTGATTAATCGATTCAGCAGTGATTTGTAATGATAGAGACCTGAGCCAATAAGCGAAAGGGAAGGATGCGCCAAGGTTTGTTGCGGATTTAGTAACAGTGAAAGGCAGGCAGTGCAGGTGACGGGGTTATGTCCTACAACTTCTATCGGTGTTCGTCTGATGCCAATCTGATGCCTTGGGGCGTTAAGCTCTTCCCGCTACGGGGAGGCTCGGCTAAGGTGCGCACCTTACGGGGCAAACCCCGCTTAAATCAGTTCGAAGGCCTGGTATGACGACATCCAACAACAACCCTCTGCATGGCGTAACACTGGAGCAGATCCTCACCGCGCTGGTGGCGCACTACGAATGGTCGGGATTGGCGGAGCGCATTGATATTCGCTGTTTCAAAAGCGATCCGAGCATCAAGTCCAGCCTGACGTTTTTGCGCAAGACCCCGTGGGCGCGGGAGAAGGTCGAAGGTTTGTACGTGAAGCTGGCACGCAGCAAAGGCTGGTGAGGGCCCTCCTTTCTCTGCCGATACCCAAGGATGATTAAAACGATGCACAGCGAACATTCGCAACAGTCGCAAGGACAGCGCAGCTTCATCATCATCGCAGCACTGCTGGGATGGTCGGCATTGGCTATCCAGCTGTATCTGATTTTTTTCGCGCGGTGGGCGGATCAAGCGAGTCTGCTCGGTGGGCTGGTAAGGTTCTTCAGTTTTTTTACCATACTCACTAACACCTTGGTGGCGATTGCCCTGACCTGCGCGGTCGTTAGCAGAAGCGATGGTGTTCATCGCTTTTTCCGAACGCCTTGGGTGTGCAGCGGCATTGCTGCCAGCATTGTCCTGGTGGGGCTCGCTTACAACGTGCTCCTGCGCCATTTGTGGCAGCCCCAGGGCTGGCAATGGATCGCGGACGAATTGCTGCACGACATCATGCCGCTGCTGTTTCTTGTGTACTGGTGGCTATACGTCCAGAAAGGGGGATTGCGCTTGAGCCACGTGCTGCTGTGGGGGATTTACCCGCTGGTGTATTTCGCTTACGTGCTGTTGCGGGGGGATTTGATTGGCGACTATATGTACCCCTTTATTGATGTCGGCACCCTCGGTTATGCCAAGGCCTTTATCAATGCAGGTGGCGTGCTGGCCGGGTTTTTCATGATCTCGCTGGTACTGGTCGGGCTGGATAGGGTCAAGGGCCACAGCGTCAGACGGTGAAGGAATGCGGTCTGTTCAAGACCGCATCGCCGACATCGTTCAACCGTTGTCGGCCTCATTCAGGCGCCAGTAACCGACGGTTTTTACCAGACTTTCCTCCAGGCCAAATTCATTCAGCAATACACGACGAATCTTGCGTGACAACGCCGCTTCAGTTGCCACCCAGGCGTATAGCTTGCCTTCCGGCATTTCCAGCCTGCGGGTAACCTTCACCAGATCCTGCTCGCCCCGCACAATCCAGATCACGTCGACCTGAGCCAGACTGTGCAAGGTCTGCTGCTCGGACGAGTCGGCGATCTCGACCACCACCAGCGCACTGCGGTTTGCCGGCAGGCTTTCTACACGGCGGGCAATGGCGGGGAGGGCGGTTTCATCGCCGATCAGCAAGTAGCTGTCGAAGATATCCGGGACGATCATCGAGCCCCGTGGCCCGGCGATGTACAGCGTTTGCCCCGGTTTGGCCTGCGCTGCCCACGTGGCGGCAGGCCCCTCGCCGTGGAGGACGAAATCGATATCCAGTTCGCCAGCCTCTGCGTCATGGCGCCGAGGCGTGTAGTCGCGCATCGCCGGGCTTGGGCCATCGCTTGGGGAGCCGGGGACGAAGGTCTCGAGTGCCGCCTGCTCTTCGGCCGTTTGCGCGAAGATCAACTTCACGTGGTCATCGGTGCCCAGGCTGACAAAGCCCTGCAGTTGCGGCCCGCCCAAGGTGATGCGGCGCATCCGGGGTGTCAGGTCGATGACGCGCAGCACCTCCAGCTTGCGACGTTTGATGTCATGGCTGACGCGGTGAATGGTCTGTTGCAAATTCATCAAGACTTCTCCGTGGCGCTGACAGGGCCGTCAACGATAGCTTTGGCGGTGTCGTTCAGCAGGGTGCTCACGCGCAGGATTTCTGCCGCATCCCAGCGCCCGTGATGCAGTTGCAGCGCATGCCGCAGGTTGTGCACGGCTTCATGGATTTGCGGCGGCCGATCATGTCCGCGCAAGGCGCGCTTACTGACGTCGATGCGCATGTGCACCCCCTCCAGCGCGATGGCCTGTTCAGTCAGCGAATGCTCACCACTCGGGGTCACGACGTAGCGTTTTTTCCCGCCGAAGGCGTCGCCGAGGATCATTTCGCTTTCTTCAAGAAAGGTCAGTGTCGGGTAGATCACCCCCGGGCTTGGGCTGTAGGCGCCGTCGAACATACCTTCGATCTGGCGGATCAAGTCATAGCCGTGGCTGGGTTGTTCGGCGATCAACGCGAGCAGCAGTAATTTCAGGTCGCCGGGAGCAAAGACCCGCGGGCCGCGTCCTCCGCGCTCACGGCCGGGACGTTTTTCGAAACCATCGCGGCCGTCACCGTGATCGCGGTGGTCTTGATGGGCATGGTGAGTGGGGTCACCTGGTTCGCTCATTTCTCTGTCTCCTGCGTAAGTTAGATATACCTTAAGATATATCTAACTTTTAACGCAAGAGATAAAGAGAATCATTATTATTGAGTGCTGACCTGCAATGACACGGGCGGGGCGTTACAGGCGGTGTGGCTGCCCGGCACGAGATAAGGGTTAAGGATCGGCGCCATGCCTTTGAGCACCTGCACGGGCAACGCTGACGTGAACTTGAAGGCTTCGGACGCGCGACCGGGTACGAACGCCGTCAACGTCCCGAAGTGATTGGCGCCGATGTAGAACACAAACGTCGCCGTGCGGTTGATTGACCGCGACCCGAGGATTCTGCCTCTGGCGCCAATGCTCTCGATCCGGTTGTCACCGGTCCCGGTTTTGCCGCCCATGGCCAGCACGGTGCCGTCCTCGAGTTTGAAGCTGCCCTGCACACGCCGCGCCGTGCCGGCATCCACCACTTGCGACAGCGCTTCACGCATGGCCGTTGCGACCTCGACCGGCAGCACACGCTTACCCAGATTGGGATTATTCGCCAACTGCGTTTCGTAGGGCGTGCCGGCAGCAAAATGCAGGCTGTCGACGCGCAGTACAGGCAGGCGGATACCATCGTTCTGAATGATCCCGATCAACTCGGCCAATGCTGCCGGACGGTCCCCCGAGCTGCCGATGGCGGTCGCCAGTGACGGCACCAGATGATCGAACGGATAACCCAGTCGTTGCCAGCGGCTGTGAATATCGAGGAACGCTTCGATCTCCATCATCGTGCGAATCCGCGTGTCGCGGGCGCTTTTGTGCCGACTTTTGAACAGCCAGCTATACACCTCTTGACGCTCGTTTTGACTGGCGACAAGTGCTTCGCTGAACTTCGCTTGCGGGTGTTGCAGCAGGTAGCCCACCAGCCACAGATCCAAGGGGTGAACCTTGGCGATATACCCTTGATCCGGCAGGTTGTACGCGCCCGGCCCGTAGTTTTGATACAGCTCGCCAAGGCGCTTGTCGGTCAATTTGTCGACCGCCGCTTTGTCATCGGCCAAGTGCGCGCGAACGAAAGCGTTAAACGCGCTCTGATCGGCATTGGGCAATAAGTAACGGTGCACGGCGGCCAGGCGAATCGCCGTGGGGTGCATGCCGTCGAGGAAGGTATCCAGCCGGTCCTGGGTGGACTTGTTCTTGTAGCGCTTCCAGAAGCGCAGAAGAAACACCGTGCCCTCGCGATCGGCAAACTGGCTCAGGTATTCCTGGCGTCTGGGGTCGTTATCATCCTTGAGCAACAGGGCGTTGCTGTTGGCCGACTGATAGATGCTGTAACGCACAAGGTCACGCATCAAGCGTATGAACGGCAGGTTGATGGACTCGCGTATCGCGTCGCGCAAGCTTGGGCTCCGACCATTGTCTTCTTTGCGAAAGTTATTGAAGTGATGCATCCCGCCGCCAGTGAAAAAACTTTCGCCGGGGCTGGCGGAGTACTGCCGATCCAGCGCTGCGGCGAGCATCTTCGACAGGTCTTGATCCTTGTTCTGCATCAGGTAATCGAGGGCCCAGCGGGTTAGCCGGTCCTGGTCTTCGACCGGGACTTTTTTCAGTTCGGAGGGCATTTTTCCGGCGTAGCGTTGATGCAGCTCAGACATGATTTCCAGGTAGGTGGTCAGCACCCGCATTTTTGCAGTAGAGCCCAGTTCCAGCTTGCTGCCCTCGTTGATGTCGAACGGTTGGTCGGTGCTGTCGGTCTGCACCCGCACCCGAGAACCATCCGGGTCGCGTTCGAACAAGGTGAAGCTGTAACGCACCTCCTGGGTGCTGGTCGGCGTCAGCAAATGTTCACCGATCAAGCCCATTTTTGTGGCGAAGGCCGGGTCCGCCAGATCCCGCAGGTATTGACTGACGCTGGTTTGCAACTCCCCTTGTAAGGTACTGGTCGCCGCCAGATCCAGACGGTCGAGGTCATACAGAGGGCGATTGAGCAGAGTGGACAGACGACTGCGGGCGACACTGATGCCCTTGTTGGTTTCGATGGGCTGAAGGGTCGGTTGCTGGGCCCAGTCACGATAGGTCACAGCGCTGGCCAGCGCTGCGTTCGACAGCGCTTGATCAATGACATTGTTCTGCGCCAGCAGGCGGATATGGCTGTCAGTCAGTTGCGCCAACTCTTCGCGACCTCGGGCCAGATAATGCGAAGGCCGACGTTGGGCGATCACCAGTGACAACACCTGACGCAACGCCAGACCGCGTTCAGCGAGGCTTTTCGGGTCGTTGGCAGTGTCAGTCAGTTGCTGATTGACCTTATCGAAGTCTGCGCCATACCAGACGCGTAAACCCTCAGCCAGGCCATGCACTTCACCATGCCCCGGCACGGCTGACAGCGGGACACTGTTGAGGTAATCACGGACCACGCGCTGCCGTGCCTCCAGTGTCTGCGGGCCATCTTGATAGGCACGGACGCTGGCGGAAATCATCTGCCGCAGCTTCTCTGCACCGGACTGGGTCAATCCATCGGGTGAATGGCGATACTTTTCCAGTTGCGTGGCGAGTGTACTGCCGCCAGCGGATTGGCCGGGCAGGGCGAAAAGCTTGGCGACCTGGGAGAGCGCGGCCTTGGCAAAGCGCGGCCAGTCGACGGCAGGGTTGGCCAAGGGTTGTTGCGGGTCAAGCAGGTCGCGGTTCTCGATAAACAGCAAACTGTGGACCACCAAGGGCGGGATCGCCGCAAAGCTGGAATAGAGCTGCTGCGGATAACGGAACTGATAGAGCGGAGCTCCCCGACAATCAGTAATCGACAACCCTGCCTGAATTTTCTCTTGGTAGGGCACGAAGAAACCGCGCTGGCTATAGGCGAGCAGGTCGGGAGAGAACCGGGTTTGCCGGGTCACTAGATAATCGCGTTTGAGCAAGCGTGGCAGAAACTCACCCAGCGCCGAATACCCCAGACGTCGATCGAACGGGCCCTCGCCGGGGTACATGATTGAGTTGCTCGGACCGGGCTGCATCGAATAACTGAGCGTGGCGGCGAAGCGGCTGAACTCACGGGCTTGCAGTTTTGAACTGCGGGTTTCGGCAGATATGGCAAGCCCTAGAGCGGCCAGCCCTATCAGCGACAGCAACCAGAACAGACGCCAGCCATACCGTTTACGGCGTGGACGTTTAGGCAGGGGAGCGTCATCAGGACCGTCAGCAGGAACCACGGTCTTCTTTGAATCGGAATGCCATAAAGCGCCCATAGTCGATTGGCCCGGTTAAGCGTGTTAATCGCACCTGTCACAAGCTTAGACGCTGGTCGCGATTGGTGAAAACTTTGTCATACGCATGTAGGCAAATTCCCTTGAAACCTCTCGCTTGATATCGAGGCATCAACCGTGCGTCAGGGTAGGGCGTGTGGGCGATACAAACCCTGTTTGCGCACGAGATAGATTAAAACCCTGCGGCAGAATATATCCCTCTTCTAAAGCGGTTTTTGCCGTGAATTATCGCCAAATTTAAGTGTTTATATAGTGAAAGCCACTGGCTGTGGATTTTTATACTGCGCGACCATCGCGAGAGTACGTATCTGGCCTTTTCCGATGGATGTTCTTTTTTGAGGCGTGATGCGCACGTTTGTTGTGCTGGGCTCGCCTCCGATTTCAGTAGGACCATTCGCGCATGACGGGCTCGCTCATAAGGACGAACCTGATAATGCGACGCGCAGGCTTACCCGCCGGTGCTTTGAATCGTCGACTGACTACATATCCAATAACAATATGAGGTTGTAAATTTATGCCAGTCGGCAAGCACACTTTGCACACCGAGACCGCTCAAGGCGGGCCTCTGAAACGAGAGTTGGGCGAGCGCCACATTCGTCTGATGGCCTTGGGTGCCTGTATTGGTGTCGGCCTGTTTCTCGGTTCCGCCAAAGCCATCGAGATGGCCGGGCCCGCGATCATGCTGTCGTACATCATCGGTGGCCTGGCCATCCTGGTGATCATGCGCGCGCTCGGCGAAATGGCCGTGCACAACCCGGTCGCTGGCTCTTTCAGCCGCTACGCACAAGACTATCTCGGCCCCTTGGCGGGCTTCCTTACCGGCTGGAACTACTGGTTCTTGTGGCTGGTGACCTGCGTTGCGGAAATCACCGCCGTGGCCGTTTACATGGGTGTCTGGTTTCCCGAGGTTCCGCGCTGGATATGGGCGTTAGCGGCACTGATCAGCATGGGCTCCATCAACCTGATCGCAGTCAAAGCCTTCGGTGAATTCGAGTTCTGGTTCGCCCTGATCAAAATCGTCACCATCATCGCCATGGTCGTCGGCGGTATTGGCGTCATCGCCTTCGGTTTCGGTAATGACGGTGTCGCGTTGGGCGTTGCCAACCTGTGGAGCCACGGCGGCTTCATGCCCCACGGCGTGCAAGGCATCCTGATGTCACTGCAAATGGTGATGTTCGCCTACCTCGGCGTTGAAATGATCGGCCTGACCGCCGGTGAAGCGAAGAACCCACAGAAAACCATTCCCAGTGCCATCGGTTCGGTGTTCTGGCGGATTCTGTTGTTCTACGTTGGTGCGCTGTTTGTGATCCTGTCGATCTACCCGTGGAACGAAATAGGCACCCAGGGCAGCCCTTTTGTGATGACCTTCGAGCGTCTGGGTATCAAGACTGCCGCCGGCATCATCAACTTCGTGGTCATCACTGCGGCACTGTCGTCCTGCAACGGCGGCATCTTCAGTACCGGACGCATGCTCTACAGCCTGGCGCAGAACGGCCAGGCACCGCGTGGCTTCGCCCAAACCTCGAGCAACGGCGTACCACGTCGTGCACTGCTGCTGTCGATTTTTGCCTTGTTGATCGGCGTATTTCTCAATTACCTAGTGCCGGAAAAAGTCTTCGTCTGGGTAACGGCCATCGCGACCTTCGGTGCGATCTGGACCTGGACCATGATCCTGCTGGCGCAACTCAACTTCCGCCGAGGCCTGAGCAAAACCGAGCGCGACCAACTGAAATTCCGTATGTGGCTATGGCCGCTCAGCTCTTATCTGGCGCTGGCGTTCCTGATCCTAGTGGTAGGCCTGATGGCTTACTTCGAAGAAACCCGCATCGCGTTGTATGTCGGGCCAGCGTTCCTGGTACTGCTGACGGTACTGTTCTACGTGTTCAACCTGGCGCCGAAAAACGAAGCAGTGGGCGCTATACGTCCGGCGTTGTAACACCGCCTGAAACGCAAAAAGCCCTGGTCGGTTCATAATGATCGGGGCTTTTTTTACCCCTCACTGTCTCCGGTATTTGGTGGGCTGATTTCGCAGGCGAGCCTGCTCCCACAGTTCTTGTAGTTTTTTGACAATTCAGCGTTCGACAAACCAAGATCGGCTTTGAAAAGGATCAGTTCGGATTTTATGTGTTCAAGCTCTATCTCGGCATCCCATCTCAATGCCCATGTTTGGAACATACGGCATGTCCAGCAGCACTCTTTTTCTGTCAGCGGGATCATATCGGTTCCCCACGGATCTACCTCTCTCGTGTTGATCTCTGAAAGTTGGTCCTCCGACAGGGTTACAGGAAAACAACTTTTGGGTAAAAGCTTTTCCAGGGTATACATTTTAGGGCGCGTCATTGCCGCCAGATCTTCCGGACAATTCCAGTTTTCAGGCAGCGGTAGCAGCGGCTCCTCAATTGCCTGATATCCCCCTACCCAAACGGCAGTACCTTTGATTTCCATCATCCTTCCCTCACTGATTCGTTCACTCTCCTTGCATAACGACCCACCTTCAAAAAACTTGGCCTGATAAACCCGTAGGAAATTTCCGAGAGTGCGTTTCAGTGAGACGGCGTTCTCAAACTGCCACCACCCGCCCCGGCGTCCCCAGCCTTTTATTCAATTCCAGCCCGCTCGCCATGAGCATCATCAAGCCCAAACCCAGCAGAGCGGTAAAGACTTGCATCGGCCAGGTGTCGCCAGCGAGAGCGTTGGCCATGTCGGCCAGCGGCGCGAGCAGGACGCTGAGGCAGAAGACTTCCAGGGAATAGCGACCCATGCGGCAGGTTTGCTGGGTCGGCCAGTTGTTCAGCCATGCCTGACCTGTCGGCAGCAGTTTTGCGGCGCAGTAAGCCAGCGCCAGAAAGTGCAGCAGGCGCGCGGGCGAGAGGTCGGTTTTGCTGATCGGGTACAGCAGGTCGGAGATGGCTTTTGGTATCAACATCTCGTGCAGCCCCGGCCATTTCCACGACAGGGTAATCAGCCCGGAGATCACCACGTATGTCGCGCAGACGATGAACAACGGTTGCTGCTTCAGCGGGCGTGGTTGCGGGGCGCTCGGTCGTTGCCCACGAATTGCGCAGGCACCGCCGAGGACGAACAGCAGTTGCCAGGCCACGGGGTTGAAGTACCAGACGCCGCCTTCATAAGCCGAGAGATTCCAGCCAAATAGCGGCACCATCAGGTACAACGCAACGGACAGTCCGACCACGTATTCGGTCCGGCGCAGCATCCAGGGCAGGATCAGTGGCAAGGCCAGCAACAGCAGAATGTAGAGCGGCAACGGGTCAGTCAGGTTGGGTTTGAAGCGCAGGAGTAACTCATCGGCCAAGGCTTGTTGCGGGTTTCTGACGAAGTAGCTCAAGCCCATCTCCTGGATCATGTCGCGGGTTTCGACATGATTGTTGGCGACGAACACGATACCCATCAGCAGCGTCAACAGGAAGATATGCACCACATACAGCACCCACGCCCGCCGCAGGATGCGGACGCAGGCGACGACAAAACCGTCGCGCAAGGCGATGCGTCCATAGGCCAGCACTGCTGCATAACCGGCGAGAAATACAAAGATCTCCGCCGCATCGCTGAAGCCGTAGTTGCGTACAGTAAGTTGGGCGAAGGGGTTGCCAGGCACGTGATCCCAGAAAATGAAGATCAGCGCCAGACCTCGAAAGAAATCGATTCGAGGATCGCGTCCGTTAATCATGTCAGCGGGCTCTTCAGCGGGTGTTCGATCGGGAGGTGGGTGCGGCCTTGGAGGTTCCAAGTAGCACATCGGCGGCGCGCAGGGTGGCGTCATTGGTGAATAAATGCAAAAACAGGCTATTACTTAATGTCTCAGGAACATGGGGGCTGCTGCGGTAGAACCTTAGGCAATGGTCACAGTCTGCAGGGTATGCAGTGCTCATGATCGGTCTGGAAGCTTAAGCGCAAGTCGGGGGGATTCGCATGATGGAGCTACTTCAGCCCCAAAAAAGCACGAGTGCTGAACGTGTTGCATGGTTATTTCGGGAGCGCTGGGTGCTGCTGACCATCCTGGCCCTTGCAGCTTTGGTGCGCTTTTATGAAGTGACCGGGCCGGCCATCTGGTACGACGAAGCTGCCAGCGTGCTGATGAGTGAGTTTTCGTTCCCTCTCATCTGGTCTCACACCACATACGATGTTCATCCGCCTCTTTACTACCTGCTGCTGCATGGGTGGACGGCTGCATTTGGCAGCGGGGTTTTTGCGCTTCGGGCCATGAGTGTGTTGGCGGGCGGGGTGACTGTTGGGTTAGGTGTCTGGCTGGTGAGGTTGATTGCAACGCGTCGTGCCGCGATGCTGGCCGGGCTGCTTCTGGCACTTCTGCCTATTGCCGTGCGTTACAGCCAAGAGGTGCGGATGTACGCACTTCAGGGGGCCTGGCTGATGGGGGCGACGATAGCCCTGATTTACTGGATTAAACATCCGCAGCAGCGTCGATACCTGATCGTCTACACGCTGCTAATGGCAGCGGGGCTTTATACCCACTATTTTGCGGGGCTGTGTGTGGTCTCGCATTGGCTCTATCTGCTGTTGCTACGTTTCCAGCACTCGCGTACATGCCACCTCATTTCACGACCTGCGTGGTGGACCGCCAACGCTGCCGTGGTGGTTCTTTACTTGCCCTGGGTCCCTCATTTAATCAATCAATTGTCGTTGACCGGGGAAGTGGGCTGGATACCGCCTGTCACAGTCTTCAGCGTGCCTTCCATTATTTGGGAATCGTTAACGCTCGATGATGGGAGAAGTCTGCCCTGGCCGATATTTATTGCCCTGCCTGTGTGGGTGTTGCTGGCTTCCGGATGGAGTGTCCTGCGCGACAATCAGCCTTACAGGCTTCATGCGTTACTGGCCATCTATACCTTTGTGCCAATAGGGGTAGTGTTTTTAGTTTCGTTTAAACATTCGTTTTTTGTGCCCCGTTATTTCATGTTCGCGGTGATCGGGTTGCCGCTGATCCTGGCCATCGCACTGGATCGACTGGCGCATCGGTATCGAACGCTTGCCATTGTATGCCTGACAGTTTTAGTCAGTGGGGAGGGGGTAGGGCTCTACAACGTTTATAACCAGACGAATAAATTGAATGACACAGTCAATCAACCAGACAATCAGATCGACAAGACGACCGATTACATTAATCAGCACTTCGCTACGGGTGACCGCATCGTGGTAAACGATATTTATTGGTACTTGAGCGTTGCCTACTACAACAAAACCGGGACGATTCCGTTGCTCTACACCCCGCCGTTGCCGACTGGGGAGTCTGGACGTCCTGGCGAACAGGCTGAGGGTGCTCTGTTGTATCAAGATGCGGACGCGCTGTATGTCGATAACCTTGGCTCACTGCCTTCCGAGACAAGGCGGGTATGGGTGGTCCAGGGCAGTGAACCGGACGAAGCCATGACAGTCCCGAAAAACTGGTTGCCAGTCAGTGCGTTGACCACGGGTGACACGCAAGTCTGGCTTTACGCCGTCTGCACAACGGCCGTGTGTGGGCCGTTGAGAGCAGCCAGTAACTAAGTGCAGTGTCAGTAACGTTGAGCCTCGACCATCGTTCCTCGTCGGGGCTCAACGCATCAATCGGCCTCAGGCTGCGGCAGTGTTGGGCTCAAAACTGTCGGCTCGCGCCATCTGCCACATGTTCGAGTAGAACTCGCCATCCACTTCGCCGGTCAGCAATTCGCCAGGCTTGAGGAATACGTGGGACTGGGAGAACAGTTTGATCTCTGTGGCGGACATCCGTCGGACCAGATGCTTGGCCTCAAGCTGCGAAGGGTGATCGAGGCCGGCTGCAGCCAGCATTTCGGCCAATGCCTTGAGCGTGCTGCGGTGGAAGTTGAACACCCGCTGCGCTTTGTCTGGCACTACCAGTGCCCGTTGACGCAATGCATCCTGGGTGGCAACGCCGGTCGGACATTTGTTGGTGTGGCAACTTTGCGATTGAATGCAGCCAATTGCGAACATGAAGCCGCGTGCCGAGTTGGCCCAATCGGCACCAATCGCCAGCACGCTAGCGATATCGAACGCGCTGACAATCTTGCCGCTGGCACCCAGCTTGATTTTGTCCCGCAGGTTCAGGCCGACCAGGGTGTTGTGCACGAACAGCAGACCTTCACGCATAGGCACGCCCATGTGGTCGGTGAATTCCACGGGTGCCGCGCCGGTGCCGCCTTCTTTGCCGTCGACCACGATGAAGTCTGGAAGGATGCCGGTCTCGAGCATGGCTTTGGCGATGCCCATGAACTCCCACGGATGCCCCAGGCAAAACTTGAAGCCCACGGGTTTGCCACCAGACAGTTCGCGCAGTTGAGCAATGAAGTGCATCAGTTCGCAAGGGGTCGAAAACGCACTGTGTCGCGAGGGTGAGATGCAATCTTCGCCCATCATGATGCCGCGGGTTTCGGCGATTTCCTTGGTCACTTTGCCTTTGGGCAAGATGCCTCCGTGGCCCGGTTTGGCGCCTTGGCTCATCTTGATTTCGATCATTCGCACTTGCGGATCTTTTGCCTGTGCGGCGAAGCGCACCGGATCGAAACGGCCATCCGATGTCCGGCAGCCGAAGTAGCCGCTGCCCAGTTCCCAGGTCAAATCGCCGCCGTTTTCCCGGTGATACGGGCTGATGCTGCCTTCGCCGGTGTCGTGGGCGAAATTGCCGAGTTTGGCGCCCTGATTCAGCGCGCGAATCGCATTGGCGCTAAGCGAGCCGAAGCTCATCGCCGAGATATTGAAGACCGAGGCCGAGTACGGTTGTTTGCACTGCGGACCACCGACCAGCACGCGAAAGGCGTGGGGATCGCTCAACGGTGCGGGGCGCATCGAGTGGCCGATGAATTCGAAACCTGTCTGATAGACATCGATCAGCGTGCCGAAAGGCTTGTCCGCCGTTTCATTTTTGGCGCGCGAATATACCAACGAACGCTGGGCCCGAGAGAAGGGCAGAGCGTCGCTGTCGGACTCCAGCAGGTATTGGCGGATCTCCGGGCGGATGCCTTCGACCAGGTAACGGATGTTGCCCAGAATCGGGTAATTGCGGCGTATCGCGTGCGGGGTCTGCAGCAGATCGCCGATGCCGATCAGGCTGAGTACACCGGTGACCAGGGTGAATGGCCAGAGCCATTCGTGGTGCCAGAACGGAATGCTGGCGAAGGTGAAACATACGCAAAACACAAAAAAAGCGTAACGACTGAGGAGGGACAGGCTCATGCGGAATCCTGGGGCTTTATGACGGTTAATGACGAAAATGCTGGCGCTGTTCCGCGCCTATCAATCAGTGGTTTCACCCCGGGTCTCTATGGACCGGCAATGAAACCTTCCCTCGGTGCAGACGAATGTAGCGCCGATAATACTCTGTCAGCTCAAAGTGTTTCGGCGAAGATCACGCTAAGCCCATCGGATAACGGCCTGTCTCTGCTTCCGGGGAGGCGCGAGCGGGCCGTACATCCTCACCTGACTGCACTCACCCCATCCAGCGTCGAGAACGAGGTGTCTTTGGCGGTCAGCAGGAAATCACGCATGTACGGCGCATCGAGCATGTCGGCGCGGATGCCGGCATACAGCGTGGCGAACAGGCCTTTTTCGCCTAATCGCTTGGCTTTCACATAGCCCCGCGAGCTGTATTCATGCAGCGCCCAATGGGGCATGCCACACACGCCGCGTCCGCTGGCGACCAGTTGCATCATCATCACCGTCAGTTCTGAGGTTCGCACCTGCGCCGGTTCAACATCGGCCGGCTCCAGAAAGCGGGTGAAGATGTCCAGACGGTCGCGCTCAACCGGGTAGGTGATCAAGGTTTCCTTGAGCAGGTCTTCCGGGACAACATACGCCTTGTTCGCCAGCGGATGCTGATTGGCCACCGCCAACATGGCTTCGTAGGTAAACAATGGGACGTAGGTGATGCCCACCAGCTCCAGTGGGTCGGAGGTCACCACCAAGTCCAGATCGCCGCGGGCCAGTGCCGGCAGCGGCGCGAAGGAAAACCCGGACGACAGGTCCAGCTCGACTTCCGGCCAGGCATCACGGAACTGGTCGATGGTCGGCATCAGCCACTGGAAGCAACTGTGACACTCGATAGCCATGTGCAGGCGCCCCGCAGTTCCGCCCGCCAGACGGGCGATGTCACGCTCGGCACCCCGCAATTGCGGGAGGACTGAATCAGCCAGCTGCAACAGGCGCAGCCCTGCACTGGTGAACCGTACGGGTTTGGTTTTGCGCGTGAACAGCGACATACCCATGCGCTCCTCCAGCTCCTTGAACTGATGGGACAAGGCAGATTGCGTCAAGTGCAGGCGCTCGGCCGCTTCCACAAGGCTGTCGGCCTCGCGCAAGGCGTGGAGGGTTTTCAGGTGGCGGATTTCCAGCATGGAGGTCTCCATGAATAAACTTTGTGATCAACACGAATACAATGAGTTTGTCTCATGTTGGTCGAGCTGTCGACAATAGCGCCATCTTTTATTGGGAGGACGTTGTCATGGCCTTGGCCCACACGCTTGGATTTCCGCGCATCGGCGCAGACCGTGAATTGAAAAAAGCGCTGGAAGCGTACTGGAAAGGCGACCTTGATCAAGCGGGCCTGCGTGCAGTTGGTCGTGAGTTGCGTGCTACCCACTGGCGTTTGCAGAAAGACGCCGGGATTGACCTGCTGCCAGTCGGCGACTTTGCCTGGTACGACCAGGTGCTGGCGCATTCGCTGACTTTCGGCGTGATCCCTGAACGCTTCGCTGGCGCCAAAGACGATGCTGGCTTGCCAACCCTTGATACGTTGTTCGCCATGGCCCGTGGCGCCAGCGATCATTGCTGCGGCGATAGCCACGGCAAGGCGCAATACGCTCAAGAGTTGACCAAGTGGTTCGATACCAACTACCACTATCTCGTCCCTGAATTCACTGAGGACCAGCGTTTCCAGCTGAGCTGGGAGCAGTTGTTCGAGGAGGTCGACGAAGCCCGGGCGCTGGGTTATGCAGTCAAACCGGTATTGATCGGCCCTTTGACGTACTTGTGGCTGGGTAAAGCCAAGGGCGACAGCTTCGACAAACTTGATTTGCTGGAACGCCTGCTGCCGTTGTACGGCGAAATTCTCGGACGTCTGGCGGCGCAGGGCGTTGAATGGGTGCAGATCGATGAACCGATCCTGACCCTCGACCTGCCACAAGACTGGAAAAACGCGTTCGAGCGGGCATATCACAGCCTGCAATACTCGCCGCTGAAAAAACTGGTCGCCACTTATTTCGGTGGCCTTGAAGACAACCTTGGATTGGCAGTGGCGCTTCCAGTAGCGGGGTTGCACATTGATCTGGTGCGCGCGCCGGAACAGCTGGCGGCAGTGCTTGACCGTCTGCCGACCTATAAAGTGCTGTCGTTGGGTGTGGTCAACGGGCGTAACGTCTGGCGCTGCGATCTGGACAACGCACTGGAGCAACTGCAGCACGCGCACGTCCGCTTTGGCGACAATCTGTGGGTCTCCGCGTCATCCTCGCTGTTGCACAGCCCGGTGAGTCTCGACCGCGAAGACACGCTGGATGCCGAACTGAAAAGCTGGCTGGCCTTTGCCGTGCAGAAGTGCGAAGAAATCGCGGTGCTCAGCGCGGCCTTGAACGATCCGCAGGCTACGACAGTGCAGGCCGCTTTGGTTGAGAGTCGCGCTATACAGCTCAGCCGCCAGCAATCACCTCGTATTCACAAACCCCACGTCGAGGCACGTCTGGCGGCGATCACTGCGGCTGACAGTCGGCGCCAGTCAGTTTTTGACGAGCGCATTGAGCAGCAACGTGCGCGGCTGAATCTGCCGCTGTTTCCGACGACTACCATTGGCTCGTTCCCACAGACCGCGTCCATTCGTCTGGCGCGTCAGGCGTTCAAACAGGGCACCTTGTCGGCCACTGATTACACCGAAGCCATGCACTGTGAAATTCGCCATGCGGTGGAGACTCAGGAGCGCTTGGGGCTGGATGTACTGGTGCATGGCGAGGCTGAGCGTAACGACATGGTCGAGTACTTCGCCGAGCAATTGGACGGGTATGCGTTTAGCCGGTTTGGCTGGGTCCAGAACTACGGTTCGCGCTGCGTGAAGCCAGCGGTGATATTCGGTGACGTGAGCCGTCCGCAGGCGATGACCGTTGAATGGACGCGCTACGCGCAGAGCGTGACCGGCAAGGTCATGAAGGGCATGCTCACAGGCCCGGTGACCATGCTGATGTGGTCGTTCCCGCGTGAAGATGTTTCACGCAAGATTCAGGCGCAACAGCTGGCGCTGGCGATCCGTGACGAAGTGCTGGATCTGGAGCAGGCGGGAATCAAAATCGTGCAAATCGACGAAGCAGCCTTCCGCGAAGGATTGCCGCTACGCCGTGCACAGTGGCAGGAATATCTGGAGTGGGCGGTGGAGGCTTTTCGCCTGTGCGCGTCTGGCGTGCGTGATGAAACCCAGATCCACACCCACATGTGTTACAGCGAATTTAACGACGTGATCGAATCAATTGCTGCCATGGACGCCGACGTAATTACCATTGAAACGTCACGCTCGGACATGGAGTTGCTGGAGGCCTTCAACGCATTCGACTACCCGAATGACATCGGGCCGGGGGTCTATGACATTCATTCGCCGCGCGTGCCGGAGACCGCCGAGATGGTCAAACTGATGACCAAGGCGGTCAGGCACATCCCTGCTGAACGGTTGTGGGTCAATCCGGATTGCGGCCTGAAAACCCGCGGCTGGGTCGAGACAGAAGCCGCGTTGGCGAACATGGTGGCGGCGGCACGGCAACTGCGGTGCGAATGGGTTTGATCGCAGGCTGAACCCCGACCACCGGGCAGCATTCATCAAATTGTCATGAAACTGTGGCAGCGCGCTTTGAAAAACATCATCAAACTTCGCACCTACTGGGGATTTGCGGCTTGGTGTTTTTCATGCGGGTGTTAATTTTCTGGATCGCACTGTTGTGCGGCCTGCCGTCTTTTGCGGCTTCTCGATGCGATGTCAACGTCCCCACGCAAGTGGCCGACCTCAAAGAGGTGCACCTGGCGTATCAGAGCATCGGGCGTAACTCCGATCCGGCCCTGGTTTTGGTGATGGGGCTGGGAGGCCAGTTGATTCACTGGCCGGACGAGGTGGTGGTCGCGCTCTGTCAGCAAGGCTTTCGGGTCATCCGTTACGACAACCGCGACGTGGGTTTGTCCACCTGGACACAGGCGCCAGCCAGTCCCAACCTCACCTATGAAGTCCTGCGCTACAAGCTTGGCTTACCGGTTTCTGCACCGTATAGCCTGACAGATATGGCCGACGACGCCCTGGGCTTGATGGATTCGCTGCATGTTCGGCAATTCCATGTGCTGGGCGCGAGTATGGGCGGGATGATCGCTCAGCACCTGGCGGACATTGCGCCTGATCGCGTAGAAAGCCTGACCCTGATCATGACCAGTTCCGGCGCGCAGGGGTTGCCTGCACCGAGCCCGGCGTTGCTGCAACTGCTGGCCAGACGCAGTGCGCCGAGTCGCGAGGTGGCCATAGAACAACAGGCCGACTTGCTTGCCGCACTGGGCAGCCCTCAGGTGTTGGATGATCGCAAGAAGCTGTTGCAGCAGGCGGCAACTTCTTATGACCGCGCCTTCAATCCTGATGGCGTAAAGCGCCAGATTCTGGCGATTCTGGCCGAGTCCAGCCGTGTCGAACTGCTCGACCGTTTGCGCCTGCCAACGCTGGTGGTGCACGGCACCGCCGATCCGTTGTTGCCGGTGATGCACGGCATCCATGTCGCTGCGCATATCCAGGGCAGTCAGTTGCGCTTGATTCCGGGGCTGGCTCATCGCTTTCAGGAAGCGTTCAAGGCGCCGCTCCTGGCGGCGGTTCTGCCGTATCTGAAAGCGCATCAACACGACGGCAGTCACGTCGCGCAGTTGTAGCTCAGGTGAAAAGGACGCCGACGAAGGTGTAAGGTGCGAGCTTTCCCACTGCAATACGTGAGCGAGGGTTCCATGAGCACACCCCTGAAAATCGATTTCGTTTCTGATGTGTCCTGCCCTTGGTGTGTGATCGGCCTGCGCGCTTTGACCCAGGCGCTGGAAGGGCTGGGTGATGAGGTCAAGGCCGAGATCCATTTCCAGCCGTTCGAGCTCAACCCGAACATGCCCGCTGAAGGTCAGGACATCAACGAGCATATCTTCGAGAAATACGGTTCGACGCCCGAACAGTCCCGGCAGAATCGCGAAGTGATTCGCCAGCGCGGTGCCGAGCTGGGGTTTACCTTCTCACAGGGTGACCGACGCATCTACAACACCTTCGACGCCCACCGCCTGTTGCATTGGGCTGAACTGGAAGGCAAGCAGCAAGCGTTGAAAGAGGCCTTGTTTGCAGCGTACTTCACGGATCACGCCAACCCTTCGGATCATAACGTGCTGGCAGCCGTGGCTGAACGGGTGGGCCTGGACCGCCAGCGTGCCGAAGCAATTCTGGCTTCAGGCGAATATGCCGCCGAGGTCCGTGAGTTGGAACAGCTGTGGGTGTCGCGTGGGGTCAGTTCAGTGCCGACCATCGTCTTCAACGACCGCTATGCTGTGTCTGGCGGGCAACCGGTGGAAGCGTTCACCGACGCCATTCGTCAGATCATTGCGGAGGCCGCTGAGCCGCAATAACGCGTCTACCGGACAATCTTGTCCACGTGGATGGCCAGTTTTTTCAGGCGATACCATAGGCTGCGCTCGGAGACCCCGATCAAGTGTGCGGCAGCGGCCTGGACGCCGTGGGTTTCATGCAGGGCGGCGAGGATGTAGGCTTTTTCCACTTCGGCGAGGGCCGCATCCAGATCTTTCGGGATATTTGCCCCTTCGCTGACTAGATTGATGACGCTGCTGTCTAGCGGGCGCGAGCCGAACAGGTAGGCCGGTAGGTCGCTTTCTTCAATGATGTGGCTGGAGGCGACGATGGTGGCGCGCTCTACACAGTTTTGTAGCTCGCGAATATTGCCCGGCCAAGGGTAATTGGTCATCGCCAGCATGGCTTCCGGGCTGAAACCGGTGATGCGTTTGCCTGCTGCGGCGCCCAGGGTGTGGGCAAAATGCATGGCCAGTGGTGCGATGTCGTCGGCCCGCTCGCGCAGGGGGGGCAGGGGGATCGGGAACACATTCAGGCGGTAGTAAAGGTCCTCACGGAACTCCTTTTTCGCCACGGCGTCGAGCAGGTCTTTGTTGGTCGCGGCAATCACCCGCACATCAACTTTGCGCTCACGTGAATCACCCACGGGCTCGATCACCCGTTCCTGTAAGGCACGCAGGATTTTCGCCTGCAGTGCCAGCGGCATGTCGCCGACTTCATCAAGAAATAGTGTGCCTTTGTCGGCCTGCATGAACCGTCCGACGCGATCAGCCACTGCGCCAGTGAAGGCGCCCTTGCGATGGCCGAACATTTCGCTCTCAAGCAAGCCTTCAGGGATTGCCGCGCAGTTGACCGCAATAAAGGGCTGGTCCGCGCGGTTGCCGTGTTTGTGGATCGCCCGTGCGACCATTTCTTTGCCGGTCCCGCTTTCGCCGGTCAGCAAGATGGTGGCGTTGCTTTCTCGCACCGAATCCACTGCCTGCAGCACTCGCTGAAAGGCCGGACTCTCGCCCACCAGGCTGTCGATCTGCTGATGCTGATCGAGTTCGGCGCGCAGACGTGCGTTGTCACGCAGGATGTCGCGAAATTGCAGGGCCTTGTTGACCGTGATGTCGAGTTCATCAATATCAAAGGGCTTGCTGATGTAGTCATACGCGCCGTTGCGCATCGACTGCACAGCGTTTTTCACCGTGCTGTAAGCGGTCATGACGATCACCGGCAGCAGAGGGAAGCGGAGTTTTATTTCAGCCAGCAATTGCGGGCCATCCATGCCTGGCATGCGCCAGTCAGTGATCACCAGATCGATCTCTTCGCGTTCGAGCACCGCCAAGGCATGCAGGCCGTTGCCGGCAGTGAACACCTGGATATCATTCTGGCTCAGGGCCGAAGCCAGCAGTTCGCAGAGCTTGGGCTCATCATCAACCACCAGCACGTTATGGCTCATGACCACTCTCCATCATAGGCTGGGATATACAGATTGAAGGTCGCCCCGACCCCCACCTGGCTGACGCATTCTACCCGGCCATCGTGGTTTTCCATGATCGAGAAGACCTTCGCCAGGCCCAATCCTGTGCCGGATGCCTTGGTCGTGACAAATGGGCTGAAGATACGTTCGATCATGTCCGGTTCAATACCGTGGCCTGTGTCGGAAATACTGATGACCGTAGTGTCTTCAACGATAGCAATACCGATCGTCAAGCGACCGCCCGAGGGCATCGCGTCGATCGCATTGAGGACCAGGTTCAGACAGGCCTGGGTCAGTTGCCGGGCGTCGGCATAAATCATGGCATTGGCATCGTGCTCGACGATCACCGCTTCGATATTATGGGTCGATAGTTCCGGCGCACAAAACCCCAGCAAGTCATCCAGCAGAGGCCTGGCCCGTTGCGTGGAGCGGATCGGCGCACTGGGTTTGGCGAAGTCGAGGAACTCGGTGATCAGGTCGTTGATCCGGGTGACCTCTGAAATCACATACTCCAGGTGGCGCTTGTCGGTTTCCGGCAGCTGCGCACGGCGGTGCAGCAATTGGGTGGCCGTTTTGATGATGCCCAGCGGGTTGCGGATCTCGTGGGCCAACCCCATCGCCACTTCGCCCAAGGTATGCAGACGGTCACGGCGGCGCAGTTGTGCTTCCAGATGCTGAAGCTCTTTGAGGCGTTCGGTCATGTCGTTGAAGGTCACGCTGAGTTCAGCCAATTCGTCAGTGCCGATGACCTCGACGCGCTGACGGTAATCGCCAGCGGTCACAGCCCTTACGCCTTCGGACAAACCGCGCAGTGGCTTGGTCAGTCGTTGTGAAATCAACCAACCGACGCTCAGCGACAGGGCCGAGCCCAACAGCAGGATCAGCATGAATAAATTGGTCTGATTGACCAGTCCGACCAGAGAGGTATGCCGTAGCAGGCCGCTGAAAATGATGCCTTGAAGCTCCCCGGTGTCATTGAAAATCGGCGTGTAAAGACCGGCATAGCTGGTGGTGAACTGCTCGCTGGGCTCTTTAGTCTCGCGCAATGTCTGTTCGATTTCGGGTGGCACGATCGCCGGGTGGTTCATAAAGCGCTGTGTTGAAAAAATCTCGCTGAAGCCGCCCGTGTCTTTCATGTACAGCCGCAGGTCGAGGGAGTGCACATCAGCCACGCTGGTAAGGAAGCTGTTGTCCAGATAGGTCCCGACCAGTAACTCATAATCGACGTCATCCTGAGTCGACTGATAGGTCGAAACAACGACGCCCGTGAACACGCTGCCGTTATGGATGGTTTGCATTACAGCGTTGGGCGCGATACTGATCTGCTCGATGATATTGTCGGCAACGGTGGAGAAAACCACTTTGTGGTCACTGCTGCGGATCAGCGCGACAACTTCGATGCCCATCGCATTAGCGAGGTCGGTGGTCAATTTGTTGTGCCGGGCGGCAGAGGGGGCCGACGGGCGGGTATTTTGCAGGAACAACTGAGAGACCCTGTTGTTAACCCGCAGGATTTCGCTGATCTCGTCCTGGACGATCCGGGTCGATTCCTGCAACCAAACACTGACGTTACTTTCAAAAATCTGCGACACGGTGGTCGCCGCCAATTCGGCGGCGATCATTGTCGGAATGACGCTGACCAGCCAGAACGCGAGGACCAGTTTGCGCTGTACGGTCCAGTGCGAAAGGGTAAACGTTTTTCGGGTGCGGCTTTTTTCTTCGCTCATCAACGCTCGCTTATTGCAGCAGCCGTGCCAGGGTCGAATCGCTCCTGTGTACAGCGAGTTTGCCCCGTTTCAATACAGTGCTCCAGCGCCCCGGGAAAACAATTATTGCAGGCGGCGCTGCTTGCCCAAAGACGGAAGAAGGCAGGTGGGGTGAGCATGTTGAGCTCAGGCCAGTTGCCGATGATCATTCAGAGGAACAGCCTGGAGGGACGGTTGCTCGGTCAGGCTGTCGATAAAGTCTGCGCTCAGCGTGATCACCTTACGGTACTGCAGGTCGACGGTAATCATGTGATAGCAGTTGTCGAGCAGTACTTTAGTGACCTTGCCGCCAAGGTGCTTCTCGACATAATCAGCATTCCAGCGGCTGGTGATGTCGTCTTCGATGGAGTGCAACACTAACGCAGGCGTGGTGACCGAAGGCATTTCTCGTTTCACGACGGCAACCAATCGATGCAGTTCGCGAACATTGACACCTGACATGGTCAGTAATCCGGCATTGCTGCTTTCGCCGGCTTTCATCTGGCGTTCGACGATAGCCCGCAAGCGCTTGTCTTTGATGCCGTAAGGCGATGTTTCGTTGAAACGGCACAGGTGCACGCCGAATGGAATGGCCATCAGTAGCGGTGTCAGTACCGCAGCTTTTGGCATGTTCCAGCCGTCGTAGCGCAAGGTCGTCGAATACAGCAGCAGGCCGGCGATTTGCCCCGGATGCTCGGCAGCCATGTGCATGGACATCACGGCGCCCATCGACAGCCCGCCGACGAACACCTGCGCGTGGCGTTGGCGGATGCCGACAAAGGCCTTGCGCGCGCTCTCGTACCAGTCTTTCCAACCTGTGGCTTGCAGGTCGGCGTTGTCGCCGCAGTGCCCGGCAAGCGTGGGTACGTACACGGTGTACCCACGCTTGGCCAAGCCTTGGGCAACCCGACGTAACTCCGTCGGGGTGCCGGTCAGGCCGTGGATCAACAACACCGCGACCGGACCACTGCCGAGAACGAAACTGGCGTTACCTTCGCCCATATCGATCTCTGGCAGGTTCACCGCTTCATGGCTCTATGCAGCAGGCGGTCGAGCAGGGCAATGCCCAGATCGATTTCTGCGTAGCTGATTTCCAGCGACGGAGCCAAGGTGATGACGTTCTTGTAGTAACCGCCCACATCGAGGATCAGGCCTAAGCGCTTGCCGTCGATTTCGATGTCGCCCTTCATGCCTTCGTCAACCATGAAGTCGAGTGTGGCCTTGTCCGGGGTGAAGCCATCCGGGCCGCAGATTTCTGCGCGCAGTGCCAAGCCCAAGCCGTCGACGTCGCCGATGATCGGGTAGCGTTTTTGCAGGTCTTGCAGGCCAGCCAGGAAGTACTTGCCCTTTTCCATGACCATCGCGCCGTAGTCGACTTCGGAGGTCATTTTGAACATTTCCAGACCTACCGCAGTACCCAGTGGGTTGGAGGCGAAGGTGGAGTGAGTCGAACCTGGCGGGAAGATTTTTGGGTTGATCAGTTCTTCGCGAGCCCAGATACCGCCCAATGGGTTGAGGCCGTTGGTCAGCGCTTTGCCGAACACGATTACATCAGGTTTGACGTCGAAGTGCTCAATGGACCACAGCTTGCCGGTGCGGAAGAAACCCATCTGGATTTCGTCGACCACCATCAGGATGCCGTGCTGATCCAGCACTTGCTTCAGTTCTTTGTAGAAGTTCATCGGCGGGATAACGTAGCCGCCAGTGCCCTGAATCGGCTCGACGTAGAATGCCGCGTATTCACACTGGTTGGTTTTCGGGTCCCAGACACCGTTGTATTCAGTCTCGAACAGGCGGGCGAACTGCTGTACGCAGTAGCTGCCATATTCTTCTTTGGTCATGCCTTTCGGACCACGGAAGTGGTAAGGGAAAGGAATGAACTGCGCTCGCTCGCCAAAATGGCCGTAGCGGCGACGATAGCGATAGCTGGAAGTGATTGACGAAGCGCCCAGGGTACGGCCGTGATAACCGCCTTCGAAAGCGAACATCAAGCTTTTGCCGTTGCTGGCGTTACGGACCACTTTCAAGGAGTCTTCGATGGACTGCGAACCGCCGACGTTGAAGTGAACGCGACCGTCAAGACCGAACTTGTTCTTGGCGTCTACGGCGATCATTTCTGACAGCTCGATTTTGCCACGGTGCAGGTATTGGCTGGCAATCTGCGGCATGGAGTCGATCTGTTGCTTGAGTGCGTTATTCAAGCGTGGGTTGGCGTAACCGAAGTTGACCGCCGAGTACCACATTTGCAGGTCGAGGTAAGCCTGGTCACTGGTGTCGTAGACGTACGAACCTTCACAGCGATTGAAAATGCGCGGCGGGTCGATGTAGTGAACGGTGTCGCCAAAGGAGCAATACTTAGCTTCTTTCTCCAGAAGAATCTGGTCTTCAGGGGTTGCGATACGAATTTCAGACATGGTGGAAGAGTTCCTGCTGTTCAAGAGGGAGGCTGATTGCGCGGGCCGGTTCGCTGTGAGGCAAGCGGGCGAGCAAAGCGGGTAAGTCGGCGAACGAGTCGAAGCGGGCATACGGAATGCCAGTGCGTTCGCAATGTTCGGCCAGGCGATCTTTGGCGAAAACGAAGTCGGCGGTCCCGGCCACGCACATGTCGGATTGACCGTCACCGATCACCAGGATGCGTTTGCCTTTGGGGGCGGACTTGCATTTGCAGTTGCCGGAGGCTGCGCGGCAGGCATCGCTGGAATGCGGGAACTCGATGCGCCAGCTGTCCTGATCGACCTGGCGCAGGCGATTGGCAATGATTGGCAGCAGCGGGCACTCATGCCGCGAAAGAACGCGGGCGATGCCTTGTTCGATGCCGTCGCTGACGATGTCCAGCGTCGCGCCGCGACTCAGGATAAGTTCGACGAAGTCAGGAAATGCCGGGTCTATATCGACGGTGTCGAAATAGCCGAGGAGCTGGGATGGTGAGGCTTTCACCAGCGCGAGCTGCCGACCCAGGCATTCTCGCGAGCCGATCTTGCCAGAGAGCCATTCGTCTTCGATGGCCTCCCAGCTAGGGTCGGCGAAACGCTCGAGGATGTTATCCACAGCGTCGGTCCGGGTGACGGTCCCATCGAAATCACACACGATATGCCAGTGCATCATCTGCAGGTGCCTATTTGATAAGGTCGATCAGGTAAGTAGAGCGCGCGCTTTGCGCTTGCAGTGGGGTACAGCATGGACTGTGCCAATATGCGCAAATCCCTCTATCAGTGGTTTTTGGCAGCCGCCGCCGAGCACAGCAGACCAGCAAGCTACAATTTTTGTAGGTTGCTACAAACAACATAAGTGCTTGCATTGGGGGGGGTGTTTAGGCATTGATGCGCGCATGTTTTTCTGTTTGAGTTAGTTTTTATGCCTACTTTCGGGCTAAATCGCTGTTTTTTACTCACAAGTTTTGCGTGTATTTTCGGTTTCAGCTCGCCTGGACAGGCTGAGCCAATCGTTGGCGATCTTGGTATGGCTCTTAGCTATGGACCTCATGATCCCAGCGGGAGCAGTTACGAAGTCCGGCCTTTGCCCTATATGGACCTGACCTGGGGTGACCTCGGTCTCAGTTCGGACGATGGCTTGTCCTGGAAGGCGCTGAAGGGGGGTGGCTGGAGCGCCGGGCCGTTCCTTAACTATGTTCCGGGCCGGAATGCCAATGGCTTATTGCGCGGCTTGCGTGATGTATCGGACATGGGCGAGGCCGGTGGTTTCGTGCAATACAGCCCTGATGATTTCTGGCGTGTATATGCCCAAATGGGGCATGCGCTGGGTGGTAGCGATGGTCAGGGCGGGGTGCTGGGCCGGATAGGTGGTGAGCTGGGTTATCCACTGGGGTTGGGCATTATTGGCGATACGTCGGTGACGGCGAATTATGCGGATGGCCGGCAAGCCCAAACTTTTTACGGCGTGAGTGCACAGGAGGCCCAGGCCTCGGGCATTCGTCAATACGACGCCAGCGGCGGCCTGCAGAACGTTACCCTGACCCAGAGCGCGCAGTTCCCCCTTGGCCGAGGCTGGCTACTGCTGACCAGCGCCAGCTGGACTCATCTGGTCGGTTCAGCTGCGGACAGTTCAATCGTCAAACAACGAGGCAACGATAACCAGGGCGAGGTCAGTATCGCCGTGGCTTATCATTTCAACGGCCTCTAGAGTCGTCGGTTAGAAGCGGGCACGACCCTTACGTGGCCGCTGGTTGTTGCCCTTCCGCCAGCAGCACAATCCCGCCAATGATCACGCACACACCCAGCCAGTGCATCGGGCTGATGGTTTCGCCCAAGCCGAGCCATGAGCCGAGCAGTACTACCACGAACACCAGTGAGCTCAAGGGAAAGGCCAGCGACAGGTTGCTGCGGCGCAGGATCAGCATCCAGCTGAGGAACGAGCCGATATAGCAGACAATTGCGACCATGACCGCCAGATTGCTCACCGCAGCCAGTAGCCAGCTCACACCGAACGGAATGGAGGCCAGTCCGTCTCCGCCCACTTTCAGTGATATTTGCGCGCCGCTTTCAAAGGCGATCAATAGTGCCCAGAGGCCAATGCTTGCGCCACGCCCTTCAATCCAACTCTTTGTCATAGAGGCCTCAAATGCCCGTTGCGCAAACCAGCATGACGCCGGTAGTGATGACGAAAGTGCCGAGCCAGCGCCGTCGACTGACGGTTTCGCCCAACACCAGGCGTCCACCCAGCACCACGCCGCAATAGCTCAGGCTGATCGCCGGAAACACCAGGCTCAGCGGTGCCAGTGACAGTACCTCCAGCCAGGCAACGAAAAGAACGGAATAACAGGCGACCCCACACCATAGCAGGGGCGCACCGGCGATTTGTCGCCAGAAATTGCGCAAACGAAAGCCGCCCACGTGCTCGGGCAGCCGATCCAGGCCGAGCTTGAAAGCGAGTTGGCCAATTACATCGAGCACGATGCATAGCGCGATCAGCAGGATCACGGTTGGGGTCAAGGGAGCAGCTCCTGCCAGTTGGCCGAGGGGAAGTGGGTCGGATGAATGCAAGGGATGGGCCAGTGCAGGAATGCGCCGGCCTGGGTACAGGCTGTGTGCGAATGTGTCGACGCGCTTACCCGTGAAACCGAATCCAGAATGTCACCAGCAAGGTTGCCGCGACCAGCCAGGCCAGTGCCGCAAGGGCAAGGGATACTTCCAGACGCCAGCGGTCGACCATCAGGTACAGCGCTGCCAGGTAGATGAAGTAGGGAATGATCGACCACATGCCGAACAGGATGGTGGTCTTCAAATCGTCCAGTGAGCGACCCTTACCGACGATGTAGTGGGCGATCAGGGCGAAGGTCGGGAACAGCGGCACCAGGCCGGCGATGTAGTAATTTTTGGTTTTTGCCAGCGCGGCCAGAATCACCACCACAGCAGCGCCCAGCAGGGCTTTGAAAATCAGGTCCACGATGGCCTCTTAATTCAGATGGCAAAGGGGGCGGGACGATCAACCCAACCCGTATTTTTTGACCTTGTCGAACAACGTGGTCTTGGCCATGCCCAGTTCCTGACTGGCCTGACTGAGGTTGCCGCCGCTGCGTTGCAAGGCATCGCTGAGCAGGTTCTTTTCAAATGCCTCCACCGCTTCGGCAAAGTCCAGGCTGTTGCCAGCTATGCTTGCGCCGGACTTCTTGAACGCCGGCAAGCCGAGGGCGTAACGCTCGGCGACGTTACGCAGTTCGCGCACATTGCCCGGCCAGTCGTGGCTCATCAGGCTCGACAGGGTTTGACGATCCAGCTCCGGGGTTTCGCGATCGAAGCGTAACGATGCGAGCTGTAAGAAGTGCTCGAACAACTGCAGGATGTCCTCGCGGCGTTCGCGCAACGGAGGCAATTCCAGAGTGACCACGTTCAGCCGGTAATACAGGTCGCTGCGAAACTGACCGACCTTGCTCAACTCATCCAGATCGGACTTGGTCGCGGCAATCACCCGGCAGTCCACTGCGACGCTCTGGTTCGAGCCCAGGCGTTCCAGCGTGCGCTCCTGCAACACCCGCAGCAGTTTGATCTGCAGGGTTATCGGCATGCTTTCGACTTCATCGAGAAACAGTGTGCCGTTGTGGGCATGTTCGATTTTGCCAATGCGACGCTTGCCTGCGCCGGTAAATGCGTTGGCTTCGTGGCCGAAGATCTCGCTTTCGAACAGGCTCTCCGGCAGACCGCCACAGTTGAGCGCGACGAACTGCTGAGAATGGCGGCGACTGAAGTCGTGCAGGCAGCGGGCAACCAACTCCTTGCCCGTGCCGGTTTCGCCTTCGATCAGGACGTTGGCTGAGGTGTCTGCAACATTGGTGATCAACGCCCGCAGGTTTTGCATGGCCGGCGATCGCCCGATGATTCGGCCTTCCAGTGAGTTTCGCTCGGCCAGTTGTCGGCGCAGCGACCACACCTCACGCGCCAGGCTGCGTTGCTCCAGAGCGCGTCGGGCAACGTCCACCAGACGCTCGGGGGAGAAGGGTTTTTCCATGAAGTCGTAAGCGCCGTCGCGCATTGCGTTGACGGCCATGGAAATATCGCCGTGACCGGTAATCAGCACCACCGGCAGGCTGCGGTCTCGCGCCTTGAGGCGGGTCAGCAATTCCAGTCCGTCGATTCCCGGCAAACGGATATCGCTGATGACGATGCCGGCGAAGTCTTCGCCAATCCTAGCCAGCGCCTCTTCGGCACTGCCCACGCCTTCGCTGGGAATGTCTTCCAGGGCCAAGGCTTGCTGGCAACCCAGGAGGACGTGTGGGTCGTCTTCGACGATCAGAACGGTCAGGTCGCTGTTCATGCTGTTCGGCTCATTAATAGCGGCTCATATCGGCTCGGCTTCAGGAGGTGCGGGCGTATCGAGCAGTGGCAGGCTCAGGATAAAAGCGGTGCCGCCGCTGGAAGGATGCTCGGCGCTGAGACTGCCCCCGGCTGCGGCAGCGAGGCTGGCAGAAAGGGTCAGGCCAAGGCCAAGGCCATGTTCACCGGGTTTGGTGGTGAAGAACGGTTCGAACAGATGCTTGCGCGCTTCGGGTCCGATACCGTGACCATTGTCGCGCACATAGAGGCGGTAGCGGCCGTCGGCGATTTCACCTTCGAGCCACAACTCGGGCAAGGGCTGGGCCTGCATTGCATCCAGGGCATTGCCGACGAGGTTGACCAGGATTTGTTCCAGGCGCGTTTGATCGATTCGCAAGGACACGTCTTCAAAATGCTCATGCAGCGTGAGGTCGAAGTTCTCCAGTCGGCCATTGAGAACCTGCAGTGCGGCGTCGACGGCCTTGCGCAACGACGCCTGGCCTTTGTCATCTCCACGTCGGGCAAAGGCGCGCAGGCTGGCGGTGATCCGGCCCATGCGATCGACCAGCTCATTGATGGTTCGCAGGTTAGTGCTGGCGGTGTCCAGTGCGCCGCGCTCAATGAAGCGTACGGTATTGCCGGACAAGGTGCGCAAGGCGGCCAAGGGTTGATTGAGTTCGTGGGCGATGCTGGTGGACATCTGGCCGATGGCGGCAAGTTTGCCGGCCTGGACCAGTTCATCCTGAGCGCGACGCAATGTGTCTTCGGCGAGGCGCCGTTCGCGGATCTGCGCTTTTAGGCGTTCGTTGCTGGCACGCAGATCGGCGGTTCGCTCGGCAATTTTGCGCTCGAGTTCATCGTTGGCTTCTTGCAGGGCTTCGCGGGCAGCCAGTCGAGTGGCGATCACTTTGCGTCGCTCATTCCAGGCGATCAGCAGAAACGCCACCAGTGCGCAGGCCACCGCGACCAACATTCCCTGGCGTGCGGCTTCGCTGCGCAACTCCTGCAATGGTGTCAGCAGGGTCAAGTGCCACGGCGTATCGTTCAGCCGTCGGGTCTGGGCCAGGTAGCTGACGTCGGTAGGGTCGTGATCGACGCTGGTATTGGCGGGGAAGGTCAGTTTCTCGACGCCCTCGGCCAGTTGCTCCCGGGCCAGCGGAACCAATTCATTCAGCGGCCACCAGTAATACTGCAGACTGCGCGCGAGCCGCTCCTTGGTTTCCGGCGTCAGCGGGCGAACCGATTTCAGCCGGCGCGACGGGTCGCTGGACAGAATGATGATGCCATTCTCATCGGTAACGAAGGCTTCCAGCCGAGCCCGTTGCCAGCGCTCCTCCAAGGCTTCGAGGCGCACTTTGATCACGGCGACGCCAATGATCTTGCCTTGCTGTTCCAGGCCATGGGCCAGGTAATAGCCGGGCTCTCCGGTGGTGCTGCCAATCCCGTAGAACCGACCGGGGAGGCCGCGCACCGCGTCCTGAAAGTAAGCGCGGAACGACAGGTCCTCGCCCAGATAACTGTCGGCATCACGCCAGTTGCTGGTGGCCAGCACGCGACCGGTGGTGTCGAGGACGTAAATCGCTCGGCTACGACTGCGGCGATTCAGGCCTTCCAGGTATTCGTTGACGTCCTGACGCAGCTCCGGCGCAGGGTCATTCAATAGACGCGAGACGTTGGCTTCGAGCTCGAGAACGCTCGGCAGGTAGGTGTATTTGCTGATCTCGCTTTCTACGGTGCGGGCGTGCAGCTCCAGTTGCCGTTCACCGTTCTCGCTCAGGGCTTGAACGCCGTTGTGCTCGCTGATCAGATAGCTGACATAGCCCAGCGCGACCATCAGCAAGACGACCAGCGGGGGCAAAAACAGATGGCGTATCAGGCGGGGTTTCACGGCAAGTGATGGCGGCGCGGCGCGATAGAGGTTGGGATCGCATTTCATCACAGTCGTCCGGGACCGACCAGCAGCCTGTGCCCAATAAAGGTGGGCACAGACAGCCGGACTTACTTAGTGTTGCAGGATCTTGGCAAGGAAGTGCTGGGCGCGCTCGGAGCGTGCGGTCACATCACCAAAGAACTCTTCTTTCTCGCAATCTTCGACGATTTGCCCCTGATCCATGAAGATCACTCGGTTCGCCACTTTGCGGGCGAAGCCCATTTCATGGGTCACGCACATCATGGTCATGCCTTCGTGGGCCAGTTGCACCATGACGTCGAGCACTTCGTTGACCATTTCCGGGTCCAAAGCCGAGGTCGGTTCATCGAACAGCATGACCACCGGGTCCATCGCCAACGCCCGGGCAATCGCCACACGTTGCTGCTGACCACCGGAAAGTTGCCCCGGGTGCTTGTTGGCATGCGCGGACAAGCCGACACGCTCAAGCAGCTTGAGGCCTTTTTCGGTGGCTTCGGCCTTGCTGCGGCCAAGGACCTTGATCTGGGCGATGGTCAGGTTTTCGACGATGCTCAGGTGCGGGAACAGTTCGAAATGCTGAAACACCATGCCGACCCGCGAACGCAGTTTGGGCAGGTTGGTCTTGGGGTCGCTGATCGAGGTGCCATCGACAATGATGTCGCCCTTCTGGAAGGGTTCCAGCGCGTTCACGCACTTGATCAGTGTCGATTTGCCAGAGCCGGATGGGCCGCAAACCACCACCACTTCACCTTTTTTGACCTCGGTGCTGCAGTCAGTCAGCACCTGGAAGTCTCCGTACCACTTGTTGATATTCTTGATGGAAATCATACGGCAAACCTTTTTTGCAGACGCTTCACCAGCAGCGAGGCGGCAAAGCTGATCGTGAAATACACCAGACCGGCGAAGATCAGGAACTCATTGGAACGGCCAATGATGTCGCCACTGGAGCGCGTGGCATTGAGGAAGTCCACCAGGCCGACTGCATACACCAGCGACGTGTCCTGGAACAAAATGATGCTCTGCTGCAGCAGCAGCGGGGTCATTTTGCGAAACGCCTGAGGCAGGATGATCAAGCGCATCATTTGCCCGTAGTTCATCCCTAACGCCTGGGCTGCGCCCATCTGGCCTTTTGGGATGGACTGGACACCGGCCCGTACGATTTCGCAGAAGTACGCGGCCTCGAACATCATGAACGCCACCAGGCAGGAGGTGAACGCTCCGATCGGGGTGTCCTCGCCAGTGATCCAGCGCAGCACAAACGGCACCGCCAGATAGAACCAGGTGATTACCAGCAGCAGCGGGATCGAGCGAAAGTAGTTCACGTAAGCGCCAGCGAGCCTTGCCAGCAACTTGCTCGATGACAAGCGCATCAATGCCAGGACAGTGCCAAGCGCAATGCCGCCGATGACGCCCAGCGCCATCAGTTGCAGGGTCAAGATCATGCCGTTCCACATCCCCGGCAGGGCGGGAACAATTCCACTGAAGTCCATTATTTACCTCCCAGGGAAATCAGCCCGGGCACTGCAATTTTCTTCTCGATCATGCGCATCAACAGCATCAGGCTCATGTTCAAGGTGAAGTAGATCAGCGTCGCCAAGGTGAAGGCTTCGAACAGGTTGGCGGAGAACTCGGCGGTCTGTTTGGTCTGCGCAAGCAGCTCCATAAGGCCGATCAACGAGGCTACGGACGAGTTCTTGAAGACGTTCAGGAATTCCGAGGTCAGGGGTGGAATGATGATGCGATAGGCCTGGGGCAGCAGCACGTTCCAGTAGATCTGTGGCAGTTTGAAGCCCATGGCTCTGGCCGCCGATTCCTGGCCGCCAGGCAGCGCCTGGATACCGGTGCGCACTTGTTCGCAAACCCGTGCAGCAGTGAACAGGCCAAGACAGACCACGACGCTTAGAAAAGCCGATGTCGTGGGGTTGAGGTCTTGCTTGTACCACTGCTGAAGGTTGTCAGGCAGCAAATCCGGCACCAGGAAGTACCAGATAAACAATTGCACCAGCAGCGGAACATTGCGGAAAAGTTCCACGTAAACCGTGGCAATGCCCGACACCCAGCGGTTAGGCACAGTACGCATGACCCCGAGCACAGAGCCCAGCAGTAAAGCGATGATCCAGGCGGCGACGGCAATAGCGATGGTCCAGCCCAGACCGGTGAGGTACCAGTCCAGATAGATTTCTTTGCCGATACCGGTGGACTTGAGGAATACGCCCCAGTCCCAGTTGTAATTCATCAGGGTCTCCCCTCAGTTTGATCGATTCACAGGCACCGTCGTTCACTTGAGCGCGCGTTTGCGTGCCCAAGTGAAGATTAACCAGTGCTTAGATGGCTTTGTCGGGAGCTGGCTTATCGGTAGGGTTGGCGATCAGGTTTTTCAGCTCGTCGCTCATCGGGAAGTTCAGGTTCAGACCCTTCGGCGGGATCGGCTGCATGAACCACTTGGCGTAGATCGTGTTGATCTCGCCCGAGGTGAAGGTTGCCTTGATCGCGTCATCGACAGCTTTCTTGAACGGGGCGTCGTCTTTACGAACCATGCAGCCGTAGATTTCATAGGACTGCGCGGTGCCGGTCACTGCCCAGTCATCAGGCTTCTTGGCTTTGGCCATTTCGCCTGCGAGCAGTGCATCATCCATCATGAACGCGACCGCACGGCCGGACTCGAGCATGTTGAAGGATTCGCCATGGTCCTTGGCAGAGATGACATTCATGCCCATCTGCTTGTCGGCGTTCATCGATTTGATGATGCGCTCGGACGTGGTGCCCGCAGTGGTCACGACGTTCTTGCCTTTCAGATCGGCGAAGTCTTTGTACGGAGAGTCTTTTTTGGCCAGCAGGCGCGTCCCGATTTCGAAGATGCCTACTGAGAAGTCAACTTGTTGACCGCGTTCGGCGTTGTTGGTGGTGGAACCGCACTCAAGGTCTACAGTGCCGTTTTGCACCAGCGGGATACGGGTTTGCGACGTGACCAGGTTGTATTTGACCTTCAGGTCAGGCATGGCCAGGTCTTTCTTGATGGCTTCGACGACTTTCAGCTGGATATCGTGGGAGTAGCCGACCGGAATCCCGGAAGCGTCAGCGATATAGGAGAACGGGATGGAGGCGTCGCGGTGTCCGAGGGTGATGGTGCCAGACTCTTTGATTTTCTTCAGTGTGCCGGTGAGTTCGGCAGCGAAAACTGGAGTGCTAATCAGAGCGGCAGCGATTGCTGCGCCCAAAATATGGGGAACGATGCGCATCAGTTGATCCTCGGCTTTGTTTTTTTTATGGGGACCTGTGTGGAGGTCCTCTGAATAAACGAGTGTGTTCAACGGCGGCCCAATCAGGCGCACGCTACAGTCGGCACATTCGACATTGAGTGTAGAGCATGACTCATGCCAAAGCGGAGATAAGGATTAAACTATTGATTTGTATCGTTTTTATTTGATGCTATGACGCAGGAGAATCTGGCCGCGTCCGGCAGTCCGAACTAATCGGGGCAGCGCGTTCGGAAAACCGAATGACTTGAGGCTGCTGCACAACAACCTCCCCTTTGCGAGGAGGCTGTTGGCGGGGAGGGTCAGGCGGCTTCGATGCTGCTTTTATTGCGCGTGACCGTGTTGAGGTAGTCCTGCACGCGCACCTGCTCGCTCGGTGTGGTGAATAGACCCAACTTGCTGCGACGCCAAAGAATGTCTTCGGCATCCAGAGCCCATTCCTCGCTGCACAGATAATCGACTTCGCGGGTGTAGAGGCCGCCCCCGAGGTGCTCGCCCATATCGGCGAGGCTCTGCACACCTTCGAGCAGGCGCCAGCTGCGGCTGCCGTAGGTGCGGGCCCAGCGCTGGGCAACGTCGCTTGGCAGCCAGTCGAAGCGTTTCGTCAATTCATCACTCAGGGCCTGTGGCGTGCTCATGTCTTCGCCCCCGGGCAGGCTGGCAGTGGCGGTCCAGCTTGGTTTCATGTGCGGGAAGAAGGGCGCAAGGTGGGTCATCGCCGATTCAGCCAGCTTGCGATAAGTCGTCAACTTGCCGCCGAACACCGATAGGATCGGTGCTTCTTCAGCGCTGCCCGAGAGTGACAGCGTGTAATCGCGGGTCACCGCCGAAGGGTTGTCCGATTCGTCATTGCACAGCGGACGAACGCCCGAGTAGGTTCGCACGATGTCGCTGCGGCTCAGTTGTTTCTTGAAGTGCTCATTGACCACTTTGAGCAGGTAGTCGATTTCGTCTTCGGTAATCGTCACCTTGCTCGGATCGCCCTGATATTCACGGTCCGTGGTGCCAATGATGGTGAAGCGTTCCAGGTAAGGAATCGTGAAGACGATGCGCTGATCTTCGTTTTGCAGAATGAACGCGTTTTCGCCCTCGTACAGTTTGGGCACGATCAGGTGGCTGCCCTGAATCAGGCGGATCCCGTAAGGGGAGTCGAGTTTAAGGTCATCACGAATGAATTTGGCAACCCAAGGCCCGGCGGCGTTGACCAGCGCTTTGGCGCGAATGGAAAACAGGCTGCCGTCGGAACGTTCCATGTTCATGTGCCACAGGCCCTTACTGCGACGGGCGTTGATGCAGCGCGTTTGGGTATGAACGTGCGCGCCGTTTTCACGCGCGGCCATGGCGTTGAGTACCACCAGGCGGGCGTCGTCGACCCAGCAATCGGAGTATTCGAAACCACGGGTTATCGTCGCGTTTAGCGGGCTGTCGCTGCCAAAGCGCAGGCTGCGCGAGGCGGGCAGTTTTTCCCGCTTGCCCAGATGATCATACAAGAACAGGCCGGCACGGATCATCCACGCAGGGCGCAGATGCGGACGATGAGGGAGCACGAAGCGCATCGGCTTGACGATATGCGGCGCTTTGGCCAGCAGCACTTCACGTTCGGCGAGCGCTTCTCGTACCAGGCGAAACTCATAATGTTCGAGATAGCGCAGTCCACCATGGATCAGCTTGCTGCTGGCTGATGATGTATGGCTGGCCAAGTCATCCTTTTCGCAAAGGAACACCGATAAACCGCGACCGGCAGCGTCCGCGGCTATCCCTACGCCATTGATACCACCGCCAATGACGGCGATGTCGTAGATTTCGGAAAGCGGTGGCACGGGCAAGGTGGTGTGGGGCATTTGATGGCCTCCTGTCTGGATCTTCAAAACATAGCTTCGAACGGCGAATCCGAACATTTATGTTCAATTTCGAAAATCATAGCGCAATAAAGAGCGCGCATCCAGTCTGCATTCATTGAAAATACTGATGGGAGGGGAGGTAAGTGAATAAATTCGAACATTTTAATTCAGTGTGCCAGGCACGCGCGCGTCGCGTCCCTCGCGAATGAACTCGCTCCCATAGAGCGTTTGTGGTCTCTGGGGGACGAATTTATTCGCGATGAAAGCTGAATGTCAGACGATAGATAGATGTCGGGAGGTCAGACCACTTCCAGACGAATCTTGTACTGGGTCAATAACTGCATCAGCGCAGGGACGGGGGCCTCGTCGGTGACCAGGCAGTCGATCAGGCTGATCGGTCCCAGGCGGACCATGGCGTTGCGTCCGAACTTGCTGGAGTCGGCGGCCAACAGTACTTTTCGGGCGTTGGCGATGATCGCCTGGGACACCCGTACTTCCTGATAATCAAAGTCCAGCAAACTGCCGTCTTCATCAATGCCGCTAATACCGACCAAGGCGAAGTCGACTTTGAACTGATTGATGAAGTCGACACAGGCTTGACCCACCACGCCGCCATCGCGGCGAACAGTGCCGCCAGCCAGCAGGACTTCAAAGTCATCCTTGGCGCTGAGGATCGAGGCCACATGCAGGTTGTTGGTGATGATTTTCAGGTTGTTGTGATTCAGCAGCGCGCGGGCAATGGATTCGGTGGTGGTGCCGATATTGATGAACAGCGAGGCGTGGTCCGGGATCTGCGCGGCAATGGCCTCGGCGATCCGTTGTTTCTCGTCGCGCATCTGGTCTGCACGCATGGCGTAGGCTGTGTTCTCGATGCTCGAGTCATAGGCTGCGCCGCCATGGTAGCGGCGCAACAGGCTCATTTCCGCCAATTGATTGATATCACGGCGGATGGTTTGCGGGGTCACGACAAACAGCTGAGCCATTTCTTCAATGCTGACATAGCCGCGTTCGCGTACCAGCTCGAGGATCTGCTGCTGGCGGGGAGGCAGGTTCATTGTTTTGATTTTCCTATCGGGCTGCCAAACGAATGGCGACCATCATGCCGCAGCCTAATAGCGCTGTCAGCCGGAAACTCATACCGCTCCCCGCCCTTGCGGGCAGTCGTCGATCAGTTGCTTTCTTCGTGCGGTTCCCAATCGCGGGTGCGGCTCACGGCTTTTTTCCAGCCGGCATAGAGTTTTTCTCTTTCCTCTTCGGCAAGTTGCGGTTCGAATTCGCGCTCGATCACCGCTTTGCTGCGCAACTCGTCCAGGCTGCCCCAGAAACCGATGGCCAGGCCGGCGAGATAAGCAGCGCCCAGTGCGGTGGTTTCACGCATTTGCGGACGTTCGACCATCGTCCCGAGAATGTCGGCCTGGAACTGCATTAAAAAGTTGTTGGCCACAGCGCCGCCGTCCACACGCAAGGCTTTGAGGCGCTCGCCGGAATCCTGCTGCATGGCGTCCAGCACGTCACGCGTCTGGTAGGCGATCGATTCAAGCGCGGCACGAATGATGTGGTCGACCTTGACCCCGCGCGTCAGGCCGAACAATGCACCACGGGCATACGGGTCCCAGTACGGCGCGCCCAGTCCGGTAAAGGCGGGGACGAGGTAGACGCCATTGCTGTCCTTGACCTTGCCGGCGAAGTACTCGGTGTCCAGCGCGTCATTGATGAGTTTCAGTTCGTCTCGCAGCCACTGGATGGTGGAGCCACCGTTGAACACAGCGCCTTCAAGGGCATAAGCGACTTCGCCGCGCGGTCCGCAGGCGATGGTGGTCAGCATGCCGTGTTGCGACTTCACGGCTTTCTTTCCGGTATTCATCAACAGGAAGCAGCCGGTGCCGTAGGTGTTCTTGGCCTGACCGGGTTCAACGCACATCTGGCCGAACAAGGCCGCTTGCTGGTCTCCCGCAATACCGGCGATAGGGATGCCGCTTTTGCTGTGGCCGTAAACCTCAGAGGAGGACCGTACCTCAGGCAGCATCTCGCGTGGAATATCCAGCACCTTCAGCATTTTTTCATCCCATTCCAGGGTATGAATATTGAAGAGCAGGGTGCGCGAGGCGTTGGTGTAGTCGGTGACGTGAACCTTGCCGCCGGTGAATTTCCAGATCAGCCAGCTATCAATGGTGCCGAACAGCAGCTCGCCTTTGCGTGCGCGCTCTCGGCTGCCTTCGACGTGATCGAGAATCCACTTGAGCTTGGTGCCGGAGAAGTAGGGGTCGGTGACCAGCCCTGTCGTTTCCTTGATGTAGTCTTCCAGTCCGTCACGCTTGAGTTGCTGACAGATTTCGGTGCTGCGGCGGCATTGCCAGACAATCGCGTTGTAGATAGGGCGGCCGGTTTCTTTTTCCCATACGACGGTGGTTTCCCGCTGATTGGTGATGCCGATGGCCGCAATCTGATCATGATGCAGATCAGCTTGGGCGAGTGCCTTGGTCATGCACGCGGTCTGGGTGGCGAAGATTTCCATGGGGTCATGTTCGACCCATCCCGCTTGCGGGTAATGCTGGACGAACTCGCTTTGCGCGGAACTGACCACGTTGGCATCGCGGTCGAAAATAATGGCGCGTGAACTGGTCGTACCCTGGTCAAGGGCAATGATGTAGTTCTTATTCTGTGTGTCAGTCATGTCGATTGCCTTGCACTGGATGGGTGAGGTTCAAGATGAAGCCTGAGCTTTGCTGCGAACGACGTTAGCGTCCTTATTCTCTACAACAAGGGCGCTGGGCAGGTGGCGAGCGATCAGCCCGCGATAGCTTGCAGCGCCCAGACAGGCACCAAGGATTGGCGCGAAAATCGGGATCAGAAAGTAGGGGATTTCACGGCCGCCAGTAAACGCCATCGGACCCCAGCCTGCGAAGAATGTCATGAGCTTGGGACCGAAATCCCGCGCCGGGTTCATCGCAAACCCGGTCAGTGGTCCCATGGCGCTACCAATCACGGCGATCAACAAGCCAATCAGTAGCGGCGCCATCGGGCCTCGAGGCAAGCCGTTGTTGTCGTCGGTCAGGGACATGATCACGCACATGAGAATGGCGGTGATCACCACTTCAACCAAAAAGGCTTGTCCGGTGGATATCGCCGGATTGGGGTACGTGGAAAAGATTGAAGCCAGCTCAAGACTGGCTTGAGTCCCGCGAATCATGTGGTGTACGTGTTCGAATTCGAAGAACAGGCTGATGTAGAGCAGGTACACCAACGCGGCCGCGGAAAAGGCGCCGGTCACTTGGGCGAGAATGTAAAGTGGCAGCTTTCTCTTTTCAAAGTCACCGAAAATACATAACGCAATGCTTACTGCAGGATTGAGATGCGCGCCGGATACGCCGGCGGTCAGGTAAATCGCCATGCTGACGCCAATGCCCCAGATGATACTGATTTCCCACAATCCAAAGCTGGCGCCAGCGACCTTGAGCGCTGCAACACAACCGGTACCAAAAAAAATCAACAACGCGGTGCCCAGAAATTCAGCCAGGCATTGACCCGTCAGCGTGGGTTGTTGCAGGGGTTGCGGTATAGCCGTTGTCATGGAAACCTCTTTTTTTGTTGTTCTAAAACGCTGAAGGAAAGTCATCAGCGCTTATTTTTTCCACATCAGAGAAGTCCTCGTCTCCGAGCAGCCAACGATCCTTAGTCACCACCAAATCGAAAATATTCGTTATCGAAAAAATATAGACAAGAAAGAATGCTGTCAAAGGTCGAAAGTGAACCATAGGCCATAATCTGACCGCCAGTCTTTAGTTCGTTGCCCATTTCTATGTAGGAAACATCTTATTGCTGACCTGAAATTTTTTTTGGTACCGTCCATGACGGCGACATAGCTTGAATATCGCTGCCGATAAGGTGTTTTGGCTGGAGATGTCCTAAAGTAGGCGTCTTGATCTCAACGTCCCGCGACATCCCGGAGAGCTGCATGACCCCCGCATTGGATTTGTTGAAAAAAGTTCGCGCAGATCACCGTGTGCACAGTTATGAACACGACCCGAAGGCGGCCTCTTATGGTCTGGAGGCGGCTGAGAAGCTTGGTCTGGAGCCTGCGCAGGTGTTCAAAACCCTGTTGGCGGTGACTGAAAAAGGCGAATTGCTGGTGGCGGTGGTCCCGGTCGTCGGAAGTCTTGATCTCAAAGCGCTGGCGCATGCAGCGGGGGCAAAAAAAGTCGAAATGGCTGATCCCGCAGCTGCTCAGCGCGCCACAGGCTATTTATTGGGCGGCATTAGCCCGTTAGGGCAGAAGAAGAGATTGCGTACTTTCATCGATCAATCGGCACAGTCCTTCGCCACTCTCTTCGTCAGCGCCGGGCGTCGAGGCCTGGAGGTGGAGCTTTCGGCTGCCGTACTGGCCGGGCTCACCCAGGCAACATTTTCCGGGATTGGTCGCGCCTAGCGCTCTGTATTGTCGATAACGACACGTTCTGTGACTGGCGGTGCATCCGGCGGACGCGCATGCTGGGGCAACTAATGTCAGGGATGGGCCCACTCATGCAGCTTGAATTTCACCAGGTTGACGCTTTCAGTAACCGCCCGTTCAGTGGCAACCCGGCGATGGTTTATCGACTGGATGCCTGGCTGGCGGATGAGTTGATGCAGCAGATTGCTGCCGAGCACAACCTGGCGGAAACCGCGTTTCTGGTCCGTGAAGCTCAGGGCTGGCACATCCGCTGGTTCACTCCAGCCACCGAAGTCCCATTGTGTGGTCACGCCACCCTGGCCAGCGCTTACGTGTTGTTCGAGGTCTACAAAGAGCCGGTCGAGCGGATAGATTTTATTGGCAAGTCCGGCGCCATGAGCGTCACCCGCGAAAACGATCGGTTGTTGCTGGACTTTCCGGCCCTGATGCCCCACGAAGTGGGGGTAACTGTCGAGCTTCAGCGCGCGCTGGGCGTCGATATCGTCGATGTGTTGGGCTCGACCGAGTTGCTGGTGGTCCTGGAGTCCGAACAGGCGGTGCGCGACTGCACGCCCGATATGGCCGCGCTGGCGCGTTTACCGTGGCCAGGCGTTATCGTCACGGCCATGGGCACCCAGCATGATTTTGTCTCCCGCTACTTCGCACCGGCCATCGGTATCCCCGAAGACCCGGTGACCGGCTCGACCCACTGCAGCTTGATCCCCTATTGGTCGAAGCGTCTTGGCAAGCAGGGGTTGACCGCCTACCAATGCTCGGCCCGTGGCGGCGAACTGTTCTGTCGACTGGAGGGCGGGCGGGTCAAAATCGGTGGGCATGCAACCTTGGTGGCGAGCGGGAAGTTATTGCTCGGTTGATGCCCCGATAGAGGCGTTAGATATACCTGAGACTGCCGGCGGCCTGGAACAGCACCAGATGATCAGCCGCCACACGAATCCCGACCTCGTCACCTGCGCGATAGTCGACGTGGCTGGGGAAGATCGCTTCCAGTTGGCTGCCTGTTGGCATTTGCAGTCGATACAGTGTCGAGGCGCCTTGAAAGGTCTTGCTCACAACGTGCGTCTTGAGTGTGCTGTCTGGCGCGTAGACGATGTCATCTGGTCTTAGCAGCACATCCACGGCGCTACCGATCGCCCACATGTAGGCGCGATTGCCACGCAACAGGCCCAGCTCGGTCTGCACTGCTTCCGGGCTGACGAGTTGCCCACGAATGAAATAGCCCTTACCGATAAAGCTGGCAACGAAGGGGGTCAGCGGTTCGTGATAGAGGTTGTAGGGCGTATCCCACTGCTCAAGGCGTCCCTCTTTGAAGACACCGACGTGATCGCTGACAGCAAAGGCTTCCTCCTGATCGTGAGTCACCAGAATTGCGCTGGTGCCACGTGCCTTGAGGATCTCGCGGACTTCATGACTGAGGCGCCGCCGCAGCTCACCGTCAAGGTTGGAAAACGGCTCATCCAGTAACAGCAGCTGAGGCTCCGGTGCCAAGGCTCGAGCCAGTGCGACACGCTGTTGTTGGCCGCCTGACAACTCATGCGGGTAACGTTTGCCCAGCGTGCCGAGGTTGACCAGTTCGAGCAGTTCGTCGGTGACCTGCTTGAGGCGGGGGTGTTTGCGAATGCCGAAGCCGATGTTTTCCGCGACACTCAAGTGCGGGAACAGCGCGTAGTCCTGAAAGACCATGCCGATCCGGCGCTTCTCGGGCGCCAGGGTGAAGCCTGGGCGCGAGATCACTTCGCC
>ERZ1463034.14-NODE-14-length-68828-cov-36.345557_pt1 | contig 68828 bp, 58 predicted proteins | sample MGYA00564480_ERZ1463034 | MGnify/ENA primary metagenome ERZ1463034 (study PRJEB39244, sample SAMEA3635122) | Helicobacter pylori | study: EMG produced TPA metagenomics assembly of PRJEB11511 data set (Assembly of a 5300-year-old Helicobacter pylori...
CCGCGCTTGGCCAAAAGCGCGACGATGTCGCGATCAATCTGATCAATGTTTTCGCAGTCGACAATCCCGCTGGGGGCTTGCTCATTCATGTTAATTGATCTCGATAAGGTAAATCCGGGCCGACCTTGGTGCAGGTCAGCGCCGCCGCAGCGACGGCGAAGTTGAGCATTGCGTCGATAAGCGCTCTGGACAGCTGTTCCAGTCCGCTTGGGCTATCAAGTTGCCGTTCGCTGAGAAAGGTGATCAGTGCGGCCTGGAACGTGTCGCCTGCGCCCACGGTATCGGCAGTGACGACTTCATGGGCGGGTACCGACCAGTTTCCATGCTGGCGAGTGAAGACGCTGGCGCCTTTGCTGCCTCGGGTGAGGAAGACCAGTTGGCAACGTTTGATCAACCAGCTCTGGGCAATGCTGTGTGGGTCGCGATCCGGGTAAAGCAGGTTCAGGTCTTCATCGCTGACCTTGATGATGTGGGCATGCTCGGCAAAGGCGCTGATCTGTTCTCGCCAGCGCTCGATATCGGGTTCAGGATTGAGGCGCACGTTGGGGTCAAGTGTGATCAGACGCTGGTTGCTTTCACGTTCGATCAGCGCCAACAGCGTGTCGGCAATAGGTTGCACCACCAGCGAGAACGAACCGATGTGAATACCGCGCACGCGCTCATCCAGCGCTGGTAGGTGCTGAACTTGCAATTGCCGGTCCGCGCACCCTTCACCGCGAAAGCTGTAGTGCGGCGAGCCGTCGGCGCCCACGGCAACCATCGCCAAGGTGGTGGGGGCGTCGAAGTCGATCAGATAGTCGGGTTGCACACCTTCCTCGTCGAGTACTGTGCGTAGCCGACGGCCCAGATAATCGGTGGAAATCCCTGCAAAAAAAGCCGTATCAACGCCCAGGCGGCGCAGGCCCACCGCGACGTTGAATGGCGAGCCACCGGCAATGGCCTGAAAGCCCACTTTGTTGCTTTGCCCGTTGTTGTCTGGCTGGCTGAAAAAATCGAACAGCGCTTCGCCACAGACTAAAAACATAGATGCTCCACGGCCTTAAAGTGCCCGTAAATAATGACGATAGCGGTCGTAGACCTGCTGATAAGCAATGACATTCTCGGGGATTGGTCGGGTTTCGCTGCTCGCGTCGAGGCCCACGCAGCGCTGACACAATGCCTGCAAGCTCTGACTTTGTCCGTTTTCTGCGGACCAGCACCATGCTGCCTGAATGGCCGCGCCGAGTGCTGCGGCTTCACTGTGTTCGGTGCAGATAACCGGGGTGTCCATGACATCCGCGACGATTTGCCTCCAGATCGCGCTTTTAGCGCCGCCGCCGATCAAGCGGACCGTCTCACTCTTGATGCCATTGGCGCGCAGCAGGTCCAGGCCGTAGCGCAAACCAAAGGTGGTGCCTTCGACCACTGCACGGCACAGGTTGGCCTGGCTCAGGTTGGTGCTGTTGAGCCCCAGAATACTGCCGGTGGCATGGGGCAGGGCGGGTACACGTTCGCCATTGAGGAAGGGCAGCATCAGCACCCCTTCGGCACCGATCGGCGCTTGGGCTATCGCGCGGTTGAAGCTGTCGATGTCCAAGGAAAACAGTTCGCGAATGGCGCTGGTGGCATTGGTCAGGTTCATGGTGCAAATCAATGGCAACCAACCACCGGAGGAAGAACAGAAGGTCGCCACCGAGGCTTGGTCGCTGACCTGTGGCTGGTCCGCATAGGCGTAGACAGTGCCCGAGGAGCCCAGACTCATGGTGATCGAGCCGGGTTGGATATTGCCGGTGCCGATGGCGCCCATCATGTTATCGCCACCACCACTGGCGACAATAGCGTCTGGGTTTAGCCCGAGTAGTTGGGCGATTTGCGGACGAATCGTGCCCACGGCTTGCTGCGCGTCGATCAGCTGAGGCAAGGCACGGCTCAAGCGGCCACTGGGGTCGATATGTTCGAGTAGCGCCACGTCCCAACTACGGGTGCGCACGTTGAAATAACCAGTGCCGGAGGCGTCGCCGAATTCGCTGCAACAACGTCCGGTCAGCCAGTAGTTGAGGTAGTCATGGGGCAGCAATATCTTGTCGATGCGTACGGAAAACTCAGGATAGTGCTCCAGGGTCCACAGCAGCTTTGAGACCGTGTAACCCGGTGCAATGGCAACACCGAGGCGCGCGAGAGAGCCGGCTTCTCCGCCGAGATAGTCCAGTAGTCGATTGTTTTCCGGGGTGGATTCGGTGTCGCACCACAGTTTGGCCGGGCGTAACACTTCGCCCTGTTGATCCAGTAGAACCAGGCCGTGTTGCTGCCCGGAAACACTGATTGCCTGGATCTGTGAGCCGCTGATGCCGGCCTCCGCGAGCGCATCACGGGTGGCCTGTTCGAACGCCGCGAGCCATTGCTGCACATCCTGCTCGCGCCGACCATTGGCCGCACTGATCAGACGGTGCGGCGCGGCGCCTTGGCCAAGCACGTTGCCGCTTACTGCATCAAGCACAATGGCCTTGGTGCCTTGGGTTCCGCAATCAATACCGAGAAACATGCTCACCTCAGACGGATTTGGCCAGCAGATTTTCCAGGGTCTTGCGGACGCCCAGTTCACGCAAGCTGTTGAGGTTATGTTCGAACGCGGCGACGAACTCGGCGGACCGTGGAATTGCTGTGCCAAAGATTTCTACAACCTCGAGCAAACGCTGAGTGATCAAGACATCGTCGACGACCAAGGCCTGACAGAATTCTGTCCTGGGGTCGACGATGGGATACGTGTTGCCGGCTTCATCCACTCCCTTGAGGTATATGGCCCAGGCCGCCACCACCAGAGACGCACGGTCGAGGTTGCCTTTATCAAGAATCAGGCGGTTGATGGTCGGCACGGTGAACTTGGGAAACTTCGATGAGCCGTCGGAGCAAACCCGTGCCAACTGATCGGCAATCGCCTGATTGGAGAAGCGCTCGATCAAGGTGTCCTTGTAGCCTTCCAGGTCGATCCCGGGCACCGAAGCCAATTGTGGCGTGACATCCAGGTCCATGTAGGCGCGTACGAATTGCACGTACAGCGGATCGTTCATGGTCTCGTGGACGAAGCGATAGCCCTGCAAAAAGCCCAGATAGGTCAGTGCCAGATGACTGCCGTTGAGCAACTTGATTTTCATCTCTTCGTAGGGCGTCACGTCGTTGGTGAACTGCACACCGACCTTTTCCCAGGCTGGGCGGCCGCTGACGAAGTTATCCTCCAGCACCCATTGCACAAACGGTTCGCAGACCACCGGCCAGGCATCATCGACACCGTATTCATCGTGCAACTGGAGTCGCTGAGCGGTGGTGGTCATGGGGGTGATGCGGTCGACCATTGCGTTGGGGAAGCTGACGTTGGCGGCAATCCAGTCGTGCAGATCGGCATCGCGCAGGGCAGCGAAAGCCAGCAACGCCTTGCGTGCGACGCTGCCGTTATGTGGCAGGTTATCGCAAGACATTACGGTGAAGGCTGGAAGGGCGTTCGCGCGGCGTGTTGCCAGGGCCGCGCAGAGCAGGCCGAACACGGTCTTCGGCGAAGTCGGGTACGCAAGATCATGTTGAATCTGCGGCAAGTGCGCCATGAATTGGCCGTTGCTGTCGTCGATGCAGTAGCCACCTTCGGTGATCGTCAGTGAAACGATCCGAATCTCAGGGCTGGCCAACTTGTCGATCAACGCCTGCACGCCATCTTCAGCCAGTAACATGTTGCTGATGGAACCGATAATGCGGGTTTCAGTGTCGTCGGTATCGCCGAGTTCACAGAGCGTGTAGAGGTAGTCTTGCTCGGCTAGGGCGTCACGTACTGCGCGATCTTCCGGGCGCAGGCCAATCCCGCAGATACTCCAGTCGAGGTCTTCGCCGAGGTTCATCAGCGCGTCGGTGTAGAACGCCTGATGTGCGCGGTGAAAACCACCAACACCGATGTGGGCGATCCCCTGGCGAGTGTCGGCCGGGCTGTAGAGCGGGCGAGCGACGGTGGCGGGGAGCTGTGAAAGGTTCTGCTTGTTCAGTTTCATGAGGGCGGTCTCGAATGTTTAAGCGGCGGCCTGTAAAGCGCTGGTGATCACCAGGCCCTGAGCGTCGAACAAATGGCAGTGGGTGCTGTCCAGGTGCAGGTTCAGACTCTCGCCATGCTGGCTGGCCAGATCTCCGCGGATACGCAGGGTCAAGGCTTCACCTGATGAAGTGCGCACATGACAATACGTGTCGCTGCCCAAGCGCTCGCTGACGTCGGCGATTACCTGCATCTGGCAGTCTCCTTCCCTGGCGATGTTCAAGTGTTCCGGGCGTATGCCAAGGGTTACCGCGCTGCCGACACTCACGCTGGCGCCGGCCAATGGCAGGTTGATTGTGGTGCCAGCGTCCAGGGTGACTTCGCAGCCACGGCTGTCGGCACGGCTGACGGTGCCCTTGAGAAAGCCCATTTTCGGTGTGCCCAGAAAGCCTGCAACGAACAGGTTGGCTGGATGGTGGTACAGCTCCAGCGGCGAGCCGATTTGTTCAACCTTACCACCGTTGAGGACCACGACCTTGTCGGCCAGGGTCATGGCCTCGACCTGATCGTGGGTCACGTAGATCATTGTCGCCTTCAGCTCTTTATGCAGGCGTGACAGCTCCAGGCGTGTTTGAACGCGCAACGCTGCGTCGAGGTTGGAGAGGGGCTCATCGAACAGGAATATTTTTGGGTTGCGCACAATTGCCCGGCCGATGGCCACGCGCTGGCGCTGACCGCCGGAAAGCTGTTTGGGTTTACGCTCCAGCAGCGGTTCCAGTTGCAGGATGCGCGCCGCTTCGCTGACTTTGCGCTCGATATCGGCTTTGTTGCCACCGGCCAGATCGAGGGCGAACGACATGTTCTTGCGCACGGTCATATGCGGATACAGGGCGTAGGTCTGAAATACCATGGCCAGGTCGCGCTTGGCCGGGCTGACCTGGGTGATGTCTCGCCCATCAAGCTCGATGGTACCGGCAGTGACTTCTTCAAGCCCGGCGATCAGCCGCAATAGCGTGGATTTGCCGCAGCCGGAGGGACCGACGAAAACCACGAATTCACGGTCGCGAACGTCCAGATCGATGCCCTTGATGATGGCGTGGCCGTCGAAGCCTTTTTGCAGGTTTCTGATACTCAGGTTAGCCATGGTGACCTCCGTTCTGTTCTGTTTTTATTCTAGAAAGGTAGAAAGACTATTTGACGGCGCCAAAAGACAGGCCGCGTACCAGTTGTTTTTGGCTGATCCAGCCGAAGATCAGAATCGGCGCGCAGGCCAGGGTCGAGACTGCCGAGAGCTTGGCCCAGAACAAGCCTTCCGGGCTTGAGTAGGAGGCGATCAGGGCTGTCAATGGCGCGGCATTGGACGAAGTCAGGTTCAGCGACCAGAACGCCTCGTTCCAGCACAGGATCAGTGACAGCAGGGCTGTGGACGCCAGGCCACCTTTGCAGATGGGTACTAGCACCCGGAAGATCTCTTGCAAGGTCGTGGCTCCGTCCAGTCGCGCGGCTTCGAGAATGTCCGGCGGGATATCCTTGAAGTAGGTGTAGATCATCCATACAACAATGGGTAGGTTGATCAGGGTATAGATAATGATCAGGGCGAATCGGGTGTCCAGCAGACCGAAGGTTTTGGCCAGCAAGTAGATCGGCATCAGCACGCCCACCGGTGGCAACATCTTGGTCGAGAGCATCCACAATAAGGTGCCTTTTGTGCGTTTGGTCTCGAAGAAAGCCATGGAATAGGCCGCCGGTATGGCGATCAGCAGGCACAGGGCCGTGGCGCTGAAGGAGATGAGCACCGAGTTCCAGGCAAAATGGAAATAGCCGCTGCGTTCCTCGATGTGCAGGTAGTTCTCCAGCGTCGGGCTGAAGATGAACTGAGGTGGCGTGGCGAAAGCGTCGATTTCGGTCTTGAAGCTGGTCAGCACCATCCAGAAGATAGGGAAGAACACCAGCGCCGCTATGGCCCATGACAAGGTGCCGAGCACCAGGCTCTGCACGCGACGGGATTGTTTGAGCGTCATCATGATAAGGCCCTCATGACTTATCGGTGAGGTTTTTGCCAATCATCCGAATCAGGATGATTGCGGCAATGTTGGCGATCACCACGGCAATCAAGCCGCCAGCCGACGCCATGCCGACATCGAACTGCAGCAAGGCCTGGTTATAGATCAGGTACGCCAGGTTGGTCGAGGCATAGCCCGGACCGCCGTTGGTGGTGGTGAAAATCTCGGCGAACACCGACAACAGGAAAATCGTTTCGATCATGATGACCACGGCAATGGGCCGGGCCAGATGCGGCAGCGTCAGGTACCAGAAAATCGCCAAGGGACCGGCGCCGTCCAGGCGCGCAGCCTCTTTCTGCTCCTGATCAAGCGATTGCATGGCCGTCATCAGGATCAGGATGGCGAAGGGCAGCCATTGCCACGATACGATGATGATGATCGACAGCAGCGGGAAGTGGGCGAGCCAGTCCACCGGCTGCGCGCCGAAAAATTTCCATACAGCGGCCAGAATTCCGGAAACCGGATGGAAAATCAGGTTCTTCCAGATCAGCGCGCTGACCGTTGGCATGATGAAGAACGGCGAAATCAACAACACCCGGACGATGCCTCGACCGAAAAATTCGCTGGCTTCCAGCAGGGCTGAAATCAGGACGCCGAGAATCACGCTGATCGCCAGCACACTGCCCACCAGCAATAAGGTGTTGGTGGCGCCGGGGATGAAGCCACTGTCAGTGATGAAGTAGGTGAAGTTTTCCAGACCGACGAATTCGTTCTCGCCGGGATTCAGCAGACTGTAGCGAATCAGCGAGAAGTAGATCGTCATGCCCAGCGGCACAATCATCCACACCAGCAACAGCAGTATGGAAGGGCTGACCAGAAACCAGCCGGGTTTGACCCTCCGGCGTTTGGCCTTGGGTTGTTGGCTGGACGTAGCCAGACGGGGGTTAACGGCTGAGGTATTCATGATGACTCCGAGCCTGGACGCAAGCGTGAACACAGTGTCGAGGGGCAGAGGGCCTCTCGACACCAGCGATAGTCAGAGGACTACTTTTTCGGGTAACCCGCTCGTTTCATGTCCCGCTCAGTGGAGTTTTGCGCGGCGACCAGGGCGGCATCGACTGTCATCGTACCAACCAGGGCTGCGGAGAATTGCTGGCCGACCGACGTGCCGATGGCCTGGAACTCAGGGATGGTCACCAACTGGATACCGACATAAGGCACCGGTTTTAGCGTAGGGGTCTTGGGTGTCACTGCCTTCAACGATTCGAGGGTGATCTTGGCGAACGGTGCAGCCGTCATGTACGCCTCGTTGTAGGTCGAGGCGCGAGTGCCTGGTGGCACGTTGGCCACGCCATCTTTCTCGGCAACCAGTGCGGCGTACTCCTTGGAAGTAGCCCAGGTACTGAAGGTTTTGGCGTCAGTCTGGTTTTTTGCGCTGGTCGGAATGGCCAGCGCCCAGGAGTACAACCAGGCAGAGCCTTTGTCTGTGACCTCATGCGGCGCGTAAGTGAAGCCGACATGGTCGACGACCTTGCTTTGAGTTTTATCGGTCACAAAAGAGCCCGCAACGCTGGCATCCACCCAGATCGCACAGTTGCCGCTGTTGAACAGGGCCAGGTTTTCGTTGAAACCATTGCTCGATGCGCCAGGCGGCCCGGATTTTTTCATGGTTTCGACGTAGAAATTCAGTGCGTTTTTCCACTCGGGTTGATCGAACTGAGGTTTCCATTGCTCATCGAACCAGCGTGCGCCGTACGCATTGGCAACGGTGCTGATCAGCGCCATGTTCTCGCCCCAGCCGGCCTTGCCGCGCAAGCAGATACCGTATTGTTCTTTGTCTCGGTGGGTGAGTTTTTCGGCGAAGCCGGCGATCTCGCTCCAGGTTGGGCGTTCAGGCATCGTCAGGCCTGCGTCCTTGAACAGATCGGTGCGGTAGTAGGTCATCGAACTTTCGGCATAGAACGGCAGGGCATACAGCTTGCCGTCAACCGACAGGCCATCGCGTACCGATGGAAAAACGTCATCCAGCGCGTAGCTGGCAGGCAGGTCTTTCATCTCTTCCAGCCAGCCTTTCTGACCCCACAACGACGCTTCGTACATGCCGATGGTCAGCACATCGAACTGGCCCCCTTTTGTGGCGATGTCGGTGGTCAGGCGTTGGCGCAGAACGTTTTCTTCCAGCACCACCCAGTTGAGTTTGATATCAGGGTGCTGTTGTTCGAAGGTTTTAGACAGACGTTGCATGCGAATCATGTCGCTGTTGTTGACCGTGGCAATGGTGACTGTACCGGCGACGGCCGTGCTGCCAAGTACCAGGCAGGTGCTGGCGAGTAGCGCTTTTACTGAAGCCTTCATCGATCTCTCCTCTCCTGCGCTCTGAGAGCTGCAGAAGGTCAGTTATTGTTTTTGTATCTTCCGGAGGCAAGGAAGACTGTGAACTGATTACAACGGTCTGAGGGAGAGATGACAAATCCTGCACTGCACTCAAACTGATACTTTTTTGCACTCATGGCGCAAACGGAAATGCATTGAAATATCGCTCCGGCATAGCGTCGGGCGGTTTCAGCGTAGTTGAAGGGGGCGAAGGTGGGGTGAATCAGTACAGGTTTTGTTCGGTCAGTCGCTGGACGGCCAAACGACGATAGTGCGAGGGCGTCATGCCTTTGAGCTGCTGAAAACGCCGATTAAAATTGGAAATATTATTGAAACCGGACTCGAAACACACATCGGTCACCGGTTTATTGCCATCCGCCAGCAGCTCGCAGGATTTACTGACGCGCAGGCGATTGACGAACTCGACGAAGCAACGGCCAGTCGCCTGCTTGAACACCCTGGAAAAATACGTCGGTTTCATGCCCAGATACTCGGCGACCTCTTCAAGAGGCAGCTCGCGCGCGTAATGAGCGAAGATGTAATCCACGGCGCGGTTGGTGCGGTCGATGCTGTGTTCATCGGCCAATTGCGGCGAGGTCGTGCCAGAGAGCAGTTGGACGTCATCACTCGCGGCCAGAAGCTCCAGCAATATGAAAAAATGCCCCAGCCGGCTGATACCCCTGCTGTCGGCGATTTTTTGCATCAGCTTCATCGCCTGACGGATCGTGCGTTTGCAGCGAAACTCGATTCCGTATTGTGCGCGCTCCAGCAGTGGGGTCAGGGTCTTGAGTTCGGAAAACACCTGGTTGCCGCTCTCGAACAACTCGTCGGTGAAATTCACCAGCATGTCGCGTTTGACCACCACTTCGTCTTCGCCGACCTGACTGATCCAGTTATGTGGCAGGTTCGGCCCGGTCAAAAACAGGCTTTCAGGGTAGAAGTTACCGATGTAATCGCCGATGAACACCTTGCCCGAACTGGCGACGATCAGATGCAGCTCGTATTCCTTGTGAAAATGCCAGCGCACCAAAGGACAGGGAAAACCATGCTCGCGATAAATGATCGACAGCCCGTTATGGTCGTCCATCAGTTCGTAGGAGGGGTCGGTTATTCTTGTTGTTTTGGTCATGCACTGGTCGTCGATGGTGATTCGCTCAGGTCCTAATGTGCACTATTTGGCTGAGCGGTAACATGGACTTAACAAAGGGTCGTATGAAAGGGTACGAAATGAGGATGACCGTGGTTTTGGATGTGGGCTCATGAAGAACATTCTGCTGATCGGCATTGGTGCGGGTAATCCAGAACACATCACGGTTCAGGCCATTAACGCGCTGAACCGGACGAACGTGTTTTTCATCCTGGACAAAGGCTATGCCAACGACGATCTATTGCGTTTGAGGAAGGAGATTTGCCAGCGCTACATGACGCGCGACGACTACCGCGTGGTGCAGGTGCAGGATCCGCAGCGCGAAGACGATCCTCAGTCCTATCAGGCGGGCATCGAGTATTGGCATGAGCAGCGCGCGGTGTTGTTCGAGCAACTGATTGGCGATGAAGTGGCTGAGGGGGAGGTTGGCGCGTTTTTGATCTGGGGCGATCCGTCGCTGTATGACAGCACTTTGCGGATACTCGACCGGGTACTGGAGCGCGGCGCGCAGTCGTTTGAGTATCAGGTCATTCCGGGCATTACCAGCGTTCAGGCGTTGGTCGCCCAGCACCGGATACCGTTGAACCGCATTGGCGAGCCAATCCAGATCACCACCGGCCGGCGACTGGCGCAGAGCCCGGAGGGGGATATCGATAACGTCGTGGTGATGCTCGATGCCCATTGCACGTTTGACACCCTGACCGACACCGATTTGCACATCTACTGGGGTGCGTATCTGGGCACCCCGGATGAAATCCTGATCACAGGAAAACTCAAGGACGTCAGTGCTGAAATTCGCCGCGTCCGCGAAGCTGCCAGGCGCGAGAAAGGGTGGATCATGGATACATATTTGTTGCGTAGACCACGCTGAGGCCTTCGCCCGCAAGCTGGCGAAGAAAATACCCGGATATCAAACTGAAGTTCGATTCTTGGCTTCGATCCATTGCGCCATGTATTGGGTACTTTTGTGGTGGTGGTGACGTAGCATGGCACCGGTGAAGTTGTCGGTTCGATGCTGCTGCAGGGTTTGGCGGCAGGCCTCAATCCGCGCAATCAGGCTCGCGCAGTGCTGCTCGTACTGATAGCGCGCACTCACTATCGCCCAGCCATTGGCTTGCGCCTGTGCCCACAGGGTTTTGTCCCGATAGAGCTCGACGGCTGCAGCAGCGATGGCGCTGGCGCTACTGGCTATCGCGCCCGGCCATGGCAGGTCGCCGGCCATGGCTTCAGCGCCGATAGGCGTGGTGACATTCGGGGTGCCGCAGAGCATGGCGTCGACGATCTTGCCTTTGATGCCAGCACCAAACCGCAAGGGTGCCAGACAGACTCGCGCACCGGACATCACCTCCAGTGCATCTTCCGCCCAGTTCATGACATGAAATCCCTGTGCTGCGTTGTGCAGGGCAGTGGCTTTGGGGGGGGTGTAGGCCCCGTAGATGTGCAGTTGCGCAGACGGTAGCTGTTGGCGAATCCGTGGCCAGATCGCATTTTTCATCCATAACACCGCATCCCAGTTCGGCGCGTGGCGAAAGTTACCGATGCTGAGGAAATGCGCGCGGTCTTCGAAAGGTCGCGCAGTGGTCGGTGTGCCATTGAGCATCAGTGGGCACCAATGCAGTAATGCCATGGGGAGCTTGAACTGATCGACGAGTAGATCGATTTCTACATCGGAGATCATCAGGCTGATGTCGGAGCGATAGATCGCGGCAATTTCGCGCTGAGCCAGGTCACTGGCCGCCATGTACGGGAAAATAGCTTGAGGTGAGGCACTGAAAAATTCATAAAAATCATCAAGATCAGAGTCTTTCTTCAGGTGATCCTTGAGCAGTTGATGCCGAGCGTCGCGCAGGCTTTGCAGGTCTGAGGTTTCGAGAATGCGCAGCGCGTCGGGGCAATGCTTCTCCACGCGCCAGGCAAATTGTTCTTCCATCATGAAACGGTCGAACAGCACGATGTCTGGCTTGAGTTCAGTGATGAACACATCGAAGCTGCTGTTATTGAGTTCGATGCTGACTTCGGCAATGCCGAGAGCGGCGAGATCAGCTTTGTGTTCGCCTTCGCTCGCAGGGCTGCTGAAGGTGATTTGCCAGCCTTGACTCAGGAAGCACTCGATCAACTGCATCATGTGACCACCCGCTGCCGACGAGCGCGGTTCTGGCCAGACATAACCAATGATGAGCACGTGGGTGGGAGTGCTTGAGTGGGGCAGGCTCATGGGAGGGGGTTCTGGGTGATCGAGGGGCGTAATTAAACCACAGGTTTTGGGAGGCATCACCGATACGCCGAAAGCGCGACAAAAAAAGCATCGACCCCTTGAGGGGGCGATGCTGTTTGTGATTACTCAGTCTTGAGTTTGCGCCAGTCGTCGGAGCCCGAAGTGCCGCTGACTTCATGGGTCCAGGAGATTTTGCGATAGGTGAAGTAGACGTCTTCAAGGTGAGTGAAGTGCGACTGTTTCGGGTCCTGGCAGTTTGGCATGTGCGAATGCACTTCAACGATCAGTGCATCGTCCAGTTCGATGGTGAAGTAGTGCTGTTGAGTGCCCTCTGCCGAGGTGCGGAACCACTCCAGGCGGCATTTGCTCAGGAGTTCGCCGGAGGTCAAAGCCGCGAAAATCAAAGGCGAGGACTTGTCGAACACCTTGGTGATCATCAGAGGTTTGTGTACGCGTTGGCCGGTCGGTTGGCCGGATTGAGGGTCGCGTGGAATGATGATTTGATGGTCGAAGGCTTGAACCAGGATTTGGTCTTCATGACCTTCCTGATAGATGTTGCCGACCGAGTCCTGGGTAAAAGTGCCTGCGGTGATCAGGCCCTGTTTGGTGCCTTCGATCTTCAAATACGCGGGTGTTGGCATGAAACGCTCCTTTCAGGATAAACAGAGGGTGTCCGTAAAAACTAATGCGTTGCGGACACTGTTTCATCTATCAAAAGCCATGCCGTAAAATATAAATTGATATAAATCATATTGATAGCGTTATTAGTTAAAGCTATTTAGAGATGTATGGTGGGCGTTTAACTCCGGTTGAGCAAGTTCTTGCTCATGCCGACGGAGCATCCTGCGCATAGGATAAGGGCCCTTGGAAACCGGATCAGGCAAGTTTTCGGGGTAGTGGCGGGTTTGGGTTGTGCAGGAAATTGCGTATCAGGCCTTTTGGCCCAAAATCCCCTTCACCTTGCTTCGCAACTGATCGATGGAGAACGGTTTGCCGATGACGTCCATACCTTCCTGCACCTCGATACTTTCTGCATACCCACTGGCGAACAGCACGGGCAGGCTGGGGCGTAATTTCCGGGCCTCGGTCGCCAGATCGCGGCCATTCATATCGGGTAGTCCCTGATCAGTCATCAGCAGATCTATGACTTTCTGACCGTCGCCCAGGTGGGCGAGCGCGTCTTTACCGTCAGCGGCTTCGAGCACGCTGTAATCCAGCTCTTCAAGTACGTCGACGATCAACATGCGTACGATGTTGTCGTCTTCGACCACGAGGATGGTGCTGGTGGGTGCGGACATAAAATGTTCCCTGAAAAAAGACAATAATTCGCAGCTGATTGTTTCTGACAGCATGTTAATGAGTATGTAAATGATAGCGACAAGTTCCCTCTAGCAGGAAAAACTATCCATTTGGGTTCCTTTCTGCTCTTTTTTCACCCTGATGAGATTTTTTGTAGGCCGTTTCATGGTGCTGTGCCTGAATTTTCTGCTTCATGTGCTAGAAAAACAGTCTTTTGCAGATGTTTCCTGCAGACTCTGTCGTTTCGATGAATTCGCCCGGACCTTTTGATGAACCCTCCGTCTTCGATTGACGAGCAACGCTTCCGTAAAATGTTGGGCCGCAACATCAGTCTGCCGTTGGGTGTCGGTGTGCTGAGCGCTGTTTTTTTTATCTCTCTGATTACCTATTTATTGACGGTGATCCAGTGGGTCGAACACACCGACCGCGTGATCAACAACGCCAATCATTCGCTCCGGCTGTCCATCGATATGGAAACGGGCATGCGCGGCTTTCTGCTCACGGGTGATGAGCACTTTCTCGATCCCTATGAAGTCGCCAAACCTGGGGTGGTGGCTGAACTCAAAAGTCTGGACCAACTGGTTGCCGATAACCCTCAGCAACTGGATCGCTTGAGGCGTCTGTCTGCCCTGCAGGATGAATGGAACGATTTTGCCCAGGAAATGATCACGTTGCGCCGAAAAAATGGTGATTATCAATCGGCTATTGCCGCCGGTCGAGGCAAGCGTCTGACCGACGAAATTCGCAGCGAATATGATCAGATCGTGGCGATCGAGCAGCAACTGCGCATCACTCGCAACGAAGACGTCACGCACACCACGATTCTCACAGTGACCTTGTATTTGATTTTTGTGGTGCTGATCAGCGGCTTCCTGGCCTACATAGGCCGGCGCGATATGTTTGCGTTATCAAAAAGTTACCTTGAGAACCTGAAGCTGCAAGAGAATAACGCTCAGCGCTTGCAACACGTGGCGTGGCTGCGCAACGGGCAAAGCGAGCTGGCAGAACAAGTGTTGGGGCAGCTGACATTGAACGTGCTGGGCCGCAATGTGTTGCAGTTTTTTGCCCAATACCTGGGCTCTGTCGTGGCCGCGATGTATGTCCGTCAGGAACATGGTGGCTTCACGCGTGTGGCATCTTACGGGTTTTCCCGCGAGCAGGAACAGCACGAGCAGTCGATCTACGGCGGCGAGGGCGTTATCGGTCAGGCTGCGCTGCAAGACAAGATCATCACCCTGGACGATGTGCCGGGTGATTACTTCAAAGTCAGCTCGGGTCTGGGCGATGGTTCGCCGCGTAGTGTCCTGATCGTGCCAACCAGCAATGACGACCAGGTCAATGGCGTGATCGAGTTGGGTTTTTTGCGGGCCTTGACCGAACGCGATGTCGAGTTTCTCGAGGTGATTTCCGACAACATCGGCACCTCGATTGAAGCGGCACGTTACCGCCAGCGCTTGCAGGACGTACTCGCCGGAACCCAGCAGCTCAATGAAGAACTGCAGGTGCAGCAGGAAGAGCTTAAAGCCGCTAACGAAGAGCTTGAACAACAGTCACACATCCTCAAGGAGTCTCAGTCCCATCTGGAAACCCAGCAGGCAGCTCTTGAGCAAACCAATGAGCAGTTAGCCGAACAGGGCCAAGCCCTGGCCGATCAGCGTGATGCGTTGGACCGCAACAACGAAGAGTTGAATATTGCGCAGGTTGAACTTGAAGCAAGAGCTGAAGAGCTGCAACGCTCCAGCAAATACAAGTCTGAATTCCTTGCCAATATGTCTCATGAGTTGCGAACGCCGCTTAACAGCTCACTGATTCTGGCGAAACTGCTGGCGGAAAACCCGACAGAGAACCTGACGGCCGAGCAGGTCAAATTCGCCGAGTCTATCTATTCGGCAGGCAACGATCTGCTGAACTTGATCAACGACATTCTCGACATCTCCAAGGTCGAAGCCGGCAAGCTCGACATGCGCCCGGAAACTACCAGTGTGGCGCGGTTGGTCGAAGGCCTGCGGGGTATGTTTCAACCCATGGCCGCAGACAAGAAACTCGACTTTCAAGTCGAATTACAGGCGGGCGCGCCAACGCTGCTGTTTACTGATCGCCAGCGCCTGGAGCAAGTACTGAAAAACCTGTTGTCCAACGCGATCAAGTTCACTGAGCGCGGCAGTGTCAGTTTGACCGTATCGCGGCAGCCGGGCGAGGGCATTACCTTCACCGTGCGCGACACTGGCATCGGCATCGCCGAAGAGCATCAGGAAAGCATTTTCGAGGCATTCCGCCAAGCCGACGGCACCACCAATCGGCGTTACGGTGGCACCGGCCTTGGGCTGTCGATTTCCCGCGATCTGGCCAAATTGCTGGGTGGCTCGATCTCCGTCACCAGTGCGCCAGAGCAGGGCAGCATTTTCACCTTGGTGGTGCCTGAGCAATACGTTGAGCAGGTCCAACTCGAATATGGCGAACAGCCGGTAGCGGTCGCAGCACCTGTCATGGTGATGCCACCGGTCATCCCCGTTGTAGTGAAGGTTCCGACACTGCCAGCTATTCCAGACTTTGCCGATGATCGCGACAAGGCACCGTTCAGTACCCGCTGCATGCTGGTGATCGAGGATGAGGTCAGTTTCGCGCAGATTCTTTACGATCTGGCTCACGAATTGGGTTATCAATGCCTGGTGGCCCATGCCGCTGACGAAGGGTTCAACCTGGCGGCACAGTTCATACCTGACGCGATCCTGCTGGACATGCGTCTACCGGATCACTCGGGTCTGACCGTGCTACAGCGCTTGAAAGAACTGGCGCCGACCCGACATATTCCGGTCCACGTGATCTCTGTAGAGGATCGCCAGGAAGCCGCGATGCACATGGGGGCCATCGGTTATGCAGTCAAGCCGACCACCCGTGAAGAATTGAAGGATGTTTTCGCCAAGCTCGAGGCCAAGCTGACCCAGAAGGTCAAGCGCATCCTGCTGGTGGAAGACGACGCCCTGCAACGCGACAGTATCGCGCGATTGATTGGCGACGATGACATCGAGATAACCGCCGTCGGGTTCGCTCAGGATGCGTTGGATCTGCTGCGGGATAACGTCTACGACTGCATGATCATCGACCTGAAACTGCCTGACATGCTTGGCAACGACCTGCTCAAGCGCATGTCCACCGACGACATCTGCTCGTTTCCGCCCGTGATCGTCTACACCGGGCGCAATCTGACCCGGGATGAAGAAGCCGAGCTGCTCAAGTATTCCCGCTCGATCATCATCAAAGGTGCGCGTTCGCCCGAGCGTTTGCTGGATGAGGTGACGCTGTTCCTGCACAAAGTCGAATCGAAACTGTCCAGCGAACGCCAGAAAATGCTCAGGACCGCCCGCAGTCGAGACAAGGTGTTTGAGGGCCGTAAAATCCTGGTGGTCGATGATGACGTGCGTAACATCTTCGCGCTGACCAGTGCCCTGGAGCACAAAGGCGCGGTCGTTGAAATCGCTCGTAATGGTCGAGAGGCCATCAACAAGCTTAATGATGTCGACGACATCGACCTGGTGTTGATGGATGTGATGATGCCCGAGATGGACGGCTACGAAGCGACCGTGGAAATTCGCAAGGATCCACGCTGGCGCAAGCTGCCGATTATCGCGGTGACGGCCAAAGCCATGAGAGACGATCAGGAGCGCTGCCTGCAGGCGGGCTCCAATGATTACCTGGCCAAGCCCATTGACCTTGACCGTTTGTTTTCGTTGATTCGCGTATGGCTGCCAAAAATGGAACGGTTCTGATTCATTGAACGTATCAGGCATTGAAGCCACTAAGTTGACTCCTGGAACCGAGTATCTGGATTTGTGCCATGTCGCTTGAGCGAAACACCGAAATTGAATTGCGTCTGTTAATGGAGGCGATTTACCTCAAATACAGTTACGACTTTCGTGATTACTCTGGAGCCTCGGTCAAGCGTCGGGTCAATCATGCGTTGCGCCAGTTCGATTGCAAGACCATCTCGGCGTTGCAGGAGCGCGTGCTACATGACCCATTAGCGTTCATGCAGCTCTTGCAGTTCCTGACTATCCCGGTCAGCGAAATGTTTCGCGATCCTGGGCATTTCCTGGCGATTCGTCAGGAGGTAGTGCCGCTGCTCAAAACATACCCTTCGATCAAGATCTGGATCGCCGGTTGCAGTACAGGGGAGGAGGTCTACTCCATGGCGATCCTGTTGCGCGAGGAGGGTCTGCTTGATCGAACCATCATCTACGCGACTGACATTAACCCCAGTTCGCTGGAGAAGGCGAAGATGGGCATATTCTCCCTGGAGAATATTCGTGCGTACACCGAGAACTATCAACGGGCGGGCGGGCAGCGGGCGTTTTCCGACTATTACACGGCGGCGTATGACCACGCTATTTTCGATAAGACCCTGCGCGAGAACGTCACGTTCGCCGATCACAGCCTGGCAACTGATAGTGTGTTTTCAGAAACCCAGTTAATTTCATGCCGTAACGTACTGATTTATTTTAATAAGAAACTTCAAGATCGGGCATTTGGGCTGTTTCACGATTCGCTCTGCCATCGGGGCTTTCTGGTACTGGGCAGCAAGGAAACACTCGATTTTTCCGCCTATAGCAAAAATTTTGAAACATTCGTCAAACAGGAGCGGATCTACCGTAAGTCATGAATACGACTGAACAATACCGCCACTTGCCCATTCGCGCGCTGCCTCTTGTCGATGCCATTGTCATCGGGGCGTCGGCTGGCGGCGTGGATGCCTTGATGAAGATTTTCTCTGCGTTGACGCCAGGCTTTGCTTTGCCAATTATCACGGTCTTGCATTTACTTGATGAGCGCCGCAGTCATTTGGCTGAAATTTTTCAGCGGCGCCTGCCTATCACGGTCAAAGAAGTCGATGACAAAGAGATAATTGTTCCTGGCACGTTGTATTTCGCCGCTCCCGGCTATCACGTGTCTGTGGAAGAAGATTTCAGCCTGTCACTGAGCCGGGAAGAGCGCATCTACCATTCACGTCCCAGCATCGACATCCTTTTTGAGTCGGCCGCTGATGCCTATGGACCTCGGCTGGCCGGGGTGTTACTGACCGGGGCCAATCAGGACGGTGCTCGAGGATTGGCTATGATCAAGCATCACGGCGGATTCACTGTGGTTCAAGATCCCCGGCTGGCTCATGCACCCACCATGCCCGAAGCAGCGTTGGCGTTACATATGCCGAATCATATCCTGCCGTTGCACGACATTGGCCAATTGCTAATCGAGCTGGAAAGAACCGCATGCTAAGTGAAATCCAAGCCAACCTGCTGATCGTCGATGATCTACCGGAAAACCTGCTAGCGCTTGAGGCATTGATCAAGCGTGAAGGCCGCACGGTCTTTAAAGCCCTGTCTGCTGATGAGGCACTTTCGCTGTTGCTGCAGCATGAGTTCGCTCTGGCCATTCTCGATGTGCAAATGCCAGGAATGAACGGCTTCGAACTGGCTGAGCTGATGCGCAGTACCGAGAGAACCAAAAATATTCCTATCGTGTTTGTCAGTGCCGCCGGTCGTGAGTTGAATTACGCATTCAAGGGCTACGAAAGTGGCGCGGTGGACTTTCTGCACAAACCGCTGGATATCCATGCGGTGAAGAGCAAGGTCAATGTATTTGTCGACCTTTATCGTCAACGCAAGGCGATGAAGCAGCAGGTCGAAGCCCTTGAACAGAGCCGCCACGAGCAGGAAGCTTTGCTTAAGCAGCTTCAGTCCACCCAGAACGAGCTTGAGCATGCAGTGCGCATGCGCGATGACTTCATGTCGGTTGTTTCTCACGAAGTGCGCACCCCGCTTAACGGGCTTATCCTGGAAACCCAGCTGCGCAAACTGCACTTGACCAAGGGCAACGTTGCTGCGTTTACCCTGGACAAACTGAGCGCCATGGTCGATCGCGATGAGCGGCAAATCAAGAGTTTGATTCGTTTGATCGAGGATATGCTGGATGTCTCACGCATTCGTACCGGTAAGCTGTCGATTCGTCCCAGTCGTTTCGATCTGGTGCAACTGGTCAGCAACCTTCTGGAGAGCTTCTCCGCGCAGATATCGAACGCTGAGTCGACGTTGTCTTTTACGGGCGAAGGGCCGGTCATAGGGACCTGGGATGAGTTTCGTATCGAGCAGGTGGTTGTGAACCTGCTGACCAACGCACTGCGCTATGGCTCTCATAACCCGATCGACGTGCGGGTGTATTGCGAAGGCGGGCAGGCGCGGGTGGATGTGCTTGATCACGGTATTGGTGTCAGCGAAGAAAACCAAAAACGAATTTTTCAGCAGTTTGAGCGGGTATCGGCCAATCATGTCATCGCCGGATTGGGCCTGGGTTTGTTTATTTCCGAGCAGATCGTCGCCGCCCATGGTGGGTCGATCAGCGTAGATAGCGAGGAGGGTAAGGGATCGTTGTTCAGGGTGAGCCTGCCGCTTTAAAAGCTGTTGGCAATTATCCGACGTACAGCGCAACCTACGCCGCGCGCCATGGTCGTAGTGGCAGCTATTTAGAGATATAAGGCACCCCATGAGCTCTGATGCAGAAGATGTCGTACTCATCGTCGAAGACGAACCGCTGATCCTGATGTTGCTCGCCGATTATCTATCGGGCGAGGGCTACCGGGTATTGAAAGCCGAAAATGGCGAACAGGCGTTTGAGATACTGGCGACCAAACCTCACCTGGATTTGATGATCACTGATTACCGCCTGCCGGGTGGTGTATCGGGGGTGATGATTGCTGACCCCGCGGTGAAGCTGCGACCTGAATTAAAGGTGATTTTCATCAGCGGCTACCCCGCCGAAATCCTGGAGTCCGGCAGCCCCATCGCTCTCAAGGCGCCAATCCTGGCCAAGCCGTTCACGATGGACAACCTGCATACGCAGATTAAAAAACTGCTGGCGTGATTGAGTGGTTGTGATGCTGGTATACCCAATTTCATTACGCCTCAACGGCCTCTTTGCGCGCTCGGACACCCATCCCGAAATACTCTAGTGTCTTCATCCTGCAGCATCGGATTGCTTTCTCCTGAACGATGTGGCGCTCCGCGCAGTACGCCTTGATCCTGGTGATTCGAACGGTCTGACTTCGCGCCGCCGAATGGGTTTTTGTCCTGCAAATGGCATAACCGCAGCCTTACGGCTGGTAACGCGTGCTTGTTATAGTCTGAGCACCATTACAACCAAAAAATGTGAGTATTTTCGAAGATGACAACCGTGTCCGATTACCAGGCTTTCCACGTCGAACTGACCGATAACATCGCTCACGTGCAGATTAATCGGCCGGAAAAGGTCAATTCAATGAACGCCGCGTTCTGGAGCGAAATCATTGATATTTTCCAGTGGATCGATGAAACGGATGAAGTGCGCGTCGTGGTCCTGAGTGGCGCTGGCAAACACTTCTCCTCGGGTATCGACTTGATGATGCTGGCATCGGTTGCCACTGAACTGGGCAAAGATGCGGGGCGAAATGCACGCTTGCTACGGCGCAAAATTCTGCAGCTTCAGGCCTCGTTCAATGCCGTGGACAGCTGTCGCAAACCGGTATTGGCGGCAGTTCAGGGATACTGCCTGGGCGGTGCCATCGATTTGATTGCAGCGTGTGATATGCGTTACGCCGCTGAAGATGCACAATTCTCGATCAAGGAAATCGACATGGGCATGGCGGCGGATGTGGGTACTTTGCAGCGCCTGCCGCGTATCATCGGCGACGGTATGCTGCGCGAACTGGCCTACACCGGGCGTACCATGGGTGCAGAAGAAGCGCGCAGCATCGGCCTGGTCAATCGCACGTTCGTCGACACGCAGAGCCTGCTTGACGGCGTGATGGCCATTGCTGGTGAAATTGCCAGTAAGTCGCCGATCGCTATTGCCGGGACCAAGGAAATGATCAGCTACATGCGTGACCATCGGATTGATGACGGCCTTGAATACGTCGCCACGTGGAACGCGGCAATGCTGCAATCAGCGGACCTTCGGTTGGCCATGGCCGCGCATATGAGCAAACAAAAAGCTGTCTTCGATAACTAAAGCATTCAATCATGAAGGCCGACTGGAACACTGAGCTGCAAGCGATCACCCAGACGTGCGCAAGCAGAGGAGATTATTCATGACACGCCCAAGGCGCTGGACAACGGCCGTACTGGATATCCAGGTCAGCGGCGGTTGGGCTGTGGTTCACAGTACCCAGGGATTTCTGCTCGACGGCAACGGCGTGATGTTCCCAAGGGAATGGCTCAAGCGTCAGGACTTGCCGTTGCTCAGCGAACACGGCATCGGCCATTTCGATGGTGAGCCGGTCTACCTGCTGGTGCTCAAACATCCGGTGGACGTCGAGGGTTGTACCTGGCAAGGCCTGCGTCAGTTCATGCTGGAAGGAGACTTCGACGTTTACAGAAAACTCGGCTATGCCGCACAGATAGGCACATGGGCGCGGGAGCATCGGTTCTGTGGCAGCTGTGGCCAAGCGATGCAGCAAGTGCCGGGTGAGCGTGCCATGTACTGCGAACACTGTGATTTGCGCCATTACCCGCGTATTTCGCCGAGCATGATCGTGCTGATCACTCGTGGCGATGAAATCCTGTTGGCACGCTCGCCGCGTTTTGTGCCGGGCGTCTACAGCACCCTGGCGGGGTTCGCTGAGCCTGGGGAGTCTGCGGAGGATTGCGTACGCCGCGAAGTGATGGAAGAGGTGCAGTTGGAGGTCAAGAACATCCAGTACATGGGCAGTCAGTGTTGGCCGTTCCCGCACTCGATGATGCTGGGCTTCCATGCCGAGTACGCGGGAGGCGAAATCGTTCCCCAACTGGATGAGATCGAAGATGCGCGCTGGTTCGACATCAATGATCTGCCGCCGTTACCGGCCCACCGCTCCATCGCGCGCTACTTGATCGATCTGTATCTGGCCAGGCGTTCAGGCGCCGCTGAACCAGTGTTGCCAGGCTAGGCGCACAGTCAGTCCCAGCACCACGATAATGAAAACCGGGCGGATAAATTTTGCGCCGCCCTGAATCGCGGTACGAGCGCCAAAGAAGGCCCCGATCATCAGCGACGAACCCATGCTCAGGCCGATCAGCCAGTCTACCTGGCCAGAGAAGATGAACACTGACAGCGCCGCAGCATTGCTGACGAAGTTCATGCTGCGCGCCACACCGCTGGCCTTCACCAGATCCAGAGGGTAGAGCAGCAGACTGCTGACGGTCCAGAATGCACCCGTGCCCGGCCCGGCGACACCGTCATAAAATCCTAATCCCAGGCCTTGCGGCAGTTGCCACTTCTTCTTGATGGGCGCGTCGCTGTCCAGCGGTGCCTTGGGTGTGCCACCGAACAATAGGTAAAGGCCGCAACCGAACACAATCACCGGGAGCATCTGGTTGATCCACTCAGCGGGCAGGTAATGCGCAACCACCGCACCAATCGATGCCCCGACTGCCGTGCCAATCAACGCGTGAATCCATTGCTTGGGGTCGAACAGCTTGCGTCGGAAAAAGGTGTAGCTGGCCATCGCCGAACCGAAGGTCGAACTGAGTTTGTTGGTGCCAAGGACCAGATGCGGTGGGAGACCGGCAGTCATCAGGGCAGGGGTGGTCAACAAGCCACCACCACCGGCGATCGCATCAATGAACCCTGCGACAAAAGCAACGACTGCAAGAATGGCGAGGGTGGTCAGGTCAACACTGAGTTCAAAAGGCATGCGAGGGATCGACTTATACGGCTTGGGCAGAATGGCTGCTCCAGAAGGCGACCATTTTACGCATAACGGGTGATAAATCGATGTATCGGTTCGACCGCGCCAAGCCATTCGCGAATAAATTCGTTCCCACACAACGTGCAGGAAAAGCGCTTACAGCTCATCAATCCTGACCCAACGCTGCTCTGCCGCCGCCAGGCGAATAGCTGCGGCTAAACGTTCTACTTGCCAAGCCTCTTCGAAATCAGGCCCTTCATTGCCATGACCGCAGACCGCCTGAATCAATGCATGCACTTCCAGCGTCTTGAGTTCGTTGTACCCCAACTGATGCCCAGGTGCGGGACAGAAGACTGCATAACCGGGCAGTGTTGGTCCTGCGAGTATCCGCTGAAACCCGTCTTGCCCTGGGCGGTAAACCTGCAGCTCATTGAGTCGCTCCTGATCAAACGCAAGGGTGCCCCGTGTGCCGCTGATCTCGAAACTCAGGTGGTTTTTGTAGCCGTGCTTGAGCCAGCTGCTGCTGAACGTGCCGCGAGCGCCGTTGGCGAAGCGCAACAAGGCATGGGTCTGATCGTCGACGGCGATGGTGCGCTGTTCGCTGCTGCCCACGGCAACCGGACGTTGGGCGTGCACAGTATGAGAGTCGGCACATACCGCGTCGATGTCGCCGAGCAGGTGACGGGCCAGCGCCAGCAAATGGCTGCCCAGGTCTGCCAGCGCGCCCCCTGCGTGGGCAGCTTCACAGCGCCATGACCAAGGCGTTGCTGGATCCCCCATGAAATCTTCGCTGAACTCTCCCTGAAAGCCGATGATTTCGCCCAGCTCGCCGTCTGCGATCATCTGTCGCGCCAGACCGATGATGGGGTTGTGCTGGTAGTTGTAACCCACCCGCGTGACCACACCCGCAGCTTGGGCGGCTCGACGCATTTCACTCGCTTGACCGAGGCTGATCGCCAGGGGTTTTTCGCAATACACCGCTTTGCCGGCTGCCAGTGCCGCCATGGCCATGGGGTAGTGCAAGTGATTCGGTGTGGTGATCGCCACCAGGTGCACGCCGGGATCGTTGATCAATGATTGCCAGTCACCGTGAGCATGAGCGAAGCCCCAGTCGTTGGCGCATCGCTCGGCACGTGCGGCATCAGCATCGGCCAGTGCAGCGAGATGCACCTGCACGGGCAGTTGAAACGCGGCGCTCACATTGCGAAAGGCCAAGGCATGGGCACGCCCCATGAAGCCAGTGCCGATCAGGCCAATGCCCAGTGTGGGCAGAGCAGATGAGGGTACATAAGATTCGCGCATGACAAAGTCCGGTTAGAGTTGTTGTGCGGAAAATATATTCTTAAATCATTTTTTATGGAATATATATTCTTTTAGTGAGTCGTAAAAAAACAGCCCGAAGGCTGTTTTTTTCACCCGTACAGGAGAATCAGGACAGGTAACCACCGTCCACATTCAACGAAACACCGGTGGTGTAGCTGGATGCATCACTGGCCAGGTACAGAACGGCGCCAGCCATTTCGCTGGGTGCGGCCACACGCTTGAGCGGGATCTGCTCCAGCGCCATGTTCAGGATCGCATCGTTTTTGACCAGGGCCGAGGCGAATTTGGTGTCTGTCAGACCTGGCAGCAGGGCGTTGCAACGAATACCGAACGGCGCGCACTCCTTTGCGAACACTTTAGTCATGTTGATCACGGCCGCCTTGGTCACCGAATAGATGCCTTGGAACACGCCTGGCGAAATGCCATTGATCGAAGCGACGTTGATGATGCTGCCGCCGCCGTTTTCGCGCATCAGTTTGCCGGCTTCAATGGACATGAAGAAGTAACCGCGAATGTTAACGTCGACGGTTTTCTGGAATGCGCTCAGGTCCGTGTCCAGTACATTGCAGAATTGTGGATTGGTTGCAGCGTTATTGACCAGAATGTCCAGACGACCGAACTGTTCGCGAATCTGCGCGAACGCGTTATGGATCTGTTCCATCTCGCCGATGTGGCAGGCAATTGCAGTAGCCTTGCCGCCGTCAGCGATGATCGCGTCCGCGACGTGTTGGCAGCCATCGATCTTGCGGCTGGAGACAATGACGTGCGCGCCTTGTTGAGCCAGTAGCTTGGCGATGGCTTCACCAATGCCGCGGCTGGCACCGGAAACGAAAGCGATTTTGCCGTCGAGGTCGAACAGTTGGGTCTTGGACATGTTTTCTTCCTTATTGTGTCGCAATCAAAGGCTGGATTTATCGATCACTTGCAGGCTCATCTGCTCCAGCAGCTTGTTCATCTGAATGAACTGCGCGAAGCGTTTGTCCTGGGTCTGACCATGAAAAAAACGGTAGTAGATTTGTTGCACGATACCGGCCAGGCGGAACAAGCCATAGGTGTAGTAGAAGTCAAAATTGTCGATCTGGATGCCGGAGCGTTCAGCGTAGTAATCGACGAACTGACGGCGGGTCAGCATGCCGGGCGCATGGCTAGGCTGGCGGCGCATCAGTTGTACCGGTGCCGGGTCGCTGGCTTCGATCCAATAGGCCAAGGTGTTGCCCAGGTCCATCAACGGGTCGCCAATCGTGGTGAGCTCCCAATCCAGAACGCCGATGATTTTCATCGGGTTGGTCGGGTCGAGAATCACATTGTCGAAGCGATAGTCGTTGTGCACGATGCTGGACACGGGGTGATCAGCCGGCATCTTTTCCGTGAGCCAGGCCCTGACCGTCTCCCAACTCGGCGCATCCGGGGTCAGCGCTTTTTCGTAACGGTCGCCCCAACCACCAATCTGGCGTTTCACATAACCTTCGGGCCTGCCAAGGTCCGCCAGGCCGCACGCGGTGTAGTCGACCTGATGCAACTCGACCAGCGTGTCGATAAAGTTTTTACACAGGGCTTCGGTCTGTTGGGCGTCGAAGTTCAGTTCAGGCGGTAGATCAGAGCGCAGAATGATGCCGTTGACCCGCTCCATGACATAGAACTCAGAGCCGATCAGTGACTCGTCAGTGCAATGCACGTAAGCCTTTGGGCAATACGGAAAGCCGACATTCAACTGATTGAGAATGCGGTATTCGCGGCCCATGTCGTGCGCAGACTTGGCTTTGTGGCCAAAAGGCGGACGCCTCAGGACGAACTCCTGGTCCGGGTATTGGATCAGGTACGTCAGGTTCGAAGCACCGCCCGGAAACTGGCTGATCTCAGGCGAGCCCCTCAGGCCGGGAATATGCGCCTTGAGGTAGGGGTCGATGAGGCTGGCGTCGAGTTCTTCGCCAGAGCGGATCTTGGTGGACTGGTCAGTAAGCGCCATGCTTATCCCTTCTGCTTATTATGGAGTGCAGACATTATTGACTAATCTAATGCGACCACTCTTCGCTCACAAGCTGGAAACGGCCTTATAGGTGAGCGTGTTGCTGCCCAATCATTGGCTTTGATCGCTGGGTGTCCGTGAGTTGCAGGCGAAAAAAAACCGAGGCCCTGAGACCTCGGTTCTGCGTGCATTGCAGCCAGGTTTAAGCCGGGAACAGCTCGCTCAGCTTCATGGCCAGCATCATGTCGCCTTCAGCGCGCAGCTTGCCGCCCATGAACGCCTGCATGCCGTCGGTTTCGCCGCTGACGATGCCTTTAAGGGTCTCGCTGTCCATGACCAGTGTCACTTGAGCGTCAGGGTTCTCGCCTTCTTTAACGTCGCAAGTACCGTCTTTTACGATCAAGGAGTAGTGTGTGTTGTCATCGATCTTAAAGCCAAACACCAGGTCCAGGCCTGCAGCTGCACTTGGGTTGAACTTGGCTTTCATGGATTGAATGGAGTCAGCTACAGAAGTCATGGTGCGATCCTTTTTCTAGGGTTCTGGTGGATAGGTTCCAGCGACCATTCAGGTCGCCGTGGGCCGGTCTCAGCGATAAGTGATGAGCTCCGGCGCCTGCAACAGTTGCAGGTGCGCATGACTGTTGAAGGAAGCCAAGGCTACCTCGCGACCACGGAATTTAAGCTGGTTGAGCGAGGTATTGACGATTTGCCAGTTGAGTTCGAACGCCTGCTTCGCGGGCATCTGAGTGATTAAGTGGAGCAGCGCGGTGATTGTACCGCCTGAGGTGAAAATCGCGATCCGGTCTTTGTTGCCCGCCTGATCGAGAACCCGGTGCAAGCCCGATTGAACCTGCTCGACAAAGCCGAGCCAGCTTTGCAGCCCCGGAGTGTCATAATCACCCTTGAGCCAACGGTCCATGATCAACGCAAATAGTCGCTGAAACTCACCGCGGTTTTGCGCGGCATTACGCAGCACATGCAGGGCTTCCGGTTCATCGGGGAGCAGGGCCGGGAGCAGGGCACGGATCACCGCATCGGCGTCGAATTCATTAAACGCGGGATCGACTTCAAGCGGGGCCATGGATTGCCCTGCCGCCTTGAACTGGTCCATTACCGCCTCGGCCGTATGCTGCTGACGACGCAGGTTGCCAGACAGGCAGCGATCGAAGCTCAAGCCCAGCTGTGCCAGGTGGGTGCCGAGGATCTCGGCCTGGCGAATACCCATCGGAGACAGAACGTCGTAGTCGTCTGCACCAAAGGAGGCCTGGCCATGTCGAATCAAATAGATGCTGCCCACGTCGGCGTTATCCCGGGACGTTGAAGGTTTTGCGAGGTTATGAGGATGCTTGAAGCGTGTCAATGAAAAAACATACGCTTGTTTGAATGGTTGTTTCCGGGACATCCCTGGCAAGCGATCGACTGGCCGTCTGCAAGGCACGCCGGTATGCTTGAGTCATCCGCGGCTCCTTGATTGGAGGGGCGCAAAGTGTGTGAGGAGTATTTGTGGAGTTTATGGCTGAATACGCAATTTTTCTGGCCAAGACGGTCACCCTGGTGGTTGCCATTCTGATTGTGCTGGCGGCTTTCGCTTCGCTACGCAGCAAAGGCCGACGCAAATCTGCCGGGCAGTTGCAGGTCAGCAAGCTGAATGACTTCTACAAAGGTCTGCGCGAACGTCTTGAACAATCGCTGTTGGATAAGGACCGGCTCAAGGCGTTGCGCAAAGAGCAAGGCAAAAGCCTGAAGAAGGAAAAGAAACTGGCCGACGCCAAGCCTCGGGTGTATGTGCTGGATTTCGACGGTGATATAAAAGCGTCCGCAACCGAGAGCATGCGCCATGAAATCACGGCGCTGTTAACCTTGGCCACGGTCAAGGATGAAGTGGTCCTGCGCCTGGAGAGTGGCGGCGGCATGGTCCACAGTTATGGCTTGGCCTCATCGCAGTTGGCACGGATTCGTCAGGCGGGTATTCCACTGACCATCTGCATCGACAAAGTGGCGGCCAGCGGTGGCTACATGATGGCTTGCATTGGTAACAAGATTATCAGCGCACCTTTCGCTATTTTGGGTTCCATCGGCGTGGTAGCGCAGTTGCCCAACGTCAATCGTCTGCTGAAGAAGCATGATATTGATTTTGAAGTGCTGACCGCTGGCGAGTACAAACGTACCTTGACCGTATTTGGCGAAAATACCGAGAAGGGCCGGGAGAAGTTCCAGGAAGAGCTGGACATTACTCATGAGCTGTTCAAAAACTTTGTCGCGCGCTACCGTCCGCAATTGGCGATCAACGAAGTTGCTACCGGGGAAGTCTGGCTTGGCATGGCGGCGCTGGACAAACAGTTGGTGGACGAACTCAAGACCAGTGACGAATACCTTTCTGAGCGCGCCAAGGTCGCTGAAGTTTTCCATTTGCATTATTCCGAGCGCAAAAGCTTGCAGGAACGGATCGGCTTGGCGGCCAGTGGGTCGGTAGATCGTGTCTTGTTGAGTTGGTGGAGTCGGCTGACACAGCAGCGCTTCTGGTAATCGTAAGCGCCTTTGTCAGGTTTTCAGTGACAAGGATGGTTCATCAGATAGCAAAAAGCCCGGGGTTCAAATTGAACCCCGGGCTTTTTTTCAGGCCGAATCAGCGACGCCGGAACAGCGGCAACGGTTCATCAGTAGCGGCCTGGTAGGTCACCGAGAAGTCTTTAAGACCTTCAAGTGCTTCATACGGGTCTTTGTCGGGGCGAATCGCAAAGGCGTCGAAACCACAGCGGTGCATATAGAACAATTGGTCACGCAACACATCACCAATGGCCCGTAGTTCGCCTTTGAAACCGTATCGATCACGAAGCAGACGCGCATTGGAGTAACTGCGGCCATCGGTGAACGCCGGAAAATTCAGGGCGATAACCTGGAAGTTATCCACGTCATCACCAATTTGCTCAGCTTCTTCGTCGGCGTCCAGCCATACACCCAAGCCGCCGTCACGCGCTTTGAGGGCGTGACTATGGTCGAGCCATAAAGCCAGCGGCACAATCAGGTCATCACAGTTGGACAGGCCGTCAAGCGTCGTGTCCTTGGGCAGCAAGTGCCAGGTTTCGTCGATGACTTCGTTGTTCTTAATGATTCGCTGCATAGACGCGCTCCTTGAAAGGGTCAATGCCGATACGCTGGAAGGTGTCGATAAAACGCTCATCTTCGTGCCGCTTCTCTATGTAGACGTTGATCAGCTTCTCGATCACGTCGGGCATCACATCCTGGGCGAAAGACGGGCCCAGAATTTTACCCAGGCTTGCATCACGGTTGCTGCTGCCGCCAAGGGAGACTTGATAGAACTCTTCGCCTTTCTTGTCCACGCCAAGAATGCCGATATGCCCCACGTGGTGGTGACCGCAGGCGTTCATGCAGCCGGAAATATTCAGGTCCAGCTCGCCGATGTCGAACAGGTAATCCAGATCGTCAAAGCGACGCTGGATGGCTTCGGCGATCGGGATCGATTTGGCGTTGGCCAAGGAGCAGAAATCGCCCCCTGGGCAGCAAATGATGTCGGTCAGCAAACCGATGTTCGGGGTGGCGAAACCCTGTTCGCGGAGCTCGCCCCACAAGGTGAACAACTGGCTTTGCTCAACGTCGGCAAGAATGATGTTTTGCTCGTGGGACGTGCGCATCTGGCTGAAGCTGTAACGATCAGCCAGATCGGCAACGCCATCGAGTTGTTTGTCGGTGATATCGCCTGGGGCAACACCGGTCGGTTTGAGCGACAGGGTCACCGCTGCGTAGCCTGGCTTTTTGTGCGCAAGAACGTTGCGCGAGCGCCAGCGGGCAAAACCCGGGTGTTCTTTATCGAGGTGAGCCAGTTCAGCGCTTTGATCGCTGAGGGCTTTGTACTCGGGGTCGACGAAGTGCTTGGCGACGCGATGCACTTCGGCTTCGGTCAACGTGGTCTGGCCGCCCCGCAGGTGGACCATTTCCGCGTCGACTCGCTCGGCGAACACTTCAGGCGTCAGTGCCTTGACCAGAATCTTGATCCGGGCCTTGTACTTGTTGTCACGACGGCCATAGCGGTTATAGACCCGCAGGATCGCGTCTAGATAGCTCAACAGGTCCTGCCAAGGCAGAAACTCATTGATGAAGGCACCGACCACTGGCGTACGGCCAAGGCCACCACCGACCAGGACGCGGAAACCCAGTTCGCCCGCAGCGTTACGCACTGGCTCCAGGCCGATGTCGTGTACCTCAATGGCGACACGGTCACTGGTGGAACCATTGATGGCGATCTTGAATTTACGCGGCAGGTAGGCGAATTCGGGGTGGAAGGTAGTCCACTGCCGAATGATCTCGCACCACGGACGCGGATCAACCACTTCATCCGCCGCAACACCGGCAAATTGATCGGTGGTGACGTTACGCAAGCAGTTACCGCTGGTCTGAATCGCGTGCATCTGCACGGTTGCGAGTTCAGCCAGAATATCCGGCACGTCTTCCAGCGCGGGCCAGTTGAACTGAATATTTTGGCGGGTGCTGACATGGGCATAGCCCTTGTCGTAATCACGAGCGATTTTGGCAATCATGCGCAACTGCCGCGAGGTCAACTGGCCATAAGGCACAGCCACCCGCAACATCGGCGCAAAGCGTTGAATATAAAGGCCATTCTGCAGGCGCAGCGGGCGAAACTCTTCTTCGCTCAGCTCTCCGGCCAGGTAGCGTCGGGTCTGATCCCGGAACTGCTTGACGCGGTCCTCGATGATCCGCTGATCGTACTCGTCGTATACGTACATATAGGTCCTGTTCTCAGGCTGCTTACAGCAAATCTGCGCGCACGGCCGCGCACTCCCAACGGAGCCGAGGGAAGATACCAGTTTGCAGTTATGCGCAAAAGTGAAGTTTGAGTATATGCAAAGAACTAAAAGAACTATCCAGGTCGGGTTGATCGCATAACCCTGCTTGAGGAATGGGCAATGCTCGACTTTACTAAGGGCGTGATCGCGGCAATCTGCTGTCGCAGAGGCGGTCACGCTTCATGTGCAATCACCGATAAAACCGAAAAGAGGCGATGCAATGAGCAACCCTGTCAAAGCAGTGAAAGCCGATAGCAGCGTAGATGCCTGGGCCATTTTCTTTATTGTCATCCTGGTCGTAACGACGGCCGTATTCTGGGTGAGCCACCAATAACGCAAGCAACCTGCGCCTGTCCGACGTGACGGTCGGACAATGCGTTAAACGGTATCCAGAGGTCTGCACTTAGGCAGTTATACTGCGTGCCTATTTTTCAGGCCAGCATGAGAATGTTTAAACTTTTTTGTAGCGCGTTGCTGGTATTGAGCAGCGTGTGGATGACTGCGACCGAAGCAGCGACGGTGGTTTTTCTGAATCCGGGCCTGTCGACGGAAACGTTTTGGGTCAGTTATTCAAAGTTCATGGCGGCGGCGGCCAACGACTTGGGCATGACGCTGCAGGTGCGTTACTCGGAACGGGACCCTCATAAAACGCTGATCCAGGCGCGCGAAGCGTTGTTGGGCCCTGACCGGCCCGATTACCTGGTGTTCGTCAATGAATTGTATGCCGCCCCGGAAATTCTTCGTCTATCCCAAGGCAGCGGCGTCAAGCTGTTTGCCGTCAACAATACCCTCACCCCTGATCAGATCAACATGCTCGGCGACGTCCGCACTCGCTTTCCGAATTTGATCGGTAGTTTGGTAGGGAATGATGAGGAGGGCGGTTACTTGATGGCCAAGGAGCTGATTCGCCTGCACCCGAAGGTTGCCGCTGGTCATAGCATCGACATGCTGGCGTTCTCTGGAGCAGCAACAACACCCGTCGCTCAGCTTCGCGAGCAGGGTCTGCGACGCGCTCTGGGTGAGCACCCGGAAGTGCATTTGCGTCAACTCGTGTACAGCGGTTGGGAACGAGAGCGAGCGCAGGAACAGGCCCGACAGTTGTTTCAGCGCTACCCGAAAACAAGCCTGGTATGGTCTGCCAATGATGAAATGGCGTTTGGCGCCATGGCTGCATTGCGTGAACGGGGCGGAGCGCCGGGCAAGGATGTGCTGTTTAGTGCCTTGAACTCTTCGACAGCGGCCTTGCAGGCGCGTCTGGACGGAAGTTTGAGCGTTCTGGCGGGTGGGCACTTCACGTTGGGTGGGTGGGCCATGGTGTTGCTGCACGACTATGACGCAACCAGGGAACAGGATCGCCAGTACCTGGGGGCGCGTCAATTAAGCGTGTTGCAGCTTCTTGGCCAGCAGGATGCCAGGCGCCTGCTGCAGGCTGGCCGCCAAGACGACTATGGCGTCGATTTCCGCACATTCAGCATGACGGGGAACCCTAAGCCGGGTGCGTACCGTTTTTCCCTGAAAAGCATACTGTACTGAAGGGTCAACCCACGGCGAAGTGCAATACCAACTGGACAATGCCAAACAAGGTCAGGGCGAAGATCGCCGTGAACAGCACGCCCAGTATGACGAAGTGACTGGGTTTGCCGTGGGTAAAATCCCGAGCCCGGTTTTTCCCGCTCTGTACACCAAATGCCGCCGCTACAACGCTCAGCACCATCTGCCAGAAAGTAGGCGGCTTATTGTTTGAAGAGTCGTCCATACACCCTCGTGAATTCACATCAACGTAAAGAAAACTCACTAAGCATAGTCAAGTCAGAGGGATATGCCCTGCGCGGGTCACTTTGATGGGTGGCAGCGCCTACTGAAAAAGGAAGCAACCCATGGTCGGGCTGCCTCCTGAACGCGCTGTCTTAGTCGTCGTATCCCAGGTTTGGCGCCAGCCAGCGCTCAGAAACGCTCAGCTCCTGACCTTTGCGCGCCGTGTAGCTTTCTACCTGATCCTTGTCGACTTTACCCACGGCAAAATATTGCGCCTGTGGATGAGCGAAGTACCAGCCACTCACCGACGCCGCAGGGAACATTGCATAGCTTTCGGTCAAGGTGACACCGCTCAGGCCTGACTGACCCTCCTCGGTGCGGTCCAGCAGGTCGAACAAGGTGCCTTTTTCGGTGTGATCCGGGCAGGCCGGATAACCCGGTGCAGGGCGGATACCGATGTACTGCTCCTTGATCAGGTCTTCGTTGGCCAGTTGTTCGTCCTTGGCATAACCCCAGTAGTTTTTCCGCACCTGTTGGTGCAGCCACTCGGCGCAGGCTTCGGCAAGACGGTCGGCCAGGGCTTTGACCATGATTGCGTTGTAGTCGTCGCCTTTGTCTTGATAAGCCTTAGACACTTCTTCGGCACCGATGCCCGCAGTGGTGATGAAACCGCCGACGTAATCGGTGACTCCGCTGTCCTTGGGTGCGACAAAGTCAGCCAGGGAGAAATTCGGTTTGCCGTCGGTCTTGATGATCTGTTGACGCAGGTGATGCAGCTTGGCCAGCGGTTTGCCGTCGTTGCCGTAAAGCTCCAGGTCATCGTTGTCGACCTGATTGGCAGGCCAGAAGCCGAACACTGCGCGAGCGCTGATCAGTTTTTCGTCGATCAGTTTGCGCAGGATGTCCTGAGCATCGGCAAACAGCGAGGTCGCGGCTTCGCCAACCACTTCATCGGTGAGAATGCGCGGGTATTTGCCGGCCAGGTCCCAGGAGATGAAGAATGGGGTCCAGTCGATGTACTCGGCCAGCACATTAAGGTCGATATTTTCCAGGACCTTCACGCCGGTGAACGTAGGTTTGACCGGTTGGTAATCGGCCCAGTCGAACTTCGGCTTCTTGGCCACGGCAGCGGCGTAACTCAGGCGCTCGGTGCGGGAACTGCGGGCAGCGGTGCGCTCACGTACCTCGATGTACTCGAGCCGGGTTTTCTCGATAAACGCCGGCTTCAATTCCTTCGACAGCAATTGCGTGGCCACGCCAACGGCGCGGGATGCATCGGTGACGTAGATCACCGCGTCGTTGCTGTACTTGGGTTCGATCTTCACCGCGGTATGGGCTTTGGACGTGGTCGCGCCGCCGATCATCAGCGGCAGGGTAAAGCCCTGACGCTGCATTTCCCGGGCGACATGCACCATTTCATCGAGTGACGGTGTAATCAGTCCAGACAGGCCGATGATGTCGCACTTCTGTTCCTTGGCCACCTGCAGGATCTTCTCTGCCGGCACCATCACGCCCAAGTCGACGATGTCATAGCCGTTGCAGCCCAGAACCACGCCGACAATGTTCTTGCCGATGTCATGCACGTCGCCCTTGACCGTGGCCATGAGAATTTTGCCCTTGGCTTCGGGTTTGTCGCCTTTTTCCAGTTCGATGAACGGGATCAAGTGGGCCACGGCCTGTTTCATCACTCGCGCGGATTTAACCACCTGTGGCAGGAACATTTTTCCTGAGCCGAACAGGTCGCCGACGATGTTCATGCCGGACATCAACGGCCCTTCGATCACTTCGATCGGGCGCTTGAACGACTGCCGAGACTCTTCGGTGTCTTCGACGATATGGGTGGTGATGCCTTTGACCAGCGCGTGTTCCAGGCGCTTGTTGACTTCCCAGCCACGCCACTCTTCGGTTTCGGCTTCTTTGACGCTGCCGTCACCCTTGTACTTGTCGGCGATGGCCAGCAGGGCGTCGGTACCGTTTGGCGTGCGGTTGAGGACGACGTCTTCCACACAATCGCGCAATTCGGTCGGTATTTGGTCGTAGATCTCCAATTGCCCGGCGTTGACGATCCCCATGCTCAAACCGTTGCGGATCGCATACAGCAAGAACACCGAGTGAATCGCCTCGCGTACCGGATTGTTGCCACGGAACGAGAAGGATACGTTGGACACGCCACCAGAGGTCAGGGCATGGGGCAGGTTGTCGCGAATATAGGCACAGGCGTTGATGAAATCGACGGCGTAGTTGTTGTGCTCTTCGATGCCCGTGGCAATGGCGAAAATGTTCGGGTCAAAAATGATGTCTTCAGGCGGGAAGCCGACATCGTTGACCAGGATGTCGTAGGAGCGCTTGCAGATTTCTCTCTTGCGCTTCTCGGTGTCGGCCTGGCCGTCTTCATCAAACGCCATCACCACCACGGCGGCGCCATAGCGTTTGCACAGTTTGGCGTGATGGATGAACTGCTCCACGCCTTCCTTCATGCTGATGGAGTTGACGATGCCCTTGCCCTGAATGCACTTGAGGCCGGCTTCGATCACCTCCCATTTGGAGGAGTCGATCATGATCGGAACGCGGGAAATGTCCGGTTCGCCGGCAATCAGATTGAGGAAGGTCACCATGGCCTTCTTCGAATCGAGCATGCCCTCGTCCATGTTGATGTCGATCACCTGAGCGCCGGCTTCGACCTGCTGCAAGGCGACTTCAAGCGCTTCGGTGTAGTTGTCCTCACGGATCAGCCGGGCAAAACGCGCAGAACCGGTGATGTTGGTGCGCTCGCCGACGTTGATGAACAACGAACTGCGATCAATGGTGAACGGTTCCAGGCCGGATAGGCGACAGGCTTTAGGGATGTCCGGAATAGCCCGCGGCGGGTACTTGCTTACCGCATTGGCGATGGCCTTGATGTGCGCAGGTGTGGTCCCACAGCAGCCACCGACGATATTGAGAAAGCCGCTCTGGGCGAACTCTTCGATGATTGCCGCTGTCTGTGCTGGCTCTTCGTCGTATTCACCGAAGGCGTTCGGTAAACCGGCGTTCGGGTGCGCCGAAATGTAAGTGCCGGCTTTGTTCGACAGTTCTTCCAGGTAGGGACGCAAATCGCTGGCGCCCAGCGCGCAGTTCAAACCCACCGAAATAGGTTTGGCGTGGCTGACCGAGTTCCAGAACGCTTCAGTGGTTTGTCCGGACAAGGTGCGGCCCGAGGCATCGGTGATGGTCCCGGAGATCATGATCGGCAATTCAAAGCCGACTTCTTCGAACACGCCCTGCACGGCGAAAATCGCGGCCTTGGCATTGAGGGTGTCGAATATCGTCTCGATCAGGATCAGATCGGCGCCGCCTTCGATCAAGCCGTGGGTGGCTTCGGTGTAGTTTTCCACCAACTGATCGAAGGTCACGTTGCGGTAACCGGGGTTGTTCACGTCTGGCGACAACGAGCAGGTGCGGCTGGTCGGGCCTAGAACGCCAGCAACGAAGCGCGGCTTGTTGGGCGTTTCCAGGGTTTTAGCGTCAGCGACCTTGCGGGCGAGGCGAGCACCTTCTACGTTCAACTCATAGACCAACGCTTCCATACCGTAATCGGCCTGGGAAACCTGGGTGGCGTTGAAGGTGTTGGTTTCGAGAATGTCAGCGCCAGCATCCAGATAGGCCTTTTCGATGGCCCCAATCACGTCCGGACGACTGAGAATCAGCAGGTCGTTATTGCCTTTGACATCACTTGGCCAGTCGGCGAAGCGTTTGCCACGGTAGTCCTCTTCCTCCAGTCGGTAGCTCTGGATCATTGTGCCCATGCCACCATCGAGAATCAGAATGCGCTCTTTGAGGGCTTGCTGGAGAGCGTGGAGGCGAGCGCTGCGGTCGGACATAGGACTACCTGGAAAGGCCAATACAGAAGGTCCGAGATAATAGCAAACCTGCGCGCTTTTAGTGAGAGGAGGGCATTCTCATGAATATCGCTCATGTTGTAGGGAGTAAGCCACTGTAGAATCACCGCGTTTTAATGGTCGGGACACTGGACATGCCATATCGGGTACTCGCAAGCCTCTTTTTGCTGCTCCTGTGCAGTGGGGTACGTGCGCAAGATTCAGGGTCGAACCCTTCCTCGTCTATTTCCTACACCCGAGACGTGCAGCCGATCTTTACCGAGAAGTGTGTCGCCTGCCATGCCTGTTATGACGCCGCATGCCAGCTCAACCTGGGCAGTGCCGAAGGAGCTCTGCGGGGCGCGTCGAAAGTTCAGGTGTATAACGGCAGGCGCAGCGAAGCCGAGGCGCCTACCCGACTGTATTACGATGCCCATAGCGTCACGGCCTGGCAGCATAAAGGCTTCTATTCGGTGTTTGATGCGCAAGGCAGTCAGGCTGCACTGATGGCGCGGATGCTCGAGCTCGGCCATAAAACGCCACTGACGCCCAATGCCAAAGTTCCGGCCGAGATCGTTCTGGGGATGGACCGAGATAATCAATGCCCAATGCCGGCTGAGTTCGATACCTATGCCGGCAACCATCCCAAGGAAGGCATGCCGCTGGCAGTGACCGGCCTGACCGAACCGCAGTATCAAACCTTGCGGCGCTGGTTGGCGGCGGGTGCGCCGATTGATCAACAGGCGCTGGCCCCGAGCGCCAGCGAGACGCTGCAAATCACTCAGTGGGAAGACATGCTCAATGCCCGCGGCGCCAAGGAAGGGTTAGTGGCGCGGTGGTTATACGAGCATCTGTTTCTGGCACACATTTATTTTGAAGGCGGCGAGCCTGGGCATTTCTTTCAGTGGGTTCGTTCGCGCACGCCCAGCGGTCAGCCCATCGACCTGATCAATACACGACGACCCAACGATGATCCGGGCTCCGACGTGTATTACCGCTTGTGGCCAGTACAAGGGGTGATCGTGCACAAGACCCACATCACATACCCGATGAGCCCAGGCAAAATGGCGCGGGTCAAAGAGCTGTTCTACAGCGGTGACTGGACTGTCAGCGCTTCGCCTGGCTACGGCCCACGGCACCGCGCCAATCCGTTCGACACGTTTCAGGCGATTCCTGCCCAAGCGCGTTATCAGTTCATGCTCGACAACGCCGAGTACTTCGTGCGCACCTTTATCCGTGGTCCGGTCTGCCGTGGGAATATCGCCAGTGATGTCATTCGCGATAATTTCTGGGCTCTTTTTCAGGACCCGGCACATGATCTGTACCTCACGGATGCGGCTTATCGTGACAAGGCTACGCCCCTGTTGTCGATGCCCGGCCAGATCGACGACGTTGGCAGCGTTTTGACTCTGTGGCACTCCTATCGCGACAAGCGCAATGAGTACGAAGCACTACGCAGCAAAACCTATGCTCAGGCGCCAGCCCCCAGTTGGTCGACGTTGTGGGCCGGTAACGACAACGCCTTGTTGTCGATTTTTCGTCACTACGACAGCGCCTCCGTCAATAAAGGGTTGATCGGCGAAATCCCGCAGACGATGTGGCTGTTCGACTTCCCCATCCTTGAGCGAACCTATTACCAGCTTGCGGTCAATTTCGACGTATTCGGCAACGTTGCGCATCAAGCGCAGACTCGGTTGTATTTCGACCTGATCCGCAACGGTGCCGAGCAGAACTTTCTGCGGCTGATGCCCGCTGACTCGCGCGATGAGATCTTGAGCGACTGGTACCAGGAAGGCGGCAAAGTGAAAATGTGGCTGGACTATCAGGGCATCGACGACGACGCGCCAAGCGGTCTTAAGCTCAATGAAAAAGACCCCAAACGTGATTTCGCCCTTCAGTTGCTGGTGCGCTACGGCGACTTGAATGGCCGGCCGGACCCGATCAACCGCTGCAGTGGCGCGTACTGTGCCCGGCAAACCCTGGTGCCCGAATTGCGCTACGCCGAACAGGCTCTGAGTCGCCTGACGTCTCGCCCGGCGGCGGGTTTGCAGGTGATCGCCCAGTTACCGGAAGCAAGCATGCTCCGAATCCAGGCCAGCGATGGTAAGCGCGAGCTCTACAGCCTGCTGCGCAACCGTGCACACAGTAACGTCGCCTTTATGCTGGGTGAGGAATCCCGCTATCAACCGGGGCTGGACACCTTGACTATCTATCCCGGCGTGCTGAGCAGCTACCCGAACTTTATGTTCAATATTCCTGCTGTGCAGGTGCCCGCGTTTGTCCGCGCCATGGAGCAGGCGCGGGACGCTGATGCGTTCGAAAAAATCGTTCAGCGATGGGGCATTCGCCGGAGCAATCCTCAGTTCTGGTTCTATTTTCATGACCTGACACGCTATATCCAGGAGACCGAGCCGGTTGAGGCGGGCATGCTGGACATGAACCGTTACGAGAATCTGTAGCCGTTCTTTAAACGGCTTCGCAGGTAAGCCTGCGAAGCCGTTGACACGCTCGTATTGAGCTGAACGCCTTGACAAACATGGCCCGCAGCCATCTACCAGTCATCAATCCCGCGCAACCTTTTGGCCCTTGTCGCGGTCCGACGTATCGAGACGACCTGAAGTAGCAGTCTATTCGGGGTCCTTGATGTTGATTTGAAAACAGGTGAGTTGCGGATGTTGATTTCGGTTCAAGCCTTGCGGGCACTCGCCGCGTGGGCAGTTGTGTGTCACCACTTTATGCAGATTTTCTTTGATTTTCATGCCAAAGGCCCCGTAGGGCAGTTCTTCGTCGACAGGGGGGCGGTAGGGGTCGATATTTTCTTCGTGATCAGTGGGCTGGTGATCTATCTGTCCACGCAAAACAAAGACATGCCAGCTGGACGCTTCATGGTCAATCGGATCATCCGTATCGTCCCGGCATATTGGGTCTACACGGCCGCCATGGGGCTGCTGTTGGTAGTCGCCAGTCCGCTATTGCCGCATCAAGTGATCAGTTGGCAGAACTTTATTCTTTCCCTGTTATTCATCCCTTCTGAAAACCCCGGCGGTTATGGCATGTACCCTACGTTGAACGTGGGTTGGACGCTGAATTATGAAATGTTCTTCTATCTATTATTCTCACTGGTGTTCCTGGTCCATCAACGTCATCGGCCACTGGTTGTCGCGGCCGCATTGTTCGCGGTGAGTGAGGTGTTGACCCGTTACGGCTGGATCAGCCATTTCTACCGCAACGACATTGTGTACGAGTTTCTGCTCGGCATCGGCATCGGTATTATCTACAGCCGGGGCTGGATCACTCCACGGCTATGGCTGCCGCTGCTGGCGATTGCCGGGGCCTTCGTCACTATTTACCACCTGCCACCCTCACAACGGTTTATGAACTGGGGGCTGCCCAGCGCGTTGATTGTCGTCGCCTGTATCTCACTGGAACCGTACTTCCAGGGCAATCGATTATTCAAGGTACTGGGCGACTGTTCCTACTCGGTGTACTTACTCCACGTATTGGTTCTCTATGGCGGATGGCTGGCGTCTGAACGCTATGGGCTCAATCCGTATGCGGTGTTTGCCGTGTGTGTACCGTTGATTGCCGTCGGAGCCTGGGGCAGTTACGAATTTATCGAAAAAGGACTTTATCTGCGCCTCAAAGGCTGGCTGGACAAGCGAAGAGCGGTGGGCGAGGCGGTCGCTCTTTCCCGACATAATTACTAGGACTTTGTGCGGCGCGAATGATTGGCGTAAACTGCGCCCACGTCTGCGAGGAATTTTCATGACCGCTATTACTATTACCGATGCCGCCCACGACTATCTGGCCGATTTGCTTGAAAAGCAGAACACTCAGGGCATCGGCATCCGCGTGTTTATTACCCAGCCTGGCACCCAATACGCTGAGACCTGCATTGCTTATTGCAAGCCGGGCGAAGAGAAACCGGAAGACAAGGCCATTGGCCTGAAAAGCTTCACTGCCTGGATCGACTCCTTCAGCGAAGCGTTTCTGGATGATGCGGTTGTCGATTACGCCACCGACCGAATGGGCGGCCAACTGACCATCAAGGCGCCAAACGCCAAAGTACCGATGGTCAATGCCGACAGCCCGATCAACGAACGCATCAATTATTACCTGCAAACCGAGATCAATCCGGGGCTGGCCAGCCATGGCGGCCAGGTTTCGCTGATTGATGTGATTGAAGAGAACAACGAAAATATCGCGGTGCTGAAGTTCGGTGGCGGTTGCCAGGGCTGCGGTCAGGCTGACGTGACCTTGAGAGAAGGGATCGAGCGCACTCTGCTTGAGCGTATTCCTGAGCTTAACGGTGTGCGGGACGTCACTGACCATACGCAAAAAGAAAACGCCTACTACTAAGTCGGGCGCCTCTACGCGATAAAACAGCTGCAAAAAATGCCTCGACTGGTTCGAGGCATTTTTTTTGGTTCTGCCAGTGCCTGGTTTAGCCAGCCTTGGCGCAACCAGCAGGGTTGAACACGCGCTGGCTTGAAGCCGGATTTTTCAGCAGTGCAGCCCCGGTGCGTGCCGGACGTGGCAGAAGTTGCCCGGAGCAATTGGGACAGCGACCGCCCAGACGGTCGTGCGCGCAATCGCTGCAGAAGGTGCATTCAAACGAGCAAATCAACGCGTCCAGACTGTCGCCAGGCAGGTTGCGGTCGCAGCATTCACAGCTCGGGCGAAGTTCAAGCATAGAGGTGACCTCGTTCGCAGGTGTTCGGGGGAAGGAAAGCTTCGGCAACAATGCCAAACACTGCGGGCTCTTGGCAATCAGGGCCGGTATAGATGCGCATGTCCGGCCCGATAGAGCGACGATTCGGCGAACTGGTCATTGGCCAATACCCTGCCTACCAGAATCAATGCCGTGCGGCGAAACCCTTTGGCGCGAACTTTCTCCTGGATGTCGGCGAGCGTTCCGAGTACCCAATCCTGATCCGGCCAACTGGCGCGATGGACCACGGCAATCGGGCAATCAGCGCCGTATTGCGGGGTCAGTTCGGCGACAATTTTTGCCAGGTTCTTGACCCCTAGATGAATCGCCATGGTCGCCCGATGCTGCGCCAGGCTTGCCAGCTCCTCGCCCGCAGGCATGGAGGTTTTATCGGCATAGCGGGTCAGGATCACACTCTGAGAGATATCCGGCAGCGTCAGTTCGGTGCCCAACAGTGCGGCGCAGGCAGCGGTGGCGGTAACGCCGGGGATGATTTCGAAGGGGATATCCAGTTCGCGCAGGTAACGAATCTGCTCGCCAATCGCGCCATACAGACTGGGATCGCCGGAGTGCACCCGAGCGACATCGAAGCCTTGTTCATGAGCGGATTTCATCGCGGCGATGATCTGCTCCAGGTGTAACTCGGCGCTATTGATCACCTGTACCGCCTGATGCCCTTCAAGGACAGCGGTCGGTACCAGTGAGCCGGCGTAGATAATCACCGGGCAACTGCGGATCAGGCGCTGGCCTTTGACCGTGATCAGTTCCGGGTCGCCGGGGCCTGCGCCGATAAAAAAAACGGTCATGGGTGCTCCAGAATCCAGCCTTAGGCTTTTGAGTGGGAGTGAAAACGGACAGATTATCGACGATTGAGTACGTCACCGGCCAAGGCAAATGTCGCTTGCTGGTTTTTCTGCCGGGTGATCAGTAATTCGCCATGACGTCCACCAAGGCGCTGTAACAGCGCCAATGCACTGCTTTCGGCCACGCCGTAGCAACCGGTGTGGGCGAACGCGATGGCAGAACGATGACTGAGTCGCGCGTCGAAACAGCTCAACTCTGCTGCACTGAAAAACACCAGTGGCAGACCCAGACGCTCTGCCAACGCCAGCAAACCCGGCTCAGAACGTTTCAGGTCAATGGAGGCGAGGGCAGTGATGGCTTCAATTTTCAGCCCATGACCCTGCAAAGCCTGTTCAATCAGTTCCAGCAGTCGGCTTGCAGGGCAACCGCGCTGGCAGCCGAGGCCGACCGCCAGGGTCGGCACCGAGTGCTGCCGGGTCATGCGCCGTGATTGACGTGTTGGGCGTTCACTTCATGATTATTGCGGCGGAACAGCCAAGCACTGATCAGACCCAAGGCGATCCAGAACAGCGCATTGGTCAGCAGCGAGGCGATCTTGAACTGAGCTTCCAGAGCTTCAGGGGCCAGGCTCTCATGCACGTCTGGTTGCGGTGCACCCATCACGTGTGGCACCAGCAGGATCGCTACACCCAGCACCTTCAGCAACCAATGTTTGCTGAACACGATCAGTGCCAAGGCGACGGCAGTAGATGCCGCTGTGCTCACCCACCAGATTTGTCGCTGAACCAGATCAGCCGCCGCAGTCCCCGGCAGCTCAGGTGGCAGGCCCAGGGTCGGCGCGAGAACGAACACGGCAAACCCGGCCAGCCCCCACAGTATCCCCTGAGACGTACGGCCCGGCGCACGTAGGGTGTAAAGCCCCGCCAGCATCAATGCAAAACCGACTGCGACCACCAGGTTGCCTCCGGTGGTGGACAAGACACGTTGCCAGCCGTCTTGAGGTTCCCATGCCTCGGCGTCGTGAACATGCCCTGCGCCAACGCCCTCAGCGTGTTCATGGGCCTGCTCTGTCGGTGCCTTCTCATAGGACTCCGCTTGCAGAATCAGCGGCGCAACCCAGACGCTTTGCAGCAGCGTCAACAACAGTGCGGCGAACAGACCCGTGAACCCGGCCGTTTGAGCGATACGCTTGAACATGGCGGCAGGTCTCAATGGCAAGGGAAGGCAGAGCTGTGGCGGGTGTCGTGCGCCGCGTTGTGGACGGCATTGATATGCGAGAAGCCGGCGAAGTAGACCAGAAAGGCACCCAGCAGAAGGGCGCTGACGGCAGCCGTCAGGCGTCGGGTCTGAGTGGATGTGGTGGTAGCTGAGTGGCTGATAGTGCTGATCGACATGGCGCTTCCCTCAAGTGTCGGCAAGTAGGCAAGCGCATGAAAACACCACTGACAGGCGTCAGTAGAGGTTCAACAGCGCCCGCCCACCGCGGGTTTGTCAGATGATTTGTCGGGCCGGTCTCCGGGCTTGCGAGGGGTCTGTGCAGACTGACCATCAAGAATCACCTTCCCATGCCGGACTGCTGGCACAGTGGATCTGATTCTTCACTCGCTTACCGTTGCGGGGGCAGCGCCGGACTTGCTTATGCCTGTTGGCATGAAGCGCACCGGTTTCCCGTTTCACCCTGTGAAGGGCACCCGAAACAAGGCCGTAGGAAAACATGAGCACGCACAGGAGTCAATCCAGAGCATCTGCGGCTTAGCCGGTGATTGACCTGTCCGCAGCCACTGCGTAGCCTTGCTCGTTCGAGGTGCTCCGGTATTGCACGGAGCTAAAAGGGAACGCGGTTCAAGCCGCGGCTGCCCCCGCAACTGTAAACGGTCATGTTCATTGCACTGCCACTGCACGCGTGCGGGAAGGCGCAATGAACGCGTGCTGGACGCTTTTTATAGGCTGCCAACACGCCACCGTCAGCCAGGAGACCTGCCTCGGAACAAGATTCTCACTACAACCGGGCGGGGTGATCCGGTGGCGAATTGATCTGCGTGCATGTGCTACGTGGTTATCGTCCTGTTTGCCCGCCGCTTTGCCAAAGGGCATCCGATGAAATCACTGGCCAAACTTCCCGTCACTATCGTTACCGGTTTCCTCGGGTCGGGCAAAACCACGTTGCTGCGGCACATCCTCGACAACGCGGAAGGTCGGCGCATCGCGGTGATCGTCAACGAATTCGGCGAACTGGGCATTGATGGCGACATCCTCAAGCAATGCACCATTGGCTGCACCGAAGAAGAAGCCAGCGGTCGTGTGTATGAGTTGGCCAACGGTTGCCTGTGCTGCACGGTTCAGGAAGAGTTCTTCCCGGTCATGCGCGAATTGGTTGCCCGTCGCGGCGACCTGGATCACATCCTGATTGAAACCTCTGGCCTGGCATTGCCAAAACCTTTGGTTCAAGCGTTTCAGTGGCCAGAAATTCGTAACGCCTGCACGGTCGATGCGGTGATTACCGTGGTCGACAGCCCTGCGGTGTTGGCAGGCACTTTCGCTGCATTCCCGGATCAAGTCGACGCACAGCGCAAACTCGACCCGAACCTTGACCATGAGTCGCCACTGCACGAGTTGTTCGCCGATCAACTGGCGAGCGCGGACCTGGTCATCCTCAACAAATCCGACATGCTTGATGCGGCAGGCTTGGCGACCGTCCGCGCTGAAGTCTCCGAAGAACTGCCACCCGCGGTCAAAGTGATCGAAGCCAGCAGCGGTCGTTTGCCCATCAGCGTGTTGCTGGGGCTGGGCGCCGAGTCGGAGGTGCATATCGATAGCCGCCGCACCCACCATGATCATCACGAAGGCGATGACCATGACGACCATGATCATGATGCGTTCGATTCGATCTCGATCAAATTGCCGCAGGCCGACGAAAGCCTGTTGCTGGACGCCTTGACGCAACTGGTGGTGCAGCACGGTATTTTGCGGGTCAAGGGTTTCGCGGCGATTCCGGGCAAACCGATGCGCTTGCTGATTCAAGGCGTCGGGACGCGCTTCGACAAGCATTTCGACCGTGCCTGGCGTACCGAGGAAGAACGTGCGACCCATCTGGTGTTGATTGGTCAGGAACTCGACGCCGGCGTTCTCGAAGCCCAACTGCACGCAGCGGTTGCCGGCTGACTTATGCATTTACTGAGAACCCAACCTGGCGGCTTTGTACCTGACGACAGCATCGCTGATCTGGGGCAAACCCCGGCCGAGCTGGTGATTCTCTGCAGCGGCGATTCACATTTGGCGTTGCTCGCCGAGGCGGCGCAACAGTTGCCTGAGGATTACCCCAGTCTGCGTCTGGCCAACCCGATGCAAGTGCAAAATCACGCGTCAGTGGACATGTACGTCGATCAAGTTCTACGGCATGCCAAGGTCATCCTGATTTCCCTGCATGGCGGCATTGGGTATTGGCGTTATGGCGTCGAGCGTCTGGTGGAGCTTGCGGGACAGGGGGTGCAGCTTATTCTGGTGCCGGGCGATGATCGTCCGGACCCGGAGCTGAGCGGCTTGAGCACTGTTGCCGCGGAAGAAGGCGAGCGGCTCTGGCATTTCCTTCGCCAGGGCGGTATGCACAACGCGCTTGAGCTGTATCGTTGTTTGGCAAACTGTTGGCTGGGCCGCGATTATCCTTGGGCAGAACCTCAAGCTTTGCCACGTACCGCGATCTACCATCCGCACAAGGCCAATGCCAAGCTGAGTGACTGGCAGGCCGATTGGCATACTGCTCAGCCCGTCGTGGCGTTGTTGTTCTATCGGTCCCATCTGCAAGCGGCCAACACCGGCTTTGTCGACGTGTTCTGCGCCCGTTTGCAGGCACAGGGTTTGAATCCTTTACCCATCGCGGTCGCCAGCCTGAAAGAACCGGGCTGCCTGACGGTGGTGGAAGACCTGCTTGATGAGGTCGGTGCCGCGCTCATCCTGAATACCACCGGCTTCGCTCAATCCAGCCCTGAAGCCCCCCATGTGCGACCGTTTCGGCGCAATGTTCCGGTGATCCAGGCCATCTGCGCCCAGGACAATGAACCCGCGTGGTCCGCCAGCGAGCAAGGACTGGGTCCACGGGACCTGGCGATGCATATCGCGTTGCCCGAGCTGGATGGGCGGATCATCAGCCGGCCGATCAGTTTCAAGGATCTGGCCTGGCACAGCGAGCGCAGCCAATCCGATGTGGTGTGTTATCGCGCCCAGCCCGAGCGCATGGATTTTGTTGCCGAACTGGCGCGACGCTGGATTGATTTGGCGCGTCTGCCCAATCAACACAAGCGCGTCGCGTTGATTCTGGCCAATTACCCCACCCGCGACGGTCGGATCGGTAATGGCGTTGGTTTGGACACGCCAGCAGCCGCGCTGAATATTTTGCGCGCGTTGCAAACCGAGGGTTATCCGCTGGCGCCGTTGCCTGAAAGTGGCACGGCCTTGATCCATGCGTTGCTCGGTGGAGTGACCAATGATCTGGACAGCATTGATCTGCGCCCGTGTCAGCAAAGCATGGGGCTGGACGAGTATCAGGCTGCGTTCAATGACTTGCCTGTTGCCAATCGCGAGGCAGTGACCGCCCGCTGGGGCGCGCCGCAGGGCGACCCGATGTTTCGCGCAGGCCGAATGATGGTCGCGGGGCTGCGTTTTGGCCTGACGTTTGTGGGTATTCAGCCCGCGCGGGGTTACCAAGTAGACGCCAGCGCGGTCTATCACGACCCCGACCTGGTGCCGCCCCATGGTTATTTGGCGTTCTACTTCTGGTTGCGCAAAGTCTACGGCGCGCATGCCGTGGTGCACGTGGGCAAACACGGCAATCTCGAATGGCTGCCGGGCAAAGGTGTCGGCCTGTCGCAAAATTGCTGGCCGGACGCCGTGTTGGGTGCGATGCCGAACATCTATCCGTTCATCGTCAACGACCCTGGTGAGGGCGCTCAGGCCAAGCGCCGGACCCAGGCAGTGATCATTGATCACTTGATGCCGCCACTGACCCGGGCCGAAACCTACGGTCCGCTGCGTGATCTGGAAGTGCTCGCCGATGAATATTACGAAGCTCAACTGCTCGATCCACGCCGTGCAGGCGAACTGCAACGAGACATCCTCAAGCTGGTGCGTGAAACCCGGATCGATCGTGAACTGCAACTGGACGAGGCGCTCAACGCCGATGCGGATGCTGCCCTCTGGTTGCCACGTCTGGACACTTACCTGTGTGATCTGAAGGAATCGCAGATTCGCGATGGCCTGCATATCTTCGGCGAATCGCCCAGCGGGCGTCTGCGCATCGACACCTTGCTCGCGTTGCTCCGGATTCCTCGCGGTGATGGCCGTGGCGCGCAATCGAGCCTGTTGCGCGCCCTGAGCAAAGCTTTCGAACTGAACTTCGACCCTCTGGACTGCGTGCTGTCAGAGCCCTGGAGTGGGCCTCGCCCTGCGTCACTGTTGGATATCAGCGCCGAACCCTGGCGCACGGCGGGTGATACGCGTGAGCGGCTGGAGTTGTATGCAGCGTGGCTGATCGAGCAGGTGTTGATGCTAAATCCTATCAGTGAGTTGACTGAAAACAATGACTTGGCACTTATTCTTTATAATTTAAGCGAAGTTGTTGCGCCACGGCTGGATGCCTGCGGTCCTGCGGAAATGCAGGGTCTACTGGACGCGTTGAGCGGTCTATTCGTTCCGGCAGGGCCCAGCGGTTCCCCCAGCCGTGGGCGCCTGGATGTGCTGCCTACCGGGCGTAATTTCTTTTCCGTGGACGTGCGTAATCTGCCAACCACGACCGCGTGGCGTATCGGTTTTCAATCGGCGAACCTGCTGCTGGAGCGGCACTTGCAGGATCACGGCGATCACCTGCGTCAGCTGGGTCTGTCCGTCTGGGGTACAGCGACCATGCGCACCGGCGGTGACGATATTGCCCAGGCCATGGCCCTGATGGGGGCCCGTCCAGTCTGGGCCACGGGCAGCCAGCGGGTCGACGACTTTGAAATCCTGCCTCTGAGCCTGCTCGACCGGCCTCGGGTGGACGTGACATTGCGCGTCTCCGGCTTTTTTCGCGACGCATTCGCCAACCTGATCCACCTGTTCGATGCTGCGGTTCAAGCGGTCGCCGCCCTTGATGAGCCGGATGAACTCAATCCACTGGCGGCCAAGGTGCGCGAAGAACGCCAGGCGTTTGAGAGCAACGGTTTGAGTGCCGACGATGCCGCACGACAGGCTGGTTGGCGCATTTTCGGCGCCAAGCCGGGTGCTTATGGTGCCGGCGTGCAAGGCGCTATCGACGGGCGCTTATGGCAAAGTCGCGAAGATCTGGCCGAGGTCTACCTGAACTGGGGCGGTTACGCGTATGGGGGCGCTGATGAAGGCACGCCAGCGCGCGAGCGTTTTGCTCAGCGATTGTCCCACGTACAAGCCGTGCTGCAGAACCAGGACAATCGCGAGCATGACCTGCTCGACTCCAACGACTATTACCAGTTTCAAGGTGGCATGCTCGCCGCCGTGGAAAGCCTCAGCGGACATAAAGCCGCCAGCTACCATGGCGACCACAGTCAGCCGGACTTACCAAAAATCCGCACCCTGAAAGAGGAGTTGAACCGGGTCGTGCGTGCGCGCGCGGCCAATCCAAAGTGGATTGAAGGGGTCAAGCGCCACGGCTATAAAGGCGCGTTCGAGATGGCCGCGACGGTGGACTTTCTGTTTGCTTTCGACGCCACCACGCATTTGATTGATGATCACCAGTACGCATTGCTGGCCGATGCCTATTTGTTGGACCCTTCGACCCGTGCATTCATTGAGCAGCACAACCCTGATGCGTTACGCGATATCACCGAGCGCATGCTGGAAGCTCAGCAGCGTGGGTTATGGGAGGCGCCGGGTGAGTACCGCCAGGCGCTGGAAAACCTGCTGCTGGATATAGAAGAACACTGATGATTTTCGAGAGACGAGCATGAACGATATCCCGCATTTCCCATTGGCTGCGGTGGTCGGTGCCGAAGAGCTGAAACTGGCGCTGTGTTTGACAGCTATCGACCCCAGGATTGGTGGCATCCTGATCGAAGGCCCGCGCGGCATGGCCAAGTCAACGCTTGCGCGAGGTTTGGCCGATTTGCTGGCCAGCGGGCAATTTGTCACGTTGCCGCTGGGCGCGACAGAGGAGCGCCTGGTGGGCACGCTGGACCTGGATGCGGTCCTCGGAGAAGGCCGGGCGCAGTTCTCGCCAGGTGTGTTGGCTAAAGCGAATGGCGGGGTGCTGTATGTCGACGAGGTCAATCTGCTGGCCGACCATCTGGTCGATTTGCTGCTGGATGTCGCGGCCAGCGGGACCAACATTGTCGAGCGCGATGGCATCTCCCATCGTCATCCGGCGCGGTTTGTCCTGATTGGGACGATGAACCCGGAAGAGGGCGAGCTGCGCCCCCAATTGCTGGATCGCTTCGGTTTGAACGTGGTGTTGAGTGGCCCTACGGTCCCGGCCGAGCGTGGAAAAATCATTCGCCGACGACTGGATTTCGATGCCGATCCTGTTGCGTTCTGTGAGCAGTGGGCGGATCAACAGAACGCCTTGAAACAGCGTTGCGAACAGGCGCGCGCGCTACTGCCGACAGTCCCTCTGGACGATCAGGCGCTTGGGCAGATTACCGAGCGCTGTTTTGCCGCGGGTGTGGACGGGTTGCGTGCGGATTTGGTCTGGCTACGTGCGGCACGCGCTCATGCAGCCTGGCGCGGTGCCCGGCAGATCATGGTTGAGGATATCGATGCGGTCGCTGAGTTTGCCCTGCGTCATCGCCGTAGCACCGGCTCGCCATCTGCAAAAGCTCCACCGCCTGCCGAGGCTCCGCCGACCCCGCCGCAAGCAACGCCTGGCAATACCCCGCCTGACGAGCAGAGTGAGAGTCTGGAAGGCGGGCAGGGCAGTTGGGGCGAGATGCCCGCGCAGGCGATGCCTGTCGGTATGCGCCGAGAAGTGCCGAGCTGGCCAAAAAAGCCGTAGGCATCCGCCCTCATTCGACACCGGGGGCGGATGCCACGCCTCAGCCAGGAAGACTCAGTGGCGGCAGAACCGGTGCGGCCCGCGACGGGTCCGGTGGCGCCATCGATTGGTTGCCGACCCTGTTGCGCGGACGCCCTAAACGGCGCAAAGACCTGATTCGAAAGCCGCGTAGCAGTCGTCCTCAGGCGCTATGGCTGGTCATTGTCGATGCATCCGCCTCGACCCGGCGCTATCAGGCCTTGAGTCAGGCCAAAGGTCTGTTGAGTCAGCTGTTCGATGATGCTTACCGTCGCCGCGTCCGCTTGGCATTGCTCACCGCCAGCGGCAATGCCCCGCACTGGCAACATCAAGGCCTCAAAGCATCCGCCGCACTACTGCCCTGGCTTAACGCACTGGGCGCGGGGGGTGGCACGCCGCTGCTCGACGCACTGGAACAAGCTGCACACTGGCTCACTTTGCGTCAAAAACAGCACCCGACCGAACAGCAACGCCTGTTGCTGTTGACAGATGGCCGCATCAAGGCTCTGCCGGTTGTGCCTGAGCTGAGTTGCCCGAGCCTGCTGATAGACATAGAGCAGGGGCCGATTCGCCTGGGGCGAGCGGTGCAACTGGCCTCAGCGTTAGGGGCCGAGTATTGTCATATTGAATCGTTAACTAGGGTTCCCTGAGAGCTGGGGGTGCCGTCGCTGCCCCTGTAGATACCGTCTTGACCCTCAATGAGCAAGCGCCAGCTTTGGGTCAAACGGCTTCCTTGACTTAAGCACGTCATAAACGATATGCGGCAGCTTACGCATCGCCGCGCAGACAATCTGTTTCGGGGCTTTGCCTCTGGCTTTCAGGCGGTCTGCTAATGTTTTTACCGCCGGGATGTACCGCATCGCGACAATGCCAGGCATGTAAAACGCAGTGCGCAGCCTCGTCGACCCAGCTCACCCAATGCTATGGCCAGGCCGTTCTGGTGTGGATAGCTGCCCAGCTTTCGCAGTATCAGCGAGGCGGTGACTGTACCCTGCTTAATTGAGGTGGCCACGTAGAATTTCGTCCCAGTGGGCGCGGACGTGCTTGATGTTCAGGGTGCCGCCGATCATTGGGCGCAGTGTCGGGTAGTCCTGGACAGTTTTTGGCACATACAACTTGGTGTCGCCGAGGTCGCGGATACGCGGTGCAAAACGAAAGCCTAGCAGGTGTATCAGGGCGAAGACGTGATCGGTGAAGCCTGCGGTGTCGGTGTAGTGCTCCTCGATCCATAGATCTGACTCGTGATACAGCAAGCCATCGAGCATGTAGGTCGAATCCCGCACGCCGACATTCACCACATGGGTGCTGAACGGCGCGCACTGGTCGGAGATATGGATATAGAGGAGACGCCCAGGTTCGTTGCCGTACTTCGGGTTGACGTGCCCAGTGCTTTCGCCTCGACCGCCTGCGCGGCAGCGCTGGCCATTGGAGGAAGAAGTGGTGCCGTCCCCCCATCAGGGACGTTCATGCTCGCTTCCCAAACGCTCCTCAATCGAATTTTGCTTCCCGCAGGAAAGACCTGCGATCCTCGTTCTGCTCGGCCTTCAGCATCAACTCCGCGCCCACGAGTTTGCCGGGTTGACTCCGCCCTAACACAGTCATCGGATCCTCGAACCCGTGGACGTAGCCCAGGGCGAACGCTCCGCACTGATAGCCCATAAGACGCAGCAATTCGTCTGGTAGCGTACGGGCAATTTCCAGCGGACAGGACAGGAACTGGTTCTCCTCTTGCCGAAGCCAGCCGAGCGCATAAGTCAGGTTGATGGCCGACCGAACTCGGTCGGAGCGATTGGCTCCGCCGCCGTGATACACCTTTCCGTCGTAGACGAGCACTGATCCCTTTTCCATCTCCGCAGGAAAGCTGGCCGCAATATCAAACTCGACGCTGCGCCCCGCTCGGTGACTGCCGGGTACGATGCGCGTGGCGCCCATCTTCTCTGAGTAGTCGGTCATGGCCCATAACGTGTTGCATTGCACGTGATAGTCGTGGGGAAAGGGGAACATGTCCCAGGCCACCTCGTCTTGATGCAGCGTCTGTGCTCTTGCGCCAGGATGAATGGACACGACCTGCGTGCAATGGATCTGAAACGTCGTAGCGTGAGAGAGAAAGCGCCGTGTAGTCTCAAGAATAGTCGGATTGAGGATCAACTCACGCGCCCCCGTAGATCGCGCAATTAGGCCGCCGGTGCGTTTGGTTCGTCTGCCGAGAATGCCGTCTGGCCCGAAAGGCGTCACTGACGTGTAGGGTTCGAGTTCTTCGGCGATGCGATCCATAGCGGTGCTGGGCACGAGTTTGTCAACGATGGCATAGCCGTGCTCGCGCAAGCACCGCACCACTTCCGATGCTGAAGCGGTGTTGGGAAGGTGAATCAGCGACATCGAGAATCCTCCGTGGCGGGTCGTTTTCCGTTGGGCAAGCCGTTGCCGATGCTGCGCAGCGCCGGGCACTCACGGTATGACAGGTTTCGTAGAGTTGATTAGCGCCAACCGGTATAGATTCACGATTCGGGCGCCCATTGCGGACGGGGCATAACGTTTCTCAACATAGGCACGCAACCGAGCCGGATCGATACTTTGCGAATGGCGCCCGGCCAGCACCGCATTGACTCGTGCAATCAGTTCGGGCGTATTCTCCGGTTCGATCAGCAGGTCGGGAGTAATGCCGCCTAGAATTTCCGGAAGGCCGCCAACGGCAAAAGCCACTACCGGGACCCCTGTAGCCAGCGCTTCAATGCTGGCTCCCCCGAACTCTTCATACGCTGACGGCATCACGATCAGACGGCAGGCCGCCATCGCCAAAGGCACCTCATGATTGGGGATGAAGCCCGTAACGGTCACCCAGTCCTGCAGTCCGGCCTTGTCAATGGCATGCCGCAGCCGACCCCGTTGTGTCCCGTCGCCGACTATCAGAAGCTCGCACTCTTGCTCGCGAAGTGCTTGAGCGAGCGGGATGAGATGCTGCCATCCCTTTTCTTTCGCGATGCGGCCGACAAAGCCCACCGTTTGCCGTCGTAGATTATGACGTTTGCGGAACGCAGTTACGTCATCTTGCGGTGGCGGCGCAAATTGCGTGGTGTCGACCACGTCGGGAACGATCTCGACATGACGAGCATCGCGAGTGAATTGAGAGGCGGTTCGTTGGGTCAGGGCGACTACCGCGAAGGCCGTGTGCACGGCTTTGCGTTCCAGCCACCGGGCCAAGCGGTGCTGAAGCATGTCTAGCCAGGAATGCGGCGTGTAAACCGCAAGACGAGAGCAATGAACCGTCAGGATTAACGGGCGTCGTAGCAATCGAGGCGCTAAACAAGCGACCAGCAGCGCCGGAATTTGTCCGTCGAGGTGCGAATGAATGACATCGAAATCATGCGTACGCCGTTTTCGGAGCAGCGCAGACAGTGTTGCCACGGCCCACGACTGAGTCAGCCCTATCAAACCGCTGAATTCGGACCGTATCTGCGGCATGGGTAGTAGCATGCGCTCCACCCACAGAAGCGGATGCAACTGTCGCAGCTTGGGCAGTCCGGGGAAGCCAATGGTCATGACATGTTGATGGATACCTTCCTGAGCGAGCCAAACTGCTTGTCGCCAGGTCTGAACCTGCATACCTCCCACCGAGTCGTACGCCGCTGGCCACGAGTCAGCATCCGGATGATGAAAAAAGGGTGTCAGCTTCAAAACTTTCATATGAATCAGGCCTTTGGTAAATGAATTAGGGCCGAGGGCAGTTCGAGAGTGCAGATACGTCAGGTTATGATTTCGTCTGTTAGCCTGGCGTGCAGTACACGCATCAACGCGTCGATGGAGATCGATCGTTCGGCCGAAGTCAACATACCGATCTGGATGTCGAGCGTCGCTTCCAGCCGGCTGAAGACCTGCTCCCAGTCACGTGTATTCAATTCAATCCTGTCGAGGGCAGTAACATCTTTTGGGGTTTCGCCGGTCACGTTGCAGATCGTGTGAATGACGAGTTGGCGAATGAAGTGGGGTGTCATGAGTGTGGTCACCTTCTGATTGAACTTCAGTTAGGGAAGGGCTGTAGTGCTCACGAGGCGCTCGTATGACCCGTTGCGTCGCGGGCGATCTGACGAGCAATTCTCAAGGCGTTGGCCTGGATCGTCAGAGTGGGATTTACTCCACCGGGGTAGGGCATGTAGCTACCGTCCACAACGTAGACGTTATCCAGCGAATGGAGCTTGCCATCCCGATCTACCACGGACGTTCGCGGATCGTCACCCGCGCGGCAGGTGCCGTGTAGGTGAGTGCTGCCCATCGCGAAGTTCGAGGCCTCATGTTGAATATTCCGCGCGCCGGAGGCCTTGAGCCAGTCGGCTGAGCGCTCCACCATATAAGCTAGGCGAGCCAGATCCTGTGGATTCGTCGTGTAGTCAATCATCAAACGCGGCAGGCCCCATGAGTCCGTATTACTGGAGAGCCGGATCCGATTCCCGAGAGATGGATGGTCAGCAAGAACGGTTTCCACACGTAGTACCAAACCATCGCCCTGCAGAAGGCTCCAGTCGTCGTGCTTGGCTTCGTAGATTAGTCCGCCGACACCGGTCGGACAGCGCTCGTCCAGATAATGGTCAAGCGCGCAGACCGTCGAGAACGGACCGCGATAACCTATTGGATGATCGTCGATTCGTTGCCGTTCTGCATGCACCACACCCTGTGAATACTCGCTGAGTTTCATGCAAAGGCCCCGACCTACTATATCGTGCTCATTGCCAAGACCCCTCGGCGCATAGGGCGTGATCGAGCGCAGCAGTAGCGCGGCAGTTTGAATTGCATTGCAGGCCAGCACAAAACGGTGTCCACGGATGGAACGAATTTGACCAGTTGCGGTGTCCATGCACCGCACCGCGCTGGCGCGATTGCATTTTTCCTGCGTTAGTGCAACGGCCTTCACGCCGGTTAGCAGCAGCAGGTTGGGCATATCGGCCAATGGGCCGAGTAGGGAATTCACCACATCGCGCTTAGCGCCGCGAGTGCATTGTGCCGTGATACATAAGGAGCAGTGGTCGCAGCGGCTGCGGTCGATCGCTACGGGAGTAGGGCGAGGGGACAGGCCGAGGCGGAGCGCCCCTTCCCACAGATATTCCGCGGGCAGGCTCAACGTATTTGGAGCTTGTCTTCGCCTACACTCGAACCCAGCATGGTCAATGGAAAGAATCGACTCTATCTCGCTGTAAAAAGGAGCGAGATCGGAAGCGTCGATGGGCCATTTCACCGGTAGTCCCTCGACACGGATGCGCTCGCTGGGGTCGAAATCGAAATCGGTATACCGAAACGAGGCACCGCCGTAGAAAACCGTACCGCCACCAAGATTGCGCGTGCTCCATGGCCATCCACGTGGATTCCATCCTTGCTCGGAATTGCCCGCCAATGCGTGCTCGGCCTGCGCGTCAACGTCCGCGTTCTTTGCACTGGTCTTAAGTCTCGCTCCTTCCTCCAGCAAGAGGGTGCGAAGCCCGGCTCGAACGAAGGTGTCGGCAGCAACCGCACCAGCGGCCCCACTACCAATGATGACCACGTCGAAAGGATCATCTAATAGGGTATTTGACTGCAGCCCATGTGCATGGGACGTACCGAGCGGACGGTCTTCGGCATACGGCTCTAATGAATAAATCATCGTTATGGATCGCCCTCTGAGGTGGTTACATGGAGGCGCGCAGATATGTCGCCTTCCTATCAAGTGAATGATCTGCTCTTTACAGTAAATGAATTGCAGGCGCGCAGTTGCCCGCCTATGGGTTGGCTCTGCCCCATCGCGCATTGCACTGGGCTTGTCATAAAAAAAACAACTAATGCCTTTGAAAGCAAGTGCGTCATATCGCTCAAGCAAAGTTACCCTAGCAGAGAAACTGCGCGCGGAAAATATCAAAGTGCAAATTTTATTTTTGCAAAAAGTAGATCGGTAATGTTTTTCCTGAAAGCTTGTAGGAAACTTCTTTTTCAAGATTTTTGGCTTTACAAATATTAAATAAGTGCCAGTCATTCAGCAACTTAAACTTACTGCGTTAACTTGTTGACGGCATCAAAAAAACAACTATATTGATATCCAAGTGTTCGTGCCTTGTTCGGCGCGGCGCACATGAGCGAAGGGCAAAGTTTGGTTCATTAAGCTTGATTTTCTTATGCGTGACGCGCTTGCCGCATGGCTATGATTGGTGCGTCGGGGTTCCGTGATGTCATATATTTTGCGGGCAGAAACCTATGGTCGTGTTGGCTAGAGCGATGGCGATGAGCGCCAGGTTGCTATCAACGCTCTTGTATAACTGAGAGAGTCTTATGCGTAACGTGCGACTTCAATTCGAAGATGAGTGCTATCCGGTATGGATTGGCGTTCGATGTATGGATAAAATTATATCGAACTTGCGTGAACTCAGCGCCTCAAGCTATCACTTAATTACCGATAGAACAGTCAGTCAATTGCATGCGGGCATATTGTTCGAACAGCTTTCGACTCAAACTCCTGCGAGCCTTTGGGTCATCGACAACGGCGAATCATTCAAATCCTTGGAAACTGTCGAGTATCTTGCTCGAGAGATGGTGAAAGGTGGTATCGACCGGGGAAGTGTCATCGTCGCGGTGGGTGGCGGGGTCATCGGAAATCTCTCAGGATTAACAGCCGCGTTGCTGTTTCGCGGCATTCGCTTCGTACATGTGCCGACGACATTAATTGCGGCAGCGGATTCAGTAGCCTCGCTCAAACAGGCAGTGAATCTCTCTGTAGGCAAAAATTTGCTGGGCTGCTTTCACAAGCCTACAGCTGTTTTGATTGACCTTAATTTTTTGCGGACGTTGCCGTCGACGCAAATCCGGTCTGGCATGTACGAGATCATCAAGAACGCATTGACCGTGGCAACCGAGAACATCCCGCTGCTCGAAAGTGGATTGAAGCAGGACGCAAATTATTCCGATACGGAACTCATGGTCATTGTCGAGGCAGGTTTGCTTGCAAAGCAAAAGGTGATGAAGGCCGACAAATGCGAACGCAAAGAGGCCCTTGTGTTTGAGTATGGCCACACGGTCGGCCACGCAATCGAACTGGCTGCTGAGGGTCGAGTACCGCATGGTGAAGCCGTCGGTCTCGGAATGATCGTGGCGGCGGAAGTTGCCAGTCGCTTAGGGCGGCTGAGCGAAGCAGACCGGAGTCTTCATCATCGGCTACTCAGACGTAACGGGCTGACAGTTCGGTTACCGGTCGGAGTTACTGTTGCCGCAGTGATGGCGCTGGTGCGCATGGACAACAAGCGAGGCTATGTCTGCACTCGTCCTGACCAGGTTGCCATGATCCTGCTTGACGGTCTGGGGGTTCCGGCCGGACCGATTGGTAGGCCTTTGATACTGGTCGACGCCTCACTAATTCAGTCTTGCATTGAGGATTGCTTAGCGGGGGTCAAGGATATCGCCGTAGAGGAAAGTCGTCAGTGACAAGTGGGCCTCACATGTGCTGGCCCATGGCGGGCCAATCTCTAACTCCGTCGGTGGTTCGCGATCTACGCGCACACGGATCTCGGTAGGTGCGATAACTATGAACAACCAGCCTGTCCAAGCGGGCCCTTTGGGACTGATGCGCATCGATACTGGGCGAGTTCTGAGTGACCTGCGTACGGCAGCCGCCCCAGGAACCGTTGACCGATACCTGGTGGCCTGCGCCAGCGTGCAATTCTGGGCCGACCTGCTTGCTGTGGGAAAACTGAACGGCGTGCTCGGCGATACGACGATAGAAGAGCTCGAAGAGCAGCTTCGTCGCGCCGAATGTGAAGCCGATTGCGCCGCGCAGATGATGCAGGGGCGGATAGCGGCTGCGTCCGAAGACATCGATCACATCGCATCTGCGATTGTCGCGCTCCATGTAAACTCATCGGCCGATTTCCTGAGCAAAGTGCTCCACCTGCCGGTGCCGGAGTGCTGCGGCTATGACCTTGCCGATCTCGCGTTGATTGCCGGCGACGTCGACCGATTGACCGCGCAGGTGCGTCTTGATCGGGCCTTCCTGATTGTCGGGATACGCACCGGTGGAACATATCTAGCTCCGCTCTGGAAGGCAGTGCTGACCGGATTGGGCGTCGCCGATGTGCATTGGTGTACGGTGCGGCCACGGGAAGGATGCGCAACGGCTGATGGTTTGGAAGCCGCTCTTGCCTGGTTGAAACATCGATTCGCCCCAGTAGTCGTGGTGGTGGACGATCGGCCGGATACCGGGGCTACTATGGAACGTGTAGCAGCGCGGTTGCGCGAGCCCGGCGTCGATCTATGGTTTTCGAGCGTCGGAAAGCTTTGGCGTGGCCCGGCGGCGCATCCGATGCCGTCACACCCACCTGCCTATGTGATCCGCGACTCGCGTGCACCACGGCTTTGGGAATGCTTGCTGCCTGATGAACAATCCGAATTCATCGCACGACTGCGAGACGTAGCGGGCATACCTGCGTTCCCTGCCCAGGCGCGACTGCACTTCCGGTGCCCACAAGGTGAGGCGCTTTACGGGCGCGGTCGCGCTTGGCTCCCGTGGAACGATCCACGGGTCCTGAATGGGCATCGGCCTTTGGTGAACCCACGCAAGACTCCGATCGAAATTCTCGGACCTGATGGTGATGCGCTGTTACATCTGCGTTTCATCGGTGAGGGTGTGTTCGGACGTGCGGAGTTCGAACGCGTGCGGAGGATGGGCGCCACGGGTACAGCCTGGCTAGTTGACGGTTATGCCATTACCGTCGACATCGGGCCCACACTATCATTCCAAGAGCAGTTTCATGCCGCGAGCCCGTCGAGACGAGCCGACCTACTGCTTCAAGCGGCGAACTGGCTGGCTGCCCCAACATGCGAAACCATTGCCCATGCACACCACAGCCCCGTGGCAATGGCACTTGGTCCGCGCTGGTCAGCTATGGCAGGCGCCATGCGGAACCGGTGCGGTTACGATCCACTGCAGGAGATATCTGAGCCACTAAGCGCGTTTCTAGCGGCGCCGGTACCGTGGCCGGGACGGGCAGGAAGGGCATTCCGTTCGTCGCTGCGTTATAGCAGTGGCGGTTGGCATTGGCAGGTTGACCAACACGGAAATCTTCATCGTTTTCAACTGGAAGCGAGCTGGGGCGACATCAGCTTTCTCGAGCTGGAATTGGCAGCTTTCATTCTCGAAAATCGCTTGGCTATCGAAGACGCTGGGCAGCTCGCATTACTGTGCGGTCTTGCCTGGTCAAGCGTTCGGGAGAGCTTGTCACTAGCTGCTCTGATAATCGTCGAGTCTCGGGTACGCAGCGTGAGAGTGCCTAGCGACAAGGGGCGCATCACACTTTGTGACGATTTCCATCAATTGATAAGGACAACTTCCGAGTTGGCCGAGATCGACACACCTTCATGGAAGTGACATGACATGGACAGACCTCAACACATCGTTACCGACATCTATACCGCACAGCCCAGGCTACGAGCCATCAGTTCCAGTGGCGCCACAGTGACCCTCTCGGACGGCAAGCAATATATCGACCTAATGAATGGCAAAGGCAGCGTTACTCTCGGGCATCACCACCCAGTAGTGAACTCAGCGATTACGCGCCATTTACAAAGCAGGCAGGCATCGGCGACCTGCTGGAGCAATCTGCATGAGGCGCTCACCAATCGGATCATCGACGATCTTGGAATGGACGATGCGCGGCTTGCCCTATTCAGTACGGGGACGGAAGCCTGCCGGGCCGCCGTTCAGGCTGCGCGGCAATTCTCGGGTCGGCACTTCATTGCGAGTGCGGGTTACCACGGCTGGGGCGACTACTGGGCCAGCAGCGACCACTCGCTGGAAGCCAATGCTAGTGGAGTCGTTGACTTCTACTTTGTGCCGGAACTGCTGGAACAGGTGCTCGAACGGCATCGCGGACAAATAGCCTTGGTTATTTTGTCGCCCGACTACGTCCACTTGCAGCCGGAGACACTTCGTCGTCTGGCGCAGATCGCTCGGCATGAGGGGGTGTTGCTGTGTTGTGACGACGTCAAGCAAGGCTACCGCTCGGTGCGCGCTTCCCGATTTCCTGGGACGGTCGGCTTCCATGCAGATCTGTATACCTTCGCCAAAGGATTGGCGAATGGCCACCGACTGTCATGCCTGGTGGGTCGATCCGATGTGATGGCCGCGGCGAAGGAGTTTACCTATACCGCGTACTTTGACACGATCCCGATCGTGGCCGCATTGGCCACACTGGACTATATGGCCAGTCACGACGGTTACCAGCGATTGGTCCAGTGCGGAGCCACCCTGGCTGCGGGGATGCGTAATATCGTGCAGCGCAGGGAGCTGCCGATCATGATCTACGGCGATGGTCCAATGCTGCAAATAGTGGGGGCCACCGATGCCTTGGACCAAGCCCTATACACGAATTGCGCCGTGGCGGGATTACTTCTATACGAAGGGGACAATCAGGCTGTCTCGCTCGCGACCGGCGACGTGCTTGACGAATTGCTCGAGCGTTTCGAAAAAGCGCTCACTGCCACTTCGCAACAGTTCGGAAGAGGCGACCCCGCGTCGATCAGCCGGCAGCGGCGCTTCCAGGCAGCATTTCGGATGATAGACGGAGCCAACGATATCGTTTCTATCGAAGAAGCGCTGCGTTGGATCAAGGAGGAGCAATGATCCCGTCATCCCTGGAGTCGATGATGGGCAGGCGAATCCTGCTGCTATCACCGCACGCGGATGATGTTGCCTATTCCATAGGCGGCATCGTTGCGCGGCTTTCCATGCGAGCGGATCTCTGTCTCATGACAATCTTCGGCCACAGCGGTTGGGCACTGCCGCAAGCTTCGTGCGAGAAATCCGCAGATGCGATATCGGCGGAACGTGAGCGAGAGGATCGTGCGTATTGCGCGCGACGGCGGATCGATTACTACCTTCTGCCCTGCCCGGACAGCTTTGTGATGGGATATGACAACGCTACGGAACTTAGCATCGCCGCCACCGATGATCCCAGGACCGAGAGCGTCGTGAGCTTGATCCGTAACGCTGTGGCGCGTCGGATGCCTCAGGTCGTGCTTGCTCCGTGCGGGCTTGGCGGGCATGTCGATCATCAGATCGTACGAATTGCCGCAGATGGGCTGCATCACGTCGAAGTTCTCTACTACGAAGACATTCCCTACAGCTCAAGCTTGCCGCTTCCCGAACTTGAAAGACAACTTGCCGTTCAGGGCCTAACACCGGCCATAACGGCCGACATCGAAGTTGTTTTGGAAAGCAAATACGAGGATATGTGGGGCTACTGCTCGCAGACCAGTGCATCCACCATCGCTGAGATGCTGCTACATGCCGGCCGTGTCGGCATCGGCACCGCACGATATGCGGAACGCCTTTGGCGCCGCGTGAAATGAATTCGCTCTAGCAAAAAAATGATCCGGAACAACTGCTGGCCAAGTCCCGTGGCTGTCTTGGACAAACCGAATTAACCCTGATTGACGGAGGCATCAATGTTGGAAAAACTAGCCATTTACGGCGGGACTAAGGTCTACGATGGGAATTGGCCCAATTGGCCGCAGAGCACTGAGAGCACGCAGCGTAATGTTAATGCCGTGCTGGGCAGCCATCGATGGTCCGTCAGTGGTCAATACCGTGGGCAGCCGTCTTGGGAAGAGCGTTTCGGACAGGAGTTTGCCGTTTACACCGGCGCCGGGTACTGCGTACCGTCCTCGACGGGCACCGCCAGCTTGAGCATGGCGTTGGAGGCCTGCGAGGTCGGGGCATACGACGAGGTGATCGTGCCAGGTGTGAGCTGGGTCACATCAGCGTCTGCGGTACTCGGGATCAATGCTATCCCCGTCTTAACCGACGTGGAGTCCAAGACCGGTTGCCTGGATCCAGTGGCAGTTGAGCACGCAATCACATCGCGTACGCGAGCGATAACTGTGGTACATCTTGGATCGGCTGTCGCCGACTTGGATCGCCTAGTGGCGATCGCCCAGGCGCACTCCATTCCATTGATCGAAGATTGCGCACAGGCACATGGCGCCCGATACGCCGGTCGGCATGTGGGTTGCTTCGGCGCGGCAGGTACTTTTTCGATGCAGCACAGCAAGCTGCTGACGAGCGGTGAGGGTGGGGCGGTGATTACTGACAACCCGGGTCTCGCACGTCGCCTGGAGCATCTACGCGCCGACGGCCGAACGCTCTCCGCGCAGCCGCCTGGAATGGACGAGATGGCGCTGGTCGAGAGCGCGGAGATCATGGGCAACAACCACTGCCTTTCGGAGTTTCATGCCGCCATCCTGGTGGCGCAACTGGAGGTATTGGACGAGCAGTTGGCACATAGGCGTCGGAATGCCGCCGTTTTGGACAGCTTTCTGGTTTCTCTTGGTTTCCTGCCACAGGCTACTGCCCCTCGGACCACGGAGCGGGCGTATTACACCTACGTAGTGCGATTGCCTCAGTCGATTGTCGAGACGCAGGGCGCTGAGCGATTCGCTGCGGCGCTGTCTGCGGAAATCGGGTTGCCCTGCAAGACGATGTACAGCGCCCTTAACCATAATCGTCTTTACAAGCCCTTCTCGCGAAACCGGTTCGAGCTGGGCAAGGTATTCACCGACGCGGTCGATCCATCCCTTTATCAATTGCCTATAGCGCAAGAGTTTTCCAGGTCTTGCATCGCTCTGCCTCACCGCATGCTGTTGGCCGATACGAGCGCGATGGAACATGTGGCTGCCGCTTTCGAAAAGGTAGCCAGGTTGATCGACAACCGGCGCACTTGAGCGGACGCGCAAGCGGCGCATTTATCGCATTGTCTTGGTATGTCAAAGCATCGCCCGCCATCCGGTAGGGCGTGTCGCATCAGTCGCGGACTGTCAGTGAGGCTATATTTTGCTCGGCTTCTTTGAAAAAATGCTCTACCCGTTCCCCGTTCCCCGCCACCGAGCCATCGCCGCCGCCCCGGGGATTTTTCGCCTTTCTTTGGGCTTGCACTCAGGGCGTACGCGGCAAGATCGCCGCTATGGCGGTACTTACGATGATAATGTCCGCGTTAGATGTGCTGCTGATTGGCATGCTCGGACGCATCGTCGACTGGCTCAGCGTTCAGGTGCCGTCGCGCCTGTGGGCCGAGCGCGGCGAGACATTACTTTGGCTGGTCGCCGTAATGGTGGCCAGCATCGCAGTAGTGGCGCTGCAGACTGTTGTCAAGCATCAGACCCTCACGGTGAACCTGCCCATGCGACTGCGGTGGAACTTCCACAGGCTGATGCTGGGGCAGAGCATGGCCTTCTATCAGGATGAGTTCGCGGGTCGTATCACGGCCAAGGTGATGCAAACCTCACTTGCCGTGCGCGAAACCATTTTCGTGCTGGCCGACGTCATGGTCGCTATGAGTGTATACGTGACGACCATGATCATTCTGGTTGCCGTGCTCGATGCTCAATTGATATGGCCTTTCTTGATCTGGCTCGTCCTTTACGTCGCCGCGTTGTTCTATTTCGTGCCTCGCCTTGGCAAGTTAGGCAAGGAGCAGGCTGATGCGCGCGCGCTGTTGACGGGACGCGTGACCGACGCCTACACCAACATCGCCACTGTCAAACTGTTCTCGCACACGCAGCGCGAGGCAGGGTTCGCGCACGAGGCGATGCGCGAATTCATGCGCACTGGCTACGGCGAGATGCGGCTAGTGAGCGCCTTTGAGATTGTCAACCATCTCCTGAGCATTGGGCTCACGATTGGCACGACGGGTACCGCGTTGTGGCTGTGGTCGCAAGGTGCAGTGGGAGTGGGCGCCGTTGCCGCCGGCACCGCTATGGCGTTGCGGCTGCAGGGTATGTCGCAATGGCTCATGTGGGAGATGACCAGCCTGTTCGAGAACGTCGGCACAGTGCAGGACGGCATGGAGACGCTATCGATCCCACCTGCGGTTCTCGATGTACCTGACGCCGTCGCGCTAGTAGCAACGCGTGGGGAGGTATGCTTCGAACGAGTGAGCTTCCGCTACGCCGAAAACGGTCGACGCGTGATCGACTATCTGGACCTCACGGTCAGGCCTGGTGAAAAGATTGGTTTGGTTGGCCGATCGGGGGCAGGCAAGTCGACCCTATTAAACTTGCTGCTGCGATTCCACGATCTAGAAAGCGGTCGCATCCTGATCGACGGGCAGAACATCGCACACGCTACGCAGGATTCGTTGCGCAGCCAAATCGGCATAGTCACGCAGGACATCTCGCTGCTGCATCGGTCGGTAGCCGACAACATTTCCTACGGCAGACCCGATGCGACGCCGGCGCAGATCGAAGCGGCTGCCCGGCGCGCAGAGGCCACACGTTTATCCAAAATCTCGGCGATGCGGGCAAGCGCTGCGGTTACGAGGCGCATGTGGGCGAACGCGGCGTCAAGCTTTCGGGCGGGCAGCGTCAGCGTATCGGCATTGCGCGGGTGATGTTGAAGGACGCACCGATCCTGCTGCTCGACGAGGCGACTAGCGCACTTGATTCCGAAGTCGAAGCCGTAATCCAACAAAGCCTTTACCGGTTAATGGAAGGCAAGACCGTGATCGCGATCGCGCACCGGCTGTCCACCATCGCGGCGATGGACCGTTTGATCGTGCTTGATGAGGGGCATGTTATCGAACAGGGCGACCACACGACGCTGCTTGCGCAAGGAGGTCTTTACGCAAGGTTGTGGGCTCACCAGAGCGGTGGATTTTTGGAGGACCCCAAATGAAAGTGCGCGGCCCATTAACGACGCACCTGCACCGAAAGTGTAGCGAGGTTGATATATCCCAGTTGCTGGCCCGCCTCCGTGCTGCACCATCCCATTCATCGAATCTTGCGTGCTGAACCATGACTACTGACGAAGAACAGCTCTACGGACCAAAAGTGGATCGGCTCCTGCACATTAGGAAGATCGAATCCTTGGGTAATCTTGTCCTGCCCGTCTTTCCGATCGCCCCATTGCCGACCACAGTGGCGGGCGGCGTGGTACAGGCGGATGACGCGGTATCGATCTACGTAGCCGCTTTGGAGGGGGCCTTTCCGCGGCTGACGCGAAGCGTGGAGGATGTCTGTGGGCCAGCGCCCTGGATCGTGCGTAGTGCAGGCAACGAGGATCTGGCGGATAACATCAATGCCGGCGGCTACGAGAGCCTGATCTGTCCCGACCCACAAGCGCTGATGCAGTGCATTGCCGCGGTCGCCATGAGTGGTTCGACCGAGCATGCACGACGGCAGCTTGCACTTTCGGGGCATTACGATCATGTCGAGGCCATTCCATGCTTCGTACAGCCACTGCTGAAGATCGATGTCTCCGATGATGTCGATTACGATCATTCGCCATATCTGGAAACGGAAGTTCTTGATCGCATGGAGGCTGTATGTAACGAGCTGATGCAGACGTTTGACTTCATAGCGATCGATTGCGAATGGGGCCTCGAGACGACACTTGGCTTCGTGTCCGTGACCACCGTCATGCCGAGAAACCCTCGGTTGATGAACGTCGCGCATACTATCGGCTTCGGTTTCGCCAGCGCTCAGAATACTGGCTCGCTAGCGACGACTTTGGTGTTGCGTCCGGCTTGCTCAGATCTTAGGCTTTGGCGCGGGCGCCATCTGCGCGCGACGACGGTGCGACGCTTGCATCTGCTGCAGGTGCGGCCAGCGTATCCTGATGATGCCTTTCGCGACCGTGATGTGTTGACCGATGTATGCCGTGAAACGTTGCTCGGGCGCTACGATGCAGTGGACGCCGGCTTGTTGATGCTGGGTGCACAATCCTCGGGCCGCGCATTGGTGGCACCGGATATCATGAGCGCTTGGCGCCGGTATCTTGCGCTCAGCGCACGGGAGCAGGCCGACGTCGCGGTGGTAATAGTGGACGAAGGCAGTGCGGAGGAGCACGCGGGTATCATGTTCCGTCAGCAGAAAATTACCTGCGTCAGGATGGACACTCGACGCATGCCAGCCGGAGCAGACTGTGTTGTATTTGACCGCGGCACCTGCATTCTCGGCGACTCGACGATGCTGCGATCCGTTCAGAGTGAGCGTTGCCGAGAGTTGGTGTTGCCCGACAACTGTGCTCTTGTCTTCACCGATGAGGTGCTGGCACCGGGCGGCGAGCTGACGCAAGACTGTATCGAGGTCCTTTCCCAGTTGCGTCATCTGCCGATTGCGAAAGAAGTCATGGAGCGGCTGTTCGCCTGCACAGAACAGCCGATGCCGACAAGGTGGATGCAGCGCGCCGACGGCGTAGTGGAGTCACCCTCTCTGCTCGCGGCAATCTGGCGGTCACAGAATCCAGGGTATGCTGACGAATGCTGCACGCTCACTGAATTTTCGAGGCATTACAAACGTGCCGTTCAAGTGTCACAGGGTGAGTCGCAGCACGAACTACGCACACTATTTGCGCTGACTTCCGTGATACACACGTTGGTCGCGAGTGGTGACCTTCGAATCGTCATGGCATTGCTCGACTGTGAAGCGGCGACGTCTTGGGTACCGCCGCAAACGTTGCGCCGCTTGCTCGATTCGGCCGCCGTGCAACTGACGGCGCTTCGGCGCGACAACGCCGTGTTGGTTCTTGAAAGCGTGACCTTCGTCAGGATGGAATGTGCGCGACTGCCGGTTTATGCGCTGGACGACGCCGTCTCCTACCTTGACGCATTGGCGCACGATCTTGAAGACGGCTTGTTTGTCGAGGCGATGGTATCCGTACGCTCATTGGAGTTGCCGATCGCAAGCGGGATCCTGATTATGCGGCAGGCTCTCAATAATCCCTCGGTCCTTGAGCCGGTGGATGCATTCCGGCAGTCAGTAGCGTCGTTTAGAGGCATTGTGTCGGGTGGCGACGCGACGACGCGGCTTCCTCAACAACTTAACGATGCCTATCTAACGCTCCGGGGAGCGCTGTACGAGGCAGGTCTGGCTAACGTCGCTGAGCAGATCAGAGGATCGCTAGTCGAAACGTACGACGCCTCATTGAAAGGGCTGCTAGGGCGCGCGGTGGAGGAGGGCGACGCTAGCAGCTACCGTCGCTACCTCATGGTGATGCAATCGTGGATCGGATTTCTGAGCATGGGATCGCTGTCTGAGCGCGATGCTGCAGTGCTTCAGCGCTTTCAAATTTGGCTGCGTCAGTGGACTGGTGAAGCGATCCCGGAGTCATTCGAGATACAGGACCGCAACTGGCGGTTCGAGTTTGACGCCATTGTGGTTTCCTGCGGGACGCAGCAGCGGTATGAAAATCCGCACGTTCTACACAATCTCCTCCACCAATACTCCCTAGCGGGACTACGGCTTGATACGCTGGGGCTACCACGACGCGTACAAGCGCTCGAACACTTCTGCTCGACGTTTAGTAGTCGCTCGACGAAGGTTCTGCGTTTCGAGCGAGAGTTGCTCGAGATCCAGATTCCGATGGGAACGCACAAGGCGAGCTACGTGTTCACGCCGCGGCAGATCTCGGTAGAGTGGACGGAGCCGCCTGATTGCCCCGGGGGCGAAATCGCGCGGATCCTGGCGTTTGAGGTATTCCTGGATCGATTTCGCACTTGGATGTTCCCCGCACTGACGGTCCGGCGCGAGCAAGTGCTGGGTACCTGGACACTGTTCATCCGCCTCAACGCGCAAGGATCAGATCCCTGGGATTACGAGGATCTCAGGCACTTTGTGGTCGCCACGCGTTTGCTATTCGACGCCTCTTACGATTTCTCGTATGTCGCCAACGAAGCTGTCGACGGCTTCGCCGAACGTTTCGATGGGCTGGAGTGGAAGGCGATACTCACCACGCTGGTACGGCATCGGGCGGTGATCGAGGACGCGTCGCAGTACGTTGCCTTGCACGCCCTGCCGATGTCGTCTACGGTCGCCGCGATAGCGCGCAGCCGACTCGTTCGTGGTCTGCTCTTGCGTTGTCTGCGCAGGGGGTTCGATTATTGCCGGGGCTTAATTGACGGGTATGCGCACTGGCTGAATGAGGAGTCCAAGGACGATGGGCTGTGGTCCGATCGCTATGAGTCGCTCCGGCAGGCGAGCCTCTTCGTGGCAGCTAAGTGGCCAAGAGAGGCGCTTTCTGAACTTGCCGGGCGGGGCGTCTTCAATGTCGGCGATGACCTGATCGCAGCCTGCCTGTTCAAACGCTCAGACCTGGCGGATGACCTCCGGCAAGTCGTGGCGGCAGGATCGTCAACGCTATCAGGAATGCAGGGGATGATCGTGCGGCATGCTCCCGAAATTGCTATGTCGGGCCGTGGCGCATTGCCCTTGGCTGCGCAACTGATCGGCACCGGAATTCGATTTCGCCGCGCGAAACATTTTTTAGTCGCTCGATTCGGCGACTGCCTTGATCAGGACATATTGGCGGGTCTACTACGAGACTTGGACGCGGTTCCGTGGGGACATACCGCCGACGCTGAGCAGGCCATCCAGACGCAGATATTGATACGCGGGCCTGTCTGTCGATTTGAGCTAGAAAAAGGCATCGATTGGACGACGTTGGATTCCTGGTCGACGCTTGTGCAGAGGCGTCCCGCCTCCTTGGGGCCGACCGAGTGTTGATTTACCGTGCGGACCCGAGACCCTGTGCCGAAATTCGTCTTGGTCTGAAATGGAGATTTCCGGCTTAGCGAATCGAGTTCTCGTTTGCAAGTTGGCCGTACCGTCGCGAATGACGGCAATGTCTTGCTTGTCTCATGTTTGCACTGCGGGTGGACCGTGGGAACGACTGTACCTTGCAGCCATTGATTCGACAATGTTCACACGCAACCTCACATAAGCCGGGATCGAAGACATTGCAGAACCTCCTACAGGGTTCTGCAGTGTTTTCGGAGACACGTTATTTCATGTTACTCAGGCATGGTCCAAGGCATCAGGCGGTAGCCTTCCTGACTGATTTCTGCCCGGGCTTGCTCCAGCAGAC
>ERZ1463034.15-NODE-15-length-65046-cov-16.335523_pt1 | contig 65046 bp, 54 predicted proteins | sample MGYA00564480_ERZ1463034 | MGnify/ENA primary metagenome ERZ1463034 (study PRJEB39244, sample SAMEA3635122) | Helicobacter pylori | study: EMG produced TPA metagenomics assembly of PRJEB11511 data set (Assembly of a 5300-year-old Helicobacter pylori...
TGTCCGGCGCCCTTAGCCATGATCCTTCCGCAGCCCTGTATATCGACGGCAAGCTGATTGCGGCCGCCGAGGAAGAACGCTTCGTTCGCGACAAGCATGCAAAGCACCGCATGCCCTACGAATCAGCGAAGTTCTGCCTGGAACAGGCCGGTATCAAGCCTTCCGACGTTGATGTGGTCGCGATCCCGTTCGCACCGATCAGCCTGTTCGGTGAAGCGCGTTGGCACTATGCCAAGCGTTACTGGTACGCCCCGGACCGCGCCCTTGACGCGATCCTGATGGGCAACCGTCGCTACAAGCGCTACCGCAACAAGATCGTCTGGTGCCTGGAGCAACTGGGCTTCGATCCGAAGAAAATCAAGATCGAGCCGGTTGAACACCACTTGGCCCACGCCTCCAGTGCCTACCACTGCTCCGGCTTCAAGGAGAAAACCGCGATCCTGGGGATCGACGGCAAGGGTGAGTACGCCACCACGTTCTTTGGCTACGGCGAAAACGGCAAGATCCACAAGATCAAGGAATTCTACGATCCGGACTCCCTCGGCGGCCTGTACGGCGCGGTCACCGAGTTCCTCGGTTTCGAGATGCTCGACGGCGAGTTCAAGGTCATGGGCATGGCGCCTTATGGCGATGCCAGCAAGTACGATTTCTCGCGCCTGGCCTCCTTTGAAAACGGCGAGCTGGTGATCAACACCGACTATGCCAACGTCATCGGCCTGCGTCGCTACAAAGAGAAGGGCAAGGGTTTCTACTTCTCGCCGAAGCTGATCGAGTGGCTGGGTCCCAAGCGCGAAGGCGACATCGCCGATGAGCCTTACATCCACTACGCGGCGAGCATGCAGGCGCTGTTCGAGAAGCTGTCCCTGCAGATGATCGACTACTATCTGGGCGACGTCCTCAAGGAAACCGGCAAGCTGGCCTTCGCTGGCGGCTGTGCGCTGAACGTCAAGCTGAACCAGAAGATCATTGCCCGTGACGACGTGAAGGAGCTGTTCGTGCAGCCGGCGTCCGGCGATGCCGGCACCGCCGTGGGCGCAGCCGCTTACGTGTCCCACGCCCGTGGTGTGCCGGTGGAGAAGATGGAGCACGTCTATCTCGGCCCGTCCTACAGCAACGAAGACGTGATCGCCGCCTGCGCCAAGCACCCGAGCAAGCCGAACTGGCGCAAGATCGACAGCATGCCTAAACGCATCGCCAAGATCATGGTCGACGGCAACCCGGTGGCCTGGTTCCAGGGCCGCATGGAGTTTGGCCCGCGTGCTTTGGGCGGTCGTTCGATCATCGGTTGCCCGAGCGCCACCGGCGTGGCTGACCGCATCAACCATCAGATCAAGTTCCGCGAGCGCTGGAGGCCTTTCTGCCCCTCGATGCTCGACACCGTGGCCCCGCTGATGATCAAGGTCGATCACCCGGCGCCGTTCATGACCTTCACCTTTGAAGTGTCGGAAGAGTGGAAGGCCCGCGTACCGGAGGTGGTCCATGAAGATGGCACGTCCCGCGCCCAGGTGCTCAAGCGCGAATACAACCCGCGCTACTACGACATGATGAAAGAGCTGGAAGTGCTGACCGGTAACGGCGTGTCCCTGAACACCTCGCTCAACCGTCGTGGCGAAGCGATGATTTGCTCGCCGACCGACGCGCTGAACATGTTCTTCGGTTCCGATCTGCAGTACCTGATCATGGAAGACATCCTGGTGGTCAAGGACGGCGTGGACCCTTATGACGCGATCGGCTGACCGCCACATTCTGCAGTTCTGCCACGGCTATGACGGGCCGTTCCTGGACTGCGCCCGGCAGTACGCTAGTTTGTTTGCAGGCACCGGCTACAAGGTGACCACGGTGTTTCTCACCGGGGTCGCCGATCCCGAAGTGGCCGCTGGTTGCGCATCTGATGAAGTGTTGTTCATGGAATTCAGCTCCAAGGCCATTCGTGGCCTGAAGCTGGGCGCCATCGGCAAGCTGCGCAAGATCGCCGCGTCGCGCAACTTCAGTTTCTGCATTGCCCACCGTTTCAAGCCGATCTATATCGCGTTGCTCGGCACGCGGCTGCCAGTGATTGGCGTGCATCACGCCTTCGGTGACTACCAGCGCCGCAGTCGCAAGCTGTTTGCCGGGATTTTCCGCAAGCGCCTGAGCCTGCTGGGGGTGTCTGACGCGGTGCGTGACGACATGCGCCGCTGCCTGCTAGCGTGGCCGACGGCACGTATCCAGACCTTGTATAACCGTATCGACGTCGAGGCCATGCAGGCCAGCCAGGTGCCCGTGCACGAGGCGCGCGCTGCGCTGGGGTTGTCGCCGGGCGAATGGGTGGTCGGCAATGTCGGTCGCCTGCATCCGGACAAAGACCAGGCCACGCTGCTCAAGGGCTTTGCCCTGGCGCTGCCGCACTTGCCGGCCGAAAGCCGCCTGGCGATCCTCGGCAGCGGGCGCCTGGAGCAAGACCTCAAGCACCTGGCGCATGAGCTGAACATCGCCGACAAGGTGCTGTTCCTCGGCCAGGTGCCTGAGGCTCGCCGGTATTTCCGGGCCTTTGATGTGTTTGCCCTGAGCTCCGACCATGAGCCTTTCGGCATGGTGCTGCTGGAAGCCATGGCGGCCGGCGTGCCCTTGCTGGCCACGGCCTGCGGCGGGGCGAAGGAAGTGGTCGAAGGTGTCGGTATCCTGTTTCCCTTCGGCGATGCCGAACATCTTGCCCAGGGTCTGCAGCATCTGGCGGCGATGGATCACCACCAGCAACTGCAGTGCGCCGAGATGATGCTGGAGCGCCTGCGCACGCGCTTCTCGGATCAGGCGGTACGCGATACCTTCTGGCAATTGCCGCACGTTATTGAACTGACCGCGGGGGCTTGATGCTCAATCGATTTCAAGGCTGGCGCGAACGGGGCTGGTCCGTCGTTGACGCGCCTTTCTACAACGAGGCTTGGCAGCGTTTTGGCGGCAGTGTCGCCACCCATCCCCAGGTGATCGAGCGCTTGGCGGGGCTGGCCGACATCCCGGTGCGTTACCTGGCCTGGGAGCAAGAGGGCGCACTCAAGGCATGCATCGCCACCTGGGGGCGGGACCTGGCGTTGTCCAAGGATGTGCTCAAACGACGGGGCAAGAAGGGCCTGTTCGACCTGGGCAATGCCGAGTTGATCCTGCCCGCCGCACCTGACGCCCAGGCGCCCTTGCGGCACCGCGCCCGTTACCTGTCGACCCTGAACGAAGGCCGCTTCAGCGGCCTCAAGCCCCAGGCCGAGCAACTGGCCATGGCCCGTACCCCGGAAGAACTGTCGAAGAAATTCCGCTACAACCAGCGCCGCGAACTGCGCCTGCTGGAAGAGGCCGGTGGCGTGGTGCGGCCGGTGAGTGAGTTTTCCAGCCAGGAACTGGCGGCGATCTACTGCGATTTGTTCCTGCGGCGCTGGGGTTTTGTCGCTACGGGTGCCGAGCACATGGCCGAGGTGATTGAGCTGCTGCGCGAGTGGCTGATCGGCTCGGTGATTTTCCTTAATGATGCGCCGATTGCGGTCCAACTGGTGTATCGGGTCGAGTCGCCTGAGTGGATCAGCGTGGAATACGTCAACGGCGGCGTCGATCCCGAAACCCGTGCGTTCAGCCCGGGCAGCGTGCTGAGTTTCCTCAACACCCAGAGCGCCTGGGAGCAGGCGCGTGAAGTCGGTAAGCCGCTGCGGTTTTCCTTCGGGCGCGCCGACCGGGAGTACAAGGACCGTTGGTGCAACCCTGTGCCGGTGCTGACCGTATGAGTCGCAAACAGCAACTGCTCAAGCGCCACCGGCGCAACAAGCGCATCGGCGTATTGATCGGCTTGGTGCTGCTGGTGTTGATCGGTATCTGTGTTGCCTGGTGGCTGACGTTTGTACTCGGCGTGCTGGCCTGGGCAGCCCATGAAGCCTGGTTTGCTGATCACCTGTTCTATGAGCCACGCGAAGATTATCAATACCGTTTTTCGGCGGACGCGCAGCGCACTGATGTTCGCTTCGAGGGCAGACGACTGCGGGTTGATTCGCCCCTGGAAGCCGATGCGACGTTGGTGTTGGCCGTCAAGGTCAAGAGCGGCTGGCTGGGGCGCTTCCTGGACCCGGCCATTGACGTCCTCGGTGCAGACAGCAGCGACCGGCAGACATTCGAGCGCGGCGTGAATGGCGTCCGTTACCTCAACCTCAGCGGCCTGGCCCCGGCCCTGATGGCAGGCGAACTGCGCCTGCACGGGCGTTTTTGCAGCCTGCAGGGCGCACCACGGCTGTGGGCCTGGGCCACTCCAGATTATTCGGAGCAACGGGTAATGGTCATCGCGCCCCATGCCGACGATGCCGAATTGGCGGCTTTCGGTCTTTACAGTCAGGCCGAGAAGCCCTGGATCGTGACCCTCACTGCGGGCGAAATCGAAGCCGAGCACTATCAGAAGATGGGCCTGGACTCGGTCGAAGCTGCGCGGATCAAAGGACGTCTGCGCGCCTGGGACAGCATCGCCGTGCCGCGTTGGGCTGGCGTGCCGCAGGAGCATTGCGTGCAATTGGGTTATTTCTGCCTGCAATTGTCGGCGATGCGCGCCGCGCCGGATCAGCCCATCGCTTCGCGCGAGGCGGATCTGTCGGATATCCGCTTGTTTCGCCAATTCAACTCTTTCCCGTTGCCGGCGGACCATGACGGCCTGCCGACCTGGAACAACCTGCTGGCGGACCTGCGCCAATTGCTGCTGACCGCACGTCCCGAGGTGATCGTGTTGCCCCACCCGGTGCTCGACCCGCACCCGGACCATGTCTGCGCGCAGCAAGCGGTGATCGAGGCCCTGCAAGGGCTGGCGTGGCAACCCACGACTGTGTTGGGTTATGCCAACCACCTGCACGACAACGACCGCTGGCCCATGGGTGACGCGGGCGCCGGGATTGCCTTGCCGCCGCTGTTCGACGACACGCTGGCGCTGCGGCCCTGCAGCCTGCCGCTTTCGCTGGCCCAACAGCGCGACAAGGCCATGGCGCTGGGCATGATGCATGACCTGCAGCCCGCGCCGCCGCTCAAGCGCCGTGTCCGACGCTGGCTGCAGCGTGTATTGGCGGGTCGTGCGCCGTCGCCCTATGGTGAGAACGAGTTTTTCCGCAAGGCCGTACGACGGCATGAGTTGTTCTGGCATTTGTGAAAGGGAAAGTCATGAAAGTTTTGTTTCTGGTGCAGAAAGAACAGCGCGCCATTCTGGATCGTCTCTACGAAGGCGTGGCCGCGCACTGCGAGTGCGATACGCGCTGGTTGAGCAGCGACGAGCAGCGCAACCTGCGGGCCTACTTCCGCCGTGAAGTCGACGTGATCCGCTATGACCGCATTGTCTTCTTCCTGCGTTTCAAACAGGAAATCCGCCAGGCCGGGTTCATTCGTTCGATCCCTAATCTGGTGATCCTCGAGCACGATGCTTACCAGAACTACATTCCCTGCAAGTACACTGGCAAGTTCAGCGCGCACTACCGCCGTTTGCCATGGGCACGGGTTATCAGCTCCGGCTATATGGTCACCGAGCGCCTGGGCGCGGAAGGCTTTGACGCGGTATTTGTGCCCAAGGGCTACGACCAGGCGCTGTTGCAGGCACCGCCAGTCGAAGAACGGCGCGAGCGCGACATCGAGCTGGCGTTTGTCGGCAGCACCAACAGCGTGGCTTACAGTGGTCGCAAAGCGTTGCTTGATCAGTTGGCACAGGTTGAACCTTTGGTGGTGACACGTACCAAGTCCGGCGAGGAATACTGCGCGACCCTCAACCGTATCCGTTTTTTCGTCAGTGCCGATGTGGGCATGGGCGAGTACATGATCAAGAACTTCGAGGCCATGGCCTGCGGCTGCGTGTTGCTGGCGTTCGATCAAGGTGCCGCCGAAAACCAGGCCCTTGGCTTCAAGGACATGGTCAATGTGGTGTTCTACAAAGACATCCCGCAGTTGCAGGAAAAGCTGTCGGTGTTGCGCTCCGACCCGCAGTTGGCGGCAGACATCGCACGTAACGGGCAAGACCTGGCTGTCAGCCAGTTCAGCTTTGCCCGTATCGGCCAGCGCATTGTCGATGCACTCCAGCCACCCCTGCGGCCCCGGGCGCCCTTGAGTTTGCTGGAGCGGTTACGTTTGACGCTGGGCGTTTGATGGCGGCCAACCCGGCCTAAAATATTGGCTACATGACTTTATAGAGGCAGGCATGCAATTCTCCGATCAAAGCGACATAACGCTCGTGGTGACCAGTTGCGGTCGCTTCGATTTGTTGAAACGTACGCTTGAGACCTTCGATCTGTTCAATACGGCCGATATACGCGAAGTCTTCATTACCGAAGACTCCGGCGATGAAGCCGTGCGCCTGGCGATTCCTGAGCACTGGCGCAGTCATTGCTCATTCTTGATCAACCGCCCGAAGCTTGGGCAACTAGCATCCATTGATTTGGCTTACGAGTCGGTCAATACCCCCTATATATTCCACTGCGAAGATGACTGGGCGTTTTATCGACCCGGTTTTGTCGAGGATTCCAAGGTGGTGCTGGAGCTACGTCCCGACATTCTTCAAGTCTGGTTGCGCAACTACGTGTACGACTTGCAGGTGCACAGTCCCTACATCCATCTGGGGCCGCGCGAAGTGATCGGCGGTGTGCCTTGTTATCCCTTGTTGTCCGACAAGCCAGAGTGGCAGGGCTTCTCGCTGAACCCGGGCCTGCGGCGGATCAAGGAGTACCGGTTGTGCGCACCCTATGCAGGGTTCGAGGGTGAAAAGGGGCTTTCCAGGCGGTACGCGCAGTTGAATCTGGGCGCTGTGACCCTGGAAGGCGATGCGGTCCTGCATACCGGCTTCGGCCTGCATGTGGCGACAGCAGAAGAACGCTTGAACAAGGCTCGGCGCAAGCGTCGAGAGCGGATCAAGCTGGTAGCCATGCTGATACTGGGTGTCGGTATCGGCTGGTTGATCCGTTAGTTACGTATGACAAGCCACCATAACGCTGCATAAGGTCATTTTTTTGATGAGTATCCTCAACATCATGTGGGCCGGTGGTTCTGCTTACGCCTCGGTGCAGAAGGTTCATCAACAGATACTGTCCCACGTCGTCGGCCTTGCGCCGGGCGACACCTGGCTGCTTCAGGGCAGTGCAGCGGCGGGCGAGCAGGCGCTGGAGTGGAAACTCTCCTCGGCCCAGCTCAAGGGCAAGCACCTGTGGAAGCTGCTGATGCCGAGGTTGCGGGCGCGTTTTCAAAAGGCGCTGCCCGACGGCTTGGAGGTCGTACTGCTCGACGGCGTGGGCGTCGCCCGGGTGATGTTGCCGATGCTCAAGCGCTTGCCGCAGGTGCGGGCCGTGGTTTTATTTCATGGTGCCACGCGCTTGCGTCGGGCCGACCTGAAGCTGTTCGGGCAGTTCCCAGCGGCGCAATTGACGCTGGCGGCGGTGTCGCAAACGCTGGCTGACTCGCTTGAGTGTTACCTGCAACGGCCAGTGGCGGTGCTGCGCAGCGCTTTCGACCCTGTCGCTTTTTGTGCTGCCGCGCTTTCTCGGGAGGAGGCCCGGATGCGCCTGGGGCTGCCGTTGGACGCTGCGCCGGTGCTGGGTGCGGTCGGTCGGCTGGTCGATGACAAGGGATTTGGTTGTTTGCTGGAGGCGTTCGCCGGTGTGTCGCCAGATTGGCCTGATGCGCGCCTGGTGATCGTCGGCGAGGGGCAGGCGAGGTCTGCCCTTGAGGCGCGTATCGAGCAGCTCGGCTTGCAGGGCAAGGTGTCACTGTCTGGTCATCTGTCGGACGCGGCGACGCTTTACCGGGCCTTTGACTGGGTGGCCGTTCCGTCGACGCAAGAAGGTTTGGGGTTGATCCTGCAGGAAGCGGTGATGGCCGGTGTGCCGGTGCTGACCAGTGACTTGGCGGTGTTCCGCGAACAGCTGGCGGATGCGGGCTGGTACGCCCCATCGGGCGATGTGCAGGCCTGGGGCCATCTGATGGCCCATGCATTTGCCACGTCCGCGCGGGAGGTGCTCGCGGCTCAGTCGCGGGCGCTGGCGCCGGAGCAAGCCTGGAAAGACTTCAGTGAAACCTCCCAGCGCCTGTTTTCATGCCGCTAGCAGTGCTTGCTCCAGTGCGGGCATTGGAAAGCGATCGTTCAGCTTCTCGCGTGCAATATAACGCGCGAAGTGCTGCAAGTTGCGTCGTGCGAGTTCCGGGCTAAGGGGGGCGCGCAGAAAGCGCATGTCGGCCACGTCGATCAGCCCCATTTCGTTGTCTGGCGTCACGACAATATTGCCCAGGTGCAATGAGCGGAAGTAGATGCCCGCAGCATGCAATCGACGGATGAGTGCCACCAGCGGGTCGAGGTTCGATTGCCAGTCAAAGCCTTCCTTGTTGGAAATCTGACGCAGGGTTTCCCCCGGCAACGGTCGATACAGCACAGCGGTCATGCCGGGCGCTGCCAGTTGAAAGAATGCAAGAACGGTCAAGGTCGGAATGCCGCGTTGCTGCAGTTGCGCCACGTTGTCGATGAACCGTTTGGAATACGGGCGAAACAGCGCGGACGAAAACAGACGTTTGCGACGAAACAGTTTAAGGATATTCCCGTCGGCCAGCAGGTAGACTTTCGGGCCGTAGCTGTCCTTCTCTAGGACTCTGGCGCCTTCAATCATCGCGGTTAAATCGACTTGGGCAAGCCTTGAACATTGCATTGTTGGAAAGCCTTGTGGGAGTCGCGGGGCACAGTGGTCGGTAATAATGCCGAAAATTTCAGGTTTTAACCATGCCGGGTGGCGGGTTGAACGTATTCAGGAGCGGGTGATGCAGGCAAGTCGTTGGGCGCAGGGATGGATGTTTTTTGGGTTGCTTTGGTTTTTGCTAGCGATTGCCTTCGCGCCGACCAACAAGATTTATCAACAAGGGTTGACCCTGTTTCTCTGGTTGCCGGCCATGGTCTTTGCCTGGTCGGCGCGTGAGCGTCTCAAGGAGGTCTGGCGCGAACAGCGCTGGATGTGCCTGATGGTCGCAGCGCTCGCCGTCTGGGGTGCAGTCAGCCTGACGTGGACCAATGCCGAAGATCCTTCGCGCGAAGCCAAGCGTATGCTGTATATCGGCGTGTTCCTGCTGTTTTTTCCGGTATTCGCCTGTGGCAGTACCGAGCAGGTCATTCGCGTGATGCAGTGGGGTGGTTTCGGGCTCGCCTTGTCGTCGCTGCTGGCAATCATCAAGTTTTATGGTCTTGAGCATAATGATTGGAACGCCCGTCTCAGCGGGTTGGGGCAATTGGATCATCCGATTCTTGGCGCCTACGTGATTGGCCTGGCGGCAGTCTGGCTATTGCACTGGTTGCCGCGTGGTCGCTGGATGCAAGTGGCGTGGGTCTTGTCCATCGCGCTGCTCGGTCTGTTCGTGGTGCTCAGCCAAAGCCGCGGGGCCGCACTGGCACTGCTGCTGACGGTCGTGGCCATGCCCGCCTGGTGCCGTGACCGTCGTTCCGCAGTGATTGCCATCGTCGCGGTCGTGGCCGCGCTGGCGGTGTTCTTTGCCATGCAATCGTTGATGCTGGCCCGTGGTGTCTCCTACCGGCCACAGATATTTATGGCCGCCTTGCAGATGATCGCCGAGCATCCGTGGGCCGGCCTGGGCTTGGGCGGTGATTACAAAGTCTTTGCCGATAATCTCTACTTCGACCACGCCCACAACCTGTTCACCCACGTGGCCATCGAATTGGGCCTGCCGGGGCTGCTGCTGTGGTGCGGGCTGTGGTTCGGTGTGTTGTGGCAAGCCTGGAAGGCCCGCGACACTCTCTATGGCAAGGGCATCATAGGCATGTGGGTGTTCTCGTTCCTGGCCATGCAGTTCGATGCTGCAAGCCTCACGGGTACGCCACGGGCCGAGTGGTTCATCTCGTGGTTGCCGATTGCGCTGGCCAGTGTCTTGGTCTGGGCTCGGGCCAAACCCGACGCTTGTGATAAAGTTCGTGTCTTATCCAATCAGTGAGCTCGACACATGAGTGACGCACCGCCCAAAGCGGACCAGGAATCCAGCCTGAAAATCTATTTCAGGCTGCTGGGCTATGTGAAACCGTATATCGGCATGTTCGTGCTGAGTATCGTGGGCTTCGTGATCTTTGCGTCCACCCAGCCCATGCTCGCCGGGATACTCAAGTATTTCGTGGATGGCCTGAGCAATCCCGATGTGGTGTTCCTGCCCAATATTCCGTTGTTCAAGGACCTGAAGTTGCTGATGGCCGTGCCGCTGCTGATCATCCTGATCGCCGCGTGGCAGGGCCTGGGGTCTTTCCTGGGTAACTATTACCTGGCCAAGGTTTCCCTGGGACTGGTGCACGACCTGCGGGTTCAACTGTTCAACAAGCTGCTGGTGCTGCCCAACCGCTATTTCGATACCCATAACTCCGGGCACCTGATTTCGCGCATCACCTTTAACGTCACCATGGTCACCGGGGCGGCCACGGATGCGATCAAGGTCGTGATCCGCGAAGGTCTGACGGTGGTGTTTCTGTTCGGTTACCTGCTGTGGATGAACTGGAAGCTGACCCTGGTAATGCTGGCGATCCTGCCGATGATTGCGCTGATGGTCGGCAGCACCAGCAAGAAATTTCGCAAGCAGAGCAAGAAAATCCAGGTGGCGATGGGGGACGTGACCCATGTGGCCTCCGAGACCATCCAGGGCTATCGTGTGGTGCGCAGCTTCGGTGGCGAAAGCTATGAGCAGCGTCGCTTTGCCGCCGCGAGCCAAGGCAACACCGATAAACAACTGCGCATGAACAAGACCGGTGCGGTCTACACCCCGATGTTGCAACTGGTGATCTACACCGCCATGGCCGCACTGATGTTCCTGGTGCTGCTGCTGCGCGGTGAGGCCACGGCGGGTGATCTGGTGGCGTATATCACCGCTGCCGGTCTGCTGCCCAAGCCGATCCGCCAACTGTCGGAAGTCAGTTCGACCATCCAGAAGGGTGTGGCGGGCGCCGAAAGCATTTTCGAGCAACTGGACGAAGAGCCTGAAGTCGACAAAGGCACAATCGAACGCGACAAGGTCAGTGGCCGCCTGGAAGTGCGTAACCTCAACTTCACCTACCCCGGCACCGAACGCCATGTGCTCAAGGACATCAGCTTTACCGCTGAGCCTGGGCAGATGATTGCTCTGGTGGGACGCTCGGGCAGCGGCAAGTCGACCCTGGCCAGCCTGATTCCGCGTTTCTACCACCATGAACACGGTGAAATCCTGCTCGATGGTGTCGAGATCGAAGACTACAAACTGCTCAACCTGCGCAAGCACGTCGCCCAGGTGACCCAGCACGTGACCCTGTTCAGCGACACCGTGACCAACAACATCGCCTACGGCGACCTGGCCGGCGCGCCACGGGCCGACATCGAAGCTGCCGCGATGGATGCCTACGCCAAGGACTTCATCGACCAGTTGCCTAAAGGCTTCGACACCCAGGTCGGCGAAAACGGCGTGCTGCTGTCCGGCGGTCAACGCCAGCGGCTGGCAATTGCCCGCGCCTTGCTCAAGAATGCGCCGCTGCTGATTCTCGACGAGGCCACCTCCGCCCTCGACACCGAGTCCGAGCGCCACATTCAGGCGGCGCTGGACAAGGTCATGCAAGGCCGCACGACCCTGGTGATTGCGCACCGCCTGTCCACCATCGAGAAGGCTGACCTGATCCTGGTGATGGACGACGGTCGTATTGTCGAGCGCGGCACCCACGCCCAATTGCTCGCACTGAACGGCTATTACGCCCGCCTGCATTCCATGGGCCTGGATGCACCCGTGTCGGCGGATATCACCTGACAAGCCGGGTGAGGCGGGCAATCCGCCTCACCCAGGTTCCTGCAACATCTTCTGTCACACCCCCACAAGCCTCTTGTAACCCTGTGCTAATATCGCGCCCCTGTTCATTTTGTATGTGGGTTGCTCCATGAAGTTGTCCATGCCGCGATTCGATCAAGCCCCTGTCTTGGTGGTCGGCGATGTCATGCTCGACCGTTACTGGCATGGCGGAACCTCACGGATTTCCCCTGAGGCGCCGGTACCGGTAGTCAAGGTCGAGCAAATCGAAGACCGTCCAGGTGGCGCTGCCAACGTTGCCCTCAATATTGCCGCCCTCGGCGCCCCAGCTTCCCTGGTGGGCGTGACCGGCGACGACGAAGCCGCCGACAGCCTGGCCAACAGCTTGCGCGGTGCTGGCGTGCGCGCGTTGTTCCAGCGCATTGCCCATCAGCCGACTATCGTCAAGCTGCGGGTCATGAGCCGTCACCAGCAACTGCTGCGTATCGATTTCGAAGAGCCCTTCGCCACCGACGCCCTGGCCCTCAGTGCGCAGGTCGATGAGTTGCTCGAAGGCATCAAGGTGCTGGTGTTGTCCGACTACGGCAAAGGCGCCCTGAAGAACCACCAGATGCTGATCCAGGCCGCCAAGGCTCGCAATATCCCGGTGCTGGCCGACCCCAAGGGCAAGGACTTTTCGATCTATCGCGGCGCCAGCCTGATCACGCCGAACCTCAGCGAGTTCGAAGCCATCGTCGGCGGTTGCGCCGATGAGCACGAACTGGTGAGCAAGGGTGCAGCGCTGATGGCCGAGCTGGACCTGGGCGCCTTGCTGGTGACCCGCGGCGAGCACGGCATGACCTTGCTGCGCCCTGGCCACGCGGCGATACACCTGCCGGCGCGTGCCCGTGAAGTGTTCGACGTCACCGGCGCCGGCGACACCGTGATTTCCACCCTGGCCGCCTCCATCGCGGCCGGTGAGGAGTTGCCCCACGCCGTGGCCCTGGCCAACCTGGCGGCGGGCATCGTAGTCGGCAAGCTCGGCACCGCCGCGATCAGCGCGCCCGAACTGCGTCGTGCGATCCAGCGTTCCGAAGGCTCGGAGCGTGGCGTGTTGAGTCTCGAGCAATTGCTGCTGGCGATTGACGATGCGCGGGCCCACCACGAAAGCATTGTGTTCACCAACGGCTGCTTCGACATCCTGCACGCCGGCCACGTGACTTACCTGGAGCAGGCGCGCGCGCAAGGCGATCGCCTGATCGTCGCGGTCAACGACGATGCGTCGGTCAGCCGCCTCAAGGGCCCGGGTCGTCCGATCAACAGTGTCGATCGACGCATGGCAGTCCTGGCTGGCCTGGGCGCGGTGGACTGGGTAATCAGCTTCCCGGAAGCGACCCCGGAAAACCTCCTGGCCCAGGTCAAGCCCGACGTACTGGTCAAGGGCGGCGACTATTCCGTCGACCAGGTGGTTGGGGCCGACATCGTCAGCGCCTACGGCGGCAAGGTCAAAGTGCTGGGGTTGGTCGAGAACAGCTCGACCACCGCTATTGTCGAGAAGATCCGCAACAATGAGTGAAGCCAAGAAGCGCGTCCTGATCACCGGCGGTGCTGGCTTCATCGGCTCGCACCTGGTCGATGCATTGCTTGCCAAGGGCTACGCGGTGCGGGTGCTGGATAACCTGTCCACCGGCAAGCGCAGCAACCTGCCGCTGGACAATCCTCGTGTCGAACTGCTGGAAGGCGATGTGGCCGACGCCGATCAGGTGGCGCGTGCCGCCATCGGCATGACGGCGGTGGTGCACCTGGCAGCGGTGGCTTCGGTGCAGGCGTCGGTGGATGATCCGGTCAGCACGCACCAGAGCAATTTCGTCGGCACCTTGAATGTCTGCGAAGCCATGCGCAAGGCCGGGGTCAAACGCGTGGTGTTTGCTTCCAGCGCCGCGGTGTATGGCAACAACGGCGAAGGCGCTTCGATCGACGAAGAGACCACCAAGGCGCCATTGACGCCCTATGCCTCCGACAAGTTGGCCGGTGAGCATTACTTGGATTTCTACCGTCGCCAGCATGGCCTGGAACCGGTGATTTTCCGCTTCTTCAATATCTTCGGGCCGCGCCAGGACCCGTCGTCGCCGTATTCCGGCGTGATCAGCATCTTCAGCGAACGTGCCCAGCAAGGCTTGCCGATTACCGTGTTCGGCGATGGCGAGCAAACCCGCGACTTTATGTATGTGGAAGACCTGGTGGACGTGTTGGTGCAGGCCATCGAAGCCGCCGACGCGCCTTTGGGGGCGATCAACGTCGGTTGGAACCGCACCACCACCCTCAAGCAGGTGCTGCAGGCGTTGGAAGAAGCGGTGGGCGCGCTGCCTGCCGTGACCTACGGGCCGGCGCGGTCGGGGGATATCCGCCACTCGCGGGCGAATAATCAACGGTTGCTGGCCAGTTTCAAACTGCCCGAGCCCACACCGTTGAAAGTGGGGCTGGAACGTTTGCTCAAGGCTTGATCGTTTGCCCTGTATCTGTAGGCGCGAGCAAGCTCGCTCCTACAGTTTTTGGTGTCGGTCTTTAGCTGTTGGCGTTTTTCTTCGGCACGATCTTACGCAACATCTGCCGCGCCTTGCCGGTCAGGCGCTTGAGTTTCGACTCTTTTTCCGGGGCTGCCAGGCCTTGCTGCCTGAGCCAATCCTTCCAACGAATCCGCTCGTCGCGCACCACCCAGCCTTCCTGCTGGGCGAAGCTCTCCGCCAGGTACAAACCCCGCGTGCTGGCCGGGTAGAGCTGATCTTTCTTGACGGTGTACAGCTCGGCGAGGGGTTGGCCGTCCTTCAATGGCATCAGGTACAGGTCCGGGCGCTGGCGGTCCAGGCGTGCGACCAGTTGATCGCCTTCGAGTCGCTCATCCACATGGAACAGGCTCAGGGACTTGGCTTCCTTGGGCACTTCCAGGCGCAAGTCATAAATCAACTGCAGTGACGCTGTGGGCAAGTGGACGTAGGCCCGTGGACGCTCGATCAGTTGCGTGGTCGCGCAGCGCACCGGGCGGGCTGCGCCGGACAAGGGGCTCAAGCGAAACGGCAGGGCTTCGCGGTAATGCAGCGCGGTGGAGTAGGGCGCCGGTAGCCAGGTGTCGTTGAAGCGCCCGCTGAGCCAGCCTTCGGGCGTCTCCAGCAGGCACTCTTCGGCAATTTCCTGGATGGCGGTGTGCAGCGGCAGGTTCAGTTCATGGGCGGGGACGTAGCCGGAAATCAGCTTGAGCACTACGTCGCCACGGTCCTGGCGGCGTTGGCGTACCAGCACCCAGTAATCCTTGTTTTGCCAATGCAGGGTCAGGCGTACCGACACGCCGAGGTTGGCCAGTTCGAGGGCGAAACGCTCAGGGTCTGCCACGTCTACCGGCTTGCGCCGTTGCAGGGTCTGGGCAAAGTTGAGCGGCATGCCCACGCTCTGGTAGCTCAGGCCTTCGGGGGTGGCTTCAACGTGCAGTGGCAGAGTCTTGAAGTTGCTGGGGTTTTTTCTTATGAGCGTTCGCGACATGTCGGCTCCTTCTAACGTCGGGGCGGCCGCGTCGGCGGCATCATAGTTGACGAATGACCTGGGCAGCGGTCGCCACGTTGTGAGCCAGGTGTAGCGGATTAATGGTCCCGACAATAGCACTGGCGACGCCCGTTTGCGCAAACAACAACATGAAACTGGCACGTATGGGGTCCATTCCCGGCTCCAGGCACACATGGCCGCTGGCGAGGGCTTTTTTTACCAGGATGCCTTTGCCATGGGCGGCCGCATAATCAATGACGGCTTTCTCGGCCTGTTCGTTCAAGTTGTAGGTGACCATCGCGCAATCACCCTGTTCCAGAGCCTTCACGCCGCCTTCGACGGTTTTACCGGAGAAGCCGAAACCGCGAATTTTGCCCTCTTGTTTCAAGTCCGCCAGGGTCTGGTAAACCTCGCAATCGTTGAGGATGTGCAGGTCGTTGCCGTCGGAATGCACCAGCACCAGGTCGATGAAGTCGGTTTCCAAGCGTTTCAAGCTGCGTTCGATCGACAGCCGGGTATGCGCCGCGCTGAAATCGTGACGGGACACGCCATTGTCGAACTCTTCGCCGACCTTGCTGACAATCACCCATTCTTTGCGCTGTCCACGCAACAGCGGCCCCAGGCGTTCTTCGCTACGGCCATAGGCCGGCGCGGTATCGATCAGGTTGATGCCCAACTGACGGGCCTGGCGCAGCAGCAGGCGCGCTTCGTCATCATCGGGAATCTGGAAACCGCTAGGGTATTTGACCCCCTGGTCGCGACCGAGCTTGACGGTGCCCAGGCCCAGCGGCGACACCAGCAGGCCGGTACTGCCCAGCGGGCGGTGCAGGTCGTGCAGGGTGGGCAGGCTCATGGCAACAGTTGCTCCCAGGCCGGTTGGCCGATGGCCGGTTTGGGCAACTCGGGCAGCGGAGTGGCAGGCCCGGGTTGGATGCCGTCGCGTTCGAGGGCGTGGATCACCCGGTCGGCGAAGTCCGGCGCCAGGGCCAGTTTGGTCGGCCAGCCTACGAGCAGGCGGCCCTGTTCGGCGAGGAAGGCGTTGTCGGGGCGCGTCAGGCCCGACTGCAGCGGCTCGGCACGGTCGACGCGCAGGGTGGCCCATTCGGTGTGGCTCATGTCGATCCACGGCAGCAGATGCGCCAGCTCTTTCTGGGCCGTGGCGATTTGTTCTTCAGGCGTGCGCGCTACACCATCGGCCTCGGCGATATCACCGCCCATGTACCACACCCAGTTGCCATCGGCGGCCGGGTGCGTGGTCACGGTGATACGCGGTTTGGTGCCGCCGCCCAGGCAGTGGGCGTACAGCGGCTTCAAGCCCGGACCTTTGGCGATGATCATGTGCAGCGGGCGTATTTGCATGGCCGGCTGGCTCAGGCCCAGGGCGGCGAGCAGGTCGGCAGTGCCGCCGCCGGCGCTCAAGATGATGCGCTGGGCGCGGATCTCGCGACCGTCGACTTTCAAGCCGACCAGTGTGTCGTTTTCCCGCAGCGGTTCGATGTGCTGCCCGGCGAGCAAACCGTCGCCGGCCAGGTTCGCCAGGCGTTCGATCAGGCTGGGTACATCGATGACCAATTCCGCCAGGCGATAGACCTTGCCCTTGAAGCGACGGTCTTGCAGGGCCGGCGGCAGGTCGTCGCCTTTGACCTGATCGACACGGCCGCGCACGGCCTTGCTGGCGAAGAAGCTGGTGAGATTGCCCGCGAGTGTGCCGGGGGACCACAGGTAATGGGCTTCGGAGAGCAGGCGCACGCCAGTCAGGTCCAGCTCGCCGTTACCGGCCAGGGCCTCGCGCCAGCGCCGCGGCATATCGGCAATCGCTTCGGAGGCCCCGGTGAGGGCGCCGTGTAGCGCGTATTTCGCACCGCCGTGAATGATCCCCTGGGACTTCACGCTTTGCCCGCCACCCAGGGTGGCGTTCTCCACCAGCACCGTGGAAAACCCCTGGCGGCGCAGGCGCGCATTCAGCCAGAGGCCGGCAACCCCGGCGCCGACAATCAGAACGTCGGTGGAAATAACGGATGGCATGGGCAACCTCAGTGTTCAAATCAAGGTGCCAAGTATACAGGCTCAATGGATCGATCTTTGCCCGGGATCAATATTAGGAGGGCTGTCAGTGCCCGGCGGTTTTCGAGAACAACTGAATCACCACCACGCCCAGCACGATCAATCCCATCCCGAGCATCGCCGGTAGATCGAGCTTTTGCCCATAGATAAACAGCGCCGCAATGCTGACCATCACAATGCCCATCCCGGCCCACACCGCGTAGGCCACACCCACTGGCACGGTGCGCACCACCAGGGTCAGCATCCAGAACGCCACGCCGTAGCCGACGATCACCAGCAGCAGCGGGATCGGTGTGCTCAAGCCCTTGATGGCTTTCATGGAAACGGTGGCGATCACTTCCGAGCAGATGGCGATGGCGAGGTAATAGTAAGCAGGGGTCATGGGGCAGTCCTCGGTGTAGAGCGCGCTGGATAAGGTCGGCATTTTAGCGCGTCGCCAGATGGGGTAAAGTCATTACCTATCCGAATTAAAGATGGGTCACGCCATGAGTGTGCAGTGGAACCTGGAGCAGATGCGCCTGTTCGTCAGCGTCGCCGAGCAGCGCTCGTTTTCGGCCGTGGCGCGTCAGCAGCGCAAGGCCCAGTCGGCGGTCAGCAACGGCATCGCCTTGCTCGAAGCGGACCTGGGCGTCAGCCTGTTCGAGCGTAGCAGTGGCCGTCAGCCCCGCTTGACCGAGGCCGGTACGGTGCTGCTCGAAGAGGCCAGGGAAGTGCTGCGCCAGTGCGAACGCCTCAATGGCCGCGCGATGTCGTTGGTGCGCGGCGAAGAAGCCTGCCTGCGGCTGGCCCAGGATGAGGCGATGCTTTATCAGCCGGTCCTCGATAGCCTTGACGCCCTGGCCGGTCGATTTCCCAACCTTGAAGTGCAGCTTTCCAGCGCGGCCCAAGGCGATGTCGCACGCAAGCTGGTGGAGCGCAGGGCCGATCTGGGCATGTTGTTCTATCACGATCAAATCCCCGAAGCGCTGGAGCGTCGGGTCGTCGGCAGTGTGGAAATGGTCACGGTGTGCGGGCGCAACCATCCGCTGGCGGCGCAGAAAACCGTGGACTGCCAGGGGTTGGCGCAATATCGCCAGTTGCTGATGTCGACCCAGACCAGCGTCTACCCCGGCAGCGAGGCTGCCAGCCCGCAGGTGTGGCGCGCCGACAGCTTCTACGTGCTGGCCGAATGGCTTATCCGTGGCCTGGGTTGGGCCTGGTTGCCCCGGCATGTCGTGCAATACCCGGCCTATCAGAACCAGATGGTCGAACTCGACAGCGAATGGACCCCGCCGGCCCTGGTTGTTGAGCTGGTATGGCGCCGCGATGAACCCTTGGGCCCCGCCGCGCGCTTTCTCGCCGAGCGTTTTGCCGAGTGCTTGCAGGCGATCGACTGAAAAAGCCGATAAACTCCGCCGCCATGAATAGAACTCTCTACAGCTGTCTGTTTTACCTGGCGCTGCCGTTGGTGGCTTTACGTCTGTGGCTGCGTGCGCGCAAGGCGCCAGCCTATGCCAAACGCGTGGGCGAGCGGTTCTCTTACGGCTTGCCGCTGATGCAACCGGGCGGGATCTGGGTGCACGCCGTGTCGGTGGGCGAAAGCATCGCCGCCGCGCCGATGATCCGTGCCCTGCTGGAGCGTTATCCAGAGCTGCCGATGACCGTCACGTGCATGACGCCGACCGGCTCCGAGCGTATCCAGGCGTTGTTCGCGAATGAACCGCGCGTCCAGCATTGCTACTTGCCCTATGACGTGCCCTGCGCGGCCAAGCGTTTTCTCGACCGTGTACAGCCGAAACTGGCCGTGATCATGGAGACCGAGCTGTGGCCCAACCACATCCACGCCTGCGCGCAACGCGGGATTCCGGTGGCGCTGGCCAATGCGCGGTTGTCGGCGCGTTCGGCCAAGGGCTATGCACGTTTCGCCAAGCTGACAGGGCCGATGCTGGCAGAAATGAGCCTGTTTGCTGTGCAGACTGAGACCGAGGCCGAGCGTTTTCGCAGCCTGGGCGCGCGGCCGGACACGGTGCAAGTGACCGGCTCGATCAAGTTCGACCTGACCATCGACCCCGAGCTACTGGCGCGCGCGGCCGCGTTGCGCGAGCAGTGGGGTGCCAGCGAGCGCCCGGTGTGGATCGCCGCCAGCACCCACGAGGGCGAAGATGCGGTGGTGCTCGCGGCCCATCGCCAACTGCTCGCCAGCTACCCCAATGCGCTGCTGATTCTGGTGCCGCGCCATCAGGAACGCTTCGGCCCGATGTTTGAGCTGTGCGGGCAACAAGGGTTCACCACGGTGCGCCGCTCCAGTGGCGAGCCGGTCACCGCGCACACCAACGTATTACTCGGTGACACCATGGGCGAGTTGCTGTTTCTGTATGCCTTGGCCGACAGCGCGTTTGTCGGTGGCAGCCTGGTGGCGACTGGCGGGCATAACCCGCTGGAACCGGCGGCGTTGGGCAAGCCGGTGATCATGGGGCCGCACCGGTTCAACTTCCTCGAAATCAGCGCGATGCTGCGCGACGCCGGGGCGTTGCGTGAGGTGGATGACGCCGAAGGCTTGGCCGAGGCCGTGCGGCAGTTGTTCGAGCTGCCGCAGGATGCCCAGCGGATGGCGCAGGCGGGGCTTAAGGTGATGCAGGCCAACCAGGGCGCGCTAACCCGTTTACTGGATGGCCTGGATAGGCTGATAACGCACTAAATGTGGAAGGGGGCGTGCCCCCGATAGCGGTGTGCCAGATGAAGTCATGTCAACTGACACGCCGCCATCGGGAGCAAGCCCCCTCCCACATCGGTTCTGTGGTGCGTCAGTCAACATTGGTGCACCTGACACGCCCTATCGGGAGCAAGCCCCCTCTCACATTAGTAGCCAGGTCGGGCCTTCAACTGCTCGGAGGCGGCCTTGGCCAGGTCCGGCGGCAGGAAGTCGCGGTCCGGGTTGTAGTCGGCCTTGAGATAGCGCTCCAGGTCCTGCAGATCTCCTGGGTTCAACGTGCCCGCTGCCTGCTTCAAGCGCAGGCTGTCGAGGATGTAGTCGTAGCGGCTATTGTTGTAGTTGCGCACCGACGCATAGAGCTGGCGCTGGGCGTCGAGCACGTCGACGATATTACGCGTACCCACCTGATAACCGATTTCCGTGGCTTCCACCGCGCTCTGGTTCGAGATGATCGACTGGCGGCGTGCCTGGACCTGCTCTACGTCGGTGTTGACCGCGCGGTGCAGGTTGCGCGTGTTTTCCACCACCTGGCGGCGCAGGCCTTCGCGTTGCTGCTCGGTCTGGCCCAGGCGCGAATACGATTCGCGCACTTGCGAGCTGGTCAGGCCGCCGCTGTACAGCGGGATATTCAGGCGCAGGCCGATGGTGCGTTGCGAGACATCGCCGCCGTAAGGCGTGCCGAAGGCATTCGGGTTGCTGAAGCCCAGGGCGTCGTTATCGCCTTTTTCGTACTGCGCCACGGCGTCCAGGGTCGGCGCATGCCCAGCCTTGCGCTGCTTGAGGGTTTCCTCGGCAGCGGTGACCGCGTAGTTGCTGGCGAGCAGGTTCAGGTTCTGGCGGCCGGCGGTTTCGACCCAGGCCTTGGCGTCGTTCGGCAGCGGCGGCAGCACCGGGAGCGTATGCACAATGCCCTGGATCGAGTTGTATTGGCGGTTGGTCAGCGTGATCAGTGCTTCGAAGGCGTCATCCACCTGACGTTGCGCGACGATCCGGTTGGCTCGCGCGGTGTCGTAGCTGGCCTGCGATTGCAGCACGTCGGTCTTGTCCGACAGGCCCACATCGAAGCGCTCGTTGGACTGGTCCAGTTGGTGCTTGAAGGCGTTTTCTTCGGCCTTGGTAGAAGCCAGGTTGTCCTGGGCACGCAGCACGGCGAAGTAGTTCTCGGCGCTTTGCAGGATCAGGTTCTGTTCGGTGGCCGAAAGTTGCAGCGCAGCCTGTTCGTTGACGGCTTCGGCGGCTTGCAGCTGGAACCAGCGGTCGGCACGGAACAAGGGTTGGCTCAAGGTCGCGCGCCAGGAATGCGCATCGCGGTTGGCAGTGGCGGCCGGGGTGTCGATCTGGGTGCGCGAATTGTTGATATCGGCACCGGCCGACAGGTTGGGCAGCAAGCCTGCGCGGGCCTGGGGCACGACTTCTTTTTGCGCGTCGTATTGGGCGCGGGCGGCGGCCAGGTCGGCGTTGTTGTTCGCCGCTTCCTGGTAAACGCTGACCAGGTCGGTTCTGGCGGACAAGGGCGCTTCAGCTGCCCAGACCATTCCGTTGGTCGCACAAGACACGGCAAGCGCCAGTGAGAGTTTGCGCAGCATGAATTGATCCCTAGTGTGAATATTACGGTAATAATTTATCGCCCAACGCTACGGCTGGCCATTCCTGGCGTCAAGCATTGGGGCAGTCCCCGAGTGTAGTGGCGGTTACACGGCACAACAATCCTGCAATTGCGCCATTCATCACGCTGTTTGCTCCGCTATTGGCAATTTGCCCCCACCCTGGTCTAGACTGGCCGCGTTCTTGTCGGGGTGCCTTGTTGGAAGGCTGAGATCGGTAAATACCGGATCCCGTTGAACCTGATCAGGTTAGCGCCTGCGTAGGGAACAAGATTTCTCGTCACCCGGCGAGTCCTCTTGTGCTTCGTCCGGGATGAACGTTCGACCATCGAACAGCTCTCGCGTACCGAGCACAGCACTGTTTTCAGTGCGTCCATCCGTCACAGGTTCGCTCCGACAAAAATCCACCGCCTGGATAGTTGGAGAGCCCGTGATGAGTACAACACCAAAAAATACCGTGCATTTGAGTGAATCGGCCAAGGTCGACTCCGGCTCCGTGCAACCCTTTACCCGCTCGCAAAAAATCTACGTGCAAGGCACCCGCCCGGACATCCTTGTGCCGATGCGCGAAATCAGCCTTGATGTGACCCCCACCGATTTCGGCGGCGAGATCAACGCCCCCGTGGTGGTCTACGACACCTCCGGCCCCTACACCGACCCCAACGTCATCATCGACGTGCGCAAAGGCCTGGGCGATGTGCGCTCGCCGTGGATCGAGTCGCGTGGCGACACCGAACGCCTGTCCGGCCTGAGCTCGCACTTCGGCCAGCAGCGCCTCACGGATGCCGAACTGACCGCGCTGCGCTTTGCCCATGTGAAGAACCCGCGCCGTGCCAAGGCCGGTGCCAACGTCACCCAGATGCACTACGCGCGCAAAGGCATCATCACCGCTGAGATGGAATACGTCGCCATCCGCGAAAACATGAAGCTCGAAGAAGCCCGTGCCAGCGGCCTGCTCGATCAGCAACACGCCGGCTACAGCTTCGGCGCCAGCGTGCCGAAGATCATCACCCCGGAATTCGTGCGCGAAGAAATCGCCCGTGGCCGCGCGATCATCCCGGCCAACATCAACCACACCGAACTGGAACCGATGATCATCGGCCGTAACTTCCTGGTGAAGATCAACGGCAACATCGGCAACAGCGCCCTGGGTTCGTCCATCGAAGAAGAAGTGGCGAAACTGACCTGGGGCATTCGCTGGGGGTCGGACACGGTGATGGACCTGTCCACCGGCAAGCACATCCACGAAACCCGCGAATGGATCATCCGCAATTCGCCGGTGCCGATCGGCACGGTGCCGATCTATCAGGCCCTGGAAAAAGTCGGCGGCGCCGCTGAAGACCTGACCTGGGAGCTGTTCCGCGACACCCTGATCGAACAGGCCGAGCAGGGCGTCGACTACTTCACCATCCACGCCGGCGTCCTGCTGCGCTACGTGCCGCTGACCGCCAAGCGCGTCACCGGCATCGTCTCGCGTGGCGGTTCGATCATGGCCAAGTGGTGCCTGGCGCACCACAAAGAGAACTTCACCTACACGCATTTCGACGAAATCTGCGAAATCATGAAGGCCTATGACGTCAGCTTCTCCCTCGGCGACGGCCTGCGCCCAGGTTCGATTGCCGACGCCAACGACGCCGCGCAATTCGGCGAGCTGGAAACCCTCGGCGAGCTGACCAAGACCGCCTGGAAGCACGACGTGCAAACCATGATCGAAGGCCCCGGCCACGTGCCGATGCAACTGATCAAGGAGAACATGGACAAGCAGCTCGAATGCTGCGACGAGGCGCCGTTCTACACCCTCGGCCCGCTGACCACCGACATCGCGCCGGGTTACGACCACATCACCTCCGGCATCGGTGCGGCGATGATCGGCTGGTTCGGTTGCGCCATGCTCTGCTACGTCACGCCCAAGGAACACCTGGGCTTGCCCAACAAGGATGACGTGAAGACCGGGATCATCACCTACAAGATCGCCGCGCATGCAGCCGATCTCGCGAAAGGGCATCCCGGCGCGCAGATCCGCGATAACGCGCTGAGCAAGGCGCGCTTCGAGTTCCGTTGGGAAGACCAGTTCAACCTCGGCCTAGACCCGGACACTGCACGCTCGTATCACGACGAAACCCTGCCGAAGGACTCGGCCAAGGTCGCGCATTTCTGTTCGATGTGCGGGCCGAAGTTCTGCTCGATGAAAATCACCCAGGAAGTGCGTGAATACGCGGCCAACCAGCGCATCGATGCGGTAGATGTGGAAGTGGCCAAGGGCTTGGCCGAACAGGCGGAGCGGTTCAAGCAGGAAGGCAGCCAGCTCTACAAGAAGGTCTGATCCGAGGTTGTAGGCGCTTTTAAGGGCCTTATCTGGGGCCAGCCCCCTCCCACACTTGAACGTGTTCACCATTCAAAATGTGGGAGGGGGCTTGCCCCCGATAACAATCTTTCAAACAACAAATGCCCCTCAGAGATTCCATCCTTGAGCATTCAACCCAGCACCTATTCCCCCGACATCGCAGTGCCGACTGACAAACGCGTCTTCGGCGCCCGCGACCTCTTCTCCCTGTGGTTCTCCCTCGGCATCGGCCTGATGGTCCTGCAAACCGGCGCGCTACTCGCACCGGGCCTGGGCCTGGCCGGTGGGTTGCTGGCGATTTTCCTCGGCACCCTGGTCGGCGTGCTGTTGCTCGCCGCCGTCGGTGTGATCGGCAGCGACACCGGCTTGTCCGCCATGGCCGCGCTCAAGCTCAGCCTCGGCGCCAAAGGTGCGAGCCTGCCGGCATTATTGAACCTGCTGCAGCTGATCGGGTGGGGCGCGTTTGAACTCATCGTCATGCGCGATGCCGCCAGCCTGTTGGGCGCGCGGGCGTTCAGCGACGGCAGCCTGTTTGCCAGCCCGCTGCTGTGGACCCTATTTTTCGGTGGCTTGGCGACCCTGCTGGCGGTCAGTGGCCCACTGACGTTCGTAAGGCAGATCCTGCGCAAATGGGGCATCTGGCTGCTGCTAGCGGCCTGCCTGTGGCTGACCTGGAACCTGTTCGCCAAGGCCGACCTCGCCACACTGTGGGCCCAGCCCGGTGACGGATCGATGCCCTTCGCGGTGGGGTTTGATATCGCCATCGCCATGCCGCTGTCGTGGCTGCCGCTGATCGCCGACTACTCGCGCTTCGGTAAACGCGCGAAAAGCGTGTTCGGCGGCACGGCGCTGGGCTTCTTTATCGGTAATTTCTGGCTGATGAGCCTGGGTGTGGCCTACACCCTGGCGTTTGCGCCGAGCGGTGAAGTGAACGCGCTGTTGCTGGCGCTGGCTGGCGCAGGGCTGGGGATTCCGTTGTTGCTGATCCTGTTGGATGAGTCGGAAAACGCCTTTGCTGATATTCACTCGGCGGCGGTGTCCAGCGGGATTCTGTTGCGCCTGAAAGTCGAGCACCTGGCCTTGGCCATCGGTGTGCTCTGCACGCTGATCGCCTGCTTTGCTCCGTTGGCGCAGTACCAGAACTTTCTGCTGTTGATCGGCTCGGTATTCGCGCCGCTGTTTGGCGTGGTGCTGGTCGATCATTTCATCCTGCGCCGCCGCGGCCAGGGCGTGCTCGCCACGCTACGCTGGACGGCGCTGCTGGCCTGGCTGGGTGGCATCGGCACCTACCACCTGCTGGCCAACCTGTATCCGGATATCGGCGCGACCCTGCCGGCACTGGTGCTGGCAGGGCTGTTGCAGTTCATCCTCGGGCGCGCCTTCAACGGCGTGCAGGCACCAGCTCAGGCTTGATGATGCCTTCCAGGCGCGAGTAAGGAATCTGCAGCTCGACATGGCCCAGGGCATAGGGCGCGATCGTGGTGGTGGGGTACTTGAGGGTCACGCCACCGGAGGTCAGCGCCACGTTCGGGGTTTTCTGGAACGGGTAGCTCTTGACGAATTCCGGCTCCAGGCTCAGGCGGGTGCTGATCAGCCAGCTGTTGTGTGCGACCTGGGCGGCTTTCCAGAAGGCCTCTTCCTTGCCGGGCAGCAGCATGTCGCTCAGCGAAAGGGCTTTTTGCTGCTGGCGCGAATAGTTGATGAAGGCGCGGCCCGGTTCGCCGTGGGTGGCGCCCTGGTCTAGGTAGCTGGACAGTTCGACGATCACCAAGCCGTCATGCTGCTCACGTACCTTGGCCTGCAAGTACATGCTGTTGCGTGGTGCGGCGGTGCTCAGGAACTGCTCGCGGTAGGTCGCCAGGCTCGACGGCAGCGGGTCGCTCGACCGCGTGCGGGTCATTTCCAGCAGGCGTTGTTCGATCAGCGCGTCGAGCCTGGGCTCCTTGGCAAAATGCACGGTGTCGATATTCACCAGCGGGCAATCGGCGTTGGTGCAGTCCGGCTTGCTTTGCTCGCTGGCGTCGCGGGTGGCGTCCAGCGGGGTGCGATAGCTCGGTTGGAACAGGCTCTGGCAGGCGCCGAGGGTCAAGGCGATACACGCCACGGAGGCGATTTTTAAAAGCGACATGTAGGGTCTTCGTCCGTCGATAAGCGCGAAATTTATGGAGCTTCGACTACCGGCATGGCAGTCAGTTCGCCACTAAGCTGATTAGAGTGAGTTTGACGCCCGCCGTCTATCCCGGCAACCGGAAAGGGGCTGCGCCAACCGGCGAGAGCGCGTTAGGATGGCGCGAATTGCACGGGCATAACGAGGAAGGATATGACGGACATCGCGAAATCCACGCCGAGCACGATTGAGATCGTTCAGCGCGACAATGCCTACCAGGGTTTCTACAAGCTCGATCGCGTACAACTGCGCCACGAAAAATTCGACGGTGGCATGAGCCGGGTGATCAACCGCGAAGTCTTCGTGCGGCATGACGCCGTGTGCGTGCTGCCCTATGACCCGCAGCGCGATGAAGTGGTGCTGATCGAGCAGTTTCGCGTCGGCGCCATGGGCCGTACCGCTAACCCGTGGTTGGTGGAAATGGTCGCCGGCCTGATCGATAAGGATGAAGCGCCGGAGGAGGTTGCACACCGCGAAGCCGAAGAGGAAGCTGGGCTGACATTCTCCGCACTGTGGCCGATCACTCAATATTTCCCTTCGCCCGGCGGCAGTACCGAATTCGTCCACTTGTACCTGGGGCGTTGCGACAGTTCGGGCGCCGGTGGCGTCCATGGACTGGAAGAAGAAGCAGAAGATATCCGCGTCAGCACCTGGGCTTTCGAAGACGCCTTGCAAGCGGTGCGTGATGGTCGGATATCCAATGCGCCCAGCATTATTGCCTTGCAATGGCTAGCGCTCAATCGCGCGGAAGTGAGGGGGTTATGGCAGTAAAGGCACGGGAACGATACCGAGTTGACCTGATCGGGCTGCAAGCCGCCTGCGAGGCCAACTATGCGCGGCTGATGCGCCTGCTGCCCGACATGCGCCACGCCCCCGAGGCGCGGCGCATCGCCGTGACCCACGGCGACCAGATGCTCGGCGTGCTGACCCTGGAAGTCATCGTCAATTGCCCCTACACCACCACCCTGCGCGTGCGCCAGGAACACAGCCTGCCGTGGCTGCCGGTGCCGCAACTGGAAGTACAGGTGTACCACGATGCGCGAATGGCCGAAGTCATCAGCGCCGAACATGCGCGACGCTTTCGCAGCATCTATCCTTACCCGAATGTGTTCATGCACCAGCCCGATGAGAAAGCACAACTCAATGTGTTCCTCGGTGAATGGTTGAGCCACTGCCTGGCCCTGGGCCATGAGTTCGCAGTGGTGCGGTAGATGTGAACTGCGTCTGCTTCCTTGGGTTTCCTCTTTGTGTCCTGCCCAGCATAATCGCGCCACACGTCCATTCCTGTGATTGCCTTGGGAGAGCGCCTTGCCCCGCGTATCCACCGTGACCCACGATGCACCGGCGTTGCTGGTGCAGTTGTCCGACAGCCACCTGTTTGCCGAGGCCGACGCCACGCTGGTGGGCATGAACACCCGCGAAAGTTTGCAACGGGTGATCGACCTCGTGCGCGAGCAGCAGCCCCAGGTCGACTTGCTGCTGGCCACGGGGGACTTGTCCCAGGACGGTACGCTGGCCTCCTATCAGCACTTTCGTGAGATGACCGCGTTCTTTGGTGTCTCGACGCGCTGGATTCCCGGCAACCACGACGAGCCGCAGATCATGGCCCACGCCGCCCTGCACAGCGACCTGCTGGAACCAGTGGTCGACATTGGCAATTGGCGCATTACCCTGCTGGACTCCGCCGTATCCGGTTCGGTGCCCGGTTATCTGCAGGACAGCCAACTGCAACTGCTGGCCCAAGCCTTGAGCGAAGCGCCGCACCGCCATCATCTGGTGTGTTTCCACCATCATCCGGTGCCCATCGGGTGTGCGTGGATGGAACCCATCGGCCTGCGCAACCCGGAGGCGCTGTTTGCCGTCCTGGACCGTTTTCCCCAGGTCCGGGCCGTGCTCTGGGGCCATGTACACCAGGAGATCGACCGCCAGCGCAACGGCGTGCGCCTGCTGGCCTCGCCGTCCACCTGCATCCAGTTCGCGCCGGGCAGCGAAGACTTCAACGTCAGCACCGAGGCGCCAGGCTATCGCTGGCTGCGCCTGCATGCCGACGGGCGGTTGGAGACTGGGGTCGAGCGCGTCAAAGACTTTGCTTTTACCGTCGATTACGCCAGCAACGGCTACTGAAGGTGGGAGGGGGGGGTGCTCCCGATAGCGGTGGTTCAGTGCCACGTGTATCAACTGGCAGCCTGTCATCGGGAGCAAGTCCCCTCCCACATGGGTTCCGCTGTGACTGGAAGACAGGGGACTCGCCACTCCGATCCCTGTAAACTGCGCCTTTTTGGCGCAAGCACGGAGAGCCCGGCATGTCCGCTTCGATCCTGTATATCCACGGTTTCAACAGCGCGCCGGCGTCCAATAAGGCCAGCCAGTTGATCGGTGTGATGGACACCCTCGGCCTGGCCGACCAGTTGCGCGTGCCGGCCCTGCATCACCATCCCCGTCAGGCGATTCCTCAGTTGGAGGCGGCCATCGCGGAACTGGGGCGGCCACTGCTGGTCGGCAGCTCCCTCGGCGGCTACTATGCAACCCATCTTGCTGAACGCCATGGCCTCAAGGCGCTGCTGGTCAACCCGGCGGTCAGCCCCCATCGGATGTTCGACGGTTACCTGGGCACACAGAAGAACCTCTACACCGATGAAACCTGGGAACTGACCCACGATCACGTCACGGCGCTGGCCGAGCTGGAAGTCCCTGCCCCCCAGGACGCCGTGCGTTATCAGGTGTGGTTGCAGACCGGGGACGAAACCCTGGATTATCGCCTCGCCCAGCAGTATTACCGGGCCTGTGCCTTGCGCATCCAGGCCGGTGGCGACCACGGTTACCAGGGTTTTGCCCGGCAGTTGCCGGCGCTGTTGAGCTTTGCCGGCATTGGCGCCGATCAGTATCAATCCTTCGATTTCGCGGCACTGTAATTGCCTTGCAAATCCCAGGTTACTTTTTAATCGAACGAATCACGACGAGACCCCATGGCCACTCCCAGCGCTAGCTCTTATAACGCCGACGCCATCGAAGTCCTCTCGGGCCTCGACCCGGTGCGTAAACGCCCTGGCATGTACACCGACACCAGTCGGCCGAACCACCTTGCCCAGGAAGTCATCGACAACAGCGTCGACGAAGCCTTGGCCGGGCACGCCAAGTCGGTGCATGTCATTCTCCACGCGGACCACTCCCTGGAAGTGTCCGACGACGGTCGCGGCATGCCGGTGGACATTCACCCGGAAGAGGGCGTGTCGGGCGTCGAGCTGATCCTCACCAAACTGCACGCTGGCGGCAAGTTCTCCAACAAGAACTACCAGTTCTCCGGTGGCTTGCACGGTGTGGGTATTTCCGTGGTCAACGCCTTGTCGACGTTGGTGCGGGTCAGGGTCAAGCGCGACGGCAACGAATATGAGATGACCTTCGCCGATGGCTACAAAGCCACCGACCTGCAGGTGATCGGCACCGTTGGCAAGCGCAACACCGGCACCAGCGTGTACTTCGCCCCGGACCCGAAATACTTCGATTCGCCAAAATTCTCCATCAGCCGCCTCAAGCATGTGCTCAAGGCCAAGGCGGTATTGTGCCCGGGCCTGCTGGTCACCTTTGAAGACAAAGGCACTGGCGAAAAGGTCGAGTGGCACTACGAAGATGGCCTGCGCTCCTACCTGGAAGACGCTGTCAGCGACTTCGAGCGCCTGCCCAACGAGCCATTCTGCGGTAGCCTGGCCGGGAACAAAGAAGCCGTTGACTGGGCGCTGCTGTGGTTGCCCGAGGGCGGCGACAGCGTGCAGGAAAGCTACGTCAACCTGATCCCCACCGCCCAGGGCGGCACCCACGTCAACGGTTTGCGCCAGGGGCTGCTCGACGCCATGCGCGAATTCTGCGAATACCGCAGCCTGCTGCCGCGTGGCGTGAAGCTGGCGCCGGAAGACGTGTGGGAGCGCATCGCGTTCGTGCTGTCGATGAAAATGCAGGAGCCGCAATTCTCCGGCCAGACCAAAGAGCGTTTGTCGTCCCGCGAGGCGGCGGCGTTTGTCTCTGGTGTGGTCAAGGACGCCTTCAGCCTGTGGCTCAACGAACACCCGGAACTGGGCCTGGCCCTGGCGGAGCTGGCGATCAACAACGCCGGGCGTCGCCTCAAGGCCAGCAAGAAGGTCGAGCGCAAACGCATCACCGCGGGCCCGGCACTGCCGGGCAAACTGGCCGATTGCGCCGGGCAGGACCCGATGCGTTCCGAGCTGTTCCTGGTGGAAGGTGACTCCGCCGGCGGTTCCGCCAAGCAAGCGCGGGACAAGGAATTCCAGGCGATCCTGCCGTTGCGCGGCAAGATCCTCAACACCTGGGAAGTCGATGGCAGCGAAGTCCTGGCCAGCCAGGAAGTGCACAACATCGCCGTGGCCATCGGTGTCGACCCCGGCGCGGCGGACATCAGCCAACTGCGCTACGGCAAGATCTGCATCCTCGCCGACGCCGACTCCGACGGCCTGCACATCGCCACCCTGCTGTGCGCGCTGTTCGTGCAGCACTTCCGTCCGTTGGTGGATGCCGGTCACGTCTACGTCGCCATGCCGCCGCTGTACCGTATCGACCTGGGCAAGGAAATTTTCTACGCCCTCGACGAAGGCGAGCGCGATGGCATCCTCGACCGCCTGATCGCCGAGAAGAAACGCGGCAAGCCGCAGGTCACGCGATTCAAAGGCCTGGGTGAGATGAACCCGCCGCAACTGCGCGAAACCACCATGGACCCGAACACGCGGCGCCTGGTGCAGTTGACCCTGGACGACTTCGCCGCCACCTCGGAAATGATGGACATGCTGCTGGCGAAGAAACGCGCGCCGGACCGCAAGTCCTGGCTGGAGTCCAAAGGCAACCTCGCCGAGGTCCTGGGCTGATGCGCACAGGTTTCGCCCTGGCGATCCTGATGTTGAGCGGGTTGGCGGCCACTCAGGTGGTCGCCGCGCCCGTGGCTGAGCTCAAACTGGTGTCCGAACACCCGGTGGACGGCATGCGCGGCGGTAACCTGTCGGGCCTGGCCTTGTGTGGCAAAGAATTGTGGACGGTTTCCGACCGCGATGACGACCAGATCTACCGCCTGGATATCAGCGCGCCGACCTGGCAGGCCGAAACGGTGACGATCGACGTGCCGCCGGTGCCCGACTCCGGCCTGCCCTGGGGGCTGCGTTCGCGCACCAAGGCCGCGTCGCTGATTCGCGGTGGCGACCTGGATTTTGAAGGCATCAGTTGCGATGCCGCCGGTAACCGTTACGTGGTCAGCGAAGCCCATGCGGCGGTGCTGAAAGTACCGGCGAGCGGTGCGCCCGAGTGGTTGAAAATCGCCCCCGGCATGGTGCGTGAAGCCCGCGCCAGCGGTATGTTGCTGCATTTCAATGCCTTGTTCGAAGGCCTGGCGGTGAACCCCGAAGGCAATCAGATCTGGCTGGCGGCGGAGCGTGAGCGGCGTGGGCTGATCTCCATCAAACGCCCGCAAAGCCTATGGGATTGCGACGGCGCATGCGTGCTGTTGAGCGAGGCCGGCCAGGAAATGCAGCCGGCGCAGTTCCCCAACGCCAAGGCGGTCTCCAAGGATTTTTCCGACCTGGCGCTGTTCAACGGCAAGTTGTTTACCCTGGAGCGCAATGCGTTTCAGATTTGTCGGCGCGATGCGGTCACCGCTAAGGTCGAGCTGTGCTGGTCGTTTGCCGACGAAACCCTGACGCCCGAGCGGCGCTACGCCCAGCCATATGGCCTGGCCGAAGCCCTGGTGCTTGACGCAGACGGTGCCTGGTTGGGCATCGACAATAATTTCGGCGCGCGTGCCGATGGTGAGAAACGCCCGGTGGTCTATCGTTTCGCCGCCCCCGCCGGTGGCTGGAGCGCCCAGCCATGAGCCACCCCTGTTTTGAATTGACCCGGCGCCGCGGCATTTCCGCGGAGCCTTACCAAACAATGATGAGGCCCGCATGAGTGACATCCTCGCAGACAGCTTAGACGGCGTAGAACGCCGGTCGCTGGCTGACTTCACCGAAAATGCCTACCTCAACTACTCCATGTACGTGATCATGGACCGTGCCTTGCCGCATATCGGCGACGGCCTGAAGCCCGTACAACGGCGCATCATCTACGCCATGAGTGAGTTGGGCCTGGACGCAGATTCCAAGCACAAGAAGTCGGCGCGTACCGTCGGTGACGTGCTCGGTAAGTTCCACCCCCACGGCGACTCGGCCTGCTATGAAGCCATGGTGCTGATGGCCCAGCCGTTCAGCTACCGCTACACGCTGGTGGATGGCCAGGGTAACTGGGGTGCGCCGGATGATCCCAAGTCCTTCGCCGCCATGCGATACACCGAGGCGCGCCTGTCGCGTTATTCGCAAGTGCTGCTCAGCGAACTGGGCCAGGGCACCGCGAACTGGGGCCCGAACTTCGACGGCACTCTCGACGAACCCCTGGTGTTGCCGGCACGTTTGCCGAATATCCTGCTCAATGGCACCACCGGCATCGCCGTTGGCATGGCCACCGACGTACCGCCGCATAACCTGCGGGAAGTCGCCGCGGCCTGCGTGCGCTTGCTCGATGAGCCCAAAGCCACGGTCGAGCAGCTCTGCGAGCATATCCAGGGCCCGGATTACCCGACCGAAGCGGAAATCATCACGCCGCGCGCCGACCTGCTGAAAATGTACGAAACCGGCAAGGGCTCGGTGCGCATGCGTGCCGTCTACCACGTCGAAGACGGCGACATTGTCGTCACCGCACTGCCGCACCAAGTGTCCGGCGCCAAGGTGCTGGAGCAGATCGCCGCGCTGATGCAGGCCAAGCCGTCGAAATTGCCGCAGGTCACTGACTTGCGTGACGAGTCCGACCACGAAAACCCGTGCCGTATCGTGATTATTCCGACCAACAGCCGGGTCGACCATGAAGTGCTGATGCAGCATCTGTTCGCCAGCACGGACCTGGAGTCCAGCTACCGGGTCAACGTCAACATCATCGGCCTGGACGGCAAGCCGCAGCTGAAGAACCTGCGCAATCTGCTGGTGGAGTGGCTGGAGTTTCGCGTGCAGACCGTGCGTCGCCGCCTGCAATTTCGCCTGGACAAGGTCGAGCGCCGCCTGCACCTGTTGGACGGCTTGCTGATTGCCTACCTCAACCTGGATGAAGTGATTCACATCATCCGCACCGCCGAGCACCCGAAAGCCGACCTGATCGCGCGTTTTGAACTGAGCGAGATCCAGGCCGACTACATCCTCGACACCCGTTTGCGTCAATTGGCGCGACTGGAAGAGATGAAGTTGCGCGACGAACAGGACGCGTTGCTCAAGGAACAAGCCAAGCTGCAAGCCCTGCTGGGCAGCGAAGCCAAGCTCAAGAAGCTGGTGCGCAGTGAGCTGATCAAAGACGCCGAGACCTATGGCGACGACCGTCGTTCGCCTATCGTTGAGCGCGCAGACGCGAAAGCACTGACAGAAACCGAGCTGTTGCCAAACGAGAAAATTACGGTCGTTCTGTCGGAAAAGGGTTGGGTTCGTTCCGCCAAGGGGCATGATATTGATGCGACGGGCTTGTCGTACAAAGCTGGCGATGGCTTCAAGACCTCCGCTGCCGGGCGTTCCAACCAGTTTGCGGTGTTTATCGACTCCACCGGGCGCAGTTACTCGGTGCCGGCGCACACCTTGCCATCCGCGCGCGGGCAGGGCGAGCCGCTGACCGGGCGCCTGACGCCGCCACCGGGGGCGAGTTTCGAGTGTGTGTTGCTGCCGGAAGATGACTCACTGTATGTGATCGCCTCCGATGCGGGTTACGGCTTCGTGGTCAAGGGCGAAGACCTGCAGGCCAAGAACAAGGCCGGCAAGGCGCTGTTGAGCCTGCCGAACAATGCCAAAGTGATCCTGCCGCGGTCGGTGGACGATCGCCAGGGCAATTGGCTGGCGTCGGTGACCACTGAAGGGCGCTTGCTGGTGTTCAAGATCAGCGACCTGCCGCAGTTGGGTAAAGGTAAAGGCAACAAGATCATCGGTATTCCCGGCGAGCGGGTAGCCAGTCGCGAAGAGTACGTGACGGACATCGCGGTGATCCCGGAAGGCTCTACCCTGGTGCTTCAGGCCGGCAAGCGCACGTTGTCGCTGCGCCCTGACGACCTTGAACACTACAAGGGCGAGCGCGGCCGGCGCGGCAATAAATTGCCTCGTGGCTTCCAGCGAGTAGATGCTTTACTGGTGGAAACGCCCGTTTAGCGCGGATTAGAGCTCTCGATCTACGATTTAACGCGTAGATCGACGCTTTCGCGCTGGAGTCATGGCGCATATTCACGGATGATATGGCCTTTCCAGCGCCGGCGTGGCCGAGCGTGTTTAGGTTATTTTTAGTATTACATTGTGGTTTGCCTTGTGGCAGCCGCCTGGATGGGATGATGACTGCTCCACGCCTTCCTTTTATTTTCGTGCTCGCTGGCCTTCTCGGGCTGGCGGGTTGCAGCACACACCAGCCGGTGTCGCTGTACCAGCTGGACAGCGGAAGTCCGGCTCAGCCAGCTCAAGCCGCTGGCATGGCCGTCTTGCTGGGCCCGGTTGTTGTTGCTGACTACCTGCAACGCGAAACATTGCTACAACGTCAGAACGACGGCAGCCTGCAAGGTTCCACCGATGGTCGTTGGGCGGGCAGTTTGTCGTCCGACATCAACCAACTGATGTTGCGCCAGGTGGCGGGTCAGTTGGACAGTCAGCGTGTGGTCCTGGCGCCTGCGCCCACCGGTTTTTCTCCGGATGTGCAGGTGTTGTTGACCATTACCCGGCTCGACTCCGGTACCTCGCAACCGGCGATTCTCGATGCGCAATGGCGCTTGATTGATCGCCGCGGCCAGGTGCGTGATAGCCGCATCGTGCATCTGCAGGAAGAGCATGCCGGCACCACCGCGTCGCAGGTCCAGGCCCAGGGCGTGCTGTTGCAGCATCTGGCGCAGCAGTTGTCGGTGGCCCTCAAACCATTGGCCAACCAGCCACCGGTCGCCGAGGCGCCGCGCAAGCAAGCACCGGTTCAGGCCAAGCCGGCTGCACCGGAAAAGCCGAAAATTCCGATGGCTACGCCGATCCGCACTGACATGGAAGTGTTCAGGTTCTGATCTGAATGGCTCCAACAAAAAAAGGCCCGCTTATTCAGCGGGCCTTTTGTTTGTGCGCGATTTACTTGAGGCGTGTGGAGTCCAAATGTGGGAGGGGGCTTGCCCCGATAGCGATGTGTCAGTTGCAGCCGTTTTGACTGACACTCCGCCATCGGGAGCAAGCCCCCTCCCACATGTCAGTCAGTGCTTGGCACGGGTCTCGTGCATTCGCGCCAATTGCCGCTCCAGCATCGATGGGTACGGCTCCATCAAGCGTTCTACGCAACTGGCGCCCTCAGGGCTGGCAATCGGGCGGATACGTGCGCGTTGGCGGATCAGTGTGTCTTCACTGATCTTGCGCTCCACCAGCAACAGGTTGCGGCTGTGTTGGGACAGGGCCAGGGCGTCCTGGGCGATCTCGGTCAGCAACAGGTCGATTTGGCTCATGCCGAACAGGTCGTCGCCGACGGTCAGGCCCAGTTGCAACTGCAACGTGATGCCGCTGTCGGCCACTTCGATCTGCAACTCATGGCCCAGGGCGCGTAGCAGCTCGCCGCAGCAGATGGCGTTGGTCAGGTAGTCTTCGCCGCTGTCTTCGCTGTGGAACAGCATCAGTGTGCTGCCATCGTTCAGGGTGTGCAGTTCGCTCTGGTAGAGCGAGGCGGCCTGGTCGAGGCAGTCGCGGTAGCGTTCCAGTAATTCCGTCAGGCGGGCGCGGGGCAGGCGGCGCAGTTGGTCCTGGGCACCCAGTTGCACGGCCAGGACAGCGCTGTGCTGGGGCTCGGCGTTCTTTACCGGTGCGGGCTTCGGCGCGACGACCGGGCTGCTGGCAGAGGTGTCGCGCAGGTCGGCGAACGGGTCTTCGTCGTCCAGCTCGTCTTCTTCGGCCCTGATCACATGGCGTGGTGCAGGCTTCAAGCCAGCGACCGGCGCGCTTTCGTCAAAGCCCGGGTCGCGCAGGTTGCGCACTTCAAAGGCGGGCTCGTCGTCGTAATCGCTGTCGTCGAACTCGGGCTCGGGTTCAACCTCGGGCGCTACCGGTTCCGGAGCGAAGCTGGCGTGAAGCTGGCGCGCAAGGTCGCCGATCTCGTCCTGACGATCGGTGGCCGGGGTGTGTTCGTCGATATCCCGCAGCCAGATGCGCAGTTGCATCAGCGGCGTGGAGATATGCCGTCCCAGGCGCAGGCTCAAGGCCAGGGCCAGGGCTAGCAGGATCGCGCTGAGGATGCCCATGCTTTGCAGGCTGATGGTCATCGGCTGCTGGAATTGCTGCATGTCCAGGCTGATGCGCAATTGGCCGGCTTTCACATCCTGAAACGTGATATTGCTCTGGTACAGGCCTTCGGCTTCACCCAACAGGCCGTTTTTCGGGCGTTGCCCGGCTTCGGCCATGATCCGGTTGTCCACGCTGTAGATGGCGGCGTGGGCCACCAGCGGGTTCTTGGTCAGGTTGTTGAGCAGCACGTTGAGGCTGAGGATGTCGTTGGACACCAACAGTTCGGTCGCCGATGTGGCGGTCTGGGTGGTCAAGCTCTCGCCCAGGGCATCGGCTTGCTCGTGCATGGCCTGTTTGAACTGCAAACCCATCACGCAGGCGTAGATCACCAGTGCCAGAGCGACCAGGATCACGTTATGGCTGGCGATGCGTAATGCGATCGGTACACGGCGGTGGCGCAGTGCCCGGAAGATCAGCAGGAAGAAGTTATCGGTTTTTACTGGCGTGGGCCGGTTCACTTGAGCTCGGCTCTTTAGTCCGTGAAATTGACGCGCAGTATAGCGACAGGCCCAAGACCGGCAAAGCGTTGGCTGTGCCCGGTGGTCACTGAAAGTGGGTAGAATGCGGTTTTTTTCCAGCCTGGGGGTGCGCTTTGCGCGAAATTGTCCTGATTAACATCACGGGGGAAGACCGACCAGGTCTCACCGCCGCCATTACCGGTGTTTTGGCCCAGGGTGGTGTGAACATTCTCGATATCGGCCAGGCGGTGATCCACGACACCTTGTCGTTCGGGATTCTGGTGGAAATTCCCAGCACCGAGCAGGCGTCGTCCGTCCTCAAGGACATCCTGTTTACCGCGTACAAGCTGGATCAGCAGGTGCGCTTTACCCCGGTGTCCGAAGAGGATTACCGGCAGTGGGTGTCTGGCCAGGGCAAAAAGCGCCATATCGTGACCTTGTTGACCCGCAAAGTGACGGCCGAGCAGTTGCAGCGCGTCAGCTCGATCACCGCGCAATACGGTTTGAATATCGACCATATCGACCGTCTGTCGGGCCGCATGCCATTGGACACGCCGGCTGACCAGGGCAAGGGCTGCATCGAATTCTCCGTGCGCGGCGAGCCGGCCGACCCCCAAGCCTTGCGTGCCGACTTCCTGAGCGTGGCCCAGGAGCTGAATGTCGATATCGCCTTCCAGGAAGATTCGCTGTTTCGCCGCAACCGCCGCCTGGCGGTGTTCGATATGGACTCCACGCTGATCGAAGCCGAAGTCATCGACGAGTTGGCCAAGGCCGCCGGTGTCGGTGAGCAAGTCTCCGCAATCACCGAGCGCGCCATGGCCGGCGAGCTGGACTTTCGCGCCAGTTTCAAGGAGCGCCTGGCGCTGCTCAAAGGCCTGGATGTCAGCGTGCTGGACTCGATCGGTGCCTCCCTGCGCCTGACCGAAGGCGCCGAAACGCTGTTCGCCGAACTCAAGCGCCTGGGTTACAAGACCGCGATCCTGTCCGGCGGCTTCACCTACTTCGCCAAGCAATTGCAGGCCAAGCTGGGCATCGACTATGTGTTCGCCAACGAGCTGGAAGTGGTGGATGGCAAGGTGACCGGCGTGGCCGTGGAGCCGATCGTCGACGCGCAGCGCAAGGCCGACTTGCTGCGGGAATTGGCGCACAAGGAAGGTTTGCGTCTGGAACAGACCATTGCGGTCGGCGACGGTGCGAATGACTTGCCGATGCTGGCAATTGCCGGGTTGGGTGTGGCGTTTCGTGCCAAGCCGCTGGTCAAACAATCGGCCAAGCAGGCGATTTCGACCCTTGGGTTAGACGGTGTGCTGTATTTGCTGGGCTTTCGTGACCGCGACGGTCAGTTGTAACTGACAAATGTGGTCAAAAATGTGGGAGGGGGCAAGCCCCCTCCCACATTAAACTTTTGCAGGTTTCGGATCAGGCTTTCGGCAATGCGATACCCTGGCCCATCTGCACGGGCGAACCCGCCACCAGTGCTTCTGCCCACGTCACCTGATCTGGCCCGAACAGCACGATTGCAGTCGAACCCAGCTTGAAGCGACCCAGCTCCGCACCTTTCTCCAGGTGAATCGGCGCACGCGCGGCTTCGTCGTAGCGGAAGGTTTTCAGCTCGCGCTTGGGCGGCGTGACCAGGCCGGCCCATACGGTTTCAATCGACGCCACAATCATCGCGCCGACCAATACCACCGCCATCGGGCCGCGTTCGGTGTCGAACAGGCAGACAACACGCTCGTTACGCGCAAACAGCTCCGGCACGTTCTCGGCGGTGGTCTGGTTGACCGAGAAAATCCGCCCTGGCACGTAGACCATCTCACGCAAGGTGCCCGCCAGTGGCATATGCACCCGGTGGTAGTCCTTCGGCGACAGGTAAATGGTGGCGAAATCGCCGCCCATGAACGGCGCAGCCACGGCCGCATCGCCGCCCAGCAATTCCAGCACGCTGAAGCTGTGGCCCTTGGCCTGGAACACGCGACCATGTTCGATCGGGCCGAGCTGGCTGACGGCGCCATCGGCGGGGCTCAGGACGGCGCCCGGGGTTTGATCCAGTGGGCGCGCGCCGTCTTTCAGGGCGCGGGTGAAGAATGCGTTGAAGTGCTCGTAGGCCGTCACGTCTTCAACCAGGGCCTGGGACATGTCCACTTGATAGCGCTTGGCGAACCACGTGGTGAAGGCGTTCTTGAACCAGCGCACGCGGCACTCGGCAATGCAACCGGCCAGACGCGACAGCAGGTGGTGCGGCAGCAAGTACTGGCTGAGGATGAACAACTGCTTTTTCATTAACTGTCCTTAAACCTTAAATCTCGACGGGGGTGTCGGGGTGGTTGCCCCATTCGCCCCAGGAACCGGCATAACCTTTGACTCGCGGATAACCGAGCGCCTTGGCCACCAGGTAGGTGAAGCCAGAGCGGTGGTGAGTCTGGCAGTGGGTGATGATTTCTTTATCTTGGGTCAGCCCGAGGTTCTCGAGGATCTGCGGCATGTCGCGGCGGATGCGCAGGTTGCGCGCCTTGTCCATGCCGGCGGTCCATTCGAAGTTCACGGCGCCGGGGATGTGACCGCCCTTGGCTGCCAGGACTTTTTCGCCGGAATATTCCAGCGGGCCGCGTGCGTCCCAGATGCCCAGGTCTGCAGCGCCGAGACGGCTTTGCAGGTATTCGCGGGTCGCGGTGGGGCCATCATGCAGGGTGAGGCTGACAGGCCCGCCAGCCGGGGCCGGCACTTCGGTAGACAGCGGGTGCTTGTCTGCCAGCCACGCCAGCAGGCCACCGTCGAGGTAGTGGTATTTTGTGTGGCCGATCACGTCGAGCAGCCAGATAAAACGCCCGGCCCAGCCACCGCCTTCGTCGTCATAGACCACGTAGGTCGCGTCCGGGGTGTGGCCCAGTTCGCCGAACAGTTTCTCCAGATCAGCCTTGTTCGGCAACAGACCGGGAGCTGGCGCCTGGCCCAGTTGGGTGCGCTTGGGGTCAACGAAATGCGCGCCGGGGATATGCCCTTCGGCGTAGCGGGCGGCGCTGGTGAGGTCCACCAGAATCAGTTGGTCGGCATCGAGGCGGCCAAGCAGGTCGCTGGATTCGATCACCAGCGGCAAGCCAGAGAAGTCAGGCATGTGAGGTCTCCTGGGCACAAATGTTGGCGATAAAAGACGGCGATTGTAGCGCAAGCATCAACCGGTGCGGTTGGTAAAGCTGTGCAGGGCTTTTTCGATGCATTGAGCGGTTTTACCGAAGGCCTGCACGGTGGTTTCCGAGAGCGGCCCACCACCCTGGTCGGCGATCATCACCATGACCACCCGACCATTGCAGCTCAGTGAGCGCAACAGCAGGTGTTCGCCGTTGAACAGGCGACGCAGGATCGGCGGCAACAATGCGGCGAATTGCGCGTGGTTGTCGGGCGTGAAGCGCACTTGGGCGGGTTTTTCGAGCATGCGTTGCAGCAGCGTGCTGTTGACCACGTCCAGGCTCAAGTTCGTGGCGTCCCTCGGCACGCCGGCGGCCTGGTGGACGCGCAAGGTGCTCAGGGCGCGATCCGCCATGAACAGCAAGACGCGCTGCATGCCGCTGGCCTCCAGGGCTTCCTTGGCGCAGGTGGTCAGGTGCATGGCGTTGGCGAAGCGGCTCGGCTCCACCAGTAATTCGGTGCAACGCTTGCGCCAAACGGCCAGGGCCTCGGCCGTCGGCGGCGGTGCGGGCAGCAGGCCGCGATGGATTTTCTGTACATGCCACGGCCAGATCAGCGACAGCGCCGGGTGCCAGAGGTCGGGCATCAAGGTGGCGCGAGCGTTGATCACCGCTTGCTGGTGAACCTGTTGCTGCACCTCGCTCAACGGCTGTTGCAGGTACAGCGCGGTGAGGTATTGCCAGCGCTCGGTATGCGGGCAGGTCCAGGATTCCTGGGCCGACATCGCCAGGCCGTTAGCCAACAACACTGTATTGGCCGGCTGGTTCAGCCAGCGCCGCAAACTGGGCTCGGCATCCAGCAGTTGTTGCTGGCGCAGTGGGTCGTCTTCGCGGGCGATGCGCAATGCCTTGACCAGCAAGCGTTGCTCGGTCAGCAACAGGTGATAGCCCTGGGATACCCAGATCGGCAGGTGCCAGGTTTCGGTCAAGCCGAGGCACAGGTCCAGCAGGCGCACGCCGAACAATTCCTGCTCGACCCGGCGCGCCGATTGACCTTTGTGGATCACCCGCAGCTCCCATTCTTCCAGGAGCTTGGGGTAGGCCACCGCCATCGGCCACAACGGCGCCAGAAACAGCAGGCTGCCCCAGTGGATGTCCTGCCACAGCCGCGCCAGGCGGCTGGCGAACAAACCGCTGGCTTGCTGCGACGCGTGCCGGCTGACCAGCACCAGCTGGCGAAAGGCGACGGGGATTTCATTCATCGGCACTGACGGTAGGCGTGCCAGCAGGTCCTCGGCGCGTTTGAGGCCGAGACGGTTAAGTGCCACTTCAAGGTTTTCTGCCGGTTCCGCCATGCTGCCATGGGTGTGGCTGTTGGCCTCGCGCATCACGCTGAGTACCAGCGACGGGCTGCCCTGCATCAGCTCGGCAATATCTCGCAAAGAACTGCGGCTATCGCGGATGGCTTTGCACACGCGGTCGTGGCTGGCCTGGGGAACCGGCAGCCGAACGTCGTCCAGGCACTTGATCCAAGCCGCGAGAGAGAGGGGTCTTACAGATGGGTCTGTCTTTTCATTGGCCATGATTGGGGGCGCGATCATCACTTACTTCAACACGCCCTAAACGGGCCGAACTGGCTTTTCGCCTTGACGGTCTATAGTCTGGCGCAGTTTTGCCGATAAGTAGAACAAGAGTTTTCCAGTTCCTCCAAATATGTCCATGAACCCGACGGCGCAAGTACAAATTCCCTATGGCTAAAATAATCGGCATCATCGTCGTCCTTGCAAGCGTGCTCGGTGGCTATGTCCTATCTCACGGTAAGATTGCCGCGTTGATCCAGCCCTTCGAAGTGATGATTATTGGCGGCGCGGCATTCGGCGCATTCCTGCAGGCCAACCCCGGCTACATGACCATGCACGTGATCAAGAAGTCGCTGGGCATGTTTGGCTCGCGCTTCTCCCACACCTTCTACATGGAAGTGCTGGGGCTGGTTTACGAGATCCTCAACAAGAGTCGCCGTGAAGGCATGATGGCCATCGAAGCGGACATCGAAGACGCCTCGGCGAGCCCGATTTTCGCCAAGTACCCGGCAGTGCTCAAAGACGAGCGCATGACCGCCTACATCTGCGACTACTTGCGCATCATGTCCTCCGGCAACATGGCCCCCCACGAGCTGGAAGGCCTGTTCGACATGGAATTGTTCAGCCTCAAAGAAGAGCTGGAACACCCGTCCCACGCGGTCACCGGCGTTGCCGACGGCATGCCCGGCTTCGGTATCGTTGCGGCGGTACTCGGTATCGTGGTGACCATGGCCTCCCTGGGCGAGGGTGACCAGGCGGCCATCGGCATGCACGTGGGTGCGGCGCTGGTCGGTACGTTCTTCGGTATTCTCGCGGCCTACGGGTTCTTCGGCCCGCTCGCGACCTCCCTGGCCCACGATGCCAAGGAAGAAATCAATCTGTACGAAGCGATCAAGGCCAGCCTGGTGGCTTCGGCCTCCGGCATGCCGCCTTCACTGGCGGTGGAATTCGGTCGCAAGGTGCTGTACCCGAAACATCGCCCGAGTTTTGCCGAGCTGGAACAAGCGGTTCGCGGTCGCTAAGCCATGGAAAACAACCAGCCGATAATCATCAAGCGCGTCAAGCGCTTCGCTGCGGGGCACCATGGTGGCGCCTGGAAAATCGCCTTCGCCGACTTTGCAACGGCGATGATGGCGTTCTTCCTGGTGCTGTGGCTGATGTCCACCGCGACCCCCGAGCAAAAGATCGCCATCGCCGGTTACTTCAAAGACCCGATTGGTTTCTCGGAAAGCGGCACGCCCTTCGTGATCGACCTGGGCGGTTCGCCGCAGTTGGCGCCGGAGCGCACCATCAACCCTGAGGTCAAGACTGAGGCACCGCAGGAAAACATTCCGATCGAGCGTAAAACCGTTGAAAGCCTGGCCGAACAGGTCGAGCAGGAGCGCCTCGAATTATTGCTGAAGGAGTTGCAGACCAAGGTTGACGAAAACCCGCAGCTGCTGAAATTCAAGGATCAGATTTCGTTCGAAATCACCCCGGACGGTTTACGCATCCAGATCACCGACGCCGCCAACCGGCCGATGTTCGACTCCGGCAGTGCGCGATTGAAACCGTACTTTGAAGACATCCTGCTGGCCATGGCCGACACGATCAAGGCCGTGCCGAACAAGATCAGCGTCAGCGGCCATACCGATGCCAAGCCGTATGCGGGGCAAGGCGACTTTGGCAACTGGGAGCTCTCGGCCAACCGCGCCAACGCCGCCCGGCGTGCGTTGGTGGCCGGCAGCTACCCGGACTCGCAAGTGGCGCGGGTGGTGGGTTTTGCTTCGTCGCAGCTGTTTGATGCCAAGGAGCCGTTCAACCCGATCAACCGCCGGATCGATATTGTTGTGCTGACCAAAAAGGCTCAGCGCGCGATTGAAGGTGATCAGCCGCCACCGCCTCCGACCCCAGATGCGGGCGCGCAGGGCGGAGCACCGGTCGACCCGAACGCGATCCCGCCGGGGCAGGAGCCATTGCCGGCGCATGAGCTACGGCAGAAGCTGAGCCTGTTTGATGATGGCGGCGCGAAAGACCCGACGGCGCCTGTCAAGGGCTCGTAAGCTGCATACAACAAGGCCGCGATAAACGCGGCCTTGTTGTATGCGCTGTTTAGTAACTGCTCTCAGGCAAACTCGCAATAATCGACCGATAGCTGTTCATCCGTTGTTGCTGCACGCGGCCATCTTCCAGCGCCTTGAGCAGGGCACAACCGGGTTCGCGGTCGTGTTTGCAGTCGCGGAAGCGGCAGGTGCCGATCAGGTCGTTGAACTCGATGAAACCGGCTTCCACGTCGCTGCGGCTGACATGACCGAGGCCGAATTCACGAATGCCCGGGGAGTCGATCAGCTCACCGCCGCCGGGGAAGTGGAACAACCGCGCGGTGGTGGTGGTGTGGGTGCCCTGGCCGGACAGCTCCGACAGCGGGCCGACACGGGTGTCGACTTCCGGCAGCAGGCTGTTGACCAGCGATGACTTGCCCACGCCCGACTGGCCGACGAACACGCTGATGCGCCCGTCCAACTGCTGTTGTAGCTGTTCCATGCCATTGCCGTGATGGGCCGACACTTCCAGCACCGGGTAGCCCAGGGTGCGGTAGACCGCCAGCAATGCGTTGAGCGCCGGGGCGTTCTGTTCGTCGATCAGGTCGAATTTGTTCAGCAACAACAGCGGACGAATGCCCGCATGCTCGGCCGCGACCAGATAACGGTCGATCAGGTTGGCGTGGGGCTCGGGCAGGGGCGCGAAGACGATGACGATCATGTCGACGTTGGCCGCCACCGGCTTCAACTGGCCGCGGCTGTCGGGGCGACGCAGTTCGGTGGTGCGCGGCAGTTGGGCGACGATCACGCCGATGCCTTGGTTGCCGGCACGCCACACCACGCGGTCGCCGGTCACCAGCGCCGGCAGGTTGGCGCGCAGGTGGCAGCGGAAGACCTGGCCGGCGAGTTCGCCTTCGAGCGCCTCGACTTCGACCTGCACACCAAAGTGCGCGATCACCAGGCCCGTTTGTTCGGGGCCCAGGTCGCCGCCCTCGAGCGCTTCCACGGCGGAGGATTCACGTTTGGCGGCGCGTGCGGCGCGTTCGCCCTGAATCTTTTCGATGCGCCAGTTTTGGCGACGGTTGAGCTGGCGTTTGGCCATTGGTGTTCCGTGTCGATAATGCAAAGGTTAGGTAAAACGGTCGCGAGTCTAGCACGGCCCCGCCTGCTAAACTGTGCGGCTACGCCAAGGTGCCAAGAGAATCAAGCCATGCAAAACCCACAAAATCTGATTTGGATCGATCTGGAAATGACCGGTCTGAACCCCGACACCGACGTCATCATCGAGATGGCGACCATTGTCACCGACAGCAACCTCAATACCTTGGCCGAAGGTCCGGTGATCGCCATCCACCACAGCGACGCCATCCTCGCCACCATGGACGAGTGGAACACCCGCACCCACGGCAACTCCGGCCTGACCCAGCGCGTGCGTGACAGCCGCATCAGCATGGCCGAAGCCGAAGCCGAAACCATCGCCTTCCTGGAAAAGTGGGTGCCCAAGGGCAAGTCGCCGATCTGCGGTAACAGCATCTGCCAGGACCGCCGCTTTCTTTATACCCACATGAAGGCACTGGAAAGCTACTTCCACTACCGCAACCTGGATGTGTCCACTCTTAAGGAGCTGGCCGCGCGCTGGGCGCCGGAAGTCAAAGACAGCTTCCATAAAGGCAGCACTCACTTGGCGCTGGATGATATTCGTGAGTCGATCGCCGAGTTGCAGCACTACCGCAAGCACTTCATCAAGGCTTGATGCCGGCTCTCTGTGGCGAGGGAGCGTGCTCCCGCTAGAGTGCGCAGCACGCTCGGTTCAGCCATCTGGATCTACCTGCCACACGCCATTCTCCGATACCTGGGGCTGCTGCGCAGCCCAACGGGAGCAAGCGCCCTCGCCACATTGTAAGGATCGCCATCATGCTGTTGATGCTCTACCTCATCGCCATCACTGCCGAAGCGATGACCGGTGCCTTGTCTGCCGGTCGGCGCGGCATGGACTGGTTTGGCGTGGTGCTGATCGCCTGCGTGACGGCGTTGGGCGGCGGTTCGGTGCGCGATGTGCTGCTCGGGCATTACCCGCTGACCTGGGTCAAGCACCCGGAATACCTGGTGCTGACGTCCGTCGCCGCGCTGGTGACGATCTTTATCGCACCGCTCATGCGCCGCCTGCGTTCGCTGTTTCTGGCGCTGGATGCGGTGGGTTTGGTTGCCTTCACCCTGATCGGCTGCATGACCGCCCTGGAAATGGGCCACGGTATGCTGGTGGCGTCGGTCAGCGGTGTGATCACCGGGGTGTTTGGCGGCATCCTGCGGGATATTTTCTGCAACGACATCCCGCTGATCTTTCGCCGTGAGCTATACGCCAGCGTGTCATTCCTCGCCGCCTGGTTCTACTTGCTGTGTCTCTACCTGCAGTTGCCGAGCGAGCAGGCGATCTTACTCACCCTGTTCAGCGGCTTTCTCCTGCGCCTGCTGGCGATCCGTTTTCACTGGGAAATGCCCAAGTTCGTCTACAACGACGACGTTCATTGACGCTCGGCGTGCTGCTTCAGCGCCCATTCCACGTGTTCGCGCACCAGCTCCGAGGGGTAGTCCCGGCGCGCCTTCAAGGCTTCCAGCACCGGAATGCTTGATGGCGCGTTGCCCAGGCCCACCGCCAGGTTGCGCAGCCAGCGCTCGTAGCCGGCGCGGCGTAGGGGCGAGCCTTCGGTGCTGCTGAGGAATTTATCCTCGTCCCACATGAACAGTTCGGCCAGTTGCGCGTTATCCAGGTTGTGCCGTGGCTTGAAATCGCTTTCGGCGGTGGAGCGGGCGAAACGATTCCATGGGCAAACGATCTGACAGTCATCGCAACCGAAAACCCGGTTGCCGATCAGTGGGCGCAAGTCTTCAGGGATCGCGCTCTTGAGTTCGATGGTCAGGTAGGAAATGCAGCGCCGCGCGTCCAGCACATAGGGCCCGACGAACGCGTTGGTCGGGCAAATATCCAGGCAGGCGGTACAGCGGCCGCAATGTTCGGTAGCGTGAGGCGGATCGACCGGCAACGGCAAGTCGACAAACAGCTCGCTCAGGAAGAAGTAGCTGCCGGCCTTGCGATTGAGGACCAGGGTATTTTTGCCGATCCAGCCCAGCCCGGCTTTTTCGGCGATGGCTTTTTCGAGCACCGGTGCGCTGTCGACAAAGGCGCGAAAGCCGAAGGGGCCGATTTGCGCCTGGATGCGTTCGGCCAGTTGCTGCACGCGCTTGCGGATCAGCTTGTGGTAGTCGCGGCCGAGGGCGTAACGGGAGATGTAGGCTTTTTCCGGTTGGGCCAGCAGTTGCGCCATGTGCGTGTCGCCGGGCAGGTAGTCCATGCGCAGCGAGACCACGCGCAAGGTGCCCGGCACCAACTCTTCGGGATGCGAGCGTTTGCTGCCGTGGGCGCCCATGTACTCCATCTCGCCGTGGTAGCCCGCGTCGAGCCAGCGTTGCAGGTGCTGTTCATGCTCGGCCAGGTCCAGGCCGCTGATGCCGACTTGTTGAAAGCCCAGCTCGCGGCCCCAGTCTTTGATCGATTGGGCGAGCGCGGGCAGATCGGAGGTAATAGCAGGCATGAGACACGGGAAACCACAGGTTAGATGGGTATAATTCTGCCAGACATCGGAGCTTGAAGACGCATGCCGCAGACAAAACACGAAATAACCGACGTTCAGCCCCTGTTGCCCGGCAATTTGCCGCGACTGGCTGCGCGTTCCCCGGACGCCCATAAAGGCCAGTTCGGTCACTTGCTGGTCATTGGTGGTGACAGAGGCTTTGGCGGCGCTGCGTTGCTCAGTGCCGAAAGTGCGCTGCGCTGCGGCGCGGGCATGGTGTCCCTGGCGACCCGCCTTGAACATGTGCCCGCCGCATTGGCGCGCTTGCCGGAAGTCATGACCGTCGGTGTGAGTTCGGCCAACCAGTTGATGGGGTTGCTGGAAAAAATCTCGGTTATCGTCATCGGCCCGGGCCTGGGTGATGCCGCCTGGGGCAAGAGCCTGCTGTCCGTCGCCGCTAATGCCAAACAGCCGCAAGTCTGGGACGCCGATGCCTTGAATCAACTGGCGACCGGCAGCGTAAGCCTTCCTGCCAACTGCTTGATCACCCCGCATCCAGGCGAAGCTGCGCGTTTGATGGGGATGTCGACAGCAGAGGTTCAGGCGAATCGTCTTAACGTGGCGCGCGCGCTGAGCCAGAAATTCAACGCAGTGGCTATTCTCAAGGGGGCGGGCAGTTTGATTGCCAGCCCGGACGGCCGCGTTGCGCGCTGCGACCAAGGCCATCCGGCCATGGCGACCGCAGGGCTCGGCGACGTTTTGGCCGGCCTGGTGGGTGCGTTGCTGGCGCAGGGCATGCCCGCTTATGACGCCGGTTGCCTGGCCGTGTGGTTGCACGCCACGGCGGGAGCTCGGCAGGGCACCTTTGGTCGCGGCCTGGCTGCCAGCGACCTGATACCCGCCATTCGTCAATTGCTTGAGGAACAGTCACCGTGTCTGAAGTAATCCTTTTCCTGGCGGATGAAGAGGCAATGGTTGCGTTCGGTCATCGGATTGCCCAGGTGACGGGCGGGGCGGGGCTGATCTTTCTCGAAGGCGACCTGGGGGCGGGCAAGACCACGCTGTCCCGGGGGATCATTCGCGGGTTGGGCCATGCGGGGGCGGTGAAAAGTCCGACCTTTACGTTGGTCGAGCCTTACGAGATCGGTGCGATAAGAGCCTTCCACTTTGACCTCTATCGCCTGGTAGACCCCGAAGAGCTGGAGTACATGGGTATTCGGGATTATTTCGAGGATGACGCGCTGTGCCTGATCGAGTGGCCAGATAAAGGCACAGGCTTTTTGCCAAAGCCGGACCTGACCATTACCATTACGCCGCATGATCACGGACGTCGGCTGAAGTTGTTGCCCCAGGGCGCGCGCGGTGAGTCGTGGTGCGCCGCTCTGGCATTGGAATTCAAATAATTGGTGGGGTTAGGTATGCGCTTTCGCGCGTTGGTTGCTGTCGTAGGGGTGTTGCTTGCGGCAATGACTGTGAATGCTCTGGCTGCTTCACAGGTGAAGAGTGTTCGCCTGTGGCGAGCGCCGGATAACACGCGACTGGTGTTCGACCTGTCTGGCCCGGTCCAGCACAGCGTCTTTACCCTGACGGCGCCTGATCGCCTGGTGATCGACATCAACGGTGCGACCCTGGCCGCGCCGCTGAAGGTGTCTACCGCCAACACCCCGATTACCAGCATGCGCTCGGCCCAGCGCACGCCGACCGATCTGCGCGTGGTCATCGACCTGAAAAAGGCCGTGACCCCGAAAAGTTTCTCCCTGGCGCCCAACGCCCAGTACGGCAACCGCTTGGTGGTTGACTTGTACGACAACGCCGCCGATGCCGCGCCACCGCCCGCGCCGACGCCGAGTGTGGCAACCGTGCCGGCTGTGCCGGTCAGTCAGTCGCAACCGCAGGTCAAGTTGCCGCCGCCACCGCCGGCGCCTGCGGGTAAACGTGACATTATCGTGGTAATCGACGCCGGTCACGGCGGCGAAGACCCGGGCGCTTCCGGCTCGCGTGGTCAGCATGAAAAAGACGTGGTATTGGCCATCGCCCGTGAATTGCAGCGCCAGGTCAGCGGCATGAAAGGCTATCGCGCCGAGCTGACCCGTACCGGCGACTACTTCATCCCGCTGCGCGGCCGCACCGAAATCGCGCGCAAGAAGGGCGCCGACCTGTTCGTCTCGATCCACGCCGACGCCGCGCCTTCGTCCGCCGCCTTCGGCGCCTCGGTGTTTGCCCTGTCGGATCGCGGCGCCACGTCCGAGACGGCCCGCTGGCTGGCCGACAGTGAAAACCGTTCCGACTTGATTGGCGGGGCCGGCAACGTGTCCCTCGACGACAAGGACAAGATGCTTGCCGGTGTACTGCTCGACCTGTCGATGACCGCCTCGCTGACCTCCAGCTTGAACGTCGGGCAGAAAGTCCTGAGCAACATCGGCCGCGTGACATCGCTGCACAAACAGCGCGTGGAACAGGCCGGGTTCATGGTGTTGAAATCGCCGGACATCCCGTCGATCCTGGTGGAGACCGGGTTTATCTCCAACGCCAACGAAGCCTCGAAACTGGCCAGCGCCAGCCACCAGCAGGCATTGGCACGCTCCATCAGTGCCGGTGTGCGTCAGTTCTTCCAGCAGAACCCGCCGCCGGGCACGTATGTCGCCTGGCTGCGCGACTCCGGGAAAATCGCCCAGGGCCCGCGTGACCATCGTGTACAGCCTGGCGACACCCTGGCCATGCTGGCGGTGCGTTTCCAAGTGTCGGCCGCGACCTTGCGCAGCGCTAACAACCTGAAAACCGATGAGTTGAAGGTCGGCCAGGTGTTGACCATCCCCGGCACTGAATTGGCGGCACAGTAATGAGTGAATCGATCCTCAACAGCGGCTCGCGCATCGAACTGCTCAGCCCGCGCCTTGCCAACCAGATTGCGGCGGGCGAGGTGGTCGAGCGGCCGGCTTCGGTGATCAAGGAGTTGCTGGAAAACAGCATCGACTCCGGCGCCAAGCGCATCGATGTCGACGTCGAGCAGGGCGGCGTCAAGCTGCTGCGGGTGCGTGACGACGGCAGCGGCATCTCCTCCGACGACCTGCCACTGGCTCTGGCGCGGCACGCCACCAGCAAGATTCGCGACCTTGAAGACCTTGAGCGCGTGATGAGCCTGGGCTTTCGCGGCGAGGCCCTGGCCTCGATCAGCTCCGTGGCGCGCCTGACCCTGACCTCCCGCACGCGCAGCGCCGACCAGGCCTGGCAAGTGGAGACCGAAGGCCGCGACATGGCGCCTCGGGTCCAGCCGGCTGCGCATCCGGTGGGCACTTCGGTGGAAGTGCGTGACCTGTTCTTCAACACCCCGGCGCGACGCAAATTCCTCAAGGCCGAGAAAACCGAATTCGATCACCTGCAGGAAGTCATCAAGCGCCTGGCCCTGGCGCGGTTCGACGTGGCATTTCATCTGCGTCACAACGGCAAGACCATCCTCAGCCTGCACGAAGCCAATGACGACGCCGCGCGCGCCCGGCGGGTGGCGGCGGTCTGCGGCGCGGGGTTCCTGGAGCAGGCGCTGCCGATTGAAATCGAACGCAATGGCTTGCGCCTGTGGGGTTGGGTGGGGTTGCCGACGTTCTCGCGCAGCCAGGCGGACTTGCAGTATTTCTTTGTGAACGGGCGGGCGGTGCGCGACAAACTGGTGGCCCACGCGGTGCGCCAGGCGTATCGCGACGTGCTGTTCAACGGGCGGCACCCGACGTTTGTGCTGTTCTTCGAGGTCGATCCGTCGGTGGTCGACGTCAACGTACACCCGACCAAGCATGAAGTGCGCTTCCGTGATGGGCGCATGGTGCATGACTTCCTCTACGGCACCTTGCACCGCGCGCTGGGCGATGTGCGTCCGGATGACCAACTGTCCGCGCCGATCGTGACGGCGGTGGTTCGCCCGAGTGGCCCGGAAGCCGGCGAGTTCGGCCCACAGGGCGAAATGAGCCTGGCGGGCAACCTGCTGCAATCGCCGCAACCGCAGCCGAACTACACGGCGCCGGGCACGGGTTCGGGGGCGGGCTATCAGTATCAATACACTCCGCGTCCGCAATCGGCGGTGCCGGTAGCTGAGGCGCAGGCGGCCTACCGTGAGTTCTTTGCGCCGCTACCGGGGGCCGAGCCGAGCGCCGTCGCCCTGCCCGAAGGAGGGGGTGATATTCCGCCATTGGGCTATGCGTTGGCGCAGCTCAAGGGCATCTATATCCTCGCGGAAAACGCCCACGGCCTGGTGCTGGTGGACATGCACGCGGCCCACGAGCGGATCATGTACGAGCGCCTGAAAATCGCCATGGCCAGCGAAGGCCTGAGCGGCCAGCCGCTGCTGGTGCCGGAATCCCTGGCGGTCAGCCAGCGTGAAGCCGATTGCGCCGAAGAGCACGCCAGCGTGTTCCAGAAGCTGGGTTTCGAACTGCAACGCCTGGGCCCGGAAACCCTGGCGATCCGCCAGATTCCCGCGTTGCTCAAGCAAGCCGAGGCCAACCGGCTGGTGGCCGACGTCTTGGCGGACCTGATGGAATACGGCACCAGCGACCGTATCCAGGCGCACATCAACGAGCTGCTTGGCACCATGGCCTGTCACGGTGCGATCCGCGCCAATCGCCGCCTGGCCTTGCCGGAAATGAACGGCCTGCTGCGCGATATGGAAAACACCGAGCGCAGTGGACAATGCAACCATGGCCGACCGACCTGGACCCAAATGGGCCTGGACGATCTGGACAAACTGTTCTTGCGCGGCCGTTGATGAGTGCCTTGCCCCCCGCGATCTTCCTGATGGGCCCCACGGCCGCCGGCAAGACCGACCTGGCCATCGAGCTGAGCAAAGTGCTGCCCTGCGAGCTGATCAGTGTCGACTCTGCCTTGGTTTACCGTGGTATGGATATCGGAACTGCCAAGCCTTCAAAGGAACTGCTGGCTCACTATCCGCACCGATTGATCGACATCATCGACCCCGCAATGAGCTATTCGGCGGCAGATTTCCGCACCGACGCGCTGGCGGCTATGGCCGAGATCACCGCGCGCGGCAACATCCCGCTGTTGGTGGGCGGCACGATGCTCTACTACAAGGCTTTGCAGGAAGGCCTGGCGGATATGCCGCCGGCCGACGCCCAGGTGCGCGCCGAGCTCGAAGAAGAAGCAGCGCGCCTTGGCTGGCAAGCCCTGCACGACCAATTGGCGGCAGTCGATCCGGTGTCCGCCGCGCGCATCCACCCCAACGACCCCCAGCGCCTCAGCCGAGCCCTGGAAGTCTGGCGGGTAAGTGGTCAGACCATGACCGAGCATCGGCAGCGACAATCTGCGCAAAGTGCTGACGCAGGCGCATCGGGGCGGTCACAATTGCCCTATACTGTGGCGAATCTGGCGATTGCTCCGGCAAATCGCCAGGTGCTGCATGAACGAATTGCACAAAGATTCACAATTATGTTGGAACAGGGGTTTGTGGACGAGGTCGTAGCACTGCGTTCAAGAGGTGATCTGCATTCAGGGTTGCCTTCGATACGTGCTGTAGGCTATCGCCAAGTCTGGGATCATCTGGATGGCAAGCTGACGTCAGCCGAAATGCGGGAGCGCGGCATTATTGCCACGCGCCAATTGGCGAAGCGTCAGTTCACCTGGCTGCGCAGTTGGAGCGATTTGCACTGGCTGGACAGCCTGGACAGCGACAATCTGTCACGCGCCTTGAAATACTTGGGAACGGTCTCCATATTGAGCTGAGTCCTTGCAATTGCCGTCTATCCTTGGGGGTGTGACGGCCATAAGCTATCTATTTTCCGATTTTTTATTATTGATCCTTAAAGGAGTGCGGCACATGTCAAAAGGGCATTCGCTACAAGACCCTTACTTGAATACTTTACGTAAAGAGAAAGTTGGGGTTTCCATCTACTTGGTCAACGGTATCAAGCTGCAAGGTACGATCGAGTCGTTCGACCAGTTCGTGATCCTGCTGAAAAACACCGTCAGCCAAATGGTTTACAAGCACGCTATCTCGACAGTCGTTCCAGTTCGTCCAATCCGTCTGCCTAGCGCGGCCGATGGCGAACAGGGTGACGCTGAGCCAGGTAACGCCTGATAGGAGTCTCCTTTGTTCTTTGAGCGCCACGGTGGTGGTGAGCGAGTGATCCTCGTTCACTTGGATGGACAGGACCCTGAGGCGCGCGAAGATCCGCAGGAGTTTCAGGAGTTGGCTAATTCGGCCGGCGCCGAGACCGTTGCGTTTTTTAACGTACCGCGTCATCGGCCAACCGCCAAATACCTGATTGGCAGCGGCAAGGTCGAGGAACTGCGCGACCTGGTCCATGCCGAACAGGCCGATCTGGTGATTTTCAATCACATCCTCACGCCCAGTCAGGAGCGTAACCTCGAACGTGTTTTCGAGTGTCGCGTGATCGACCGTACCGGCCTGATTCTCGATATTTTCGCCCAGCGCGCCCGTACCCATGAGGGCAAGCTCCAGGTTGAACTGGCCCAGCTTGACCACATGAGCACCCGGCTGGTGCGTGGCTGGACTCACCTTGAGCGCCAGGGTGGCGGTATCGGCATGCGTGGCCCTGGCGAGACCCAGCTCGAAACCGACCGGCGACTGCTGCGGGTTCGCCTGCGTCAGATCAAGGGCCGGCTGGAAAAAGTCCGCAGTCAGCGCGAACAATCGCGACGTGGCCGCAGCCGAGCGGATATCCCTACCGTTTCCCTGGTGGGTTACACCAACGCCGGCAAGTCCACGCTGTTCAACAACTTGACCAAATCGGACGTGTACGCGGCCGACCAACTGTTCGCGACCCTTGACCCGACCCTGCGCCGCCTGGAACTGGCGGACCTGGGGCCGATTGTCCTGGCCGACACAGTGGGCTTCATTCGTCACTTGCCGCACAAACTGGTCGAGGCATTTCGGTCTACGCTCGAAGAGTCGAGCAACTCCGACCTGCTGTTGCACGTGATTGATGCGGCTGAGCCTGATCGCATGTTGCAGATTGAACAGGTGATGGTGGTGCTGGGCGAGATTGGTGCCCAGGACTTGCCCATCCTCGAGGTCTATAACAAACTCGATTTGCTTGAAGGCGTTGAGCCACAAATTCAGCGCGACGAAGACGGCAAGCCCCAGCGGGTCTGGTTGTCGGCGCGTGATGGTCGCGGCCTGGACTTGCTTGAGCAAGCGATCGCCGAGTTGCTCGGCAACGATTTGTTCGTCGGCACCTTGCGCTTGCCTCAGCGTTTTGCTCGACTGCGTGCACAGTTTTTCGAGTTGGGCGCGGTACAGAAAGAAGAGCACGATGAAGAAGGTGTCAGCTTGCTGGCCGTTCGATTGCCGCGCTCGGAGCTGAATCGGCTAGTCAGCCGCGAAGGCGTTATACCGACAGAGTTCATCGAGCAACACACTTTGCAATAAAAGCCTGAGAAAGCGGTTGTGCCGCAGTAGCAGGCATTCTGTAGCATTGGTCGGCGCGCCGTGGGTGCGTCTTTGCTTTATCAGATGGAGAGCGCTATGGCTTGGAATGAGCCGGGTGGCAACTCGAATAATCAGGATCCTTGGGGTGGTAAGCGCCGCAATAATGGCGACCGCAAGGGGCCACCGGATCTCGACGAGGCCTTCCGAAAGCTGCAGGAAAGCCTGAATGGGTTGTTCGGTGGTGGAAAAAAACGCGGTGGTGACGATGGCGGTCGCACAAGCAAGGGCGGCGGCTACGGCCTGCTGGGCCTTGGGCTTGTCGTGCTCGCGGCTGTGTGGCTGTATAGCGCGGTCTACGTGGTGGACGAGCAGGAGCAGGCCGTGGTGCTGCGCTTCGGCAAGTACTACGAGACTGTCGGCCCAGGCCTGAACATCTACTTCCCGCCGATCGACAAGAAGTACATGGAGAACGTCACGCGTGAGCGTGCCTACACCAAGCAGGGCCAGATGCTGACTGAAGACGAGAACATCGTCGAAGTGCCGCTGACCGTGCAGTACAAGATCAGCAACCTGCAGGACTTCGTGCTGAACGTCGATCAGCCGGAAGTCAGCCTGCAACAGGCGACTGAGAGCGCCTTGCGCCACGTGGTGGGCTCCACCGCGATGGATCAGGTGCTCACCGAGGGTCGTGAGTTGATGGCCAGCGAGATCAAGGAGCGCCTGCAACGGTTCCTCGACACGTATCGCACCGGTATCACCGTCACCCAGGTCAACATACAGAGCGCAGCCGCACCGCGCGAAGTACAGGAGGCCTTTGATGACGTGATCCGCGCCCGTGAAGACGAGCAGCGTTCGCGCAACCAGGCTGAAACCTACGCCAACGGCGTCGTGCCGGAAGCCCGTGGTCAGGCCCAGCGCATCCTTGAAGATGCCAACGGTTACCGCGATGAAGTGGTCTCCCGTGCCAAGGGTGAAGCGGATCGCTTTACCAAACTGGTCGCCGAGTACCGCAAGGCACCGGAAGTTACGCGTGAGCGTCTGTACCTGGACACCATGCAGGAAGTCTTCAGCAACACCAGCAAGGTTCTCGTGACCGGCAGCAAGGGTGGGCAGAACAACCTGCTGTACCTGCCGCTGGACAAGATGATCGAAGGTGGTCGTAGCGGCGCCAGCGCACCGGCTACCGGTTCGAATGCCGCTGCCAACGAAGCGAGCGCCCGTGCGGCCGCTGACTTGCTGCAACAGCAAACACGTACCAGGGAGAGTCGTTGATGAACAATAAATCGCTGACAGCCCTGATTGTGGGCGTCGTCGTGGTCATCGCTGCCTGGAACTGCTTCTACATCGTGGCTCAGACCGAGCGTGCGGTGCTGCTGCAATTCGGTCGCGTGGTCCAGGCGGATGTCCAGCCGGGCCTGCATGTGAAAGTCCCCTACGTCAACCAGGTGCGCAAGTTCGACGCACGCCTGATGACCCTGGATGCACCGACACAGCGTTTCCTGACCCTGGAAAAGAAAGCCGTGATGGTTGACGCCTACGCCAAGTGGCGCGTCAAGGATGCCGAGCGCTTCTACACCGCGACCTCCGGCCTCAAGCAGATTGCCGACGAGCGCTTGTCGCGTCGTCTGGAATCGGGTCTGCGTGACCAGTTTGGTAAGCGCACCCTGCACGAGGTGGTGTCCGGTGAGCGTGATGCGCTGATGGCGGATATCACTCGTTCGTTGAATACGATGGCGGAAAAAGAGCTGGGGATCGAAGTTGTCGATGTCCGGGTCAAGGCCATCGATCTGCCGAAGGAAGTGAACCGCAGCGTGTTCGAGCGCATGAGCACCGAGCGTGAGCGTGAAGCGCGTGAGCACCGTGCCAAAGGTAACGAGCTGGCCGAGGGTATCCGTGCGGATGCCGACCGTCAGCGTCGTGTGCTGTTGGCCGAGGCCTATCGCGAGTCTGAAGAAGCGCGTGGTGATGGTGATGCGCAAGCCGCGTCGATCTACTCTAAAGCCTACGGCCAGGACCAGGAGTTCTACGCGTTTTACCGTAGCCTGCGTGCCTACCGTGAAAGCTTCGCGAGCAAAACCGACGTCATGGTGCTGGACCCGAGCAGCGACTTCTTCCGTTACCTGGAAAAGTCCAAGTAACTCAATGTTCACTCCCGTCGGGCGGCTAAAACGCCTGGCGGGGTGATCCTTTGAGAAAACGGGTGTATGATGCGGCAGCCGGGAAATTCCCGGCTTTTTTGCGTCTGCATGTTTGATTCGGCAGGCGCGACAGGTTTTTCGAGGAAAGTGCCCGACGAGGCCGTTTGCAGGCCGTTCGTCACGTCGCTCTTGCGCGTGGTTTATGCCAGGGGCGGGCATTTTCTGCTTCACTCAAGGCTCGGCCGAGGGTTGGCCGCCCGGATCATAGGGGAATGGCGTAATGGCAACGGTAGACCGCTGGCTGCTGCCAGATGGCATCGAAGAAGTACTGCCACCAGAAGCTGCGCGCATTGAAGTTGCGCGTCGCCAGGTGTTGGATCTGTTCCAGAGCTGGGGTTACGAGTTTGTCGTGACCCCCCATATCGAGTACCTGGAATCCCTGCTGACCGGCGCGGGCCAGGACCTGGATCTGCGCACCTTCAAGGTCATCGACCCGCAATCGGGCCGGCAAATGGGGTTCCGTGCCGACATCACGCCGCAAGTGGCGCGCATCGATGCGCACACCCTGCGTCGCGAAGGCCCGAGCCGTCTGTGCTACGCCGGCAGCGTGCTGCATGCAAAGCCGCGGGCGTTGTCGTCGTCGCGCAGCCCGATCCAGTTGGGCGCCGAGTTATACGGCGATGCCAGCCCGAGCAGTGACGTGGAAGTCATCAGCCTGATGCTGGCCATGCTGCAACTGGCTGACGTGCCGGATGTCCACATGGACCTGGGCCACGTTGGTATCTACCGTGGCCTGGCCCGTGCGGCGGGGTTGTCCGGTGAAGTGGAACAACAGTTGTTCGATGCCCTGCAGCGCAAGGCGATCGACGAAGTCATTGCCCTGACCGAAGGCGTGCCGGCCGAACTGGCTGACATGCTGCGCGCGTTGGTGAACCTGTGCGGCAGCCGCGAAGTTCTGGATGCTGCACGTGAGCGCCTGGCCAATGCGCCGGCGCCGGTATTGGCGGCACTGGATGACGTGCTGGCGATTGCAGAGCAGTTGTCGGCACGGTTCCCGCAACTCCCGCTGTATTTCGACCTGGGCGAGTTGCGCGGCTACCACTACCACACCGGTGTGGTGTTCGCGGTGTTTGTGCCGGGTGTTGGCCAAGCCATCGCCCAAGGCGGTCGCTATGACGATATCGGCGCCGACTTCGGTCGTGCGCGTCCGGCCACCGGTTTCTCCACCGATTTGAAAACCCTGGTGACCCTGGGGCGTGCTGAGGTCGAGCTGCCGTCTGGTGGCATCTGGATGCCCGACAGTACGGATGCAGCACTCTGGCAGCAGGTTTGCCAGTTGCGCGGTGAGGGTCAGCGTGTCGTCCAGGCTTTGCCTGGGCAACCATTGGCCGCCGCCCGTGAAGCGGACTGCGACCGGCAATTGATTCTGCAGAACGGGCTTTGGCAAGTATCGCCACTGGCTTCTTGAGTTTTCCTGCCGGCCAACGCCGGCACCAAGTTTGCGCGAATGAGGACAAGTGTTATGGGTAAGAATGTCGTAGTCCTGGGCACCCAATGGGGTGATGAGGGCAAAGGCAAGATCGTTGATCTGCTGACCGAACATGCTGCCGCCGTAGTGCGCTACCAAGGCGGCCACAACGCTGGCCACACCCTGGTCATCGATGGCGAAAAAACCGTCTTGCACCTGATCCCGTCGGGCGTACTGCGCGAAGGCGTGCAGTGCCTGATCGGCAACGGCGTCGTGGTTGCACCGGATGCCCTGCTGCGCGAGATCACCAAACTGGAAGAGAAAGGCGTACCGGTGCGCGAGCGCCTGCGTATCAGCCCGTCCTGCCCGCTGATCCTGTCCTTCCACGTTGCGCTGGACCAGGCCCGTGAAAAGGCGCGTGGCGAGCTGAAGATCGGCACCACCGGTCGCGGTATCGGCCCGGCCTATGAAGATAAAGTCGCGCGTCGCGGCCTGCGTGTTGGCGACCTGCTCAACATGCCGCGCTTTGAAGACAAACTGCGCGAACTGGTGGAATACCACAACTTCATGTTGGTGGGTTACTACAAAGAGCCAGCCATCGAATTCGACAAGACCCTGGCCGAATGCAAGGAATACGCTGAGCTGCTCAAGCCGCTGATGCTCGACGTGACCGCCGAGCTGCACGACCTGCGTCGTGCTGGCAAAGACATCATGTTCGAAGGCGCTCAAGGCTCGTTGCTGGACATCGACCACGGTACCTACCCGTATGTGACCAGCTCCAACACTACCGCTGGTGGCGTGGCTACCGGTTCGGGTGTTGGCCCTATGTTCCTGGACTACATCCTGGGCATTACCAAGGCTTACACCACTCGTGTCGGTTCGGGTCCATTCCCGACTGAGCTGTTCGACGAAGTCGGTGCACACCTGGCCAAGCAAGGTCACGAGTTCGGCGCAACCACCGGCCGTGCTCGTCGTTGTGGCTGGTTCGATGCCGTTATCCTGCGTCGTGCTATCGATGTGAACAGCATCTCGGGTATCTGCCTGACCAAGCTGGACGTGCTCGACGGTCTGGAAACCATCAACATCTGCGTCGGCTACAAAGATGCAGAAGGTAAGAGCGTTGCTCCGACTGACGCTGACAGTTACGTGGGTCTGCAGCCGGTGTACGAAGAAGTGCCAGGCTGGACCGAATCGACCGTGGGTGTCAAAACCCTGGAAGAGCTGCCAGCCAATGCGCGTGCTTACATCAAGCGCGTTGAAGAGCTGATCGGCGCGCCGATTGACATTATTTCGACGGGCCCGGACCGCAACGAGACCATCGTTCTGCGTCACCCGTTCGCTTAATAAGCTGTTGATGTAAAAAGCAAAGGGCTCCTTCGGGAGCCCTTTGTCGTTTCAATTCGCCAAACGGCACGACCCTTGCTGTATTTCCTTTTTTCGCGGTGCTATCAAATTAATGGCACCCGTGGTGGAGGGATTCCCGATGTCTGCCGTTCTCTCATTGTTACAAAGTCGACTGTTGCGGCCGGTGTTCGTTACCCTAGGTATCGCTCTTTTGGTGCAAGTGCTGGTGGCGGTTGCTCTAACTCGGAGCACAGTCACGGCGCTGGAAGCTGATTTGGGCAATCGCCTGGGGCTCGACAGTCAGAAACTGTCGAGCGAATTGGCCCAGGCTGGCAAAGAAGTCACATCCAGCCTGGACAGCTTGTCCAGCAGCACCCGTCAGCGTCTGACTGCTGGGCTTTCCGCGCGCCTGCAGGAAGAGCAGAAGCAACTGCGTGCGACCCTGGAAAAAGACCTGCAAGACTCCGCTAATGACATGGCGCAATTGCTGGCCTCCGTGGCGCCCCGTGCCATGTGGGACAACGATGTGCCGACGCTGTCGGAGTTCGCCCGACGGGCCCAGCGCAATCCCAACGTGTTGTTCGTGGTGTATGACGACGCTGCCGGTGAGCATCTGACGCGCTATCTGAACCGGGAAAACCCGATCAACCAGGCTTTGCTGGAAAAGGGCAAGGGCGACCGTGCTCTCGATAAAGTGCTGGACGCCGCCAAGGCGGACGCCTCCGTGTACTACGTCGAAGCGTCCATCAGCCCCAACGGTGTCGAGATCGGCAAGGTCCGCATGGGCGTCTCGACCGCGTCGGTAGAGGCCGACCTGCTGGCGCTGGATAAGCGCTTTGCGGCACTGATTGCCAGCGGCGATCAGTTGGTGGGTGACAGCCTCAAGGGCGCTGCGGCGGATAGTGCTGCCGCCATGGGCGCGAGGTTGCAATCGGCGCAGGCGACCGCTACCCAGATGACCGCCAACACCACGAGTGTCGTGCAAGAAGCGGCGGGTACGCTGCGCTGGCGCATCGGCATGGGGCTCGCGGTGGTCGGTTTTGGTGTCTTGCTGCTGATCGCGGTGGTGCTCGGGCGGCGCGTGGTTAATCGTCTGAAACTGTTGATCGCGGCCATGGATGACCTGGCGGCGGGCGAGGGTGACCTGACCAAGCGCGTGCAGATCAACAGCAAAGATGAGATCGGCGACATGGCCTCCGCGGTCAATCGCTTTGTGGATAAGTTGCAGCCCATCGTGCGCGAGGCCGGCGATGTGGCGCAGCGTACCGGTGTGGAAATCGGCGCGATGACCTTGCGCAATGCCGGCGCCGACGCGGCGGCGGGTTTGCAGCGCGACGAAGTGGCCGAGAGCCTGCGCGCGCTGTCGCAGATGGCCGATGAGGCCCAGGCCGAAAGCCATGCGATGCAGGCCGCGCTGCAGCAGGTGGTGGATATTCGCCAGGCTACGGATGAAAACTCACGCACGTCGGCTGAAGTGGGCAGCTTGATCGAAGCGCTGGCGGGCCAGGTGCAGGCCGGTTCCAAAGTCATCGAGCGCCTGGCAGCGCAAAGCGAGCAGATCGAAGTGGTGCTGACAGTGATCCACGGCATCGCCGAGCAGACCAACCTGCTGGCGCTCAACGCGGCCATCGAAGCGGCGCGTGCCGGTGAGACCGGGCGTGGCTTTGCGGTGGTGGCAGACGAGGTGCGTGCGCTGGCGAGTAAAACCCAGAGCTCCACCGGTGATATTCAGGCGCATATCGTGGCGTTGCAGCAGGGCGCTCGCGAGGCGGTCGAAACCATCGGCAAGGCAGGGCGCCAGGCCAACGAGGGCTTGCTGGTGCTGCGCGACAGTGTGCGCTTGCAGCAGACGGTGCAGGTCTCGGTGGAGCAGGTACACGCGGCGATTGGCCTGGCCACTCGTGCGGCTGAGCATCAAGCTCGGGGCGCGCATGCGGTACGTGGGCGGGTCGAGGTGATTCACGCTCAGGCCGAGCGTGCCGCGCAGGCTGTGGTGGAAACCACGGCCAGTGGCAAGGTGCTGGATGGTTTGGCGGCGCAGTTGAAGGCGAGCCTGGGGCAGTTCCGGGCTTAGTGTTGTCTGTGCCGCCGCTATCGGGAGCAAGCCCCCTCCCACAGTTGACCGAGTTCCAGCATTTGGAATGCGGCCGAATGTGGGAGGGGGGGCTTGCCCCCGATAGCGGTTTCAGCGGCTCAAATACATCCGAGTGGTGAGCAAATAAACCGGCAACCCCGACACCAGAATCAACAACCCTGCATAAGGCGCTGCCGCCGCGAACTCCACGTTCGAGGTATGCGCCCACACGGCGGTCGCCAGGGTATTCAACCCGGTCGGGCTCAGTAGCAACGTCGCCGTCAATTCCTTCATCGCATCGAGAAACACCAGCGCGAACGCCGCACCCAATGCCGGGAAAATAATCGGCAAGGTCACCCGGCAAAAAGCGCTGAACGATGAAGCACCCAGTGTGCGAGCGGCTTCCTCCAATTGCGGCGCAGCCTTGTTCAGGGCTGTGCGAATCGGCGCCTGGGCCAATGGCAAAAACAGCAGCGCATAAGCAATCAGCAACAGTGCTGACGTCTGGTACAGCGCCGGCACGTAATGCAAGGCGAAGTACACCAGTGTCAGTGCAATCACCAGGCCGGGCAGGGCGTGCAGCAAGTACGGCAGGCGCTCGGCCCAAATCGCCAGATGGCCTTTATAGCGCACCACCAACAACCCCACCGGCACCGCGAGTACCAGGCACAGTGCCGCGCCAGCCAGCGACAGCGCCAGGGAGGACAGCAACGCCTGGCCAATTTCGGTCACCGGGAACGCGGCCGACGAGCCTACCGCCAGCCAATAGCCGAGCATCCCCAATGGAATGCCGCTGCCGATGATCGCCAGCGCCAGGCAATACAGCTGCCCCAGCGGCGCCCACTTGCCCAGTCGAACCTGCTCCGCATGCCGCGCCGCACCCTGGCCGATACGCACATGTCGACCCTTGCCGCGCACGCGCAACTCCAGCCACAGCAGCGTCAGGCACATCGCCAGCAACACCGCCGACAACATCGCGGCATTGGCATTGCTGAATTCCAGTTCGAATTGCTGGTAGATCGCTGTGGTAAAGGTCTGCAGGCCGATGATCGACAGCGCGCCGAACTCCACCAGCATATGCAGCGCGATCAGCAGTGCCCCGGCCAGCAGTGACGGCCACAGCAAGGGCAAAGTGATGCGCCAGAACACGCCCCAGCGATTCAGTCCCAGGGTGCGCGCAGACTCTTCAAGGGAGGGGTCGAGATTGCGCAGGGTCGCCGCCACGGGTAGAAACACCAGCGGGTATTTGGACAGGGTCATCACCAGGATCGCCCCGCCGAGCCCTTCGAAGTTGGCGCTCAGCGACACCCAGGTAAAGCTGCTGACAAACGCCGGCACCGCAAACGGCAGGCACAGGATCACGCCCCACAGGCGGCGCCCCGGTAGGTTGCTACGCTCCAGCAGCCAGGCCAGGGACAGGCCAATCACGCCGCACGCCACCGTCACTCCAATCATCAGGGCCAGGGTGTTGCGCAGCAGCCCGAACACATACGGCCGCCACAGCAGATGCACCGCTTCCGCCCAGCCGGCTTGCCAGGCTTTGAGCCCGACATACGCCAGCGGCAGCAGGCTCAAGCCAACCAGAAGCAGCACGGGCAGCAACAGCCAGATCGAAGGACGCTTGCGCCTCGGGCTGTAACCCCCGCGCAAGGCCGGGGTGGGGAGCGATGGGTTCATCAGTTCAGGCCAACGTCACGTTCCATTTCCAGGGCTTCTTCAGCGTTGCCCAGGTCGGCGGGGGTGACTTTCGGCGGTTGCAGCTCGCTGAACGGCTTGAGGCCGCGATTGGACTCCATGCCCTTGCGCAGCGGGTATTCGGCCGAGGTGTTGGTGATCACGCGCTGGCCTTCTTCACTGGTCATGAACGCCAGCAGTTGTTGGGCTTCTTTCGGGTGCTTGCTGGATTTCAGCGCGGCAGCGGAAGACACGGTGATCAGGCCGCCAGCATCGCCATTGGTGAAGTAGTGCAACTGCGAGTCCAGGTTGGTTTTTTCCTTCTTCAGGGCAAACCAGTAGTAGTTATTCACCAGAACGGTGGCGACTTCGCCGTTTTCCACGGCTTTGAGGGCGACCATGTTGTTGCTGTACACCTTGCCGAAGGCGCGCAGGCCGGTCAGCCATTCTTCGGCGGCCTCACGACCGTGCAGCTTGATGATCGCCACGGCCTGCTCCTGGAACGCGCCGCTGGTGGGTACGAAGCCGACCTTGCCTTGCCATTCGGGGCGGGCGAAATCCAGCACCGACTTGGGCAGGTCTTTCTCGGCAATCAGTTTCGGGTTGAAGGCTACGACGCGGGTGCGTGCGGTCACGCCCATCCAGTCGCCATTCCTGCTGACATAGTCCTTGGGTAATACATCGAGCGTGCTGGCGTCGATTTTTGCCAGCAGGCCTTGCTCGCCGAGTTTGTTCAGCGGCGGCGATTCTTCTGTGTAGATCACGTCGGCCGGGGAGCGCTCGCCTTCTTCGACGACCTGGCTGGCCAACTGGTTGCTGCTGCCTTTGCGCACATTGACGTGGATGCCGGTCTTGGCTTCGAAGGCCTTGGCGAGGTCATCGCCGACTTCTTTGTGTTGGCCGTTGTACAGGGTTAGGGAGATTTTGTCGGCGCAATAGGCCGCGGGCGAGAGCAGGGTCAGGCCGAGCAGAGTGATGCTCAGGCCGCGCAGAAGAGATGTCTTGAGATGGGTGTCGCGGATCATCATCCGGAAGTTTCCTCGCTTGAGTGCAACAAATCGTTGCAAGGATAAACGATAAAGCTTCTCAAGTGCGGACGAGGGGGAAATCAATGGGGAAGTTTTCATGCCCCGGAAACGAAAAAACCCGCTTTCGCGGGTTTGATCTGAATTTGGTGCCCAGGAGAAGACTCGAACTTCCACGACCTTGCGATCACCAGCACCTGAAGCTGGCGTGTCTACCAATTTCACCACCTGGGCATTATCAAGCAACGTTGCCGCTGTCGATGGAGCGAACTATACGGCGGGCTTTTTGATCTGTAAACCCCTGATTCAAAAAAATAAATCGGGATTTGCTTTAAAAATCAAAGGCCTGAAACGCAAAAACCCGCTTTCGCGGGTTTTTGGGAAACTCAAGGTTGAACCTTGAGTTTGAAATTGGTGCCCAGGAGAAGACTCGAACTTCCACGACCTTGCGATCACCAGCACCTGAAGCTGGCGTGTCTACCAATTTCACCACCTGGGCAGCATCAACAACGTTGCCGTCGTCGATGGCGCGCACTATACGGAGTGGTTTTTGAGCTGTAAACCCCCGCCATGAAAAAAGCCTGGAAAATTTCGCCAATGGTCGTGCAAGGTGCGTCTTGGGGGCTACAAAGTGCTTTAAAACGCTTGTTGACGCCTGAAATTTCCCGTTTCAATACGCGTATGCCAAAC